>FTAG01000246.1_pt1 | contig 18410 bp, 8 predicted proteins | sample 1638911 | NCBI WGS metagenome assembly FTAG01 (sample SAMEA3914813, study PRJEB12502) | metagenome | biome: forest; material: soil | place: Canada | collected 2011-07-07 | depth 0.3 m
CACAACGCCGGCTTCTGGTTCGTCGACCTGCTGGCCGAGGCCGGGCGTGCCTCGTACCGGGTGGAGTCCAAGTTCCAGGGCGTGCTGGCCAAGGTGCGCATCGGCGCGACCGACCTGCTGCTGCTCAAGCCGGCCACCTTCATGAACCGCAGCGGCCAGGCGATCCAGGCCCTCGCCTCCTTCTACAAGTTCACGCCGGAGGAAATCCTGGTCGCCCACGACGAGCTCGATCTGCCCCCCGGCACCGCCCGCCTCAAGCGCGGCGGCGGCCACGGCGGCCACAACGGCCTGCGCAGCGCACACCAGCACCTGGGCGAACACTACGCGCGCCTGCGCATCGGCATCGGCCATCCCGGCAACAAGGACCTGGTGCACGACTACGTGCTGAGCCGCCCGAGCCAGCCCGATCTGCGCCTGATCGAGGACGCCCTGAGCCGGGCCCAGGCAGCGATGGACACCCTGCTCAGCCAGAGCTGGAGCAAGGCCTCACAGCAGCTGCACACCGATCCGGACGCGGTGAAGCCGGTGAAGAAGCCTCCGCCTTCAACCAGCCCCTGATACTACCCGTTCGTCCCGAGTAGATCCGAAGGATCGTATCGAGGGAGAGCGCCGTGCCAGGCCTCGATACGCGTTGCTACGCAACGCACTCGGCATGGACGGGAGTTGCTTGTTGCTGGCGACCTCCCCGTCTACTTCCTCTCTTCCGGCGCCTCCGCCACCGGCCAGAACGCCCCCACCGGCCCCGGAAATTCCACCGGACTCTCGTAGCCATCCTTCGACACGCTGGCGACGCCGAAAGCCCAGTCGTCGATGATCACACCTTCCAGCTTCGCCTCGGTCGCGTCGCCGAGCCAGCGCGCATGAGTCCAGGCGGAGCCAGTGGTATCGCGCCAGTAGACGCGGTAGCCGGCCAGGTTCTTTGCCGGCGCGCCGGACAGCGGCTGCCAGGAGAGCGCGGTATCCGGCGTCACGCCGCCGGCGACTTTCAGATCGTCGGGCGGCGGCGGCGCCCAGGCCAGGGCGGCGGCGGCAATGGCATTGGTGGCGGTGACACGCCCCAGGTAGTCGAAGTCGACATGATCGATGGTGTCGCCGTAGGCCACGCCGTTCTCGGTGCGCAGGTCCTGGTGCTGGTGACGATAGTCCTCGGCGCTCTCGCGGAAGCACACCGCCGGGTAGCCCAGGGCATTGAAGGCCTCGTGGTCGCTGCCGCGGCCGAAGCGGTCGACTCGGTAGACCAGGTCGACGCGCCAGTTCGGGATGATGCGCTCGGCCTGCTCCTTGACGAAGCGGGCGACGTTGCGCGATGGCCCATCCAGCTCGCCGCCCTCGTAGCGCCGCTGCTGCGCCTGCTTCCCGGTTTCGATCTCGCGGGTGCTCTCCGAGAACAGGCGGATGCGGGTGTTGTCGATCACGCCGTTCTGGCCACGGTCGGCGCCGACGATGTCGTTATTGAGGTCGGCCTCCACCCGCCAGTTCTGCTCGTGCGCGTACTGCGCCAGCAGCTTGCCGCCATAGAGCCCCTGCTCCTCGCCGGAAAGGATGCCGTAGACGATGGTGGCCGGGAACCTGTAACGGCTCAGCAGCCGCGCCGTCTCGATCACCAGGGCAACGCCGGAGCCGTTGTCGTCGGCGCCCGGAGCGTCGGCGGTGGCGTTCATCACGTCGGTGACGCGCGAGTCGATGTGGGCGCTGAGCACGATCACCCGGTCCGGCTCGGTCGTACCCTTCTGGATCGCCACCACGTCCATCACCTCGACCGGCGTGGGGATGCGCTTGCCGGTGACGGCCTGGCTCGGCGTGACGATGGAGAGGCAGCCGCCACAATCCCTGGAAATGGCCTCGAAACGGGACTTGGCCCAGCGCCGCGCGGCGCCGATGCCGCGGCTCTCGGACTGCGTCTCGGACAGGGTGTGGCGGGTGCCGAAGCCGACCAGGGTCTGGATGGTGCCGTGCAACTGCTCCGCGCTGACCGCGGCGGCGATTTCGGCCAGCACGGGGTGGTCCTGCGGCGGAGGTGCCGGCAGCCCGGTCGCGGTGGCCTGGGCGGCGCCAAGGGCGACAGCAAGGGAAATACCTGCAACTTTCAGATTCATGGGCTCATGGCTCGATGGCGATGCCGCATGATGCCGCAGCCGGCGGAATTGTCCATGAACCCCCGGTTGATAGAGGCTTGGGGGCAGTTCCGTTAAGCTATGCGCCCTTTTCCAAGCGTCTACACATCCTGCGACCGGATTCCCGCCAATTCCTGGCGGAATTGACGCGGGATGGATCCAGGAGTTGCGGTTTCATGGGCATCAAGTGCGGCATCGTCGGTCTCCCCAACGTCGGCAAATCCACCCTGTTCAACGCGCTGACCAAGGCGCAGATCGCGGCGGAGAACTACCCGTTCTGCACCATCGATCCGAACGTCGGCGTGGTGGCGGTGCCGGACCCGCGCCTCGACGCCCTGGCCGAGATCGTCAAGCCGCAGCGCATCCTCGGCGCGGCGGTGGAATTCGTCGACATCGCAGGGCTGGTCGCCGGCGCCAGCCAGGGCGAAGGCCTGGGCAACAAGTTCCTGGCGCATATCCGCGAGACCGACGCCATCGCCCACGTGGTGCGCTGCTTTGTCAATGACGATGTGATCCACGTCGCCGGCAAGGTCGATCCGCTCAGCGACATCGCCGTGATCAACACCGAGCTGGCCCTGGCCGACCTCGAAGCGGTGACCAAGGCGCTGGAGCGCACCGCCAAGCTGGTGCGCGCCGGCGACAAGGCCGCCGCCGTGCGCCAGGAGTTGCTGCAGCGGGTGCAGGCGCACCTCAACAACGGCGACGCGGTGCGCAGCCTGAGCCTGGACACGGAAGAGCGCGCCAGCCTGCGCGAGCTGTTCCTGATCACCGCCAAGCCGGCCCTGTACATCGCCAACGTCGACGAGAAGGGCCTCAAGGGCAACGAGCTGGTGGAGCGCGTGAAGGGCTTCGCCGCGAAGGAGAACGCCGAGGTGGTGGTGGTCTGCGCCGCCATCGAGGCGGAGATCGCCCAGCTCGACGAGGCCGACAAGATCCCGTTCCTGGCCGATCTGGGCCTGGAAGAGCCGGGTCTGAACCGGGTCATCCGCACCGGCTACAAGTTGCTCGGCCTGCAGACCTACTTCACCGCCGGCGTACAGGAAGTGCGCGCCTGGACGGTCAAGGTCGGCGCCACCGGGCCGCAGGCGGCCGGCGTGATCCACACCGATTTCGAGCGCGGCTTCATCCGCGCCGAGGTCATCGCCTATGCCGACTACATCCAGTACCGGGGCGAAGCCGGGGCCAAGGAAGCCGGCCGCTGGCGCCTGGAAGGCAAGGACTACATCGTGCAGGAAGGCGATGTCATGCACTTCCGCTTCAACGTCTGATCCGGCCGTAGCCGTCGGCCGATCCCTGCGCCGGCGGGCGCCGACAGCAGGTTGCAGGCCCCGGATTGCCCGGTACCGTCTGCGCCCGAACCCCCGATTTTGCTGCGGTCTGGCGCTCAGCCTGCCCATGGGCAAAGGTTTCGAGTGCATTCGGCGCCGGAAAGTAGCATCCTCCTGTCATATAACTCATGGGGAGACGGGTCCTGCGGGCTACCCGTTTGAGTGACGGGATGGATTTGGCGTATGGCAGCACCATCGCGGTGGCACGCCGCGGTCACTTGGGCGACATGCTGGTTTGCCTGCCCTTGGTGGCGATGGTGAAGCGGCAGCGTCCCGACATCCGCATCTGCATGGTGGCATCGGCGTACGCGATGCCGCTGCTGCAGGCCTGCGAGTGGGTGGACGAAGTGCTGGAGGATCGGTCGGTGATCGAGGATCCGGCGCTGCTGACCCGCCATCGGGTGGATGCGTTCCTGAATCCGCTCTCGGACGAACTTCTGGCCAAGGCCGCCTGGCTGGCGAAGGTGCCGCTGCGCGTCGGCGATGTCGAGCGGCTCAAGGCGGCCCGCTGGTGCAACCGCTTCGTCTGGAGCCGCCGCAAATGGTCGGCGCTGCACGAGGCGCAGATCATCCTGCGCCACTTGAAGCCGCTGGGACTGGACGGACGCCTGACCCTGTCGGAACTGAAGGCGCTGGTGCGCCTGTCGCGGATTTCTCCACTGGACGAATCGCTGCAGCGGCGGCTGGACGGAACGGCCTTCAACCTGGTGATCCATCCCAAGTCGAAGAAGAGCGGGCGGGAATGGCCGGCGCGGCATTTCCTGCGCCTGGTGCAGCTGCTGGAAGGTGCGCCGGTGCGGATCCTGCTCACCGGCATGGAATGCGAGCGGGATGAACTTTCGGCGGAATGCCCGGAACTGCTGCGGCATCCGAATGTGGACATGCTGATGGGCGCAACCGAACCGACGCAGCTGATTGCGCTGATCGCGCATGCCGACGGCCTGGTGGCGTGCGGAACCGGCCCCCTGCACATCGCCGCGGCGCTGGGAATTCACGCGCTGGGCTTGTTCCCGCGGCGGGCCTCGATCGACGCGCGGCGCTGGCATCCGCTGGGGCAAAAGGCGGAAGCACTGCAGCTTTCGGGCAGTTGCGTGTTTCCGATGAATACCTGCGAGCGCAAGGGCGGCCGCCAGAACTGCCGCTGCATGATGGGGATTACGCCGGAGCAGGTGGCGGCGCGGGTGCAATGCTGGATGGCGGCGCGGACGCCTCTATGCGACCAGTCGCACGATCCGCTCGCGGCCGGGATTGCGGCGCATGCCGCCTTGGGTGAATTGGGGGCTGGTTACCACGGAGTCTCGGCCGCCTGAGGGGTGCCGGCTCCTTGCGCATCCACCGCCGGCGGCCATCCCTGGCCAGCCGGCGACGGTCCCCGCTACCGCTCAGGGCGTGGTGATCAAATAACCGGTATAGGCGGCACGCAGCGCGGTGAAACCGCCGCTGCCCGAACCCTGGGTGTTCTTGAGGATGGCGCACAGTTCCACCACGCTGCCGGGGTCGGCAAAAGCCAGCTGCGCGTGATCGGCGACGAACAGCGGCTGGGTCGGATCAAAGGCCTGGTCGTGGAAATCCAGGTGGAACTCGTTGATCGCGCCACCGGTATGCGTGCTGTAGGTCGCCTGGATGGTATTGCCCTGGTTCAACACCACGCTGGCGGCCGAGATATGGTCGATCTCCAGGCGCGTACCGGCCGGCACCGTGTAGTCCGCGCAGCCGGCGCGCTGCGTGCCGAAGGACATGCCCACCGACAGGTTGAACGTGACCGGCTGGCGCGCGGCCGCGGCCACTTCGCGCACCGGCACCGGCGCGGCCGGGGGATTGATGATGTTGACGTTCGGTGCGAGGTTGTTGCCGAGCAGCTGGGCGGCGGCCTCGGGCGCGGCGAACAGCGCGGCGGCAAGCAGCGCGGATCCTGCGGCGAGGCGGAAATTCCCTGATCCCTTCATCGTGAACTCCTGGACTGCGCATGGTGCGCAGCAGCAATCGCAGCCATTTTTCCGGTGGCCACGGCCGGGGATTTGCTTTTTGCACGTCCAGGAGAACAATCGTAAAAAAGGCGGGCAGCCCGCCACCCCAGATGAGGGGTGGCACGGCATTCCGTAATGCCGAATACGGTCCGGAACCGTCCGCCTCAGTCCATGGTCGAAACGTCCGTAGGGACAAAACAACCCCGGGACGGGAGTGTACGATGCAGACCTTACTCGCCAGGATCGGCAGCAGGTTCGGTCAGGGCAGCCTGGAATTCCGGGCCGCCGATGGCCGCGTCTGGATACTCGGCCAGAGCGAACCCAGGGCGCTGATCCGCCTCAATGATCCGTCCGCCCTCCCCGGCATCGTCCTCAACCCCAAGCTGCGCTTCCCCGAAGCCTATATGGAAGGCGCCTGGGATCCCGCCGACGGCGACCTGCTCCAGGTGCTGCAGGTGGCCCTATGCATGGCCAATTCGATGAAGACCAGCCGCATCGGCAAGTTCGCCGGAGACGCCGTGTCCCGGCTGGGCGAGCTGAACAACCCGCTCAAGGCGCGCAGCAACATCCACGTCCACTACGACCTGGACCACGACCTCTACTCGCGCTTCCTCGACCGCGATCTGCACTACTCCTGCGCTTATTTTTCCAACCCGGACATGGGCCTGGAGGCGGCGCAACAGGCCAAGTGCGCCCACATCGCCGCCAAGCTGGACCTCAAGCCGGGCGCGCGCGTGCTCGACATCGGTTGCGGCTGGGGCAGCATGGCGATGTACTTGGCCGAGCACCTCGATGCGCGGGTCACCGGCATCACGCTGTCGCCGGAGCAGCTCAAGGTGGCGCAGCACCGCGCGGCGGAGCGCAGGCTGGAGCGGCAGGTGGAGTTCCGGCTGGAGGACTATCGCGATACCCGCGGCGAGTTCGACGCCATCGTCAGCATCGGCATGTTCGAGCACGTCGGCCGGCCGCAGTATCCCCGCTTCTTCGAGCAGGTGCGCAGCCTGCTCAAGCCCGAGGGCACCGCCCTGCTGCATACCATCGGCCGCACCAGCCCGCCCGGCGTCACCAATCCCTGGATCCGCAAGTACATCTTCCCCGGCGGCTACATCCCCGCCGCCTCCGAGATCACCGCGGCGGTCGAGCCCAGCGGCCTGATCCTCACCGACCTCGAGGTGTGGCGCCTGCATTACGCCCTCACCCTGGCGGAATGGAACCGGCGCTTCCAGGCCGACCGGGCACGCTTCGCCGCGAAGATGGGCGAGCGTTTCTGCCGCATGTGGGAGTTCTACCTGCAGGTGTCCGAGGCCAACTTCCGCTGGAGCGACCTGGTGGTGTTCCACGCCCAGATGGGGCGCAGTCTGGAACGGCTACCGCTGACGCGGGACTACCTCTACCGCAGGCACCGGCATGGCGCCAACGTCACCGCCCTGCCGGTGCGCAAGCGCGGCTGAGGCCGCCGACGCTCGCCCGGGGTGCAAATCCGGGCCAAAAACTCGACTCAAACGCCCGGTTTCTATAGAATTTGCGGCCCCTCAGTGGCTAGGTAGCTCAGACGGTTAGAGCGCGGCACTCATAATGCTGAGGTCGGCGGTTCGATCCCGCCTCTAGCCACCACTTACTTTTCTCCGTTCCCTGCCTTGACCGGCCCCAGGCCGCCGCTTTGCGCGAAGCACGCAAGATAACGTTGTCACCCCCGCCCTGCCGCGAGTTGCGCAAAATTTCGCTGGCGTCTCCGCCGAAAAGCCGAACGGAATTTCAGGTCTGCACTTGATGCTTTTTCTCAAAAATCATCGGTGCACGTCTGTTATTTAAAGAAACTTTTCCCGCTTCACACCCCGCATTTGTGGCTCACACGCAATCCGGCGGCAGGCGCTGATTCCGCGCTTTCTGGGCGGGTTAGACAACGTTGTCATCTCGTCCGATACTCGGCTCCAGCAGTACACAAGACAGAGTGCAAGGAAGCGGCGGGACGGGCTCACTGGACCATGGATCACGGCCAGGGCACGTCCCGGTACTACACGACTGAGGAATCAGACTCTGGAGGAGCATCATGTCCCTGACTCGATCGGCCTTCTGGCCACGCTTTACCTTGAGCGGCATCCTGGGCAGTACCCTGTTGTCCGGCTTGTTCGCGGCCATTGCGGCAACCGCACCGGTGCGGACCGCACAGGCGGCCACCCTGCCCAGCTGCGCCGCGCTGTGGAATGCGGCAACGGCGTATAGCGGCGGCGCCACCGTCAGCGAAAACGGCGTCAACTACCTCGCCAACTGGTGGACCCAGGGCAACGACCCCGCCACCAGCAACGGCGTCACCGGCAGCGGCCAGCCCTGGACCTCGCAGGGGGCCTGCGGCTCCTCCGGCTCGTCGAGTTCCTCGTCCAGCTCTTCCTCGAGTTCGTCGTCTTCCGGCGGCGGCTCGTCTTCCTCGAGCTCCTCATCCTCGGGCGGATCTTCGTCCGGCACCTCCGGCGGCTGCGACCCGGCGTGGAACGCCGGCACGGCTTATTCCGGCGGCGCCCTGGTCAGCCGCAACGGCGTCAACTACAAGGCCAACTGGTGGACGCAAGGCAATGACCCGGCGAGCAACAGCGGGCCCACCGGCAGCGGCCAGCCCTGGACCTCGCTCGGCGCCTGCAGTGACGCCAGCTCGTCCAGTTCATCCTCGTCTTCGGGAGGCTCGTCCTCGTCCAGTTCCTCCTCGTCGAGTTCCTCCAGTGGCGGCACCTCGTCCGGCTCCAGCGGCCTGCTGTTCAGCCCGTACAAGGACATCACCATCAACCTGAACTGGAACACCAACGTCATGCAGACCGCGGTGACCGGCACGGCGATCCCGGTGGTGGGCAGCGGCAGCCTGGTGGCAACACAGGAGCCGAACCTGGGCGGCATCACCCTGGCCTTCGCCACCGGCGAATGCGGCAGCGAGAACTGGGGCGGCGTCTCGCCCTCGGGCTTCGCCGGCGCCAACGTCCAGGCGCTGGCCAGCGCCGGGCTGAACTACGTCGTCTCCACCGGCGGCCAGGCCGGCACCTTCAGCTGCTCCACCCAGGCCGGCATGAAGAGCTTCCTGCAGACCTACATGTCCTCGCACATGGTCGGGCTGGACTTCGACATCGAGGGCGGCCAGACCCAGGCCACCATCGACGGCCTGATCGCACAGTCGGTCTACGCGCAGTCGCTATACCCGAACCTGCGCATCTCCTTCACCCTCGCCACGCTCGGCGCCTCCGACGGCAGCTACGGCGGCCTCAACTCGCTGGGCGACATGGTGGTGAAGGCGATCAAGGCTTCCTCGCTGAAGAACTACACCATCAACCTGATGGTGATGGACTTCGGCGGCCCCTCGTCCGGGGTCTGCGTGGTGGCGGGCGGCAGCTGCCAGATGGGCCAGTCCGCGATCCAGGCGGTGACCAACCTCGAGCATACCTACGGCATCGCGGCCACGCAGATCGAGCTGACGCCGATGATCGGCGTCAACGACGTCAGCAGCGAGCTGTTCACCCTGGCCGACGTCGACACCATCGTCAGCTACGCCGTGGCCAACCGGCTGGCCGGCCTGCACTTCTGGTCGCTGGACCGCGACACCCCCTGCCCCGGCGGTGGCGGCGGCACCGCCTCATCGACCTGCAACTCGGTGGCCGGCAGCGCGCCGCTGCAGTACACCAACCGCTTCCTGGGTGACCTGGGAAAGTAGGCCGCGGTAACTGAAGCACCAGGCGGGGCCCGGATCGGACGATCCGGGCCCCGTTTTTCTTTGGGCCCTTGCGCTTGAGCCCCTCGTATCGGGGGTGCGCCCAGGCCGGCGCCTGCTGCACCGTATGCGCGGCACCGGCACCACTCCGCCATCAGGCTTGCACAAGTCCCGGAGACAATGAATTCGTGCGGCAGCGCACATCGGGCACATGCCAGACCCGCTGCCGGGGCCTTCCGCGATGCACACTAGGCCTACACGCCAGGGAGAGAAGAACATGCGGCGCATCCTGATCCTCGTATCCGTGCTATCCGGCCTGTTGCTGCCGTTTCACGCGCTGGCGGGCAGCGTCGAAGTGTTCTCGCCGCAGGGCACCGTCAAGGACGTCCGCCAGGTGGCGGTGCGCTTCTCCAGGCCGGTGGTGCGCTTCGGCGACCCGCGCCTGCCCGAGCCGTTCAGCATCGACTGCCCCGCCGCGGGCCGTGCGCGTTGGGCCGATGCGCGCAACTGGATCTACGACTTCGAGGAGGACCTGCCCGGCGGCGTGCAGTGCCGCTTCACCATCAAGCCGGATTTCAAGACCGTCACCGGCGAAGGTTTCGGCGGCAAGAAGGTGTTCAGCTTCAACACCGGCGGCCCGGCGATCCGCGCCGAACTGCCGGAGGAAGGCAGCCAGTCCATCGACGAGAACCAGGCTTTCCTGCTGGCCCTGGACGCCCCGGCCACCGACGACTCGGTGCGGACCCACGCGTACTGCGTGGTCTCCGGCCTGGCCGAGAAGATCCCGCTGCAGGTGATCGCCGGCGACGAGCGCAAGAAGCTGCTGGCACAGCGCGAGCAGCTCGGCTACGAGTACTACCGCATCCTGTGGAAGAACGGCAAGGAGTCCATCGCCCAGGCGAAGAACCGCTCGCCACAGAAGGCCGAGGCGCTGGTGGTGGTGGCGCGCTGCGGCCGCGCCCTGCCGCCGGAGACGGAAGTGCAGCTGGTCTGGGGCAAGGGCATCGCCACGCCCAAGGGCGTGGCCACCGAGCAGGACCAGACCCTGGCCTTCAAGACCCGCCCGGCGTTCAGTGCCAGCTTCTCCTGCCAGAGGGTCAACGCCAGATCGGCCTGCCTGCCGATGACGCCGATGAGCCTGTCCTTCACCGCGCCGATCAGCCGCGAGCTCGCCGGCAGGGTCGTGCTCAAGGGCGAAGGACACACATACAAGGCCAAGCCGGAGGACGGCGACGCGGTACAGAACCTGACGTTCGACGGGCCCTTCCCGGAGAAGGGCAAGTTCCGCATCGAGCTGCCCGCCGGACTCGCGGACGACGCCGGCCGGGCCCTCGGCAACGCCAACCGCTTCCCGCTCGACGTACAGACTTCGGAGGCGCCGCCGCTGGCCAAGTTCGGCGCCGACTTCGGCATCCTCGAGCTGAGCGAGGGCGGCGTGTTGCCGGTAACCCTGCGCAACGTCGAGTCCGAAGTGGCGGCGGCCAAAGCCGTGCTGCCCGCAGGCATCCCGGGCAAGGCCGAGAAGGTCGACAACGATGCCAGGATCGCGGACTGGCTCAAGCGCGTGGAGAAGGCCAACGAGTCCAGCGGCGAGTGGGACCAGGACAACAAGAAATGGACCGAGCACACCGGCGAAAGCTCGGTGTTCGGCCAGGGCGAAGTCACCGAGACCTTCAGCGTGCCCAAGCCGCATGGCGCCGAGACCTTCGAGGTGGTGGGTATCCCGCTGAAGCAGGCCGGCTTCTACGTGGTCGAGCTGAACAGCCCCAAGCTGGGCGCCGCCCTGCTCGGCGACAACCGCACGCGCTATGTCGCCACCTCGGCCCTGGTCACCAATATGGCGGTGCACTTCGAGTGGGGCCGCGAGTCCTCGGCGGTGTTCGTCACCAGCCTGGACAGCGCCGCGCCGGTGCCCAACGCCGACATCAAGGTCAGCGATTACTGCAGCGGCGCCGAGCTGTGGAGCGGCCGCGCCGACAGCAGCGGCGTGGCCCACATTGGCGCCGACCTGCCCAAGCCCATCTCCTGGGGCGGCTGCTCCGATGCCGGCAACCATCCGCTGATGGTCAGCGCCCGCGCCAACGGCGACCTGAGCTTCACTTTGACGCAGTGGAACCGCGGCATCACGCCCAGCGACTTCCAGCTGCAATCGGATTTCTACCAGTCCAACGGCCCGGTGGTGGCGCATACCGTGCTGGACCGCTCCCTGTTCCGCGCCGGCGAGACGGTGTCGATGAAGCACCTGCTGCGCCTGCACACCGGCAGCGGCATGACTCTGCCCAAGGACTACCCGTCCAAGGTGCTGCTGAGCCACCAGGGCGATGACCAGACCTATACCTTCCCCTTGAGCTGGGACGCGCGCGGCAGTGCGCTCACCACCTGGGAAATTCCCAAGGACGCCAAGCTCGGCACTTACGACATCAGCCTGGTCTATGGCGATGATGACGATGACAAAGGAAACAGCCGCAGCCTCGACAGCGGCTCGTTCCGAGTCGAACAGTACCGCGTGCCCTCGATGCATGCCATCGTGCAGGGGCCGAAGGAACCGCTGGTCAACGCCGACCGGGCCAGCCTGGACCTGTTCGTCTCCTACCTCTCCGGCGGCGGCGCCGCCTACCTGCCGGTGAAGCTGCGCACCCAGGTGCAGCCCAAGACCCTGTCCTTCCCCGGTTACGACGCGTTCCGCTTCGGCGGCGACGAGGTCAAGCCCGGCATCCAGAACGGCGGCGGCCACGGTGCGTTCTACGACGAGGACGAGGACCAGCAGGGCGACGAAAACGCCACGCCCAGCGGCCCGGCCCAGGTGCTGCCGCTGGCCCTGGATGGCCAGGGCGCCGCGCGTGCCACTGTGCCCAAGCTGCCGAAGAACACCGCGCCCATGGACCTGGCGGCGGAGCTGGAATACCAGGATGCGAACGGCGAGACCCTGTCCGCCTCCGCGCGCATCGCGCTGTGGCCCTCGGCGGTGGTGCTGGGCATCCAGCCCGACGGCTGGGTGGCGACCAAGGACGACCTGCGCTTCAAGGTGCTGGCGCTGGACCTGCACGGCCAGCCCATCGCCGGGCAAAGCGTCAGCGTCGACGGTTTCCAGCGCATCACCCATTCCTACCGCCGCCGCCTGGTCGGCGGCTTCTACTCCTACGACAACAGCATCGAGACCAAGCGCATCGGCTCGCTCTGTTCCGGCCGCACCGACGAACACGGCCTGCTCAGCTGCAAGGTCAAGAGCGAGGAGTCCGGCCAGATCACGGTGCAGGCCACCGCGCAGGACGCCAGGAACAACCGCGCCCTGGCCAGCACCGACATCTGGGTCGCCAGCGGCGACGACCTGTGGTTCGAAGCCGGTCCCAGCGACCGCATGGACGTGCTGCCGGAGAAGCAGAGCTACGACAGCGGCCAGACCGCGCGCTTCCAGGTGCGCATGCCGTTCCGCGAGGCCACCGCCCTGGTCACGGTGGAGCGCGAGGGCGTGATCGACAGCTTCGTCACCCACCTGTCCGGAAAAGACCCGGTGGTGGAAGTGCCGGTCAAGGACGAGTACTCGCCCAACATCTACGTCTCGGTGCTGGCCCTGCGCGGCCGCGTCGGCACCTGGCGCACGCGCCTCGCCGACCTGGTGCACTGGCTGCATCTGCCGTTCCATGTCGAAGGCGGCTCCGCCACCGCCCTGGTGGATCTGAGCAAGCCGGCCTATCGCCTGGGCATCGGCAAGATCAACGTCGGCTGGGACCCGCACCGCCTCGAGGTGAAAGTCACGCCCTCGGCCGAGACCTACAAGGTGCGCGATACCGCCCACGTGAGCATCGCGGTGAAGCCGGCACGCGGCGGCAAGCTGCCCGAGGACGCCGAGGTGGCGATCGCCGCCGTCGACGAGGGTCTGCTCGAGCTGATGCCGAACGCCTCGTGGAAACTGCTCGATGCGATGATGGCGCCGCGCGGCCTGGAGGTCACCACCTCCACCGCGCAGATGCAGGTGATCGGCAAACGCCATTACGGCCGCAAGGCCGGCGCCCCTGGCGGCGGCGGCGGACGCGGCCCGGCGCGCGAACTGTTCGACACCCTGCTGCTGTGGAAGGGCAAGGTAGCGCTGGACGCCAACGGCAACGCGCAGCTCGACATCCCGCTCAACGACTCGCTGACCTCGTTCCGCATCGTCGCGGTGGCCACCGCCGGGGCGCAGCAGTTCGGCACCGGCTCCGCCAGCATCCGCACCACCCAGGAGCTGCAGCTGGTATCCGGCCTGCCCGGCCTGGTGCGCGAAGGCGATCACCTCAATGCCACGATGATGCTGCGCAACGCCTCGTCTCGCCATATCGCGGCCCAGGTCAGCGGCTCCTATACCGGGCAGGATCAGGCGAAGACCGTGGTTACCTTGCCGACGCAGACGGTGCAGATCGACGCCGGTTCGGCGCAGGAGATCAGCTGGCCGGTGGACGTGGCGCCGGGTCTCGGCAAGCTGTCGTGGGACATCGCCGCGAAGGAGGTCCAGGGCAGCGCGGCCGATCACCTGAAGCTGAGCCAGCCGGTGATCGCCGCCTACCCCGTGCGCACCTACCAGGCCACCCTGACCCAGGTCGACGGCAGCTATTCCCTGCCGGTGGAGCGGCCGAAGGACGCCATCCCGGGCCGCGGCGGCATCCACCTCGACCTGCGCGCCCATCTCGGCGACGGCCTCGACGGCGTCACCGAGTACATGTCGGCCTATCCCTACATCTGCTTCGAGCAGCGCGCCTCGGTCGCCATCGCCCTCGGCGACGAGGCGGACTGGAAGCAGGTGATGAACCTGCTGCCCAGCCACATGGACCGCGACGGCCTGGTCAAGTACTTCCCCAGCGACTGGCTGCAGGGCAGCGACACGCTCACCGCCTATGTTCTCGCCGTAGGCCAGGAAGCCGGCTGGGAGATCCCCGGGGACAGCCTGGGCCGCATGCAGGACGGCCTCAAGAACTTCGTCGCCGGCAAGGTGGTGCGCGACTCGGCCTTGCAGACCGCTGATCTCAGCGTGCGCAAGCTCGCCGCCATCGCCGCGCTGTCGCGTTACGACAAGGCGGAAGCGTCGATGCTGTCCAGCATCAGCATCGAGCCGAACCTGTGGCCGACCTCGGCGGTGCTGGACTGGATCGACATCCTGCACCACGTAAAGGAAGTGCCGCAGCACGACCAGCGCCTCGCCGATGCCCTGCAGATCCTGCGCTCGCGCCTGAACTTCCAGGGCACCACCATGGGCTTTTCGGCCGAGCACGATGACGCGCTGTGGTGGCTGATGATCAACGCCGACGTCAACGCCAACCGCGCCGTCCTCGACGTGCTGCCGGAAGCCGGTTGGCGCGAGGACCTGCCGCGCATGGTGCGCGGCACGCTCGGCCGCCAGATCGGCGCGCGCTGGAACACCACCGTGGCCAATGCCTGGGGCGTGCTGGCGATGCGCAAGTTCGGCCAGGCGTTCGAGGCCGAGCCAGTCAGCGGCAGCACTCGCGCGAAGTTGGGCGAGCAGAGCGCGACTGTCGACTGGACACATCCGGTCTCGATGCTCGACTTCCCCTGGCCCGAGCAGCCGGCGACGCTGGAGATCGCACACGACGGCAGCGGCAAGCCCTGGGCCATCATCCAGAGCCGCGCCGCGCTGCCGCTGAAGGCGCCACTGTTCACCGGCTACACGGTGAAGCGCATCGTCACCCCGGTGGAGCAGAAGAAGGAAGGCCTGTGGACCCGTGGCGACGTGGCCCGCGTGCACCTGGACCTGGAAGCGCAATCCGACATGACCTGGGTCGTGGTGGACGATCCCATCCCGGCAGGCGCCAGCATCCAGGGCAGCGGCCTCGGCGGCAGTTCGCAGATCCTCACCCAGGGCGAGAAGAAACAAGGCGACGCCTGGCCCGCCTACGAGGAGCGCCGCTTCGATGCGTTCCGCTCGTATTACGTGATGGTGCCCAAGGGCAAGTGGACGGTGGAGTACACCGTGCGCTTCAATGCCAGCGGCCGCTTTGAACTACCGGCGACGCGCGTCGAGGCGATGTATGCGCCGGAGATGTTCGGCGAGCTGCCCAACGCACCGCTGGAGATCCAGGCGCCGTGATCCAGCGGCACATTGCGCTCGGCGTCGGCGGGGCTCTGCTGCTCGGCGCCGCCGCCGTGTGGCACGCAGCGGCGCCGGCGGCGCTGCCGGACTTCGAGGCGGTGCGCATGGCCTATGCGCCGACCGAGGCCTACCTGCTCGACCGCCACGGCGAGCTGCTACAAGCGCAGCGCCAGGACTACAGCCGGCGCCGCCTGCCCTGGGTCAGGCTGGACCAGGTCTCCCCCGCCCTCAGCGCCGCCATCATCCGGGCCGAGGACCGCCGCTTCGAGCAACACGGCGGCGTCGACTGGCGCGCCCTGCTCGGCGCCGGCGCGCAGGATTCCGGCGGCGGCAGGGTGCGCGGCGCCAGCACCCTGAGCATGCAGCTCGCGGCACAGCTCGATCCGGCCATTGCGCCCAGGAGCACACGCCGTTCGCCCCTGCAGAAGCTGCGCCAGATGCGCAGCGCCTGGCGGCTGGAAGCGCGCTGGAGCAAGCCGCAGATCCTCGAGGCCTATCTCAACCTGGTCAGTTTCCGCGGCGAGCTGCAGGGCGTGAACACCGCGGCGCAGGTGCTGTTCGGCAAGGCGCCTTCCGGCCTGGGCGGCGACGAATCCTGGCTGCTCGCCGCCCTGCTGCCCGCACCAGGCGCCGCATCGGCGCAGACGGCGAAACGCGCCTGTGCGCTCGAACACACGCAGGAACCCGCCGCCGACTGCGCCGGGCTGGACCAGCTCGCCGCGCGCACGCTCGACTCGTCCCGCGCGCTCGAGCCAGAGGCCGATCTTGCGCCACAGCTGGCGCACCGCCTGCTCAGCCGCGCCGGCGAGCGGCGCCGCAGCACGCTCGACCTCGGCGTGCAGCGCCTGGCCATCGCTGCGCTGACGCAGCAGCTGCAGGAACTGTCCGACCGCAAAGTGCGCGACGCCGCTGCGGTGGTGCTGGACAACGCCAGCGGCGAGGTGCTGGCCTACGTCGGCTCGGTCGCGCTGAACTCGCGCGCGCCCCAAGTCGACGGCGTGCGCGCGCAACGCCAGGCCGGCTCCACGCTCAAGCCCTTCCTCTACGGCCTTGCGCTGGAGAAGCGCTACCTCACCGCCGCCTCCCTGCTCGACGACTCGCCGGTGAAGCTGCGGACCAGCGCCGGCCTCTACATCCCGCAGGACTACGACCGCGACTTCCGCGGCCTGGTCAGCGTGCGCTCGGCCCTGGCCGGCTCGCTCAACGTGCCGGCGGTGCGCACCGCGGTATTGGTCGGCCCCGAGGATTTCCTCGAGCGCCTGCACGCCTTCGGCTACGACGGCATCGACCAGCCGGCGGACTACTACGGCTATTCGCTGGCTCTGGGCTCGGCCGAGGTGGACCTGCTCGAACAGGCCAATGCCTACCGCGCCCTGGCCAACGGCGGCCTGTGGTCGCCGATGCGCTTCACGCCCGAGGACGCCGCGGCGGAACCGCGCCGCGTGCTCTCGCCCGAGGCCGCGTATATCGTCGGCGACATCCTCAGCGACCGCGGCAGCCGCGCCGAGACCTTCGGCCTCGACAGCCCGTTGGCCACGCCGTTCTGGAGCGCGGTGAAGACCGGTACCAGCAAGTTCATGCGCGACAACTGGTGCATCGGCTGGTCGGGCCAGTACACCGTGGCGGTGTGGGTCGGCAACTTCGACGGCGAGCCGATGCGCGAGGTTTCCGGTGTCAGCGGCGCGGCGCCGGCCTGGCTGCAGATCATGTCAGGCCTGCAGCGCGGCGCACCCGGCAAGCCGCCGCAGGCACCGCAAGGCGTGGCGGCGGTGGATGTGCGTTACACCGCCGGCACCGAGCCGCCGCGCCGCGAATGGTTCATCCGCGGCACCGAGCTGGCCACTGTCGAGGCCGCGCCGGCGCAGAGCCTGCGGCCGCGCCTGGAATCGCCGCCGGCCGGCATGATCGTGGGCCTGGACCCGGACATCCCCGCCGACCGCCAACAGGTGCTGTTCCGCGCCGAGCCGCGCAAGCCCTCATTGCGCTTCGAGCTGGACGGCAGGTTCCTGGCGCGCGCCGACCGCGAATACTTCTGGGCGCCGCAGCCGGGAGTGCACCTGTTGCGGCTGGTCGACGGGGGCGGAAAGGAATTTGACCGGTTGAGCTTCAGCGTGCGCGGATTGCCGCCTGCACGGCAGACCGCCGCCGCCGCGCCCTGACCAAGGCCGTGTTTGCCCGGTCAGCCGCCGCGCCATATGCGCGCAATGCGCGCCATGGATGCAATGCGCGCAAGGTTTGCGACGGGGGGCTTACTGACTGGACCACAGAGGTTTTTAGTTCATAGTTTTATGGCCCCTCTCCCCTGCCCCTCTCCCGTCCCTAAAGGGATTTCCTTCGGTCATACGCGGGAGAGGGGAGCATCGCGCGCTCAACGTTCCTCTCGTGGCCGGGTCAAAATGCTCCGCCAAACTCCGGGAGATTGAACCAGACTGAGGGTCGCAGCATGTCGGCTTTTGGGTCACCAAGCCCATGTCCGCCAGGCAGGCCAAAAGCTGACATCGACGCTAGCGAACCCATCGACTTCAGCCCGGCATAACCGGCCAATCGGGATGAGATCCTTCGGCGATAATTTGACAGACACCGGCAGCTTTCAGGAACTCGCCCCCATGTCTCTGGCGGGCCAGGAGCAGCCGTTCGATCTTCAATATTCGTCGCCGAATTGCGGACGTTCATTCGACCACTCTTCCACACCGTCAACGCCTAGGCTAAGCGGCCGTGCGGGCCGCAACGCATGAGTAGCAACCATTCGGAGCGGCGCGTTTGGCGGCTCGCAACCGGCCGGCTCAAAGCTCAGGCAAAAGCAAATGATGCGGGCTTTCCGGCGTATGTAGAATACGGAGCCCTCCCAAATGCTGTGCAGGTCAATTAATGTCTTTGTTCTCGCGCCTGTTTCGCAAAGCGCCATCGCCAGTTCCGGCTTCAGCGCTTCAATCGGCGCCGTCCGAGAAGAACGAGAAGGCTCCTCCCAAGCCGAGCGCAGCTGATCGCGCGCTGGCCGCTGCCGCCGAGGAGAGCGCTTTGCGGGCGGCCATAGATGCCGGGGATGTCCAGGCGGTGGCCCGGCTGGTCGTTGCGGGTACATCGACCAAGGTTCGCCAGGCGGCGGCTGAGGCAATCGAAGATCCGGAGGTACTACGGCAACTGATCCGCGATGTCCGCGGGGGCAATGACAAGAATGTCTACAAGGTACTGACGTCCAAGCGCGATGCCCTGCTCGAGCAGGCTCGCAAGCTG
>FTAG01000198.1_pt1 | contig 18380 bp, 9 predicted proteins | sample 1638911 | NCBI WGS metagenome assembly FTAG01 (sample SAMEA3914813, study PRJEB12502) | metagenome | biome: forest; material: soil | place: Canada | collected 2011-07-07 | depth 0.3 m
CCGGCCTCGGGGAAGCCGTCGTGGGCCACGGCGAAGGGCACGCTGCGCGGCTCCATGCCCAGCGCCCGGTACAGCTCGGCGGTGAGATAGGAGCCGCCGCTGCGCGGGATGCCGATGACGTTGATGAAGTGGAAGCGCTGCTGCAGCTCGGCGATCGGCGCGAAGTCGCCGGTGAGCAGGGCCAGCAGCAGGCCGTAAGCGCGGCCGATGTGGGCGCGGCCGCGCTCGTCGTTCATCACTCCGGGCGCGGCGGCCTCGGCGCGGCGCTGCAGCTCGGCCAGGCCGAAGTTGAGCGCCTCCGAGGTCTGGTCGGCCCATTCGCCGTCGTCGAAGGGGCGGCCTTGCAGCAGATGGGCGAGGAAGTCGATGTAGACCGGCGAAACCGGCAGCTCGCGGTCGGTCAGCCGGATTTCGACGCCCATGGCCGCGCGCCGCCGCTCAGGCCGGGGTGGAGCGCTGCTGCGTCAGGTCGAGCAGCTTGCCGAAATTCTCCAGCGACAGCAGGTGGGCGTAGACCGCGCGCAATTCGCCCTTGCGCATCAGCAGTTTTTGCTCGCGCGTGCCCAGGGCGTTGAGCTTTTCCTCGTCGACGCGGTGCAGGCCCAGCAGGCGCATGTTCTGGCCGCCGTTGCGCGGGGTGGCCAGCGCGTCGAACGCGGTGAACAGGCCGAAGGCCTCGAGGCGGCGGGTGAAGGAACGGGTCTGCTGCCGCGCCGCTTCCATGATCTCGATCAGCTTCTGCACCGGCTCCCATTCCGGCGTGGCCTCGCCCTTGGCGTTGAAGTAGGGTCGGTCGGAGGCGGACAGGCACTCCGCCTGCATCGCGATCAGCCGCTCCGGCTCGGCGCCGTCGCGCGCCGGCATTTCGACGATGCAGAACGGATAGCGGCGCACATAGGCGGGCACGTAGGCTTGCGGAAGCCAGCGGCCGTTGCCGTCGACGAACAGGTTCTCGCCGGCGCGCAGGCTGAGCAGGGCCATCGGCATGTACTCGCCGTTGTTGCTGTCGCGCACGAAGGCGATCGGGTAGTCGATGCAGGCCTTGGACATCTCCGTGGCGTTGAGGAACACGCTGTTGATCTTCGCGGACCAGGCCTGGTTCAGGCCGGGGGTGATGGCCAGGCCGGCATGCTTGATGCGGTCCAGGGCGGTCAGCGAGGTATAGCCGGGCGGCAGCTGGAAGCTGATTTGTTCGGTGGTCTGGTTCATGCCGGAATCTTAGCAGCCGGGCCAGCGCTTGGCTGCAATCGGCCTCGCCAAAGCGCGATTCCTCACCCCGCGCAAGTCGCCGGATTCGGCGTCGGATCCACGTGCAGGAAATGCGGCTCGCCCGGCAGCAGGATATTGGTGCCGTTGGGCAGCACCAACAGGTACTGGCCTTCGAGCAAGGTCACTTCGCCGCCGGCATCGGTGACCACGATGCTGTGCGAATAGACGGTGCTGACGATGCCTCCGGTCGGGTCGATGCCGGGCGGCAGCACCGTCTGGATCTGCGGGTCGGTGGCGCAGGTGGAATCGCAGATCACCACCAGGTAGTCGGTGCCGCGGATGCCGATGGTCGCCACCGGGGTCGAGACCCGGTACTCGTCGTGGTTGATTTTGCCGATCAGGCCGCTGATCGAGCGGAAGCCGCCCTTGAGCAGGCTGAAGAAAGCGCGCGAGGCGCCGTTCTGCGTCTCCTGCTGGGCCGTGACCAGCGGCGGCGGGGACGCCGGTGTGGGAGCGGCGGGAGCCGCAGGTGCCGGGACGGGTGCCGCCGGCTGCGCCGGGGCGGGGGGCTCGACGCTGCCGCTGTGGTTGGCGAAATCGACCACCTGGAAGCGGCTGTTGGGCCGCAGCAGGAAATAGCCACCGTCGCTGAACTTGAGGTCGACGTAGCTGTTGGCGCTGGAATGCACGATGTCGCCGGAGTAGACCGCATCGCCCTTGGCCAGGGTGCGGATGCCGCTGCTGGCGGAAGATGCCGTGCCGCGGCCGGTGACCAGGGTGACGCTGCCCGCCGGGGTGGCGTCGCCCGCCGCCGGCAGCGCCAGCGCCAGCAGCAGCGCCGCCAGGCCTAAGCGCTGAGCAGACTTCATTGCGTGCCTCCGATGCCGCAGCTCAGCGTCTGCGTGCTGGTCTTGATGTCGATGCGGCCCTTGTTGGCGCCGTTCACTCCGGGGTCGTTGACGTCGCCGCTGTCGCCGTTGTAGGCCAGCACGCCGGTCGGCGGCTGGTCGATGGTGTATTGGTCGGGCGGCAGGGGCAGGTCGGTGGCCGTGGTGGGCGGGTTGCGGCTGACGCTGCTGCCCAGCACCACCACCACGCCATTGGTGGTGATCGAATCCGGGTAGAGCGTGGAGCCCTGGGTGGCGAACACCAGGTTGGTGCTGCCGTTGAGCGGGAAGTTCTGCGCGCCGTCGCCGATCTGGATGTTGCCGGTCTGGCTGCTGCCGCCGAACACCAGGGTGGTGATCCCGCCCAGCGAGGCGGGCAGGTTCACCTGCAGCGGCGCGCTGGTGTTGGTGGGCAGGTAGTCGACGAGCATGTTGCCGTTGCCGCTCAGCGCAGTAGGCAATTGCAGCGTCGGCGCCTGGATGAACAAGTAGCCGCCGGCGATGCTGATCTGGCCCAGCTTGACGCCGTTGGTGCCGGCGAAGCTGGCATTCGGGCCGCCGCTGGGCAGCACCAGCTGCGGGTCCTTGGCGTGGATCTTCGCCAGCAGCGCCGGGTCGCTGCCGAACGCGGCCACGCCGCTGCCGATGGTCAGCTTGGCACTGGTGAAGTCGATGCTGCTGCCGCGCACCGACAGCGCCGCGGCATCGATGGTCGAGCTGCCGGCCCCGGACGTGACCGCGCCGGTGCCGGTCAGGGCCACCTGGGTGCCGTGCAGCGCGGCGCCGTTGGCCAGCTGGATGTTGTTGCCGTTCAGGCTCAGCTGCGCCCCGCGCAGGGTGGCGTTGTCGATGCCGATGTTGCCGCCGCTGCTCAGGCCGATCTGGTTGGCGGTGCCGCCGCTGAAGCGCGGCTGCGGGCCCGCGACGGCGCCGCTGGAGCGGCCGCCGATGAAGCTGTTGCTGTCCACGGTGATGTCGCCGCTGGCGTTGAGTGTCACGCTGGGCGCCAGCACGCCGCTGTTGTGGATGCCGAGCTTGCCGCCGCTGCTGATGGCGGCCGTGGTGCCGGCGTCGATCGAGGCGCCGCTGATGCCGGTGTCGCCGCCGGTGGTCAGGCTGAAGCTGCCGGAGGCGGCGATGGTATTGCCGCTGAGGTTCAGCGCCTGGCCGGTGGACAGGGTGATGTTGCCGCCGTGCAGGTCGCCGAAAGCCAGGCTGCCGTGGGCCGTGCTCAGGCCGATGTTGCCGGCGTGCGCGATGATGTTGCCGCTGCTGAAGCTGCCGTTGGTGAGCGTGGCGGCGAAGCCGCCGCCGACGTCGATGTTGCCGAAGCTGAGGTTGCAGTTGGTGCAGGCCAGGGATTCGTTGAAGCCGGCCGCGACCGTGAGGTTGCCGACCTGCAGCGTCTGCCCCGCCACGTCGCCCAGCGAGAAGAACAGGTTGTTGCCGGTGATGGTGACGTTGCCGAGATGCTCGTTGCCGGTGTCCACGGCGGTGACCAGCTGGTCGGCCTTGATGTCGCCGCTGGCGAGGTCGCCGCCGTTCGCGGTCAGGCTCACCTTGCCGGCGGAGGTGATGCTGCCGTACTGGGCCTTGCCGCCGCTGCTGGCCGCGTCGATGCTGGCGGCGTTGATGGCGCCCACGTTGAGCGTGCCATGGGCGCCCAGGGTCAGCTTGCCGGCGCTGGTCAGCGCGCCGGTCCTGACGCTGCCGCCGCTGTTGACCACGGACAGGGCGCCGCCGGTGGCGTCGAGGGCGCCGAAGCTGAGCAGGCCGGAGCCGGCGGCGAGGGTGATGCTGCCGGCGCTGAGATCGCTGCTGGCGGTGGACAGCGTGCCGCCGGCACTCAGGTTGACGAAGGTCAGCCCGCCGCTATTGCCGCTGGAGAGCGTGCCGAGCTTGATGTTGCCGCCGCTGCCGGCGGCGGTGACCGCGATACCGCCGCCGGCCGTGAGGTTGCCGGTGGTGATGGCGCCGCCGGTGTCGTTGAGGCTGATGCTGCCATTGGTGGCGGTGAGCGTGCCGTAGCCGAGCGGTCCGGCGCCAGCGGCGAGGGTGATGCTGCCGGCGCTGATGTTGCTGCTCGCCGTGGACAAGCTGCCTGCCGAACTCAGGCTCACCGCGGTGAGGGCCCCGCCATTGCCGCCGGACAGCGTGCCCAGCGTGATATTGCCGCTGCCGCTGGTCGAGGCGGTGATGGCACTGTTGGCGGCGGTGAGATTGGCCGTGCTGATATTGCCGCCGGTGGCGCTCAAGCCGATGTCACCGTTGGCAATGAGATCGGGGCCGATGTTGATGCCGCCGGCGGTGGCGGTGATGGCGAGCGGGCCGGAGTCCGAGATGCTGTTCAGCGCGTTCAGCGACACCGACTGCGCCGTGAGGATATTGCCCAGGACGATGCTGCCGGCGTTCGCGTTCAGCACCAGATTGCCGGCGGCGGTGAGGCTGGAGCCGATGTTGATGTTGCCGGTGGTGGCCGTAATGGAGAGCGCGCCGGTATCGGCGATGCCATTGGTCGCGGCCAGCGTCACGCTGTTGGCGGTGATGCCGCTGTTGCCCAGGGATAGTGTTCCGGCGGCGTTGAGATCGACCAGGCTCAGGGCATCGCCGGCACCGCTGCCGCCGGAAAGCGAGCCGACCGTGATGTTGCCGCCGTTGCCGCTGGTGCTTGCCCTGATCGCCCCGTTGGTGGCGGTGAGGTTGCCGGCGTTGATGGCGCCGTTGCTGGCCGTCAGCTGGATATCGTCCAGAACCGACTTGCCGGTGGCGCTGGTAGTGATCGCATTGGTGCCGGCATTGATGGCGCCCTTGCCGTTGCTGAGGGACACGCTGGCATCGGTGGTATAGCCGGCCACAGTCGCGGCGTTGGTGGCGCTGGTGTTGATGGCGCCGCCCACCACCAGGTCGCCGCCGAGCTGGCTGGTGGAATACGGGTAGTTGGCGTAAAGCAGGACACTGCCCAGGCTGGAGCCGTTGGTACCGGTGATCACGGCCTTGGTGGTCACGCTGCCGACCTGCAGGCCGCCGGCAGAATAGGCGCTGATCGACGCGTTTGCCGACCCGCCGTCCGCACTGCCCATGGCGCTGGCCGAGAGATTGCCGACGCTGATGCTGCCGCTGTAGTCGTTGAGGGAGATGCTGCCGTTGGTGGTGATGTTGCCCAGGGTCATATTGCCGCCGGCGTCGGTGATGCTGATGCCGCCATTGGTGACCGTGAGATTGCCGGCGCTGAGCTTGCCTGCGTTGGCGGTCATATAAATGTTTTGCGCCGTGATATCCGGGCTGCTGGTGGATAGTCCACCGGAAGCGTTGAGGTTGACCGTGTTGAGGATCTTGGTGGTGTTGTCGCCCCCGGAGATCGCGCCCAGGGTGATATCGCCGCCGGCACCGTTGGTGGACGCGGTGATGCTCGAGGTGGCGACGCTGCCGCTGGCGTTGGCGCTGACGGCGTTGGTGCCGGCATTGATGGCGCCCTTGCCGTTGTACAAGTTCAGGTTGGCGCCCGCGGAATAGCCGGTGGCCGCGGTACCGGCGGTGACGCTGACGGGGCCGCCGATGATCAGGTCGCCGCCGTTGGTCGCGTTGTAGTTGGCATACAGGGTGATATCGCCGCTGGCGTAGCCGAGGCTGCCGGTGGCCTGGGCGTTGGTGGTAACGCTGCCGACGGAAATGCCGCCGGCGGAATAGGCGGTGATCGCGCTGTTGGCGCTGCCGCCGGCGTTGCTGACGGTGGCGGAGAGGTTGCCGGTCTTGATGCCGCCGCCGTGGTTGTCGAGGAAAATGCTGCCGTTGGTCGCGGTGAGCGCGCCGAAACTGAGGCTGCCGGCGCCGGCGGCGAGGGTGATGCTGCCGGCGGTGAGGGCGGTGGTGGCGGACGACAGGGTGCCGGAAGACTCAAGGTCGATACTGCTCAGCGCGCCGCCGCTGCCGCCGTCCAGCGTGCCCAGGCTGATATTGCCGCCGCCGTTGCTGATGACCTTGATCCCGCTATCGAGGGCGCTGAGATTGCCGGTGTCGATGGCGCCGCCGATGTTGGCGTTCAGGCCGATGTTGCCGCTGAAGCTGTTGTTGGTGCCGCTGGCGCTGCCCTGGGTGGTGATGCCCTTGCCGCCGGTACTGATGGCGCCGTCGTAGTTGTAAAGGCTGACACCGGCGCTGCCCGAGCCATTGCTGGCATTGGCCAGCGTGCTGATGGTGCCGGTGGTGAGGGTGCCCGCAACCTGGCCGTAGTTGTTGGCGGTGATCGCCACTGTCGCGTTGGCCGCGCCCTTGCCTGAAGTGGCCTTGGTGGTGATATTGCCGGTGCTGGCCGCGCCACCGTAGTAGGTATATCCGCTGTTGTAGACGTAGGTGCCGGTGTTGATCGAGACATTGCCCTCGGCGTAGGAGCTGTAGGTGGTATTGCCAGGTGCCGGGCTGGTGGCGGTGGTGGAAATGCCGCCCAGGCTGAGCGTGTTGCCGGCGCTGATGCTGACGTCGGCATAGGCGCTGTTGTAGTAGGTCGGAGAGCTGCTGTTGCTCGCCTGCGCAGTGATCAGTCCGGCCTTGAGATTGCCGATGCCGCTGTTGAGCGTGATGTTGGCGTTGGCCGTGCCGTACTGGGTGGTGCTGGCATTCGTCGTGATAGTGCCGGTGCCGACGCCGCCGGAACCGGCGGTGCCTACGGTCAGGCCGGTGCTGCCAAGCAGATCGATAGTGGCATTGGCGCCGGTGGAACCCAGTGCGGTGGCGCTGATGTTGCCGACGGTGAGACTGCCGCCGCTGTCGTGGACGTAGATGCTGCCGTTGGTGGCGGTCAGCGCGCCAAAGCTCAGTGCACCGCTGCCGGCGGCCAGCCGGATGCTGCCGGCGGTGAGGGTGGTGGTGGCGGGCGAGAGCGTACCGGACGATTCGAGGTCGATACTGCTCAGCGCGCCGCCGTTGCCGCCGTCCAGCGTGCCCAGGGTGATATTGCCGCTGGTGTAGGTGCGGGCGCTGATGCCGCTGTCGAGGGCGCTGAGCTTGCCAGTGTCGATATTGCCACTGGTGGCGGTCAGGCTGATGTTGCCGCTGAAGCTGTTGCTGGTACCGCTGGCGCTGCCCCGGGTGCTGATGTCCTTGCCGCCGGTGCTGATGCCGCCGTCGTAGTTGTAAAGGGTGACATTGGCGCTGCCCGAGCCGTTGCTGGCATTGGCCAGGGTGCTGATGGTGCCGGTGGTGAGGGTGCCGGCGACCTGCCCGGGGTAGTTGGTGGTGATGCTGACGGTGCCGTAAGCCGCGCCTTTGCCCGAAGTGATGTTGGTGGTGATGTTGCCGGTGCTGACCGGGCCGCCGTAGTAAACGGTGGGACCAGTGGTGTAAGTGCCGGTGTTGATGGTGACATTGCCCTCGGCGTAGGAGTTGTACGTAGTGTTGCTGGGCGCCGGGCTGGTGGCGGTGGTGGAAATGCCGCCCAGGGTGAGCGTGTTGCCGGCGGTGATGCTGACGTCGGCGTAAGCGCTGTTGTAGTAGCTCGGAGAGCTGCTGTTCACGGCCTGGGTGGTGATCAGGCCTGCGTCGAGATTGCCGATGCCGCTGCTGAGCGTGACGTCGCCATTGGCGGAACCGTATTGGGAGTTGGTCGCCTTGGTGGTGATGCTGCCGGTGCCAACGCCGCCGGACTGGGCGGTGCCCACGGTCAGGCCGGTACTGCCGAGCAGATCGACGGTGGCATTGGCGCCGGTCGAGCCCATCGCGGTGGCGCTGACATTGCCGACGGTGAGGCTGCCGCCGCTGTCGTGGACGTAGATGCTGCCATTGGTGGCGGTCAGCGCGCCGAAACTCAGACTACCGGCGCCGGCGCTCAGGGTGATGCTGCCGGCGGTGAGGGTGGTGGTGGCGGGCAACAGTGTGCCGAAAGACTCCAGGTCGATCTTGCTCAGCGCGCCGCCGCTGCCGCCGCCCAGCGTGCCCAGCGTGATATTGCCGCTGGTGTAGGTAGAGGCGCTGATGCCGCTGTCGAGGGCGCTGAGATTGCCGGTGTTGATATTGCCGGCGGCGGCGGTCAGGGCGATATCGCCGCTGAACGTGTTGCCGCTGCCGCTGAAGCTGCCCATGGTGGTGAGCTTGCCGGTGCTGATGGCGCCGTCGTGGTTGTAGAGCGTAATGCCGGCATTGCCCGAACCGGTGGTGGCATTGGCCAGGGTGCTGATGGTGCCGGCGCTGAGGGTGCCCGCCACCTGGCCGTAGTAGTTGCTGTTGATGTTGACGGAGCCGGAAGCCCCGCCTTTGCCCGAAGTGATGTTGGTGCTGATGTTGCCGGTGCTGACCGGGCCGCCGTAGTAGACAGTGGGGCCGGTGGTGTAAGTGCCGGTGCTGATCGAGACATTGCCCTGGGCGTAGGAACTGTACGTAGCGTTGCCGGGCGCCGGGCTGGTTGCGGTGGTGGAAATGCCGCCCAGGGTAAGGGCGTTGCCGGCGGTGATGCTGACGTCGGCGTAGGCGCTGGTGTAGTAAGTCGGAGAGTTGCTGTTGATCGCCTGGGTGGTGATCAGGCCGGCGTCGAGGTTGCCGATGCCGCTGTTGAGCGTGACATCGCCATTGGCGGAGCCGTACTGGGTGGTGGTGGCCTTGGTGGTGATGGTCCCGGTGCCGACACCGCCGGACTGGGCGGTGCCCACGGTCAGGCCGGTGCTGCCGAGCAGATCGACGGTGGCGTTGGCGCCGGTGGAACCCATCGCGGTGGCGCTGACATTGCCGACGGTGAGGCTGCCGCCGCTGTCGTGGACGTAGACACTGCCGTTAGTGGCGGTGAGGGCGCCGAGCAACAGGTTGCCAGCGCCGCTGCCGAGGCGGATCGAGCCGGCGTTGATATCGCCGACCAGGGACAGGCTGCCGGCTGCATTGATGTTGATCCCGGCGATGCCGCCATGAGAACCCAGGCCGACCAGCGAGCCCAGCTGGACATTGGCGCCGCTGCCGGTGGCGTTGACGGTGATGACGCCGCCGCCGGTGACGATGGAGCCGCCGGTGCTGATGCCGCCGTTGCTGGCGCTCAGTCCGATGTTGTCGTTGACCGTGCCGCCGGTACCGACGGTCTCTATGGTGGCGGCCGCGCCGGTGATGCCGCCGTTGTCGTTGGTGATCGAGACATGCGCGTCGTTGCCGGAAAAGCCGTTCGCGCCGGCGACGATGGCCCCGCCGAGGCCGATGTCGACATGGCTGCCGCCGCTGCTGTGGTTGACGAGGTCGATCGAAGCGGTGGCGCCGCCGATGTGCTTCGAGGAGGCACCGGCGGTGATGGCGCCGATGCTCACGGCGTGGCCGAGGTTGGCGGTATTCGAGTCGATGTGCACCGAGGCGTCGGCATTGCCGCTGGCGGCGCCGCTGTTGGAGGCGCCGCTGGTGATGGCGCCGATGCTGATGCCGCCGCCGGCGCTGACGACGATGGAGGACGACAGGTTGGCGTTGAGGCCGTTGGCGCTGGAGGTAAGGCTGGTGGCAGAGACGTCGCCGCCGGAAGCGCTGAGGTTGATGCCGCCGTTGCTGGCGTGGATGCTGCCGGCGCTGATGCCGCCGACGCCGTTGATGGCGACGCTGCCGCCGATCAGCTTGCCGACGTTGACCATGCCGGAGGTGCTGCCGGCGTCGATTTTCAGGCCGCCATAGGTGGCGATGGTGTTTTTGAGATTGAGGAAGCTGATCGAGCCGCCGCTGCCTTCGACGTACTGGTTGGCCGCGTTGATCGTGCCGATGCCGAGCAGCAGCGATCCGCCGTTGTTGCTCGCGAGGTTGACGCCGTTGATCATGCCGGTGCCACTGTTGGCGCTCAGATCGTCCACCACGATGCTCTGGCTGGCCACCAGTTCCAGCGTCATGCCGGGATTGTTCTGCAACTGGCTCTGGACGAAGTTCTGGTACACCGTGGCGCTGCTGCTGCTGCCCTGGCCCTCGGCGATAGTGAGCGTGGTGGGATCAATCAGCAGGGTGCCGCCGCTGCCCGGCGTGACATCGCCGCGCACGGTCAGCTTGCCGTGGCCGGACAACTCCACCAGGCCGCCCTTGCCGTCGGCGCCATGGACGTCGATCCGCGAACCGGCCTGGGTGCGCAGGGTGCCGTCGGCGACGATGTGGACGCTGCCGCCCTCGGTGGTGCCGCTGGCGAGGATCTGCGCCGTCGGCGTGATGTCGATGTCGCGGTCGCCGCTGATCCTGATGCTGCCGCCCGCGCCGCTGGCATTGCTGGCATCGAGCGTGCCGCTGTCGCTGATGTCGCCGCCGGAAGCGGTCAGCTCGATCTCGCCGTTATGGCTGGCGATGCCCTGGGCCCGGATCAGGCCGCTGTTGTTGACCGCGCTGCCGGCCAGATCGTGGGCGGTTTTCGCCGTCATGATGACGCGGCCGCCGTCGGCGATGATCTGTCCGGCGTTGTCGACGCCGGCCTTGCTCGCCAGGGTTTCCTTGTCCACCTTGACGCTGATCAGGCCGCTGTTGCCGATATCGAGCGTCGTGGCCGCGCCGCTGGCCAGCACCACCTGGCCCAGGCGCGATTGGATCACACCCGTGTTCTTGACATAGTCGCCGGCCAGCACCACGAAGCCGCCATCGGCGGTCTTGATGGTGCCGGCGTTGGTCACGCTGGAGCCGGGCGCGCTGCCGCCGGCGAAGACGTAGCGGCCGGCGAGGAAGTCGGCGTCCTTGATGCTCAGAGTCGAGGCGACGAGGCCGCCGACGTCGAGGCTGGCGCCGGCGCCGAACAGCACGCCGTTGGGGTTGATCAGGAACACGCGGCCGTTGGCCGAGAGGTTGCCGAGGATGGTCGAGGGCGAGCCGCCGATGACCCGGTTCAGCACGACGCTGCTCGAGGACGGCATGACGAACTGCACGTACTGGTTGCCGCCGATGCTGAACTGCTGCCAGTTGATGATGGCCGAGTTGCTGGTCTGGTTGATGACCGTGCCATTGGGCGAGGGCGTGCTGATGGTGCCGGAGCCGCCAACCACAACGCCGCCGCTGGGGCTGGCGAAGACCAGGCCGGGCAGCAGCAGGGAGGCGCCAGCGAGACTGCCGGCAAGGGCCGCCGGAATGGGCAGGCGCTTGGGCAAGCGCTGGAACCGCGGGGCATGCTTGATCATGGAATCCACCTCAGAAGCCGGCCGACAGGGAGGCATAGACACGGCCGTCGTTGCGGCCGTCGCTCACCGGGGTGCTGTCGAGCGGATAGGCCCAGTCGACCTTTAGGTCGATGGTGCGGTAAATCAGGTCGGCGCCGAGGCCGGCGCTGCTCAGGCTGTTGCGGCGGTTTGGCGTCCCTGCGAAGTTCTTGTTGTAGACCAGGCCGGCGTCGTAGTAGACGCGCGGCACCAGGGCCAGTTCGCCGAAAGTGAACGGACGGCGCAGCGTGAGTAGGCCGAACACGCCGCGGTCGCCGCGCGACTCCGAGGAGGGGAAGCCGCGGATCGTGGTCGGGCCGCCGATGGAGAACTGCTCGGTGTCGGCCAGTGGATCCGGCGAATACACACCGTCGGACTGCAGCAGCAGCTGGAACTTCGCCGGCAGCGGTTGCAGGTGCTGGATGTTCGCCTCCAGCCGCAGGCGCTCGTGGTTGCGGTTCTCGGTGCCGTCAGGGCGCTGGTAGACCTGGCTGAAGTTGGTGTGGGCGTCGAGGGTGTACTGGGTCACCGCCGAGTTGCTCCAGATATGCGACCAGGCCAGGCCCAGGTTGAGCAGGTTGATCTTGGTATCGCTGAGGACGATCCCGGACGACAGGTCGGCATTGCCGTCGGTATGGATGAAGCCGGCAGTGGTGCTGAGAGTATCGGTCGAGTCGCGCACCCAGGATTGGATCAGACTCAGCTGGAAGTTGTTGTTCTGGCCGGGCACGTTGAACGGCGCGGCGTTGAAATGGGCGTGGCCGAAATTCAGGTCCAGGCGCGTGCCGCTGAAATTGAGCGGCAGGTTGTAATCGACGTAGCCGTAGTTGAGGTGGTTGTCGGTGGAATGCGTGCCCAACACCGTCAGCTGGTCGGCGATGCCGGCCGGGTTGTTCAGGGTCACCGAGCCGGAGACACGATAGGTGCCGGTGTCCTTGCGGCCGTAGTTGTCCATCACCACGTAGCCGTCGATCGGGTCTTCCTGCACCTTCACCGTGACGTCGCTGCTGCCGTAGTCCTTGCCGGGCTGGATCACCGCGCGGGCGGCGAGGCCGGGCAGGGCGTTGAGAGCCTGCAGATCCTGCTCCAGCGGGCCGGTGTGGTAGATGTCCTGCTCATGCACATGGTGGGCGAAGCCGCGCAGGATGTCGTCGCGGTAGCGGCGCTTGCCCTCGAAGCCGAGTTTGCCGATACGGCCCTCGATCACCTCCAGCCGCACATTGCCGTCTTTCACCTTCTGCGCCGGCACGTTGACGCTGGCCAGGGTATAGCCCTTCTGGTTGTAGAAGTCCGCCACCTTGTCAGCGGCTTCGTAAAGCTGCGCCAGGGTGATGGGATGGCCGACGTAGTCCGCCACCAGCGGTTGCAGCAGGTCCTCGCCGAACAGGGTGTTGCCGCTGAAGCTGAAGTGCGAAACGGTCAGGGTGGCGCCCTGGCCACCGCCCGCCGGCGCCCGGGCTTGCGGCGTGCTGATGCCCGGGGTCTGGGTGGGCATTTGCAGCGCGGGCGGCTGCTTCAAGGTGTCGCCAATGGCGCCCGGAGTGGGCGGTGCAGCCGGAGGAGCCGCTTGCGCGCAGACCGGCAAAACGCCCATGCCAGCCAGCACCAGTAGTCGCCGCGTCCCCTTCCCTGCGTACATGCAACCCCCGACATTATTGGTCTTGCTTACAGAAGCTTGTGAATCGACCCGCACCTGAAGGTAAGTCCGGACTATATCGGACCCCCCCAAAGCACCCCCACCCCCATCTGCGGGGTATCTCGCAGGAGAATACGCATGAAGAAGTCCTGGCTGACTGAAGATTAGAACGGGATCTGTTGTGGATCTGCGACAAAGGCCACGGAACTGCGACGATTGCCGACGGAACGGTGCGGCTGGTCACAGTTCGGTCGAAGCTCCCCGGGGGCGAAGCCGCCGCGACGAGGCCTTGAAAATTTTTGCTTGGAGGTGGCGCCCCGGCAGGCTATAGTGCGCGCAGTGTTTCCAGTACAAGCATCGCGCGAGAGACCGTCATATGACGGCGCCGAAGGCGCAAATCCGCCCGGAATCGCTCAGGCAAAAGGAGCGCGCTGCTTACACTGACTCTGGAGAGAGATTGTGTTTATGCACAATCCACCGATGGGGCAAGGACTTAGGCAATAGTCCTCAACTCTCAGGTAAACAAGACAGAGGGGCGGTTCGAAGCAACCATTTCACAGGCCCATCGAACCGCATGCTCAAGAAAACCGCTTTGCATTCCCGCCACCAGGCCCTCGGCGCCAAACTGGTCGATTTCGCCGGCTGGGACATGCCCATTCAATATGCCTCACAGCTGGAGGAGCACCATGCGGTGCGCGCCGGCGCCGGCATGTTCGACGTGGCGCATATGTCCGCGGTGGACCTGAGCGGTCCGCGCAGCCGCGAGTTCCTGCGCCATCTGCTGGCCAATGACGTCGCCAAGCTCAAAACCCCGGGCAAGGCGCTGTATTCCTGCATGCTCAACCCGAACGGCGGCGTGATCGACGACCTCATCGTCTACTACGTCGCCGACGATCATTTCCGCCTGGTGGTCAACGCCGGCACCACCGACAAGGACCTGGCCTGGCTCAAGCAGCAGGCCCCGGGGTACGGCGTGGGCGTGAGGCACCGCCCCGACCTCGGCATCCTGGCGGTGCAGGGCCCGCAGGCGCGCGACCAGGTCTATGCCCTGCTGCCCGCCAGCCTGGCTGACAAGGCCAGGGTACTGACCCCGTTCAGCGCTGCCTGGGAGGACGAGCTGTTCGTCGGCCGCACCGGCTACACCGGTGAGGACGGCTTCGAACTGATCCTGCCGCATGACGAGCTCCTCAGGACCTGGGACGCCCTGGCCGCCGCTGGCGTGCGCCCCTGCGGTCTCGGCGCCCGCGACACCCTGCGCCTGGAAGCCGGCATGAATCTCTACGGCCAGGACATGGACGACAGCGTCAGCCCGCTGGAGTGCGGCCTGGCCTGGACCGTGGCCTTTGCCCCCGAGGATCGCGACTTCATCGGCCGCAAGGCGCTCGAGGCGCAAAGGGCCGCGCCGCCGCGCAAGAGCGTCGGCCTGGTGCTGGAGGGGCGCGGCGTGCTGCGCGCCCACATGCCGGTACGTGCCGCCAACGGCGTCGCCGGCGAAACCACCAGCGGCGGCTTCGCCCCGACCATGAAGGGCTCGATCGCCATGGCCCGCGTCGCTGGCCATGCCGCCGCGCCCTACGAAGTGGAGATCCGCGGCCAGTGGTTGCCGGCGCGCGAGGTCAAGCCGCCGTTCGTGCGCAATGGCAAAGTCCTGGTCTGATTCTCCCTCTTCATCCGAACACCGCTGCACATTCATATAAGGAGCAAGGCATGAGCAAGGTCCCCGCCGACCTGAAGTACGTCAAGTCCCACGAGTGGGTGAAGAAGCTGCCCGACGGCAGCGTGCTGATCGGCATCACCGACTACGCCCAGGGCTCGCTCGGCGACCTGGTGTTCGTCGAGGTGCCCAAGACCGGCCGCAAGCTCGCCGCCGGCGAAGCCTGCGCCGTGGTCGAATCGGTCAAGGCCGCCTCCGACGTCTATGCCCCGATCGCCGGCGAAGTGATCGACGCCAATCCCAAGCTGACCGATGCGCCGGAGACCCTCAACAGCGATCCCTACGGCGCCGGCTGGATGTGGAAGCTCAAGCCGGCCAGCGGCGCCGACGTCGATGCGCTGCTCGACGCCGCCGGTTACGAGAAAGTGCTGGCCTCTCTCTAAAATCAAAAGCGATCTCGCGCAAAGACGCAAAGACGCAAAGAAAAGCAAAAAAATCACGATGGATGAGAATGAGCTGTCACGCCAGATTGTCGACGCGGCATTCAAAGTCCATCAGAGTCTTGGTCCCGGACTCCTGGAATCGGTTTACGAATTGGTGCTTGCATTCGAACTTGAGCGTAGGGGATTGGAGGTATCGAGGCAGGTGCCGGTATCGTTTGAGTACGAAGGTCGGCTGTTTGAAAACGGCTTTCGAATGGATTTGCTGGTGGAGGGAAAAGTTGTAGTGGAACTTAAATCCGTCGAGGAATTGGCGCCAGTCCACAAAAAGCAGGTGTTGACCTACATTCGCTTGTCCAATCTCAGGTTGGGCCTTTTGATCAATTTTGGTGCGGCAACTCTCAAGAATGGAGTCGTGAGGTTGGTCAACGGTTTACCCGAGTAGTCTGTTGCTTTTCTTTGCGGCTTTGCGTCTTTGCGCGAGATCGCTTTTATCTTGAACAGTTAGGAACACAGATGCCGTTTATTCCACACACCGAATCCGACGTCCGCGACATGCTTGCGGCGATCGGCGCCCCTTCGATCAACGCGCTGTTCGACGAGATTCCGGCCGAGCTGGTCTGCAAGGGCCTGCATGGCGTGCCCGACGGGCTGGCCGAGATGGACATCGCGCGCCTGATGCGCGGCCGCGCCGCGCTGGATGGGCAACCGCTCAACTTCATCGGCGCCGGCGCCTATGAGCATCACATCCCGGCGGCGGTGTGGGACATCACCACCCGCGGCGAGTTCTACTCGGCGTATACCCCGTACCAGGCCGAGGCCAGCCAGGGCACGCTGCAGTTGCTGTATGAATTCCAAAGCATGATGACGGCGCTGACCGGCATGGAGGTCAGCAACGCCTCGATGTACGACGGTGCCTCGGCCCTGGCCGAAGCCCTGCTGATGGCGGTGCGCTCCAACCCCAAGGAAGGGGCGCCCAAGGTGCTGATGCCCAAGGCCGTGCACCCCTATTACCGCGAGGCGGTGCAGGCCATCACCGAGGCCCTGGGCGTGCAGCAGATTGCGCTGGACTACGATCCGGCGCGCGGCGAAACCCTGGCGGCCCAACTCAAGCAGCATGAAGGGCAGGGCATCACCGCGGTGGTCATCGCCCAGCCGAACTTCTTCGGCGTGCTGGAAGACGTGGACGCGCTCACCGACTGGGCCCATGCCAACGGCGCCATGGTGGTAGCGGTGGTCAACCCGCTGTCCCTGGCCCTGCTCAAGCCGCCGGGCGAGTGGGGCGCGACCGGCGCCGACATCGTCTGCGGCGACGGCCAGCCGCTCGGCGCGCCGCTGTCCTCCGGCGGCCCCTACTTCGGCTTCCTCACCGCCAAGCAGCAGTTCGTGCGGCAGATGCCGGGCCGCATCGTCGGGCGCACCGTCGACCTCGAGGGCAAGCCGGGCTTCACCCTGACCTTGCAGGCGCGCGAGCAGCACATCCGCCGCTCCAAGGCCACGTCGAACATCTGCACCAACCAGGGCTTGCTGGTCACCGCCGCAACCATCCATATGTCTATGCTTGGCGCGGAAGGTCTGGCTCGCGCGGGTGCGCACAGCGTGGCTAACACGCGCGCGCTAGTGGAGAAGCTTGCCTCGATCGCCGGCGTTGAAGCAGTGTTCGCCGGTGACCGCTTCCATGAGGCGGTGATCCGCCTGCCGCAGCCGGTGGCGCCGGTGCTGGAGAAGCTGGCGAAGCAGGACATTCTTGGCGGCTTCGACCTGTCGCGGCACTACCCTGAGCTGGGCAATGCCGTGCTGGTCTGTGCCACCGAGACCAAGAGCGAGGCCGAGCTGCAGCGCTATGCCGATGCACTGCGCAAGGTTCTGGGCCAGTAACCACCGAGGAGAATTCCATGGCGACGATCACCCGGCGCGGCACCCCCACGCAGACCAATGGCGAACTGCCGGCCCGCGGCAGCGAGCCGCCAGGCTTCCGCCTGGTCGACGGCGACCTCAAGGACGTCACGCTCCATGACTACGCCGGCAAGCGCAAGGTGCTGAACATCTTCCCGTCGATCGACACGCCGACCTGCGCCATGTCGGTGCGCAAGTTCAACCAGAAGGCGGCGGGTCTGAGCAATACCGTGGTGTTGTGCATCTCGGCCGACCTGCCGTTCGCGCAGAAGCGCTTCTGCGGCGCGGAAGGGCTTAGCAACGTGGTGAACCTGTCGCTGATGCGCGGCCGCAACTTCGCCAAGGACTACGGCGTGCTGATCGAGGATGGCCCCCTGGCCGGCCTCACCGCGCGCGCCGTGGTGGTGCTGGGCACCGACAACAAGGTGCTGCACTCCGAGTTGGTCGGCGAGATCGCGCAGGAACCGGATTACGAGGCTGCACTCAAGGTGCTGGGGTAAAAACAATCTCGCGCAAAGACGCAAAGCCGCAAAGAAAATCTTCAAAGGCTTTTGATTCTTTTGCGGCTTTGCGCGAGCAAGCTTTTAATTTTTGAGAACCACGAATGTCTGAGAAGCTGATTTTTGAAGTTTCCCGCGATGGTCGCCGCGCCACCGCACAGAGCCCCACGGCCGAAATCGATGCGGCCTTGCCGCAGCGCCTGCGGCGCAAGACCGCGCCGGCGCTGCCGCAGGTGTCCGAGCTGCAGGCGGTGCGTCACTACACGCGCCTGTCGCAGCTCAACTTCAGCATCGACACGCACTTCTATCCGCTCGGCAGCTGCACCATGAAGTACAACCCGCGCGCCTGCAACAAGCTGGCGATGCTGCCGGAGTTCCTCGGCCGCCATCCGCTGGCGCCGGAGTCGCATAGCCAGGGCTACCTCGCCTGCATGCATGATCTGCAGGAGATGCTGAAGGAAGTCACCGGCATGGCCGGCGTGTCGCTGACGCCGATGGCCGGCGCCCAGGGCGAGTTCGCCGGCGTGGCGATGATCCGCGCCTACCACCGCGCCCGCAACGACCTCGGCCGCACCGAGATCCTGGTGCCGAACGCGGCCCACGGCACCAACCCGGCCACCGCCACCATGCTCGGCATGACGGTGCGCGAGATCCCCACCGATGCGGTGGGCGACGTCGACCTCGAGGCGCTCAAGGCTGCCGTCGGCCCGCAGACGGCTGGCATCATGCTGACCAACCCGTCGACGCTCGGCGTGTTCGAGCGCGACATCGCGAAGATCGCCAGGATCGTGCACAAGGCCGGCGGCCTGCTGTACTACGACGGTGCCAATCTCAATGCCATCCTCGGCAAGGTGCGGCCCGGCGACATGGGCTTCGACGTGATCCACATGAACCTGCACAAGACCTTCAGCACGCCGCACGGCGGCGGCGGGCCGGGGGCCGGTGCGGTGGGCGTGTCCAAGCGCCTGCTGCCGTTCATGCCGATCCCGCTGGTGGGCAGGAAAGGGAAAAAATTCCGCTGGCTCGATGAAAAAGATCTGCCGCAGAG
>FTAG01001546.1_pt1 | contig 18330 bp, 20 predicted proteins | sample 1638911 | NCBI WGS metagenome assembly FTAG01 (sample SAMEA3914813, study PRJEB12502) | metagenome | biome: forest; material: soil | place: Canada | collected 2011-07-07 | depth 0.3 m
CTCATAGCGCGATCGGCCGCCGATCTGCGTTCGCTGTGGGAACCTCGAGGTCCGTGCATGACGAAGTCTGCCACACCCTTAACCGGGGCGACAAAGGTCTCCATTGCCTCAGAGGCCTGTTGCCGCACCCAAGCGCCGTCCAGGACAACGTAGCCCGGCGGTACGGCCTTCCCAGACTGCTTAGCCATGTGGCGCTCTCAACCTTCTCCACGCACTCAACACCGCTTCACGAAGTTCGTTCAGCAGGAAGAGCGCATAGACAATAACATCGGCAATCCAGATCACCAATTCAATGACGCTGGCGCTCGTGCCGAACCACGCCGGCATCGGCTGCATCGCTTCCAGCTGGCTCAGACCGAACTTCAGGGCCACCGCAACGCAGGTGACTACGAAGAACACGGCCGAGCCCAGCGCGATCTTCAGCGCGAAGCCGGTGACGACCTCGACATCCTTTGGCACGGCAAGCGGCTTCATTAACCGTAGCGATACAGTCAAAGAGCTCGAGCCGGAAGGCTGACCCGATCGCCGGCGCCGATCCGGCTCTCCGGCAGGGTTTGGCCTATCATCTGATCATGAACCACAAGCGCCACAGAGCCCGTAACCAACGAGCCGGCTGCAAGATGTGCAAGCCGTGAAGGGTGAACGGCTATCGTACCGAGCGGGCCGAGGGCGAGAAATTCGCTGATCGCCGGCGCCGGGATGCAGCCGATCGGGAAGTGCGAGCTGGCGGCTGACACGCGCGCGTATTGGCTGGGATCAGCAAATTGGCGGCGAACTTGTTCGCTTGTCCGATGGCCGCGTTGATCGCGGATCGAACCGGCTTGTAGCGGCGTTGATGTTGCGTCGGCGAAACACGCCTGAAGGAGACTGAAATGGATCGCAAGACTGCAACCCTGTTAGGGGCCGGCGCGGCCTTGGTCGCAGGGCCCGCCCTGGCCAGCCAAGCCGCCGAAGCTCCCGCCGTGCCGATCGCCGCGTCATACGCCGAGTTGCTGGCTCCGATTCCGAATGCGGTCGAACGGCTAAGGACGGCGGACGCAGAGGCTCTGGCTCAACCGCCAAAGCTGATCGAAGCCCAATACGTCGCGCATCATCACCATCACCATCATCACCACAGCCGCCGTTGGTATATGCGCAACGGATACGTCTGGAGCGGTGGGGCGTGGATCATCCGCCCGGTCGCGCACCATCACCATCATCACCACCATCACCACAACTGATCATGGTTCCGGCGGCCGCCGTTCCGGTGGCCGCCGCGGCCTGTGGCGAGCGCCGCGTACGATCAGCCCTGCTGATCCCGCGCCTTCGCTGCGCGGAACAGATGACGGTAGGTCCCGTCGAAGATGGTGTTGGTGCTTGAAAGCCAGCGGCTGCCTTCGGCGAGGGTGTCGCGGCTGGCGGCCAGGCGGCGCGCACGCAGCTCCCGCTCCGCGGCCTCCTCTTCCGTCATGGGCTGAAGGTCGAGTTCGGGCTCGGCCGGCAGGGCGATGAGGCTCAGGAACGGCTCGCCCTTGCGGAAGATGTGGGTCACTCCCCTCGGCGGGGCCTTGAAGATGCAGAAGAACATCATCGGCCACCATTCGCTGCGGACCAGCGCGGGCACGGCCAGCGGGGTCGTATTGGTGGCGTCGGTGTAGTAGCGCGGGTGCGGCTCGGTGCGGATCGCCCAGCCGGGCGGCGCCTCGAGGTCCAGAGAGAGCTGGTAGGAATAGTAGTCGGCGCCGAACGGCCGGAACGGCGGCCACATCATCTCGTCATCCGGGGGCTCCCCCCAATCGGCGTCGAGGCGCACGCGGCCGCGCCGGGTGGTCACCCCAAGCTCCTGGTCGAACGGGTACAGGATTTCGACGCCGTAGCGCGCGCTCTCGGAGAACGGCGTGCAGTGCCAGGGCTGTTCGTGGCTGCCGTCCGCGCGCGGCTGCTGGGCGCCGCCCCAGCCCGGTATGGCGAGCTGGATGGGCTGCGGGGCCGGCCGGTGTCCGTGAAAGCGATACTTGAGTGTCGGCATGATCCCCCCTTTCAGTGCGGCGACCCGGACGGGTCCGGCCTGGACCGGTCTGGCCGCTTCATTCCGGTCATGCGCCACAAGACGGGGCGGCCATCGAACTGATGTTTGAGGGCGCCCGCCACGTGGAGCGCCAGGTTCAGAAGGACGATCCAGATCAGGATGTAGACGTGGATGTGCGAAAGCTGGTGGCGCACGGCCTTCGGCGCGGGCGAACCCAGCAGCGCGCCGACGCCCGGCAGGTGCGGCCATGGCAGGCCCCAGAATGAAATCGGATGAGCGTTCAAGGACACCAGCGCCCAACCCGTCAGGGGCATGACCAGCATCAGGATGTAGAACAAGAGGTGGGAGGCGGCGGCAAGCGCGCGCTCCCAGGCCGGCATGCCGAGGGGCGGCGGCGGCGGCGGTCTGACCAGCCGCAACCCGATCCTCACCAGCACCAGGAGCAGGATGGTCAGCCCGAGGGAGATGTGCACGCCTTCCACGAACGCCTGGCGCGGCGAGTGATCCGGTAGCCACTCGTTCATGATCCAGCCGAGCCCGATCTGGACCAGGATCAGGACAGCGATGGTCCAGTGGAGGACCACGGCCGCCGAATTGTAGCGAAGGGGGTCGCCGGTCTGGTGAATAGCGCGGCCGATCATGCAATCCCCACTTTGAACCACCAAGCTCAGCAGCAACGCATGAGCACAGCTTGGGTTCGCCTCGACGGAGGTTGCGCCGTCCTTATTGTGAGGCGGGCTGGAACACGATCGTTATCGTCTGACCGGCGCCGGCGGCGGGCGCGTGACTGTCGGACTGGCCGTAGGCGGCCACCCGCAGCAAGGGCTGGGCGCCCGGCTGGCCAGGCGGTGCGTTGGTGAGCCGCGCCAGGACCGGCTGAGCCGCGGTGAGCGCCTGGTGGAAGGCGACGGAACGCTGAAGCGACAAGGCCGCGGACTGACGGCCCGCCTCGCTGAACGCGTCGAAGCCGGCCTGCGCGACCACGTTCACCACCGCGAGTTTCTGGCCTGTGCAGCCCGACGTCGGCGGCCCGCCATAGCCATAGCAGGGAAGACGCGCGGCCAGGCTCGCCGCCAGCTGACGCGCGATCGCCTGTCCGTTCGGCGACAGGTCGGCGGTTCCGGGCGTGAACAGGGCGTCAGCGCTGAAGCTGAGATTGCCGGCGTCCGCATCTGCATGCACGGCGGCCTTGTCGGTCCCCAGGTCGGCGGTGATGAAGGTGATGAGGTCGGCGCTGGTCTGCCGTGCCTGCGCCGCGGGCGGCGGCTTGAGCACGTCGGCGCTGTAGGCGAAACACCGGCGGCCATCGTCCGCCGCGACCAGGGCGTTCGCCGGAAGGCAGACCACATGGTGGGCCCGGTCGATCTGCGCCTGGATCGCCTCGGGCTGCAGGGCGGTGGCGACGGCGAGCAGGGCCGTGGTCTGGGCGTCCTTGGACTGGGTCAGCGCCGCGGTGGTCGTCCGGTACTGGAGGGCGAAGAAGCTGAGCATGATGATGAAGACGAACAGGACGCCGACCATCATGTCGGTCATCGAGATGTAATAGCTCTCGCCCTCCTCGAGAGGCCGGGATCGCCGCCGGCCGGATCTCACGACGGGCGCCCCTGACCGCCGGCCAGCAGGGCTTCGATCCGCCGCAGCACGGCCAGCTGGTCGAACATCACCCGTTCGGGGGGCGCGAAATTCACGCTGGAATCGAGCGCCTGGAACAGGTCGGCCTGCAGTGCCTCGATCCTCTGGCGCCGACGGCGCGCCACCATCCTGAGCAGGATCGAACTCAGCACGCCGGCGATGGAGGTCCAGAACTTCGTGGCCGCGATGGCCAGGAGGCCGAGCAGGGCCTGCTCGGCGCCTCCCGCCCCGCCCCCCGCGGCGATCGCCGCCGTGGCCTCGCTGAGGGCGGCGACGATGCCCATGAAGGTGATCATCAGGCCGATGGCCACCAGGATGTTCGCCCACCATTCGAGCGCCCGCGCCGGGTCGTCCAGCGGCTCGAACACTTCCGCGGCCGGGAAGGCCGCCGCCAGGCCGCCGTCCTCTTCGCGGGTCAACAGGGCTTTGTAGGCCTTCCAGCCGCGCACCAGGGCCGGCGGCGAGGCGGCGCTGCTGAAGCGCTGGTCCAGCGCCTTGAACTGCCCGGCAAACCCTTTGCGGCCGCCGTCCGCGAACAGCAGGTTCGTCCGGTCGACCAGGGCCCGCACCAGCGGGCCCTGGTCGAGGATGGCCGAGCTGACCACCAGATAGACGGCGAAGGCCAGAATGGCCGCCGCCAGCCAGAGCGCGACCCCGGGCCGGCTGAACAGCGCGACCACAAGGCCGGTCACAGGATCACTCACTTAGCGGTCTCCAGCCCCCGCTGGTCTCGCGGCGCGTCAGCGGCGTCGAATGATCGGCGGGACTACCGCGCCGAGGCCAGCAGCGGCGTGGCGGCCAGGTGTTCGGCCAGGAACCAGACCTGCATCTCGCCGGTGCGCACCACGTCGGAGATCAGCAAGTCGTTGGTGCCCTCGTCGCCGGCGTCGCCGGCCTGCTCGGCGGCCTGACGCGCATAGGTCAGGATCAGCTCGTGCGCCTTGAGCAGGCGCGAGATCTGGGTCGGCACGTCTTCGCGGCCGCGCGGCGGGCGCGCCACGCGGGTCATCTCGGCCACATCGTGCGCCATGGCGATGGAGATGCCGCCCAAGGTCATGATCCGCTCGGCGACGGTGTCGACCAGGGCCGATTGCTCATCGTAGTGCTTATCGAGCAGGAGATGCAGGGCGTAGAAGGTCGCGCCCGACACCTGCCAGTGGTGTTTCTTGTACAGGTCGCGGATGGTCATGGTGTCGGCCAGGACCTGGTTCAGCGCCGCGACGCTGGCGGCGCGGGCGTTGTCCTTGAGGCCCAGCGGCAGGTCCTTGAGCGTCCCGTACGGCTGGATCTCGCTGGCGGGGATGTCGTAGTCGGGTTGGGCCACGTCTTCCTTCGCCTTGGTCTTCGCCATCGGGGTTCTCCTTGAAGTTGGACTGCGCAAAATTGGACTGCGGACCGGCCGCGGAATTGCGGGCCAAACGTGACGCGGTGGCCAAGGTTCCGATCCTGATCGGCGCCTGGCCGATCGGGAAGGCGAAGTCAGGGTTCCAGCGCCATGGCGGTTCGAGCCTGATCTAGGCGCCCCAGTTTGGCGTTAAAGGGGCTCCAGTCGTCATGCCTGTCGATCGCCGACCAGATCGCTTCGATCTCGTCGTAGAGCAGCTCTTCGGGCTCGGCGCAGGCGAAGTAGGCCGCCTGCAGCCGCTCGGGCCGATCTGGGTCATAGGCGGCGAGCAACCGCCCGAGCTCCATGAAGGCCTCGCCGCGGTAGATCGCCCCGCGGCGCCCGGTCCGCGCCCGGCCTTCGGACGCCGGTCCACCGAACCAATCGAAGAAGAACGGCTCCCAGCGCAGCGCCTCGCCGCCTTCGGCCAGGGCGCGGAAGGCAGCTCCGGCCAGGGCCGTGTCCTCCGCCGGCGAGCGGGGCAGAACGCCCAGGCGCGCGACCATCGCGCCGCGCAGCGCCGTCTGGTAGGCGGGGCCGAAGCCGCTGAGCGCGTCGAGCAGGGGCTGCTGCTCCTCGCAGACCAGGATCAGGCAGGCGGCGAGCTGCTGCAGGTTCCAGAACACCGCTTCGGGCTGGCGGCCGAAGCTGTAGAGCCCGCTCTCATCGAAATAGGCGGCGACGAAGTTGGGATCGTTGGACGGCAGGAAACGGTAGGGGCCGTAGTCGAAGCTCTCGCCGTTGATGTTCATATTGTCGGTATTGAGCACCCCGTGCACGAAGCCGGCGGCCATCCAGCGCCCTGTGAGGTGGGCGGAAAGCGCCACCACCCGGGCGAGCCAGGCCGCGGCGCGGGCCGGCCCTTGGTGCGCCAGGAGGTCGGGCTGATAAGTCTCCACAATGTGGTCGAGCAGACGCGCCATCGCTTCGGCCTCGCCGTGGAAGGCCAGGCGCTGGAAGGTCCCGAAGCGGATGTGGCTGTACGACAGCCGGGTCAGCACAGCCGAACGCGTCGGCGAAGGTTCGTCGGAGCGCTGCAGCGGCTCGCCGGTTTCGACCAGCGAGAACGACTTGGAGGTGGGGACGCCCAGGGCCTCCAGCATGGCGGTGGCCAGCACCTCGCGCACGCCGCCCTTCAGCGTCAGCCGGCCGTCGCCGCTGCGCGACCAGGGCGTCTGGCCCGAGCCCTTGGTGCCGAGGTCGAGCAGCCGGCCGGCGTCGTCGCGGAGCTGGGCGAACAGGAAGCCGCGCCCGTCGCCGAGGTCGGGGTTGTAAACCCGGAACTGGTGGCCGTGATAGCGCATGGCCAGGGGCTGGGCCTGATTGTCCGGCAGGGGCTGGAAGCGGCCGAAATGGGCGAGCCACTCGGCGTCGGTCAGCCCCTCAAGCCCCACATGCGCCGCCCAGCGGTCGTTGCGGTACCGGAGCAGGGTCGCCGGAAAGTCTGCCGGCTGCACCGGATCGGCGAAACTATCGCCGAGTGTGCTGTAGCGCGGATCAGGACGGTAGGCTGCGTCGACAGGCATGGCCGACAGGTGCGACGCCGGTTCGTTCAGCGCAAGCGGAGAAGACGCTCAGGCCCCGGCTTCCTTGGCGCCTGAGGCGCGGTGGAAGAAGGCGCGGGTGCGCAGGAGCGCCAGACGGGCGGAGTCCTCATGATAGCCGTTCGGGGCCACGAAGGCGTGGCCGGCGTCATAGACATGGACCGGCAGGTCGGGATGCTGCTCGCGGATCAGGTCGACATCGTGCGGCGGGATCAGCGTGTCGGTCTTGCCGAAGTGCAGGATGGTCGGACAGCGCGGCGTCTCGGACACATAGGTGACGATGTGGCCGCCGTAGAAGCAGGCCGCGGCGGTGATCCCCTCGCACCGGCAGGCGGCGACCCAGGCCGCCGTCCCGCCGAAGCAGAAGCCGATCACGAACACCGGCGCCTGCAGGGCGCCGATCGCCGCCTGGATGTCGCGGTCGCACGATCCGCCCCAACCGGTGACCGCCGCGGCGCGCTCGCGGACCGGATAGAGGGCCGGGTCGGTATCCGCCGCCGGAAACCCGCCGTCCGGATCGTAGCGGTCGAGCAGGGAGGGGGCGATCACCTCATACCCCTCCTCGGCGAACCCAGCGGCGAGGTCGATGATGTGCGGGGTGACGCCCCACACCGCATGGCAGATCAGCAGCCCGCCCCGGCGGGCCTCCCGCGCCGGCTCGCGCCAGGCGCCGAGTCTGAAGCCGTCATGCGAGGTCAAGGTGGTGCGTTCGCCGGACATGTCTGCGGGATACCACGGAAGGGCGGCGCGAGGCAGCCGAGGCGGATCGCGAGGGTCGCACGTCACGAAGGCGCGGCAGCCCTGGCGCAGCCTGGGGTCAACGTCGCATAGTGAACCCATGCAATCGAGATTTCAGACCGGCTTGGCTTTAGCGAGCGCCATCGCCCTCGTCCTGCCGGCTTCCGGAGCCTTCGCGCAGGCTCCCGAGGCGCCTCCGCCGGGCAGTCACGCGTGGAACGGCCGCTGCATGGTGATCTACAGGATCATCCGCCAGCTTGCGGGAGATCTGAAGCCGGACGCCGCGCTCAAGCGCTACCCATGGCCGGAGAGCTATCGCCTCATCTCCCAGAGCAGGCAGGACTGGCGCTATCGCGAAAGCGCCGCCGAAAGCGCCTTCAGGGCGACCGCGACGGATCCCAACGGGTTGGAGGCCGAGATCGCCTATCAGTTCAAAGTCGCCGGAACGGCCGCCAATCTCGTACGAGTAGGAGCGATGGTATCCGGCGGAACCCTGCCGATGGACGAGATCTCGAACGTCGAGCGTTCAGCCGCCGACTGCGACGCCGGTCTGCATTTCGATCCCCCGCCCCGCTAGACGCGCAAGGGTCGGCGCCTACTTCGCGCCGTGCTGCTCGAACCAGTCCAGCGAACGCTGGCGGGCCAATTTGGCGTCGGCGGGGTCCTGGGCTTCGACACCGTCGTTGCTGAAGCCGTGGCCGGAGCCTTCGTAGATGGCACCCCCGGGTGCTTCTCGGCGATCTTGGCCTTGACCTCGTCGGCGGGGATGTGGCCGTCCTTGCGGCCGAAGTGGCAGATCACCGGCGCCTTCAGCGCGATGTCGAGGTCCGAGCCGATCCGGCCGCCGTAGTAGCTGGAGCCGGCGGCCAGGCCCGTCACCTCCGCGGCGGCGCGCCAGACGATCCAGCCGCCATAGCAATAGCCGACGATGAACACCGGCCCCTTGTCCTTGAGCGCGTCGACGCAGGCCTGCACGTCCGACATCGGCTGTTCGATGCCGGCGGCCGTAGCGTATTTGAAGCCCTGCTGCATGCCTTCGGGATCGTGGCCGGCGGTGAAGCCCCGCTCCTGGCGGTCATAGAGGCTGGGGGCGATGGCTTCGAAGCCCTTGGAGGCCCAGCGCTCCACATCCTCGTGCACGTATTTGTCGAGGCCGAAGATCTCCTGGATCACGACGATCCCGCCGCGGCGATGGCCCTCGGCCGGCGCATGCAGCGCATCGAAGTCGAAGCCGTCGATCGCGGATGTCAGGGTGATGGTCTCGGCCATGGGAGTCCTCCTTGGGGCGGTATCGAGCGGGTCTAGCCGGGAATGGCGGCGGCGAGGGTGGGTCCGATCTCGTCGTGGATCACGAGATCGGCGATCTCGTCGAGCGGCGTCTCTTCGCGGTTGACGATGACCAACTGGGCCCCGTTCCGCTTGGCGATCAGCGGGAAGTCGGCGGCCGGACGGACCACGAGCGAGGAGCCCAGCACCAGGAACAGGTCGCAGGCCAGGGTCTCGGCTTCGGCGCGGGTCATCGGCCCCTCAGGCATCGGCTGGCCGAAGCTGATGGTGGCGGTCTTGAGCAGGCCCGCGCAGTGGAAGCACATGGGGATCTCGCCGCGCTCGACGAAGCCGGGCTCCAGCTCCTCCAGTTCGTGGCGGGCCCCGCAGGCCAGGCATCTGGCGTAGCTGGCGTTGCCGTGCAGCTCGATCACCTTGTCCGCGGGCACGCCGGAATCCTGGTGCAGGTTGTCGACGTTCTGGGTGATGACCGCGCCCGCCTTGCCCTGCTCGACCAGTCGGGCGACCGCGAAATGGCCGGCGTTGGGCGACGCGCCGGTCCAGCCGGCCGCGCGGTTGAATACCCGCGTCCAGGCCTCGCGCCGCAGGGTTTCGGAGCGGACGAAGTCCTGGAAATAGATCGGCTTCATCTTGGACCAGACCCCGCCCGGCGAACGGAAGTCGGGGATGCCGCTCTCGGTCGAGATGCCGGCGCCGGTGAACACCGCGACGCGACGCGCCGCGTCCAGCCGCGCCTTCAGCCCGCTGGCGAGGCCGACGCTAGCCATTGAACAGGAAGTGCAGGACGTCGCCGTCCTTGACCAGATAGGTCTTGCCCTCGGCGCGGAGCTTGCCAGCGTCGCGTGCGCCGCTTTCACCGTTCAGCCGCACATAGTCGTCGAAGGCGATGGTCTCGGCGCGGATGAAGCCCTTTTCGAAATCGGAGTGGATTACGCCCGCCGCCTGGGGGGCGGTGGCGCCGACCGGGATGGTCCAGGCGCGGGTCTCCTTGGGGCCGGCGGTGAAGTAGGTCTGCAGGCCGAGGAGGCCGTAGGCTTCGCGGATCAGCTTGTTGAGCCCCGGCTCGGTGAGGTCGAGCGTCTCGAGGAACTCGGCCCGTTCGGCCGGATCGAGCAGGGCGATCTCGGCCTCGATCTTGGCGGAGATCACCACCGCCTTGGCGCCGTCGGCCGCGGCGCGCGCGGCCACCTTGTCCGACAGGGCGTTGCCGGCGGCCGCCGAACCCTCGTCGACATTGCAGACGTAGATCGCGGGAAGCGCGGTCAGGAGCTGCAGCATCCACCAGGCCTTGTCGTCTTCCTTCGAGACCTTGGCGTGGGCCAGGCGCGCCGGACGGCCGTCGCGCAGCTGGTCGAGCGCCAGGGTGATCAGCTCGACGGTCTTGGCGGCCTCCTTGTCGCCGCCGGTCTTGGCCTTCTTCTCCAGCGCCGGCAGGCGCTTCTCCAGGCTTTCGAGATCGGCCAGCATCAGCTCCATCTCGATGATCTCGAGATCGGCGATCGGATCGACACGGCCCTCGACGTGGGTCACGTCGCCGTCTTCGAAGCAGCGGGCCACGAAGGCGACGGCGTCGCAGTCGCGGATGTTGGCCAGGAACTGGTTGCCGAGCCCCTCGCCCTTGGAGGCGCCGCGGACCAGGCCGGCCACGTCGACGAAGTTGATCCGCGCCGGAATGATCTCCTTGGAGCCGGCGATCCTGGCCAGGGCGTCGAGGCGCGGCTCCGGGACAGCCACGTCGCCGACGTTCGGCTCGATGGTGCAGAACGGATAGTTGGCGGCCTGGGCCGCCGCGGTCTCGGTCAGGGCGTTGAACAGGGTGGACTTGCCCACGTTGGGCAGGCCGACGATCGCGACTTTCAGGGCCATCAAACTCTCGGATAGAAGTGTTGGCGGCCCTATACCGTTAGATCAGGCCCGCGACGAGCCCGCGGTCGAGCGCCTCTTGCGCCGACATATAGGTGGTCTCCTGCGCCATGGCGCAGATTTCCTCGAAGCTGACGCTGGACCCCGCGATCAGGGCCCGAAAGCCTTCGTTCTGAAGATGGATGCCCTCCTCGATCTCCTTGAGCTTGCCGAGGGCCGACAGCCGCACGGCCGACAGCGGACCGAAGAAGTGGATGTTGGCGTCCATCTGCCGCTCGTGGATCAACAGGCTGCAGCTCGGCGACAGGAAGCGGTCCTCGCGGCGGAAGCCCGACATGATGGTCACGCCCGCCGAATAGACGTTGGTGATCCCGACCAGCACCACCCGGCGGCCGAGCGCCTGGCTGCGCAAGCCGATCTCGCGCGAGATGCGCCGGCCGGTATCGGCGACCCCGCCGAAGGTGGTCAACTGGACCACCACCGCGTCGGACCGGCTGGTCAGCCCGTCGAACTGGGCGGTGCAGCTCTGGAACATGTAGTCGTCCACCGCGCCGTGCAGCCGGACATCGGGCATGGCGAGTTTGACGGCGGTCAGGGCCTGGTCGGTCATGGCTGTGGCTTAGCAAGCGGGAGGGCGCGGGCAAAGGCGCCGGCTGCGCCCCAGCGTTTCAGGCCGCTTTCGGTTCCAGGTCCGGCGGCGCAACAGCGAGTGTGGCCGAAAAGCACCACCCGGAGTTTCACCGCGCAGGTCGGCAACGGTGGCCTTCAAACCTCGTTCGGACGGCATACGTGCCGCCCCCGCATCGGTGATTGCGCTGGAGCGGGTCCTTGTCGGAGTAAGCCCATGACCGCCGCGCCGCTGATTTCCCGCCTGTTCATCTACACCGCGATCGGCGCGGTGATCGCCGGCGCAGCCATGCCGCACCATGCCGCGGCGTCGTCCTTCTATCTGCAGGACCAGTCGGTGAAGGGCCTCGGGCGCGCCTATTCGGGCGAGGTCGCCGACCAGGGCGCCGAGAGCCTGTGGTGGAACCCGGCCGCCATCGCGCGCAGCCCCAACGAGATCTACCTCGGCGGGAACTCCATCCTGACCAGCTCGACGGTGCTCGATCGGGGCTCGAGCGTCACCTATCCCGGCGGGGCCCGGTTCCCGGCCGGCGGCGATCCGCGGGCCTTCAATCCGGTGGAGTTCGGCGTGGTGCCGAACGGGGCGGTGTCGTACCGGCTGAACGACCGGTTCGCCGTCGGCCTGTCCACCGCCGCGCCCTACGACTTCACCTCGACCTATTCGTCGAATTCCTTCGCCCGCTACAACAGCCTGAAGTCGCGCCTGACCACCATCGACATCGCGGCGACCGGCGCCATGCGGGTGACCGACTGGCTCGACCTCGGCGTGTCGGTCAACACTGAATACACCTCGGCCAACCTCGGCAACGCCCTGCCGAACCTGTCGCCCCTGTTGCCTGACGGCCAGCAGACCCTGCGCGGCGACGGCTGGAACGTCGGCTATACGGTCGGGGCCCAGGCGCACTTCGACCGGTGGGAGTTCGGGGCCAGCTACAAGTCGGCGATGGACCACGACCTCAGCGGGACGGCGACCGTCTCGGGCCTGCTCGGGCCTCTGGCGGCGAGCAACTTCTCCACCAACGCCACGGCCCACTTCACCACCCCGTGGATCGCCACCGTGGGCGCGCGCTATCACCTGACGCCCAAGCTGACCCTCAACGTCCAGGCCGAGCGGTTCGGCTGGAGCGAGTTCAGCGCCATCGTCTACAACGTCGGCGGGGTCTCGACCCCCACGCCGGAGCACTACCGCGACACCACCTCGGGCGCGGTCGGCCTCGACTATGTGGTGAACCGCAAGCTCACCCTGCGCGCCGGGGTGGGCTATGACCAGAGCCCGCTCAATCCGACCTATCGCGACACCCGCGTGCCCGACAGCGACCGCATGCTCTACACCGTCGGCGCCTCGATGAAGGTGCTGCCGAACATGACCCTCGACGCCTCTGGCGGTTATGTGGCGTTCCGGGGCTCGGCGGTGAACACCAGCACCGCCTTCTACGCAGGGACCCCGGCCCAGACCACGGTCAACGAACTGGCCGGCATCGGCGGCAACGCCAAGGTCCTGTCGCTGGGAATGCGCTACAACTTCTGAGTCGGTTCACGGCTAAGGCTCCCGCGCCCCGCCCCGGGGATCGAGCTTTTCGGCGGGGGCCAGGCGCATGACCTCGGTCTGGTATTTCTCGTCTTCGCCCGCGGCCAGCAGCGGCAGGGCGTCGGCGCAGGCGCGGCACAGGGCCTCGACCCACGCCTGGTCGACCTTGTGGAAGTCCGACAGCACGTGGCCCATCACCCGGTCCTTGTGACCCGGATGGCCGACGCCCATCCGGGCCCGGCGGAAGTGCGGGCCGATCTGGGCGGTGATCGAGCGGATGCCGTTGTTGCCGGCCGCGCCGCCGCCGTGCTTCAGCCGGAAGCGGCCGGGCGCAAGGTCGATCTCGTCGTAGAACACCACCACATCGGCCGGATCGGCCTTGAGGAAGTTCACCGCTTCGCCGACCGCATTGCCGGCGCCGTTGTAGAAGGTCTGGGGCCGCAGGATCAGGGCGCGCACGTCGCCGTCCGGCGTGGGGATCTGGCCCTCGCGCGACAGGCTCTGGAAGCGTTTGCGCTCGGCCCCGAATGACCAGCGATCGGCGATGGTCTGCACCGCCCGAAAGCCGAGGTTGTGCCGATTACCTTGGTATTTCGGCTCCGGATTGCCGAGGCCGACCAGGATCAGCATGGAGGCCGGCCCTCAGCGCCCGGAGATCAGCCTTCGTCGGACTTGGCTTCCGCGGCGTCGGCTTCGATCGCCGCTTCCTCGGAGACCGCTTCGGACTCGGCGTGCTGTTCGGCCGAGACCTCGGCGTCGGCCGCCGCGTCTTCCGACGCCTGGGCCGAAGTGCCGACCACCGTGGCCACCACCACCGCGCCGTCGGCCGTGGCGCGAACACCCTTGGGCAGCTTGAGGTCCGACACGTGGACGGTGTCGCCGATGTTCAGGCCCTTGAGGTCGACCACGATCTCTTCCGGGATATGGTCGGCGGCGACCAGGATCTCGAGTTCGTGGAAGGCGACGTTCAGGGTGCCGCCGCGCTTGATGCCCGGGCAGATTTCCTGGTTCTTGAAGTGCACCTGGATCGAGATCTTCACGTCCTGGTGCTCGTCGACGCGGTAGAGGTCGAAGTGAACCGGCACGTCGGTCACCGGGTGGAACTGCACGTCCTTGGCGATCACCGGCTGGGTCTCGTCGCCGTACTTCAGGGTGACGAGGTGGCCCAGCAGCTTGCCGGTGTAGAGCGACTTCCTGAAGGCGTTCAGATTGACCGCGATCGGCACCGGCCCCTTGTCGCCGCCGTACAGGACGCCGGGCACCTTACCTTCACGACGCGCCGCACGGGCTCCGCCGGTGCCCGTGTGCTCGCGCACTTCGACGTTCAGGACGATCTCGGCCATAGCAGCGCCTTACCAAACGAAACCGCCGCGCCCGATAGCCCTGGCTCAGGGCCGCGACGCGGCGAACATGAGGGGTTGATCCGCCCGCCGAAGAGGGGGCGAAAAACGAAGGCGCGTCCTTACACGCTTACAGCCGATCGTGCAATGCCGGGACGGTCGCTTATCGGCCGGCGCCGGCGGCGCTGGCCGGCGGCGGCGGGACCTGACCGACCGTGGGCGGGACGGGTGTCTGCACCGGCTGAGGTTGGCCGGCCGCCTTGGAGATGCACTGGCCGGTGTCGATCAGCACGTGCTGGCCCAGGCAGAAGATGTCCTCGTACCAGGGCTTGGCCACCGCCAGGCACTGATAGAGGTTGAGCTTGGACATGTTGAGGCAGAAGCCGTCCTTGCTGTCGTCGAGCAGGGGCTCGAGCGCCGCGTCGTTCTCGTCGCCGCCTTCACCGAGGGCGGCGATGGCGGCGACAGCCAGGCCGCGGGTGACCACCTGGGTGTAGGGCGGGGCCGAGGCAGCGCCGGTGACGGAGACCTTGCGCTCCGTCGCCCGGTCGTCCGAACCGGTCACCGCCCGCTTCATCTGGTCGAGATCGGCGGATTCACTGGTCATCTGCGCCGCGGAGACCACCTTGGCGTGGGCCAGCCGGCCGACAGGGTCGGTGATCGAGGTCTTGGACCAGGCCTGATGCTGGACGTCGTAGGCCGACTGCTTCACCAGCTCGCCCGCGCCGCGCACCCTGGCGCCTTCCGCGTTCAGGCTGGCGATGATCAGGCCCGCCGCCGCCGGCGCCCCCGGCAGGGCGGTGGCGTAGTAGGGATCGGAGGCAAGCTTCTGGGCGAGCGCCTTGCGCTGGACCGGATCGACCGCATAGGTGCGGACGCCGGCGACGAAGCCCGGCTCCTGCAGGGCCACGACCGCCGCATAGGCGATGGCGCCCCGCGACAGCTGCTGCGCCTCATAGCTTTCACCGAGGGTGAGGGAGTCCTCGATCGCCGGGCCGCTGCTGAAGCTGGGGCTGATCGAGGCGGCGTGCTTCATATAGGTGCGGAACTCGCCGGCGCGTTCGACCACCTGGCTGGACAGGGCCACCGGCGGCGGCGCGACCGCCGCGACCGGGATCGGCGCCGGCGGCAGCGGGGCGATCGGCTTTTCTTCGGCGCAGGCGGCGAGGGTCACGCCCACCAGGCCTGACATCAGCAGCAGGCGCAGCGGCGCCGGGCGGATCGAAGCAAGCATCATGACGGTACGATCCCAGTCGTCGGAGAAGGCGAACTTGTCGGCGGCAAAGGTTAATCACCGCTGACCACAAACCATATCTTGCCTGATGCGGAGGCTCTATGGCGCGAATGAGTCCCGCGTCGGTCAGTCGAACAGCTTAGAGACCGATTCCTCGTTGGCTATACGGCGGATCGCCTCACCGATCAGTGGCGCCACGGTCACGTGCCGGACCTTGCCGCAGCCGCTGACCAGGGCCGAGGCCTCGATGGTGTCGGTGACGACCAGTTCGTCCAGCACGCTGGCGGTGATCCGCTCGCACGCTGCGCCCGACAGGACCCCGTGGCTGACGTAGGCCGACACGCTCTCTGCGCCCTGGTCGACCAGCGCCTTGGCGGCGTTGCAGAGGGTGCCGGCGGAATCGACGATGTCGTCGAACAGGATGCAGCGCCGGCCGGCCACATCGCCGATGATGTTCATCACCTCGCTCATGCCCGGGGCCGAACGGCGCTTGTCGACGATGGCCAGGTCGGCGTTCAGCCGGTCGGCCAGGGCGCGGGCGCGCACCACCCCGCCGACGTCCGGCGAGACGATCATCAGCTTGTCCGAGCGGTGGTGCGCCTTGATGTCCTGCGCCATCACCGGAATGGCCAGCAGGTTGTCGGTGGGGATGTCGAAGAAGCCCTGGATCTGGCCGGCGTGCAGGTCCAGCGTCAGCACCCGGTCGGCGCCGGCGCGGGTCACCAGGTTGGCGACCAGCTTGGCCGAGATCGGCGTGCGGCCGCCGGTCTTCCGATCCTGCCGCGCGTAGCCGAAATAGGGCATCACCGCGGTGATCCGCTTGGCCGAGGCCCGCTGCAGGGCGTCGCAGCAGATGAGCAGCTCCATCAGGTTGTCGTTGGCCGGATAGGAGGTCGACTGGATCACGAACACGTCCTCGCCGCGGACGTTCTCCTCGATCACCACGAACACCTCGTTGTCGGCGAACCGGCGCACCTGGGCCTTGGTCAGCGGCACGTCGAGGTGGTCGCCGATGGCGGTGGCGAGCGTCCGGTTGGAGTTGCCGGCGAGCAGCTTCATCGGAGGCGTCCTGAAGGTCGTTCGGAGGGGTCGCGCAGGCTTCTAGGTTCCCACACGCGCGGCGGCAAGCCTTGGACCACCGCGCATCAGTGGGCGGCGGCCGCCCTGTGTTCGCGCCGGCGGGCGAGAAGCGAGCGCAGCGCCACCAGGATCGACAGGACGTTGGCGCCGATCTCGAGCCAGCCGCTGGCCCGGGCCACATAATTCACATAGGCCGATCCCGCGTTCAGGGCCACCACCAGAACGGCGGAGATGATCTGGGCCGGGACCTTGAGGACGGCGGCGATCGCCCCGTTGAGGGAGTCGTAGAGGTGGGAGGCGCCGGAAATCTCTTGGCCGGTGAAATAGGCGTAGCCGTCGAAGGCCAGGACCGGCGGGAAGACCAGCAGCAGGTAGATCACCATGGCCCCCAGCCAGACCATGGCCCCCGGCAGCTGGCCGGAGATCAGCAGGCCGACGCCGCGAACGGCCAGATAGCCTTCGGCCAGCACCAGAGCGACCAGCATGACCGCTAACAGCACGTCGACCACCATGCCGAGCGGGACGCCGATGAACATGTTGGCGGCGATGGCCGAGACGATCGCGGCGAGCAGGGCGATGATCCAATAGCGTCCGAAGGCGCTCAGCGCCGTCACGGCCGGGGCTTGCTGAGCATGCGGCTGCGCCATCGGGGACCCCGTCTGCATCGGTTAACCATAGTGCGACCAAAACGCGCCGCTGCAAACCGTCCTCGCGCATGAGGCGGCCTGCGGCGCATCGTGTCCGGCAGGCCACCGAGGCGTTCTATCGCGATGGATGACAGGGCCGCGCTTGACCGGGCAGTGGCCGGGGGCGCAAATCGCAACACATGGGGACACGCAGCACGATCGGATTCTGGGGACGGGTGAGGCGGGAGCTCCGCTTCATCGGCGCGCTGAGGCGCTCCCTAAAACGATTGAAGGGCATCGAGGGCTCGAGCCGCAACCTGACCTGCGACGATCTGGAAGCGGCGGTGGACAAGTTCCCGCAACGGCCTGCGATCGAGTTCGAGGGCAGGACCCTGACCTACGCCCAGCTCGACGCCATGGCCAACCGCTATGCCCATTGGGCCACGGGGCGCGGCATCAAGCGGGGCGACACCGTGGCGCTCTTCATGCCCAACCGGCTGGAATACATCCCGGCCTGGTACGGCCTGTCCAAGGTCGGGGTCGCCACCGCCCTGATCAACAACAACCTCACCGGCGCAGCCCTGGCCCACTGCCTGAAGATCTCGGGCGCCGCCCATCTGATCGCCGACAACGAGACGGCCGCCGAGTTCGAGGCGGTGCGGGGCGACCTCGGCCGCTCGATGATGGAGTGGATCGTCGGCGGCGCCTCGGCCAAGGCGGATCGCGATCTGGACCGGACGCTGAAAGGCGTGTCTTCGCTGCGCCCGACACGCGAGACGGCGCGCTACGGCGTGACCGCCAAGGACACGGCGCTCTACATCTTCACCTCGGGCACGACCGGCATGCCGAAGGCGGCGCGGATTCCGCACACCCGGGCGCAGACCTATATGCGCGGCTTCGCGGCGGCCACCGACTCGCGGCCCACCGACAAGATCTATATCCCCCTGCCGCTCTATCACGCCACGGGCGGCCTCTGCGCCGTTGGCGCGGCCCTGCTCAATGGCGGGCAGATCGTGCTGAAGCGGAAGTTCTCGGCCAGCCAGTTCTGGGACGACATCGCCCGGCATGGCTGCACCATGTTCGTCTATATCGGCGAACTGTGCCGCTATCTGGTCAACCAGCCCGAGCATGAGGCCGACCGTACGCCGGTCAGGCTCGCCTTCGGCAACGGCCTGCGTCCCGACGTCTGGGAGAAGATGATCCGGCGCTTCCGCATCGGCCAGGTGCTGGAGTTCTACGGCTCGACCGAGGGCAACGTCTCGCTGCTGAACTTCGACGGCAAGCTCGGCGCCGTGGGGCGGATTCCCAAATACCTGGCCAAGCGGTTCAACGTCCGGCTGGTGCGCTTCGACGTCGAGACCGAGGAGCCGGTGCGCAGCGCCCAGGGCTTCTGCATCCCCTGCCCGGTCGGCGAGATCGGCGAGGCGCTGGGCGAGATC
>FTAG01001513.1_pt1 | contig 18139 bp, 20 predicted proteins | sample 1638911 | NCBI WGS metagenome assembly FTAG01 (sample SAMEA3914813, study PRJEB12502) | metagenome | biome: forest; material: soil | place: Canada | collected 2011-07-07 | depth 0.3 m
GTTCCCGGGAGGCGGCGCTTTTTGGTTACTTTTTGGCGCTGCTGCCAAAAAGTAACTCGCCTGTAGGCGAAAACCCACGGCTGCATTCCGCGAAGGCAGCGCGGCGCGTGATCAGGCTTGGCGATTGCAGCGCAATTTCAGATTGCGCTGGATTCCCGCTTTCGCGGGAATGACGAGTCAATGGGTGCGAGGGATGGCACCAGATCCTTCGCTGCGCTCAGGATGACAATGGAACTGGCCTCAGCGCTTGGCGCTGAACCGCCGAGTGAGATTGCTCAAGGCCAACCGCGACTCCGCCTGCACCCGCGTCCACACGAACAGCGCATTGGCAATGCGCAGGTGCAGCGGCTTGACCTGATAGCGCAGGGTGCGCGTGAAGTTCATGCCGGTATTGCGCGCCTCGAAGCGGTACAGCAAGTGCACCGTGCTGCCATCCTCCATCACCGCGCTGGCCGCCCAGCGCACGCCGGGCTCGGCCTGCTCCACCACCCAGCGCAGATGCCGCGGCCGGCCGGCGGAGACGATGTCTTCCTCGAAGCGCGCGCCGGCGCCGAGCGACTCCGCCGCGTGCCCGTCTGCGCCCCTGGAGGCGGGATGCCATTCCTTCCACAGCGCCGGACGGGTGACATAGTCGTAGACCGCCTGGGTCGAGGCGGGGATGAACTGTTCGAGCTGGATGGTGGTCATCGGGTTTGTGGCTTGGCCGGCTTGAGCCTGGCACGCAGGCGCTCGAGCTGGATCTTCATGGGCGGTCCGTCTGTGCGCCGGTTCTCGACAGCCCGCCGCCGTGGCGCGCATGATCGGGCAAAGGGCCCAGAGACCCAGAGCACAGCCGGGGAGTCCAGCCATGTACAAACTCGTCCGCCATGCCGCGTCCGCCGCGCTCGCAGGCGCCGCCCTGCTCTGTGCCGCCTGCTCGCCGCTGACCCTGACCGAGAGGGACAACGGCCGGCTGGTGCGGGTCTCCCCCGGCAGCCGCATCCAGGTGCAGCTGGACTACAACCCTTCCACCGGCTACATCTGGGAACTGGGCTTCGCCGATCCGGCGATGATCCGGCAGGGCGAGATTTCGCAGATCCAGCCGGCGCCGCACAACCCGCCCATCGTCGGCGCGCCGGTCACCTCGGTGATGAACTTCCAGGCAGTGGGACGCGGCCACAGCGCGCTCAAGCTGGTGAACCACCGGCCGTGGGAGAAGGACACGCCGCCGGCGCAGACTTTCGCGGTCGACGTCAGCGTCGAATAGACTCACCCGGGCGCCTCAGTAGTGCGGCGGCACTTCGTCCGCCGCGGTGCCGCGGAATACGCCTTCGGCCGAGCTGCGGGCGCGCTCGGCCAGTTCGCGGCACAGGGCCTCGAGCGTGTCGATCTGCTTCTGCTGGCGCGCCACCACCTGGTTGAGCACCTGCAGGGTTTCTTCGAGGTAGGCGAGCTTGGTCTCAAGCTCGATCAGGCGGGCTTCGTCCATGGCACGCAGTGTAACCGCTAAAGGCGCAAAATAGCCGCTGTCCCGGACCCCGCCCCATGCTAGAGATCAACGACAGACTGAGCCTGCCGCTCGAACAGATCGAGCTCAGCGCCATGCGCTCGCAGGGCTCCGGCGGGCAGAACGTCAACAAGACCTCCAGCGCCATCCACCTGCGCTTCGACATCCGCGCCTCGTCGCTGCCGGAGGAGTTGAAAGCGCGGCTGCTGCAGCGGGCGGACCAGCGCATCACCCGCGACGGCGTGGTGGTGATCAAGGCGCAGCAGCATCGCAGCCAGGAGCAGAACCGCGAGGCGGCGCTGCAGCGGCTGCGCGAGCTGATCGCCGCCGCCACGGTGGTGCCGCGCAAGCGCCGACCGACCAAGCCCAGCCGCAGCGCGCAGCGCAAGCGGCTGGAGGGCAAGACCCAGCGCGGCCGCCTCAAGGCGCTGCGCGGCAAGGTCGAGGACTAGCGGCTCAGCTCGCGGCGGCCAACAGACGATCGATTTCGGCGAGATCGCCGCTGCCGGGCTTCCAGCCGCCTGCGGCGGCATTGGCCTGGACTTGCTCCGGCCGGCTGGCCCCGGCGATGACCGAGGCCACGGCCGGGTGGACCAGCAGCCAGGAGAACGCCAGCTCCAGCAGGCTGCGGCCCTGCGCCGCGGCGAAATGGCGCAACGCCTCGACCCGCGCCAGGTTGGCATCGGTATACGACTTGTGGCCCCAGGCGCCGACGCTGAAGCGGCTGCCCTCGGGCGCAGCCTCGCCGCGCCGGAAGCGGCCGCTGAGCAGGCCGTTGGCCAGGGGGAAATACGGCAGGAAAGCCACGCCGCCGCGCGCGCACTCCGGCAACATGTCTTGTTCCGGCTCGCGGTGCAGCAGGCTGTACTCGTTCTGTACGCTGGCGAAGCAGGCCGCGCCGGCGCCTACCGCCTGTTGCGCCTCGCGCAGCTGCGCGGCGCTGAAGTTGGAGCAGCCGATCTCGCGTACCTTGCCGGCGCGCACCAGTGCATCCAGCGCGGCCAGGGTGTCGGCGATCGGCGTCTCCGCATCGGGCTTGTGCAGCTGGTACAGGTCGATGTGGTCGGTGTGCAGGCGCTGCAGGCTGTCCTCCACCGCGCGCCGGATGTAGTCGGGCCTGGCACCCTGCTTCGTCGCATCCACCGCCATGCCGAACTTGGTGGCGACCACGGCCTGCCCGCGCCGCCCGGCCAGGGCGCGGCCGAGGAACTCCTCGCTGCGGGTGCCGCCGTAGATGTCGGCGGTGTCGAAGAAGTTGACGCCGGCATCCAGCGCCGCGTGCACCACGCGCGCACTGGCCGGCTCGTCGATGCGACGGCCGAAATTGTTGCAGCCCAGGCCTACGACTGAAACTTCAAGTGAACCGATGCGGCGCTTTTCCATGATCGGTCCTCCCCGATCTGCTAGTCCTTCAGGCTTTCGCCGAAGTAGGCGCGCAGCTTCTCCACCTTGGGCGCGGCCACCGCGGCGATGTAGGGCTGGTCCGGATGCAGCTCGGCGTAGTTCTGGTGATAGCCCTCGGCCTCGAAGAACTGCTGCAGCGGCTCCAGGCGCGTGACGATGGGCCGACCATACACCTTGGCCGCGTCGAGCTGCCGGATGTAGCGCTCGGTCACCTGCTTCTGCTGCTCGTCGGCATAGAACACGGCGGAGCGGTACTGCGTGCCGACGTCGTTGCCCTGGCGGTTGAGCTGGGTCGGATCGTGCGCCACCGAGAAGAACACCTTCAGCAGCTTGCCCAGGGTGATGCGCGATGGATCGTAGGCGATCTGCACCACCTCGGCGTGCTCGGTGCTGCCGGTGCAGACCGCCTTGTAGTCCGCATCCTTGGCGCTGCCGCCGGAGTAGCCGCTCACCACCTCGAGCACGCCGTCGAGCTCTCGGTACACCGCCTCCACGCACCAGAAGCAGCCGCCGGCCAGCACCGCCAGCCTGCGGCCCGGCGCCGCGGCCTTCGGCTCGTCGAAAGCGGGATCGGGGAAGTCCTTGGGACTGATTTTCAACGCGCCGCCGAACAGCGAACCGACCATCGCCATCTCCTTGCCTGTTCCTGCAAACTTCCAGCCTGATCGTCCCGGTGCGGAACCCTGCGCTCCGGGGTTACTCTATATTGGACCGAATTCCTGCGCCGCGTTCACTGCGGCGCATCCGTTTTTCATGTTCAGGAGTCCCGCATGCTCGCATCCCTGGGTTACGCCGCGCACAAGGCCAGCTCGCCGCTCGCACCGTTCAGCTTCGAGCGCCGCGATCCGGGCCCGCACGACGTGCAGATCGACATCCGCTATTGCGGCGTCTGCCACTCCGACCTGCACCAGGTCCGCGACGAATGGGGCGGCGGCGCCTTTCCGATGGTGCCGGGCCACGAGATCGTCGGCCGGGTGGTGAAGGTGGGTGTCCAGGTCAAGGGTTTCAAGGCCGGCGACCTCGCCGGCATCGGCTGCATGGTGGACTCCTGCCGCAGCTGCCCCGCCTGCGGCGAGGGCCTGGAACAATATTGCGAGAAAGGCTTCGTCGGCACCTACAACTCGAAGTACAAGGACGGCACGCCGACCTATGGCGGCTATTCCAGCAACTATGTGGTGGACGAGGCGTTCGCCCTGCGCATCTCGGACAAGCTCGACCTCGCCGGCGCCGCACCCCTGCTCTGCGCCGGCATCACCACCTGGTCGCCGCTGCGCTACTGGAACGTGCGCAAGGACCAAAAGGTTGGCGTGGTCGGCCTCGGCGGCCTCGGCCACATGGCGGTGAAGTTCGCCGCTTCCTTCGGCGCCAAGGTGGTGCTGTTCACCACCTCGCCCGGCAAGGCCGAGGATGCCAGGCGCCTCGGCGCGCACGAGGTGGTGGTGTCGAAGAACAAGGACGAGATGAGGAAGCACGCGCGCAGCTTCGACTTCATCCTCGACACCGTCTCCGCCGCGCATGACCTCAACGCCTTCATGGCTCTGCTCAAGCGCCAGGGCACCCTGACCCTGGTCGGCGTGCCGCCGGTGGACCCCAGCCTCAAGGTCGGCAACCTGATCTTCCAGCGCCGCCAGCTCGGCGGCTCGCTGATCGGCGGCATCAAGGAGACGCAGGAGATGCTCGACTACTGCGCCGAACACGGCATCGTCTCCGACATCGAGATGATCCGCATGGAGCAGATCGACGCGGCCTACGAGCGCATGCTCAAGAGCGACGTCAAATACCGCTTCGTCATCGACATGGCTACGCTGAAAGCCTGAACGGAAGGGAGAAGGACATGAGCGACACGGTGAAGATCCTCGGCATCTCGGGCAGCCTGCGCAAGGGCTCGTACAACACCGCTACCCTGCACGCCGCGATCGAACTGGCGCCGCCGGACGTGCAGATCGAGATCGGCGACATCTCGCAGTTCCCCCTGTACAACGCCGACGTGCAGGCTCAGGGCATACCGGAAGCCGTGCAGACCCTCGGCGCCCAGATGCGCGCCGCCGACGGCGTGCTGCTGGTCACGCCGGAATACAACTACTCGGTCTCCGGCGTGATGAAGAACGCCATCGACTGGCTGTCGCGCCTCAAGGACCAGCCCTTCGCCGGCAAGCCGGTGGCGATCTGCGGCGCCAGCATGGGCGTGCTCGGCACCGCGCGGGCGCAATACCACCTGCGCCAGATCGGCGTGTTCCTCGACATGCGCATCCTCAACAAGCCGGAAGTGATGATCGGCCAGGCGCATGAGCGCTTCGACGCCAACGGCAAGCTGGTGCACGAGGCGACTCGCAAGTTCCTCGGCGATCTGGTGGCGGCGCTAAGGGATCATGCGCGGAGTTTCAAGCGGTAGGTTTTGTCGTCCACGCGCAGGCATGTCCCGAGCGGCGTAGGGGAGGCTTTCCTCTATGCGCGCAATGGTCGCACGGGGGGGGGGGGGTCCGGGGCCGGACGATGTTGCACGTTGCCGGACATTGGCCATGTTCCTGGGTGATCCCCGGCTGCAGCAGTCCTCCAATGTACGGCTTGCCTCTACCTGGATGATTCGGCTTCGTAGCCGCTTTCAGCCCAGCCGACCCTGACGAAAGTCCGCTTCGGGGGCCCCAAAACCAGGGGGTACCCGATCTGGAAGGAGTGGCCGGATACGGGGTAGAGTGTTGCCATCGGGGGACGTTGATTTGCAGTCTAATCCGGCGATGGCGCCGGCTGGGTCTTGCGAAATCAATGCTTTACGGGGTGCTCGTCCGAGGAAAACCGCCTAAATGCAGCAATTATTTGCCGCTATTGATCCGTCCAACTGGCGTTAGGCCAAACAGATGATACGAACCGATGGCTTCTATCGCTCCGATCTCATTGAATGGGAGGATTGGCACGGCGGCGTACACATGCGCGGAGCCTCAGTTCAATTTTGGCGCTTTCTGCCTGAACTTCGGTGGGTTCGGTGCATTTCAGCGCATCAAGATCTTCCGTTCTGGCAACTATCAGAAAAGCATCGAAATGCACCGACTGGCCCAGTCATTTTGGAACGATTCACTGGTGGAACATATGAGCTTGGTCCGCAGAACATCATCGTTTCTGAATCCTCGCCATCACCAATCGGCCCACAAATTCTTAGGTATACGTGGCTTGTTTCTGAGGGTGGATTGGTTCCTACTCAGCCAGGAGATTACATTGGTAGTACTCCGCTCACATTCGTAGAGGGCGCAAGTGACCTTGCCTAACTCGGCACTCGACCGGATGGCGAAATACCTTCCGCGCGCTTTCCGCTATGGCATCGCACGCCACCGGTCAGTTCTGCGTTAGGCTTGAGAAATGTCTTCGATCATTTCCCCATCGTTTGAGCAAACCCTTCTTTGCGAGATGCGAAGTGCTTGGAGCATCCTCCACGCCAACCACCCTGGTGAGTCCTTTTATTCCTTTGGCTTGTTTACATCCCCGGGGGCCAGCTACCTCACCGTCACGGCCAGCACCGAGGAAGGGCTGACTGTGGTAACCGCGGACTACGTGCGTCGATATGGAGGCGGTGCAAAGTTGCAGCGGCAGTCGCTTCGGTGGAGCCCTGTAGATTCTCCGCTGCACGATGAGGGCGCACGTCTTCTAGCGGGCGCACAGGCAATAAGAGATACGATGCCCGACCCATATGGCGATCACCCGGACGCGGAGGAGGCCACGCTTGAGGTTTTTGACGTCGCTACTCAGGTCTTGCAAAAGTTAGAGGCGGAACGCCTGTTTGGTGGTGGACGTGATCGAAACCGTCTTGTCGTAGGTATCTGGATGGGCGATCAGTCACATGAAGATCGTATCGATTTCGCTACGCCGCTGAATCCTCGGCCCGTGATCAATCGGTTCAGACGCGAGATGGCAGAGGGGCTTGATGCGTTTAAGAAGCTATCGAAGCAAAGAATGGAACCGGCCCTACACAGCGTTCGAGCGGACGGCTTATAAGTGATCACTAGATCCGAAGGCACACTCCGCGGCCTCCGCTCAACTCAGCGTTGGGCCTAGGTGAAGCACCTTCAATGAGCTCCCATTCAAAGCCGTTTGAGCAAGTAACGCCCGCGGAGTATGAGGAGAACCCCGTCTGGGAGGGCGCATATGACAAAGAAGGCGTGGAAGATCAAGACGAAACGTGGCGTCGCCCCTTAGTTGGCAAACGAAACGTCGACGAAACCATGATTGGGCCGTTCATAGCTCTTCGCGTAGTTGGAGCCGAACTACCGGCAAACGCAATGTATGACCACGAGAGGCAGAGTATCTGCGAAATCTTTGTCTGGTGGAATGGCGCATGGGTGCTACCGGAAGAGGCGCTAGGCAGCGAGGTTTCGGTCTACTATGTAGCCCTCCCATCAATTGCCGGGCAGCACAGTGTTCGATTCCTTTCGCAGAGGTCGACTGACTATTACGCTCAGCGCGAGTCGATGTCCTAGGCCCAACAAGGCGCTTCAGCGGCCCCCCTTCCAGCTTCGCCTCCAGGGGGGCCGCTGAGCTTTGGCATTAGCAGTCATGGACTTCTCGCTCATTCCTCGGGAGCTAGTCATCTTCTTTTATGCCGCAGTCGGTGGCGTTGCTCTTGGCGCGGTCACAGCACGGCTAGGCACCGAGGCAGAGCCCGTTTGGCCGGTGCGATTGTATTTGTCGCTCCTATCCTTCAATCAGCCTCAGCGTCTCAAGCGTTACGTCGAGGGCCGCAAGAGATTTGCGTTTCGCGAGCAGCTTCTGGCGAGTAGCTTCATTTGGTTCTTCATCTTATTTGGCGCTGGCTTGTACATTTTCGGTTGTGGTAGGCGAGGCTGCTGAGAGTGCAATGCGTAGAGGCGTTTCTTGGCTACTTCTTTCCGCTGTTGGAAAGAAGTAACTCGCCGAAGGCGAAAAACTTCGCTCAGTCGGTGAGGAGGATCCGACACACGCGCAAGCGCACGCCACTCGGCTTCAGGGTGAGCATGGTGCGCACGGCGCACCCTACAAAAGTGACGGGACCAGACCCTTCCCCCGATCGAGTCCGGGGTCAGGATGACAGCAAAAACTGGATCCCCGCCTTCGCGGGGATGACGAAGGTTGAGGCAGGGCGCTTTTGATGTTGCCGTGCGTTGTTGCCGTGGCTTTGGCTTTTGATTCTCCTCCCCGTTTCTGCGCCGAGCACCGCAAAGCCGGAGCGGACATTGGCCCGCGCCTGTTGGCGCGGGGCGAGGCAGGATGCCGAAGCGTCCAGCGTCAGGCCAGGGATGGCCTGTCGATGGACCCCACTCCGGCTGCGGAGCGCAGGGTACCCCTCATCGCGCTTCTGCTTTTGCGATGAGGGGCGCAGAGCACGGGTGGCGGCGCTTTTTGGTTACTTTTTGGCGCTGCTGCCAAAAAGTAACTCGCCTGTAGGCGAAAACCCGCGGGTCCAACAAAGGAAAGCAGAGCAGCGCGCGACGACGCCAGCACAAATTGAAGTTGCGCTGGATTCCCGCTTTCGCGGGAATGACGAGATTGAAGAATTAGCGCTTGCCCCTCGATACACCGCGCTTCGCGCGGCACTCGGGGCGAACGGGGGTTGGAGGAGGTTGAGAGAAACAGCGGCCCCTCACCTCCCTAAAGGGACTTCCTGCGGTCGCCGGCCCTCTCCCCATGTTCATGGGGAGAGGGGGAAATCGGCGCGCTACCAGCGCAACAACACCGTCCCCCAGGTCATGCCGCCGCCGACGCCTTGCAGCATCACCAGGTTGCCGGGCTTGATGCGCTGGTCACGCACCGCGGCGTCCAGCGCCAGTGGCACCGAAGCGGCGGAAGTATTGCCATGGCGCGCCACGGTGGTCACCACCCGCTCCTTCGGCACCCCGACCTTCTCCGCCAGGGTGTTGATGATGCGGATATTGGCCTGGTGCGGCACGAACCAGTCGATCTGCGCCGCGGTGGTCCCCGAAGCCTCGAGCGCCTCGCGGGCGCTGTCGTCGAGCGCGCGCACGGCGGTGCGGTAGACGGCCTGGCCGTCCATCTCGAGGAAAGGATGGCCGCGAATCTCGCCGTGGGCGATACCGCCGTCGACCCGCAGGATGTGGGCCAGGCTGCCGTCCGCGTGCAGGTTGGCGGTGAGGATGCCGGGCTCCTCGGAGCGGCGCACCACCACGGCGCCGGCGCCGTCGCCGAACAGGACGCAGGTGCGGCGGTCGTTCCAGTCGAGCAGGCGTGAGAATACCTCCGCGCCGACCACCAGGGCGCAGCGCGACTGGCCGCTGGCGATGTACAGGTTCGCGGTGGACAGCGCGTACATGAAGCCGGTGCAGACCGCCTGCACGTCGAACGCGGCGCCCTGCTTCACCCCCAGCTTGGCCTGCAACAGGCAGGCGGTGGAGGGGAAGATCATGTCCGGGGTGGTGGTGGCGACGATGATCAGGTCGATGTCCTGCGGACCGACCCCGGCGGACTCCAGGGCCCGGCTGGCGGCGTGGAAGGCCAGATCGCTGGTCATCTCGCCGTCGGCGGCGACATGGCGCGCCTCGATGCCGGTGCGCGACACGATCCACTCGTCGGAAGTCTCGATGCGCGACTCGAGTTCGCGGTTGGTAACGACGCGTTCCGGCAGGTAGCTGCCGGTGCCGATGATTTTTGCGTAGGCCATGGCGTCGAAGCTTAACCTACGCCTGCCTCCATACGCTTTAGAATGGACCCCCAGCTTTTCATAACCACACTCGGAGAACCATCATGAACATCAGTATGTACCAGGCCTCGGTGCCGGTCTTCATCCGCGCCCTCGGCAACCTGCGCAACGTCCTGAGCAAGGGAGAGGCCTACGCCGAAGCGAAGAAGGTCAAGCCGGAAGTGCTGCTCAACGACCGGCTTTGTGCGGACATGTTCCCCCTGACCCGCCAGGTGCAGATTGCCTCCGACATGGCCAAGGGCTGCGCGGCCCGCCTGGCCGGTGTCGAAGCCCCGAAGTATGAGGACAACGAGGCGAGCTTCGCCGAGTTGTACGGGCGCATCGACAAGACCGTTGCCTTCCTCAAGACCTTCAAGCCGGAGCAGATCGACGGCAGCGAAGGCCGCGACATCACCCTGCCCTCGCCGCGCGGCGCGATGGAATTCAAGGGCCTGGACTACCTGTTGGGCTTCGTCACGCCGAACCTGTATTTCCACTGCACCACCGCCTACGCCATCCTGCGCCACAACGGCGTGGAACTGGGCAAGATGGATTTCGTCGGCGGGCGTTGAGACTTCACACACGGCCCAGCTACGGACGGTAGTTCGGCCACTGGAATCCTGTAGGAGCGCGCCCTGCGCGCGACCCGTTCTGGCGTGGATCGCCAGCTATCGCGGGCAGGGCCCGCTCCTACACATTGGCGGTTGGCCTATCCCGGCGATTTCCTCGCGGGTGTCGCCAACAACTCCACCAGCTCAGCTTCGACCTGACCGCCCTTCAGGTGCAGGTACCCGATGCTGATCGGCAGGCTGAAGCGCCGCGGCCCGGCACTGCCTGGATTGACGTAGAGCACGCCGTCACGCTCGCTGCTGAGCGGCCGGTGGGAATGACCCGAGACCACCACGCGGTATCCCGCCGCCGCGGGATCAAGCTCGAGTTCCTTGAGGTCGTGGATCACATGGACGCGGATGCCGCCAGCCTCCAAGGTCGCGGTTTCGGGGATGCGGCGGTAAGTGGCGCCCGCGTCGTTGTTGCCGCGCACAGCGGTCACCGGCGCGATCCGCGCCAGCGCCTCGAGGATCGCCGGGTCGCCGATATCGCCTGCGTGCACGATGTGGTCGCTGCCCTGCAGCGCCGCCAGCGCCTCGGGCCGCAACAGGCCGTGCGTATCGGAGATCAGTCCGACGCGCAGGACCCATGAGATTGTATCGGCGGCTGTGCCGCCGACCTCTGTCCCTCGCCCGCGCAGCGGGAGAGGGGAGGGCCGATCGCGGAGCGATTGGCGGGGTGAGGGAGCCCCCTTCAGGGGGCTACCAGATGACGCAGGCATCCTTTTTCACCAACGGGCTGCCGGCCGGCACCTTGAAGGCCTGCTGGAACGCGGCGACGTTGGCCAGGGTGCCGTTGACGCGGAATACCGGCAAGGGATGGGGGTTGGACACGGCCAGCTCGCGCTCCTGCTCGGGGCGATCGACATCCGCCCAGGAATGGCCGTAGCTGATGAACAGCTGCTGCAACGGCGTATAGCCGCCGATCACCGGCGCGTCGGCGGCGCCGGGTGAGGCCTCGAAGGCGCGCAGCGCCAGCAGCAGGCCGCCGAGGTCGGCGATGGCCTCGCCGGTGACCAGCTTGCCCTTGACGTGCAGGCCGCCGTCCACGCTGTACTGCGAGAACTGGTCGGCGACGCAGTCGACGCCGGCCTGGAAGCGCTTCTTGTCGGCCTCGCTCCACCAGTCGGCGAGATTGCCGTGGCCGTCGAACTGGCTGCCCTGGTCGTCGAAGCCGTGGGTGATCTCGTGGCCGATCACCGCGCCGATGGCACCGTAGTTCACCGCCAGCGGCGCCTGGGGATCGAAGTACGGCGGCTGCAGGATGCCGGCCGGGAAATTGATGTTGTTCATCGACGGGTCGTAGTAGGCATTGACCTCCTGCGGCGTCATGTCCCAGTCGTTGCGGTCCACCGGCTTGCCGATCTTGGCCAGCTCGCGCGCCTGCTCGTAGGCGTTGGCGCGCATCATGTTCAGCGCCCAGGGGCCGCGGTCGATGCTCAGCGCGCCGTAATCGCGCCAGGCCTCGGGATAGCCGATGCGCTCCTCGATCAGCTTCTCCTTTTCCTGCGCCCGCGCGCGGGTGGCCTCGCTCATCCAGGGCAGGTTGTGGATGTCGTCCTGCAGGGCGGCGCGGATGCCGTGCAGGATGTCGAGCACCTGCTGCTTCGCCTCCGGCGGAAATTTCTTCTGCACGTAGAGATGGCCGACGGCGAAGCCGAGCGCGTGATCCTCGGCATTGGCGACACGGCGCCAGCGCGGCAGCTGCTCCTTGGTGCCGCGCAGCACCTGGCTCAGGCGGAACGCCTCGTCGACATAAGCCTTGGACAGGAACGGCGAGTAGGCCTCGACCAGGTGCCAGCGCAGGTAGCTGCGCCAGTCCGCCAGCGGTGCGCGTTGCATCTCGCGCGAAGCGGCGGCGAAGAATTTCGGCATCGCCAGGTTGAGCTGCTGCAGGTCCGCCACGCCCATGACGCGCAGATAGCCGGGCCAGTCGATCGCCGGCGCGGCGCGGCCGAGCGCGGCGCGATCCATCGGGTGGTAGATGGCGAGCGGATCACGCTGCTGCTCCGCCGGCATCGAGGCCCGCGCCAGGCGCGTTTCCAGGGCCATGACCGTGCGCGCCTCGCGCGCCGCTGCGGCCGGCGGATCGCCGAGCAGGATAAAAGTGCGCCGCAGGTGGGCCAGATATTCGCGGCGGATGCCGACGAACTTGCGGTCCTGCTTGAGGTAGTAGTCGCGGTCCGGCAGGCCAAGTCCGCCCTGGGCGGCGTAGCCGATGACCTGGGTGCTGTCCTTGTAGTCCTGCATCTGGCCCAGGCCGAACAGGGCGTCGACGCCGATCGCCTGCAGGTGCGCCAGCTCGGAACTGAGGTCGGCGCGATCGCCGAGGGCGGCGATGCGCTCCAACTCGGGCCGCAGCGGTTCCAGGCCCGCCTTCTCGATGCCGGCTTCGTCCATGCCGCTGGCATAGAAGTCGCCGATCTTCTGCTCCTCGCTGCCCACCGCGGCGCCGCTGCCGGCGGCGGCCTCCAGCAGCTCGCGGATGAAGTCCTGGTTCCGCTGCATCAGGATGCGGTCCACACCCCAGCTCGAATACTCGGCCGGAATGGGGTTGTTGCGCAGCCAGGCGCCGTTGGAGAACAGGAAGAAATCGCGGCTCGGATCGACACTGCGGTCGATCCAGTCCAGGCGCAGGGAGGCGACCTGTTCCGGCGTGGGCTCGGCGGCCGCTGCGGCGGCCAAAGGCAACAGCAACAGGCAGGCACTCAAGCTGAGCTTGGTATTCATCGAACTCCCCCGGTGTGCGGCACTCGGTGCTTGGATGTTCGCCGCACTGTAGCGGTTTGCACCGTCAGCCGCCGCAGTCGCCGCGCTCCGCGCGGCCAACAGTCCGCTGGGTGTCCTTTGCTGCTGGCGGCGCCGACTCATGACGCTGGGATCCCCACGCTTCGCGTGGGGCCCCTCCACGCTATTCGCGGCTTTAGAAGTCGCTGTAGCGCTTCTTGCGGCCGCCCATCCAGGGCAGCACCAGACCGACGAAGATGCCGCCGCCGACCAGCAGGGCGCCGGTCAGCAGGGTCTGGCGCCGCGCCTTCTCCGCGTCGTACTGCTGCTCCAGGGCGCCGACCTGCTGCTCACGCTCGGCGATGGTGGCGCGCAGCTTCTCGTTCTCGCCGGCCATTTCCAGCGCCGGCTTGGCCTTGGCCAGCTGCTGCTGGGTGCCGTCGAGGTCATGTTGCAGGGACTGCGACTGGGCATGGGCCTGGTCGAGCTGCTGGCGCAGGGTCGCCAACTGGTCCTTGGCCGCCGGCTGCTCGGAGATGAAGCGTGCGGTGATCCAGCCCTCGCGGCCGTCGGCGGTGCGGATATGGGCGAAGCTGTCGTTGCCCAGGGATTCCAGCACCGTGACCTTCATGCCGCTCTTCACGCTGCCGACCGACTCGGCGTCGTTGCTCGGCTTCTGGCGGATGGTGACGCTGATCTCGTCGGAAATGTATTGCTGCCGGCCCTGCCCCAGTGCGGCGCCGGCGCACAGGAGAACAGCGGGGACGCAGAGAACCTGCGCCCAAAACTTCCTTGTCTTGGTCATCGTTTTTGAAGATTAACAGCTGAATCCGGCGCTGAACACCCCCGAGGCAGGCAGCCGCGGAAGGCCCCCCTTCCGCGGCCGGGACCGGGCTCGACTAACGGTTGTCGCCGAAGACGTAGCGCAGGCCCACTTCGTAGCGCCGGTCATCGCCGCCCTGGATGGCGCCCTGCAGGTCGAAGTGCGGGGCGAGGTTGTAGAGGGCGACGCCACGCACCGAGGTCTGGTCGGTATGAAACAGGTGCACGAAACGCAGCTCGGGAGACAGCTCGAGGCGCGGGATGGTCTTCCAGCGGACGCCGCCGCGGAAGCCAACGCCGGTGTCGGTGTCGCCGTTGCGGTCGCCATGCTCCAGGGTGGCGCCGCCGAAGAAGCCCAGGGTCGGCACGAGCGGCATGTGGAACACGGCGCCCACGTCCTCCTGGTCGAGATCCTTGGTGCCGCTGTACTCGGCGATGATGGCCAGGGGCAGCACCGGGAGGTCGAAGGAGCCGGCGACGCGGCCGCCGGCGCCATCGCGGTCATAGTCGTGCCGGTCGATGAAGCCGCCTTCGATGTAGGTGTAGTCGGAAGCCGCGGCCACCGCGGAAAACAGGGCCGGGGACAGGGTTGCAGCTGCAAGCGCGGCGATACGCGCGTGTCGGAACTTACGCATTTTTATAGCCTCCATGGCCGTTTCGTTTCGTACAGGCATAAGGGGGAGGCGGCTTGGCCGTCCATCCCTGAACGGTGCAAGCGACCGCCCGCCTACAGACCGCGCGGCCGTACACTGGTTCAGAGCATGCGCAAGGCTTGCTGAACCGAATCTGAATAAGTGAGGGCCCACGCGAGTGACTCAATGTCACTCGCGTGGGCCCGAACGCCCGGCCAAGGATGGCCGGGCTTTGGTTTCACTCGTAGATTGAAGTCGCGCCAGGGATGGCGGCACCGCCCTTACTTATCGAGCTGGCGGTAACGCTCGTTGATGCTGTGCAGCAGGGCCACCAGATCAGTGCTGGCGCGCTTGTAGCCCATGGTCATGTCCAGCGAGGGGTTGATGGCGTTGTTGTCGAATGCGGTGAACAGCCCCCCCAGGGCGGCGAGGTAGTTGTCGAGCGCGCGGCCGCGGTTGTAGTGCGCCCAGTAGACATTGAGGCCGCGTTCGCACTCGAACTGCTGCATCCTCTGGCCGATGCTCACCGAGGAGCAGGTGGCCACCGCGTCGAGCAGCTGGTCGAGCTCCGCCCGCGGCATCGCCGCCAGGTCCTTCTGGGCCTTCTTGAAGCCTTCCGCGTCGTTGAGGATGGCCAGCGCATCCGCCGCGGCGGCACCGCTCAGTCCCAGGCACAGCGCGCCCAGCAGGATCTTCAGTCGGTTCATCCGGCATCTCCCGGCCGCGGGGTTCGCGATCGTCATGGCGCAAGCCTAACCCATTGCGGCGGCATGCGGCGCCGGGCCATTCGCACCACTGTCATTGCAGCCGCCGCTGGGCGAGAATATTGCTTCCCGCACTACAAGCCCAAGCTCTCCGTCCCCGATGTCCCGCTCGATCCTGGTCCGCCGCTCCCCCATCCACGGCAACGGCGTCTTCGCCGCCGCCGATCTCCCCGCCGGCAAGAGCCTGGTCGAATACCGCGGCAAGCTGCTGACGCACGCCGTGGCCGACGACCGCTACAGCGACAACGTCGAGACCGGCCACACCTTCCTGTTCATCCTCAACGACCACTACGTCATCGACGCCAACGTCGACGGCAACGCGGCGCGCTGGATCAACCACAGCTGCGCGCCGAATTGCGAGCCGGTGCTGCAGGAGGCGGCGGACGGCAACCCGAAGAACGATCGCCTGTTCATCGAGACCACGCGCCCGGTCAAAGCCGGCGAGGAGCTGACCTATGACTACGGCATCGAGCTGGCGCAGCGCTACACCAGGCGCCTGAAAGAGCTGTGGGCCTGCCGCTGCGGCCACCGCAACTGTACCGGCACCATGCTGGCGCCGAAGCCCAAAAAGAACAGGAAGTAAGGCGGTCGCTTCAGGCCGCGGCGGCCACACCGGCAACCGTACGCGCGTGCCCGAGGATCGAGCCGGCGATGCGCGGCAGCAGCGGCGCCGGCAGGTCATGGCCCATGCCCTCGATCAGCTCCAGCCTGGCTCCGGGAATCAGCCGCGCCAGCTCGCGCCCGGCCGCCACCGGCACCAGCGGATCGGCCAGGCCATGGATCACCAGGGTCGGCGCGGTGATGCGCCTGAGCAGGGGCACCCGGCTCGGCGACGCCATGATCGCCAGGGTCTGCCGCGCCATGCCGCGCGGGTACAGGCTACGCGCCTGGTCGCGCTCGACCATGGCGCGCAGCTCGGCATCGCCGGTGGGATACCCCGGGCTGCCGATCAGCTTCCAGGTGTTGATCGAATGCTGCACCAGCGCCTCGCGGGTGGTGCTCTTCGGCCGTCGCGTCAGGCGCAAGCGCAGGGACAGACTGGGCTGGGGCAGGCCGCGGTTGCCGCTGCTGGTCATGATCGCGGTGAAGCTGAGCAGGCGCTCGCCATGCTGCGCCGCCAGGATCTGCCCGATCATGCCGCCCATCGACAGGCCCACCACATGCGCCTTGCGGATGTTCAACGCATCCAGCAGCCCCAGCGCGTCCGCCGCCATGTCGTCGAGCGTGTAGCCGGACCGCAGCGGCAGGCGCAGGACGTAGCGCAGGCTGGCGCGGCTCAGGTCCGGCTTGCCGGCACTGTCGATCTTGCTGGACAGGCCGACGTCGCGGTTGTCGTAGCGGATCACGTAGTAGCCGCCCTGGGCCAGCGCCCGGCACAGCGCCTCCGGCCACAGCACCAGCTGGCCGCCCAGGCCCATGATCAGCAGGATCGCGGGGTCGCTGGGCTGGCCGAAGGTTTCGTATTCGAGCTGGATGCCGTTGGCGTGGGCTTGGGACATGGAAGCGTTCTGTCAGGAGATGCGAGATTGTGGGGCCAAATGGGGTTCGCGCAAAGCCCGGAAAAGCTTACTCGCGCAAAGACGCAAAGCCGCAAAGAAAAGCAACAGCCAAGAAGATTTTTCTTTAAAAAGCTTTTCTTTGCGGCTTTGCGTCTTTGCGCGAGACCGCTTTTGCTGTTCCCGGCGCCTTTGCGCGGGTCACAGCCTTAAACTACCAGCCATGCGCCTGAACAAATACATTAGCGAAACCGGCATCTGCTCGCGCCGCGAGGCCGACAGCTGGATCGAGCAGGGCCGCGTCACCGTCAACGGCAAGCGCGCCGAGCTCGGCACCCAGGTGCAAGACGGCGACGAAGTGAAGGTCAACGGCCGCCCGGTGGGGGCGAAGAAGAAGCAGGTCTACATCGCCTTCAACAAGCCGGTGGGCATCACCTGCACCACCGAGCGCCATATCGAAGGCAATATCGTCGACTTCATCAACCACCCCGATCGCATCTTCCCCATCGGCAGGCTGGACAAGGACTCCGAGGGCCTGATCCTGCTGACCAACAACGGCGACATCGTCAACGAGATCCTGCGGGTGGAGAACGGCCACGAGAAGGAATACCTCGTGACGGTGGACCAGCCGCTGGGCGAGGACTTCCTCGCCGGCATGGCGAAAGGCGTGCACCTGCCGGAACTGGCCACCACCACCAAGCCCTGCCGCACCAGCCGCATCAGTGAGCGGGTGTTCCGCATCGTGCTGACCCAGGGCCTGAACCGCCAGATCCGCCGCATGTGCGAGGTCTTCGGCTACGAGGTGCGGCGGCTGCAGCGGGTGCGCATCATCGAGCTGCGCCTGGGCAAGCTCAAGCCTGGGGAGTGGCGCGACCTGACGCCGGAGGAACTGCACGGGCTTCTACCGCGGCGCGAGTGGTGAAGAAAGGCAAAAGCGATCTCACGCAAAGACGCGAAGAAGCGCGAAGAGCGCAAAGGACAACAAAAGCTTTTTCTTGAAGCTCTTCTTTGCGGCCTTTGCGCTTCTTTGCGTCTTTGCGTGAGGCTGTTGCTGTTCAGCACCCGGAAACCGTCACTCGCAGCGCCGCGCGATGACGCTCATCAGCTTGCCCAGCAGCACCAGGTGCTTGCCGAGGATGGCCTTGCCGGTGGTGAGCAGGGCGGCGGAGATCTCGCGCTGCGGATCGGCCCAGCCGAGGATGTTGATGAAGCCGAGGTGGCCGTAGGCCCGGCCGCTGTCGGGGCCGTAGAGGCCGAAGGGGTTGGCTCCCAGCATCATGCCCTCGCTGTAGCGCATCGGCACCATCAGCATGCGGTCCACCGACATGCGGCCGCAGGGCGCCACGGCGCGCGCCACCGTCTCCTCTTTCAGGATGCGCTTGCCGTTGTAAATGCCGCCGTCGAGCAGCATCTGGAAGAAGCGCGACAGCTCCTCGGCGGTGGCGTAGATGTTCCCGGCGGGAATCACCGCGTCCATGAAGGTCTGCGAGTTGGAGGCGGCCACCACCTCGTCGAACGGCGCCAGCAGGGCGCGCTCGATCA
>FTAG01002069.1_pt1 | contig 18110 bp, 17 predicted proteins | sample 1638911 | NCBI WGS metagenome assembly FTAG01 (sample SAMEA3914813, study PRJEB12502) | metagenome | biome: forest; material: soil | place: Canada | collected 2011-07-07 | depth 0.3 m
ATCCCGGACGATCCGGGCTACTACGAGAAGTTCTACTTCACGCCGGGAGATTTGGGCTTTACCCCGATCCAGACCAGCGTAGGCAAACTCGGTCTGCTGGTGTGCTGGGACCAGTGGTACCCGGAAGGCGCGCGCCTGATGGCCCTGGCCGGCGCCGAGCTTTTGCTCTACCCCACCGCCATCGGCTGGAATCCGGCCGACGACAAGGCCGAGCAGGCGCGCCAGCGCGATGCCTGGATCACCATCCAGCGCGCCCACGCCGTGGCCAACGGCCTGCCGGTGCTGGTGGCCAACCGCACCGGCTTCGAGCCCGATCCCAGCAAGCAGACCGAAGGCTCTCAATTCTGGGGCAGCAGCTTCGTCGCCGGCCCGCAGGGCGAGTTCCTGGCTCAGGCCGGCACCGACAAATCCGAAGTGCTGGTGGTCGACATCGACCTGGCCCGCAGCGAAAACGTGCGCCGCTGGTGGCCGTTCCTGCGCGACCGGCGTATCGATGCGTATGGCGACCTGACGCGGCGCTTCCGCGACTGACCGCAGATTCGGGTTTTACCTCGCTTCGACTCGACCTGTCGGACTATGGGCTGTCCGATGGATAGAGCCGTGGACGGATCTCTTCGGCAAAGGCCGCGACTCTTGGGTCAGGATGGTTTGCGATCAACTCAAGACAGCGCCTTGCATCGTCCTCGCGGTAAACCACCATGTCGCCATAAGTGAGCTGCTCAAGGATTTTTGCCGCCCATATCGGAATGTGCTCAGTCGGATCCGACAAAAACTCGGGTAGCCAATCGAGCACCGACTCGTCGGATACGTCGATGAGCAGAATGACAGCGAAGCGACGCTCGATCTCGGCGGCATCGCTGCGAAAAATCTCGTAGCAATACTGCATCGCAGTGCGCGAGCGGAATACCTGAAGCGCCTTCCCGGCGAGACTACAGCCAGGTCCGCCTTTGATAAAAAGGTCGACGGCCTCATGAATCACGGCAGGTCCAATCAGGGCATCTAGAGCAAGACGGGCCTGCTGGCCGTCGACGCTTTCTCGGCCGCCGTCGTGAACCGAACCAATTGAATGCCCAAATTGTTCCCAGTCGAATATTTGCGGCATTGTTGAAATTGATGTCCGTAGAACCCTCACCCTAGGCAGCTCCAGGCAGCGAGTCAACGCATCTACAAGCTGCACACTTTCGATCCTTCGCTAGGTTGGCGCATTTAGGCCCGGAGTGATCGGGCCCGCGCCTTCGCGACCGGCTTCCCCAGCCGCCGGCGCCCGCTGGCGGCATCGCCAATGCCCCCGCCCCGATCCGGGCGCGTACACTGGAGTCAGACGCCATCCAAAGGCGCAAGCTGACTCAGGGGGAGCACCAATGATCCGCATCGTCCCGGCCGCATGCCTGCTGGCTCTGGCCGCACTGCCGCTGCTGCCCGCCACCGCGCAGGCCGCCTCCACCGACAAGGGCTGCGCCTGGCTGCTCGAACCCACCACCGACCGCGAGAACATCCTCTATCCCGAAAGCACCACGCGCTACCTCGCAGCGGTGATCCCGGCACTGCCCGGCGGCTACGTCGAGATCGCTGGCGTATTTCCGCACGCACGCTACATGTCGCTGCAGACCTACAGCACCACCCTGCAAAGCATCAGCAACCTGCATGACATGCAGATCCAGCCGGACCCCGGCTCGAGCAATCCCTACCTGCCCGGCGCCGACCGCAACGCGGCCGCGCGCAACTACACCGTGCGTTTGCAGTTCGCACAGGCGCCGGCTGGCAATGTGCCGGCCAACACCTTGTACTACCTCGGCAGCGATGCCTTGCATGTCGGCGCGGTGCTGGTCTACCGCATCTACCTGCCCGACGCCGGCACCCAGCCCTTCGGTGGCGTGCCGACACCGACCCTGACCGAAGTGCTGCCCGGCGGCGCGCGCCTCACCATCCCTACCTGCCCCGACCCGGTGCCGGATACCACATTCCTCACCGCCGAGCTGGCCGCCTCCGGCCTGTCCGACTACCCGCTGCCGACGCTGGGCGTGTTCGGCCTGCCGACGCCGGCCTGGCACAAGTACCAGAACGTCGGCGCCAGCGAGGTGCAGGTGCTGACCGACGACGAAATCCTCGGCGCGCTGACGCCGACGCTCGCCGCCATTGCCGCGCAGCTGCCCGCCGGCTTCGGCGAGAACGCCGACAACAAGTACGTCTACAGCCTGGTCTCGCGCGAATACGGCAACGTCGTCGCGTTCCGCGCGCGCCTGCCCAGCACGCCGAAGACCTACGACGGCCAGGCAACGATGGGCAGCGGCCAGCTGCGCTTCTGGTCGATGTGCACCGGCGACCTCGCCACCCAGTCCTATGACTGCCTGGTCGACAAGGACATCCCGCTGGACGCCGACGGCATGTTCACCGTCGCCATCTCCGCCGCCTCCGCCCGCCCCGCCAACGCCACCAACGACTGCGGCGTGGCCTGGCTGCCCTGGGGTCCGCTGGTGCAGAGCGGCGTGATCATGCGCAACATGCTGCCCGATCCGTCCTTTCCCAACTCGGTGCAGAACGCCACGCCCGGCACCGAGCAGCAGACGCTTGGCGCGTACTACCCGCTCGGCACCTACTACGCCTCGCCTCAGGATTTCGAGAAGGCAGTGGGCTGCCATGCGCCGGCGGTGCCGGCGGACAGCCAGACGACTTCGACGACCGGAGGCGGATCAGGCGGCGGGGCGTTTGCGCCGGGCGTGCTGCTGATGCTGCTGGTGGCCGGAGGCCTGAGGGGCAGAAGCGGAACACTCGGCAGGTAGCCCGGATGCAGCGCAGCGGAATCCGGGGGCTCACTCGCCAAATCCCAGATCATCTTCCCCAGAAGCGTCGCCACCCCAGTCGAGCGGCATGTCGCCCTGCCTTACGTACCGATGAAATGAGGAGTGCGGCCAGTCCGCAATCCTCGCGACGAGACCGTGTTTGACAGGGTTGTAGTGGATGTAGTCAACATGGCGTTTCAAGTCGTCATCATCGCGGATCGTGTGTTCCCAGAAACGACTCTGCCACAGGTCATATCCCGCCTTTCCGGGACGTAGCTCGATCAATCCTTGCTGAGCCAGAGATCGCGAAAAGCCGGCTTTGATCAGCCGCCACCTGCCAGAGTAATCGACATCTGATTCCGGCAGCGTCCATACAGCGTGCAGATGATCTGGAAGCACAACGACGGCGAGGGTTTCAAACGGCCTCTCGCGCTGGGCATGCGCGTATGAAGCGCGCAACTGGTCAATGCAGTCGATCAGCAGCCGCGAGCGCCGATCCTTCAGCGTCGCGGTGAAGAAGTAAGTGCCACCTTGTACGCGGTTTCTGCGATAGAGGACCACGGCTAAGGGCGCTCCCGGATTGCGCTTCGCTTCATCCGGGCTACGACGGCCGCGATAACCGGTACTGCATCGCCAACAGTAGGCCGCCCCAGATCCACGACAGCAGCATCAATCCCGAACCGATGAGCTTGGCCATCACCGCCAGCGAATGATCGTAGGGCAGCATGTGCAGCGGTCCGAGAATGTTGTGCCAGTCATGGCGCAGGTCGCGGATCGACACCATTTCGTCCGACCACTCGCCTACCAGCGGCAGGGCCATGGCCCGCGCATCGCCGATATACGGCGCCACGTCGATGAAGTTCTGCCCGCACCACCACAGGCACATCGCCGCCGAGAAAGGCTGGCGCTGCCAGCGCAGGAAGTATGCGGCGAGTATCAGCGGCATCAGGCACTGGAACAGGCTGCCGCCGAGGAACATCAGCCACTGGCCGAACGGGCGGAACAGCACATGGCCGAATTCGTGGAACGGCAGGTCGGCGCGATGCAGGAATGAGCCGCCGATGCTCTCGCCGCTGACCGGCTGCAGGATGAACCACAGCCCCCAGGCCAGGCTGCCGGCGAGCACCACGCCGCTGCCGTAGAACACCACGGGATCGTAACGCTCCGGTAGCCGCAGCAGTATGGCGCGCAGCCGTGCCGCCAGTGGCAGATCCTCCTCGGTCTGCGCGGCTGCCACCGCCTCGTCACCTACCGCGACGACCCTGGTGCTGGCCGCGAAGCGCGCCTGGTGCGCGCGGTACTTCTCGTAGATCACGCCGCAGCGTGGGCACTCGCCCGGCGCGCCGCCCTCGGCTTCCTGCCGCTGGTGGCCGCACTTCGGGCAGGGCTCGGCGGCGGCACTCATAGCCGGTTCCGGGCCCCCTCGCCGTTCAGACCTGTCCGGCGGCCTCGGCCGCCTCCACCGCCGCGGTGCGCCAGCCGCTGCGCACACCCCACCAGAAGAACAGCAGCGCGACGATGACGACGCATAGCTGGTCCCAGCCGTAGGGCAGCCAGCCCAGGCCGCCGAACTGCGGGCTGCCGATCCAGGACAGCAGCGCGATGGCGATCAGATAGATCACCAGCCACCAGGCGCCGCGCAGGTGCCGGCCGAATTCGGCCCAGCCGCTTTTGGCGATGTAGTAGAAGTAAATCGGCATGGGCAGGACCAGCAGGCCCATGATCTCGCCGGTCTCGGGCCAGCGCGCCCAGTAGAGCATCAAGGTCGCCAGCACGAAGGCCAGCGGCGCGATCACCTGCAGGCCGGGCACGCGCAAGGGGCGCTTCAGCGTGGGGGCGGTGCGGCGCAACACCATCACGCTGACCGGACCGACCAGGTAGGTGATGATGGTGGCCACCGAGATCACCTCCGCCAGCTTGTCCCAGCCGGGAAACTTGACCAGGAAGATGAAGGACACCGCGAGGTTGAACCACATCGCCGGACGCGGCACGCCGGAGCGCGGGTCCACCGTGCCGAGGATCTTCGGCAAGGTGCCGTTGCGCTCCATACCGTAGATCATGCGCGAGGTGGTGGCGGTATAGGTGATGCCGGTGCCGCTGGGGCTGACGAAGGCATCGGCGTAGAGCATCAGCGCCAGCCAGTTCAGGTTCAGCGCCAGGGCCAGCTGGGCGAACGGCGAGCTGTACTTCAGCGCCGCCCAGCCCTCGTGCAGGTGCTCCGGCGAGACCGTACCGAGGAAGGCCATCTGTAACAACAAGTAAACCACCGTCGCCAGGGCGAGCGAGCCGAAGATGCCGAACGGCACGTCGCGGCCGGGATTGCGCGACTCGCCGGCCAGGTTCACCGGGCTCTGGAAGCCGTTGTAGCTGAACACGATGCCGCTGGTGGCGACCGCGGTGAGCACCGCGGCCAGGTTGCCGACATGCGCGCCGCCATGGATGCCGACCTTGAAGTTCTCCCAGTGGAAGCCCGAGGCAATCAGCAGCAGCGCCGTGGCGGCCGGCACCACCAGTTTGACGAAGGTGATGGCGCTGTTGGTCTTGGCGAAGATCGCCACGCCCCAGAAATTGATCAGGAAGTACACCACTACCAGCAAGGCCGAGATGGCGATGCCCGCCCAGCTCAGGTCGCCGTTGGTGTAGAGACCCTGCGCCCACTCCCAGGGCCAGGAACTCATGTACTGCACCGAGGCCTCGGCCTCGACCGGGATCACCGAGACGATGGCGATCCACGCCGCCCAGCCGGCGACGAAGCCGACCAGGGAGCCGTGCGAATAGTTGCCGTAGCGCACCGCGCCGCCGGACTCCGGGAACATGGCGCCAAGCTCGGCGTAGGCGAAGGCCACGAACAGGATCACCACCGCGCCGATGACCCAGGCCCAGATCGCGTCCGGACCAGCCAGGCGGGCGGCCTTCGCCGCGCCGAACAGCCAGCCCGAACCGATGATCGAGCCCAGGCCGGTGAACATCAGGGCGATAGCGCCGACGTCGCGGCGGATCGCGCTTTCATTGGACATTTGAAGACTCCCTTGCAAGTCTGTTGCCGCCGGGAAACGCAAAACCCGCGCCCGCCGGGTTCAGGCCCCAGCCCGGTTTGCGGAGAATTTTCCCTTCCGATTCAAGCGGTCAACGAATGAGCCGACTGTAACCCGCTTGACTGCGGGCGCGCTATCCCGATAATGCCTGCCGAAGCAGTCATTGCTGAGGCAGAATATGTCAAAGCAGTATTATCACGCGGACAGCTACGACACCCGCGGCAGCGTTGGTTATCTGGTGAAACGGGCCCATGGCCTGGCCCTGGACGCGATCGAGCCGGAGCTGGCCAGGCACGGCCTGACCTTCACCCAGTATGCGGTGCTGATGTCGGTGCGCGACGGGATCGCGCTCAACCCCAAGGATCTGTGCATCCAGCTGCGGCATGACAGCGGCGCCCTGACCCGCCTGCTGGACCAGCTGGAATCGCGCGGCCTGGTGCAGCGCCAGCGCAGCGCCGAAGACCGCCGCTCCATCGAGGTGCATCTCACCGAAGCCGGCGAACAGGCCCTGCGCAGCGTGATTCCGCTGGTGGTGGACCGCATCAACCAGGCGCTGAAGAACTTCACCCATGCCGAGGTGGATGAGCTGCTGCGCCTGCTCAACAAGCTGACCCTCGGCTGGCAGGACGAACTCGCCGCGAGCGGCGCGCAGTCCTGAAGCATCGTCACATCTTCTTTCGAAAGAACCCATCATCATGAAATACGCACAGACAGCGGCCCTGGCTTTCGCCGGCAGCCTGCTCAGTGCCTGCGTGCTGCCGCCGAAAGACGCGCCGCGCGAGCACGCGTTGAAGGACGGCGATCTGGGCCTGACTACCGCCACCGTGCCGATCGCGGCGCCGCAGTGGTGGAAGGCTTTCCACGATCCGCAGCTCGACCGCCTGGTGGACCAGGCCCTGGCCAACAACCCCAGTCTGGCGCAGGCCATGGCGCGGGTGCGCGAGGCGCAGGCGATGGCCGACATCGCCCACGCCGGCCTGCTGCCCTCGGTCTCCTACGACTTCAAGGACACGCGCCAGCGCTTCAGCAACAACGACATCGTCCCGCCGCCCTTCGGCGGTGGCATCTACTGGGAAGGCCAGCAGGGCCTGAACCTGAACTGGGACCTCGACTTCTGGGGCCGCCAGTCCTCGCTGCTCAAGCAGGCGCGCTCGCAGACCGCCGCCGCCCGGCTCGACGTCGCCAGCGCCCGCCTGGCCCTGGCCGGCGCGGTAGCCCAGGCCTATGTCGACCTGTACCGCAACCACGCCCTCGCCGAGGTGGCGCGCCGCACCGAGGAACAGCGCCTGCGCATTCTCGACATCACGCGCAAGCGCGTCGCCGCCGGCCTCGACACCAATGTCGAGCTGCGCGAGGCCGAAGGCGCGGTGCCCCAGGCCCATGTCGATTTGACCCAGGCGCAGGCCGCGGTGGCCCTGGCCATCCACCAGCTCGCCGCCCTGTCCGGCCGCGGCGCCGACGCCTACGCCGGGATCCACAAGCCGCAGCTGGACATCGACACGGTGCTGCCCCTGCCCGCCGCGCTGCCGGCCGACCTGCTCGGCCGCCGCCCGGACGTGCTTGCCGCGCGCGACCGCGTCGAGGCCGCCACCGCCGGCAGCGCCGCGGCCAAGGCCGCGTTCTACCCGGACGTGAACCTCGCCGCCTTCGCCGGCACCAGCGCCATCGGCTTCACCAACCTGTTCCGTGCCTCCTCCGGCGCCTATGGCGCGGGCCCGGCGATCCACCTGCCGCTGTTCGAGGCCGGCCGCCTCAAGGCCGGCTATCGCGGCGCCAACGCCGAGATCGACGACGCCATCGCCAGCTACAACCAGACCGTGCTGCAGGCGGTGCGCCAGACCTCGGACCAGCTCAGCACCATCGACGCGTTGAACTACGAACTGGGCGAGCAGCAGAAATCACTCGACGCGGCCGAGGCGGCGTATCGCCTGGCCGAGGAGCGCTACGACGCCGGCCTGTCGGACTACCTGACGGTGCTCAACGCCGAGACCCAGGTGCTGAGTGCGCGCCGCCAGCGTGTCGACCTGGTTTCGGGCCAGGTCATCGCCCGCATCAGCCTGCTGCTGGCCCTGGGCGGCAGCTTCGATCCGAAAGCGCCGGCGGCGGCGCAGACGGCTGCGTCCAGATGACAGTCAACCAATACCAGCGATTCCGCATTCAGCGAGAACTCCCATGAGCACGACTCCCAACAACGCCTCTCCCGCCAACGGCTCGCGCAAGCGCGGCCTGCTGATCCTCGCCGCCGTCGTCATCGTCGGCGGCATCGGCTACGGCGCCTGGTGGATGCTGCACGGCCGCTATTTCCAGAGCACCGACGACGCCTACGTCAGCGGCGACGTGGTGCAGATCACCAGCGAGGCGCCAGGCACGGTCATCGCCCTGCGCGTCGACGACACGCAGAGCGTGCAGCGCGACCAGCCCCTGCTGGAGCTGGACCCGGCCGACGCCCAGGTTGCCACCGGCAATGCCGAGGCCAACCTGGCGCGCGCGGTGCGCCAGGTCCGAACCCTGTTCGCCGAGGGCGACCAGTTGCGCGCGCAGATCGCCGAACGCGAGATTGCGCTGAAGCGCGCGCAGGATGACTACCAGCGCCGCGCCCGCCTGCTCAGCGACGGCGCCGTGTCCTCGGAGGAGCTGTCGCACACCAAGGACACCATTGTCCAGATGCAGGCCAGCCTCACCGCCGCGCGTGAGCAGCTCAACGCCACCACCGCCCAGATCGACGGCACCACCGTCGCCGATCATCCGCAGGTGCTGGCCGCCGCCGCCGCCGTGCGCGATGCCGCCCTGGCCCTGCGCCGCACCCACGTCACCGCGCCGGTGGCCGGTGTCGTCGCCCGCCGCTCGGTGCAGATGGGCCAGCGCGTCGCCGCCGGCACGCCGCTGATGGCGGTGGTGCCGCTCGAGAACGTGTGGATCGACGCCAACTTCAAGGAAGTGCAGTTGGAGAACATGCGCGTCGGCCAGCCGGTCGAGCTGCACGCCGATCTCTACGGCGGCCACATGGTCTACCACGGCAAGCTGGTCGGTCTGTCCGCCGGCAGCGGCAGCGCCTTCGCCCTGTTGCCGGCGCAGAACGCCTCCGGCAACTGGATCAAGATCGTGCAGCGCGTGCCGGTGCGCATCGCGCTCGATCCGAAGGAGCTGAAGGAGCACCCGCTGCGCGTCGGCCTGTCGATGACCGCCACGGTGGACATCCACGACACCTCCGGCGTTCTGGTGGCGAGTGAGGTGCGCAGCACGCCGATCCCGGCCCAGGCCAGCCTCGGCAATGACCCGGCGGTGGAAGCGCGCATCGCGCAGATCATCACCGACAACAGCGGCACCAAGGTCGCCGTAAAGACCGGTGCGGGTGCGGGCCAGCCGTGAGCGCAGCCGCACCAAGCGCGGGCGCCGCGCCAACCGCGGGTGCGGCACCGGCGCCGCTGGCGGGCAGCGCCAAGGCGGTCACCGCCGTGGCGCTGGCGCTCGGCACCTTCATGCAGGTGCTCGACACCACCATCGCCAACGTCTCGATCCCCACCATCGCCGGCGACCTCGGCGTCTCCGCCGACCAGGGCACCTGGATCATCACCTCCTTCGCCGTGGCCAACGGCGTGTCGGTGCCGCTCACCGGCTGGCTGATGCAGCGCTACGGCGTGGTGCGCACCTTCGTCATGTCGGTGCTGCTGTTCACGCTCGCCTCGTTTTTGTGCGGCATCGCCTGGAGCCTGCCGACGCTGATCGCCTTCCGCGTGCTGCAGGGCGCGGTCTCCGGTCCGATGATTCCCGGCTCGCAGGCCCTGCTGATCTCGCTGTTCCCGCCGGAGAAGAAAGGCGCGGCCCTGGCGATCTGGTCGATGACCACCCTGGTCGCCCCCATCTGCGGCCCGATCCTCGGCGGCTACATCTCCGACAACTACCATTGGTCCTGGATCTTCCTGATCAACGTGCCGGTGGGTCTGCTCTGCGCCTTCATCTGCTGGAACTTCCTCAAGACCCGCGAGACGCCGACGCGCAAGCTGGCGATCGACCGCGTCGGCCTGGTGCTGCTGTTCGTCTGGGTCGGCACCCTGCAGATCATGCTCGACAAGGGCAAGGACCTGGACTGGTTCGAGTCCACACCCATCGTGGTGATGGCCCTGGTGACGCTGATCTCCTTCATCGCCTGGCTGATCTGGGAGCTGAACGAGAAGCAGCCGATCGTCGACCTGAGCCTGTTCAAGTCGCGCAGCTTCGCCGTCGGCACGCTCGCCGTATGTCTGGGCTACGCCGTGTTCTTCGCCAACGTGGTGCTGATGCCGCTGTGGCTGCAGACCCAGCTGGGTTACACGGCCACCTGGGCCGGCTTGGTCGCCGCGCCCAGCGGCGTGGTGGCGGTGCTGATCTCGCCCCTGATCGGCAAGTACATGGCGCGTTACGACGCGCGCTGGTTCGCCAGCGCCTCGTTCCTGTTCTTTGCCATCTCCTACTTCATGCGCGCCGGCTACACCGCCGACTCCAGCTTCTGGGTCTTCGTCATCCCGCTGCTGGTCCAGGGCGTGGCCATGGGCATGTTCTTCGTCGCCATGCTGACCATCTCGCTCGACCGCCTGCCGCCGCAGCGCCTGCCCTCGGCCTCAGGCCTCAACAACTTCCTGCGCATCACCGGCGGCAGCTTCGCCACCTCGCTGACCACCACCTACTGGGACCGCCGCGAGGCGCTGCACCAGTCGCGCCTCGTCGAGTCGGCCACGGTGTACGACCCTGCCTTGCAGCAGACCATCACGCAACTGCACGGCCTCGGACTGAACGACCAGTCCGCCGCCGCGGTAATCATGCGCGGTGTGATCGGCCAGGGCTACCTGCTGTCGAGCCTGGATATCTTCTATTTCTCCGGCTGGCTGGCGCTGGCGCTGATCCCGCTGTGCTGGATCGTGCGACGGCCCGCGGGCGGCGGCGCACCCGCTGCAGCCGACTAAGCCGTAAAACGGGAAGACAGTTTTTGCCGGCTGGCGGCCGGTGAAAAAGCGGGACACCGCGGCGGCGGATCGGCTGGAGACTCCGATCCGCCGCCACGGCCTTTTTTGGTGCAGGAATGCGGTTCATTTCCAATTCAGCGGCTGGTCCGGAAAATGCGTAGCAATCTGTCACCGGACTCTCATCTCCGGCCGGCAAGATGGACCTGTACCACCACATGCCAGGACGGCGTGTGCAGCCAACAAGGAACCATTTGCATGAACACCGCAGAAGCCGTACGCCTGATCAGCATGCTGGAAGAGATCGTCAACCAGGCACCGTCCGAGGAACTGAGCGCCGGCATCGCCGCCGTGCTCGAGCACATCCGCCCCTGCGTCCCCGCCGACCAGGTGGCCTCGTTCGACCGTTACTGCGAACGCGACGACTACCGCCGCTTCCAGGAGCGGATGGAAGCGGAGCGCGATACCGCCTAGGTCGCGCAGGTTTCCCCTCTCCCGTCGCGCGGGAGAAGGGTCAGAGCCTGTCCCCGAGGTTTTAATCGGGGAGGAGAGGGGCCGTAAAACTCCGACTCCTGAATCCATCCGGGGTCCTGCGACGCCGCCTTCACGGCCCCTCTCCCGGCCCTCCGGGCCACCCTCTCCCGCTCGCAGGAGAGGGGATTGCCGCAGCGGCGCCAACTAAAATAAATTCAAAAACAAATACATAGGGTATTTTCGCCAGAAAATACCCGCACCGCTGTCGATCCCGCGTTTCCTCGTTCGACGTGTAATCAAAGGGACGGAATTTCCTCCGCCCCGGCCACCGCCAACACGAGGAACTGTGATGAACATCGAACCCTATCTGTCGTTTGAAGGCCGCTGCCAGGAAGCCATTGATTTCTATTCCAGGGCACTCGGCGCCGAAGTGATCATGCTGATGCGCTTCAAGGAAGCGCCGCCCGAGGTGTGCGCCCAGATGGCGCCGGGCTCGGCTGACAAGGTCATGCATGCCGCGCTGCGCATCGGCGGCAGCACCGTGCTGCTCTCCGACGGCCACTGCACCGGCAAGGGCGCTTTCCAGGGCATCTCGCTGTCGCTGACCGCGAAGAACGAGGCCGAAGCCAAGAAGTGCTACGACGCGCTGGCCGAAGGCGGCCAGGCCACGCTGCCGCTGCACCAGACCTTCTTCGCCCGCAGCTTCGGCATGGTTACCGACCGGCTCGGTGTGCAGTGGATGGTCATCGTCCCGGCCGCCTGACCGCCATTACCTTTCAACCAAGTCTTATAACCGACAGGGAACACCCATGTTCAAGATCGTCATTCTCGCCCTCGTCCTGGTCGTCGCCATCGTGCTGGCGGTGGCGGCGACACGCCCCAACGACTTCCGCGTACAGCGCTCGCTCAGCATCAAGGCGCCGCCGGAGAAGATCGCGCCGCTGATCGCCAACTTCCACGACTGGAGCGACTGGTCGCCGTACGAGAAGCTCGACCCGCAGATGCGGCGCAGCTATGGCGGCGCCGACAGCGGCGTCGGCGCCGTCTACAGCTGGGAAGGCAACGGCAAAGTCGGCCAGGGCCGCATGGAAATCCTCGACGCTTCGCCGGCCAAGCTGACCATCAAGCTGGACTTCATCAAGCCGTTCGAAGGCCACAACACCGCCGAGTTCACCCTGCAACCGCAGGGCGACGCGACCCTGGTGACCTGGGCCATGTACGGCCCGGCGCCCTTCGTGTCCAAGCTGATGGGCCTGTTCTTCAACATGGACCAGATGATCGGCAAGGACTTCGAGACCGGCCTGGCCAGCCTCAAGGCCGCCACCGAGAAGTAAGCCCCCGCACCTCAATACCAACGGAGACACGACCATGCGCTTCATGATGCTGATGATCCCCAAGGGCTATGAGACCGCCGTCCCGGGCACCATGCCCGACGCCAAGGCCGTCGCGGCGATGATGAAATACAACGAGGATCTGCAGAAAGCCGGCATCCTGCTGGCGCTGGACGGCCTGCACCCGCCTTCCATGGGCGCGCGCGTCTCGTTCAAGGGTGGCAAGGCCAAGGTCACCGACGGCCCCTTCGCCGAGGCCAAGGAAGTGCTCGGCGGCTACTGGATGATCCAGGTGAAATCGCGCGAGGAGGCCATCGCCTGGGCCTCGCGCTGCCCGGGCGGGGACAACGAGACGATCGAGGTGCGGCAGGTGCAGGAGTTCGAGGACTTCCCGGCCGACGTGCAGAAGGCGGCCGCCGGCTTCGACGAGATGCAGAAGCAGGTGCAGGGCGGCGGCAAGTGAGCAGCACCCGTCCGTTTCGTCCCAAACGCCTTGCGGCAGGCGGATGAAGGTGCTGTGATCGGCCACCGTGAGCACGCCCGACCTCCATCGCCGCATCGATGCGGTGTTCCGCATCGAGTCGCCCAGGCTGATCGCCGGCCTCGCCCGCCTGGTACGGGACGTGGGCCTGGCCGAGGAGCTGGCGCAGGACGCCCTGGTGATGGCGCTGGAGCAGTGGCCGCAGTCCGGCATCCCCGACAATCCCGGCGCCTGGCTCACCGTGGCGGCGCGGCGGCAGGCCATTGACCTGATCCGGCGCAAGGCCCTGCATGAGCGCAAGGAACAGGAGATCACGCGCGAGATCGAAGACCAGCTGCAGATGTCCGTCCCCGATCTCGAAGCGGAACTGGACGATCACGTGGGCGACGACCTGCTGCGCCTGATCTTCACCGCCTGCCACCCGGTGCTGCCCACCGAGCAACGCCTGGCCCTGACCCTGCGCCTGCTGGGCGGCCTGACCACCGACGAGATCGCCCGCGCCTTCCTGGTGCCGGAGCCGACCATGGCGCAGCGCATCGTCCGGGCCAAGCGTACCCTGAGCGAGGCGCAGGTGCCGTTCGAGGTGCCGCGCGGCGAGGACTTGGCGGTGCGCCTGGCCTCGGTGCTGGAAGTGATCTACCTGATCTTCAACGAAGGCTATTCGGCCACCGCCGGCGATGACCTGATGCGGCCGGCGCTGTGCGAGGACGCGCTGCGCCTGGGCCGCGTGCTGGCCGGGCTGGCGCCGGCGGAGCCCGAGGTGCACGGCCTGATGGCGCTGATGGAAATCCAGGCCTCGCGCAGCGGCGCGCGCGTCGACGCCGCCGGCGCGCCGATCCTGCTGATGCAGCAGGACCGCTCGCGCTGGAACCAGCTGCTGATCCGCCGCGGCCTCAACGCGCTGAAGCGCGCCGAGGACCTGGGCGGTGCCCTTGGTCCCTATGCGCTGCAGGGCGCCATCGCCGCCTGCCACGCGCGGGCGCGCGTCGCGGCGGATACCGACTGGGACCGCATCGCCACCCTGTATCGAGCCCTGGGGCAGATCACGCCCTCGCCGGTGATCGAGCTGAACCGCGCCGTGGCGGTGTCGATGGCGGCGGGTCCGGCCGCCGGGCTGGAACTGGCCGATGCCCTGCTCAAGGAGCCCGCGCTCAAGGCCTACCACCTGCTGCCCGCGGTGCGCGGCGATCTGCTGTACAAGCTCGGGCGCCGCGAGGAAGCCCGAACGGAGTTCGAGCGCGCCGCCTCGCTCACTCGCAATGAGCGGGAGCGCACGCTTCTGCTGGAACGTGCCGATCGCTGCGCGCAGGAATCGTCTGCCGCCGGCATGAGCCATCGGTAGTTGTCCAGACCCGCACTTGGGTCGTGCCGCCCCTATGCTCCCTTGGCCGTGACCGGTACAGTCACGCCGCTGCCGATTCGGCGAGTTGCAGAAAGCGATCGATGTATTCGCCGTAGTAAATGCCGTCCGGATCCTTGTAGCCCTGCTTGAAATCGCTGTTCAGGTCTGCTTTGCCGGTGTTGTAGGCGATGGCGCAATACACGCTTTCGTCGTGATCAAGCGACGGACAGTTCTTGCCGTACAAGGTTTCGGCTGCTTGAGTCAGCTCTGAAACACACAGTGCCAGACAGCTTGGGAAGTCCGCCCACTTGCGCTGCAGGAAATAGTCCGGATTTCTCCTGAAATTCTGCAAGTCGTATTGAAAGATGCCGAATGCATGACAGAACTTATCCGGCTGTGCAACGGCGATTTTCCCGAATACATGGTTCACTTTCCCCAGTTCTTCGAGGGCTTGACGCGCAATCGCAAACATCTGGTCCCCTTGCGGCCATGCCAACAATGCAGCCTTGTCTTGTGGAAATGCGCGTCTGCGAGGTGCATCAAGCGTGTCGCCGACACATAGATTCAGAACATCGGCAACTGGTCTTGATCCGTAAAGGGCACCCCACACCTCGCCGTAGGTTTCCTGCACGGCGATCGCCGTAAGGAGATTCAAGTTCAGCGGCGTGGGAGCAACGGCGGTCTCGATGGCGGCTCCGAATTGCTGTTTGAACCAGCGCATACCTTGAAGCATTGCTGTAGACGGCATGTTTCTCCCCTGGCGATCCATGCAGCGCCGACCCTAACTCACTACGCGTGGAAAAAACGTGCGGCAGTTCACGGGTCCAGGCAGACAAGACAGGCCGCGGTCGTGTTCCGCGTCGAGGGCCAGCGCCGAATGCCACGTCGCCGTCACTACATGTATTGATTGGAAGCGGAATCAGCCGGCTTCCATGAACACCAGCGGACGGATCTCGACGGTACCCATGGCCGCACCGGGATGGCGCCGCGCATAGGCCACCGCCTCGTCGATGGTGTCGCACTCGATCACATAGATGCCGGCGAGGAATTCCTTGGTCTCGGCGAACGGGCCGTCCACCACTACGTGCTTGCCGGCCTTGAGCTGCAGGCTCACCGCCTTCTCCTCCGGCGCCAGGCGCATCGAGCCGTGGTAGCGCCCGGCCCCACGCACGTCCTCGGTCAGCACATGGCAGACATCCTGGATGTTCTGCTCCTGCGCCTCGGTGATCTGTCCCGCGGCGCCGGCGGGCAGATGGATCAACAACACGTATTTCGTCATTTCTTCTCCGTCGGCATCGCGGCCATGCCGGTACTATAAAGCTCCGCCACCGAGCCCGGCCATGCGCCTCAGTCGTCGATGGCCTGGTAGGCCAGGCTGAGGAAGTCGCTGCTGATCGTCGGCGGCACCGGCGAAGTCCAGGCGCGCTGGGTCAGCAGGATGCAGCTCATCTCCTCCCGCGGATCGTTGCGCCATACCGTGCCCAGGCCGCCGTCCCAACCGTAGCTGCCGACCGAGCCGGCGATCTCGTCGCGGCGGGTCGACATGCCGACACCGAAACCCCAGCCGCGGCCCTCGAAACCGCCGTCGACCCAGCGCGGCACCAGCTTCTGCTCCGGCGTCAGCTGGTCGGTGATCATGGCTTCCACCGAGGGGCGCGACAGGATGCGCACACTGCCTAGGCGGCCGCGGTTGAGCAGCATCTGGCTGAAGGCGAGGAAGTCGTCGGCGGTGGACACCAGGCCGCCGGCGCCGGAGGCGAACGCCGGCGGCTGGTTCCACTGGCCGCCCTGCGCCGCGTCGTAGACCTCGTCCCTGCCGTTCATGTAGTTGATCCAGTACGCCGTGGCGAAGCGCTCGAGCTTGTCGGGCGGCACGCTGAAGGCGCTGTCCTTCATGCCCAGCGGCTCGAAGATTCGCTCACGCAGAAAGTCCTCGAATGATTGGCCGGAAGCGCGCGCGATCAGCACGCCGAGCACGTCGGAGCCGGTGTTGTACATCCAGCGCTCGCCAGGCTGGAGCATCAGCGGCAGCGAGCCGAGGCGGCGCAGCCACTCGTCCGGCGCCGGCATGCTCATCGGACTCGGCGGCCCCATGCCGAGCTGCAGTTCGTTCGCCGCCTTGAGGATGGGAACAGCGTCGGGCATCGCCATCATCTGGCCGAAGCCCATGCGGAAGCTGAGCAGGTCGCGCACGCTGATCGGCCGCTGCGCCGGCACCGTCTGGTCGAGCGGGCCGTCGAGCCGCTTCAGCACGCGGCGGTTGGCCAGCTCCGGCAGCAGCCGGTCCACCGGCTCATCCAGGCGCAGGCGGCATTCCTCCAGCAGGATCAGCGCCGCCACCGCGGTGACCGGCTTGGTCATCGAGCTGATGCGGAAGATCGAATCGCGCCGCACCGGCACGGCACCGTCGGCAGCCAGGCGGCCCGCCACCTCGACCTGGGTTTCGCCGCGCCGGCTCACCAGGGCCACCAGTCCAGGCACCTTGCCTTCCTCGGTGTGCCGCTCCATGACTTCATGCATGCGGCGCCAGCGCGCCTGGGAAAATCCACCGCTGCTCATACCCCGCCTCCCCTCTATCCTTGGGTGTATCGGCTCAGCCGTAGGTCGGCTGCTGTGGCCAGCCGGCCGGCGAGTCTTCCCATTCCTGCTGCCGGCCGTAGACGGTCAGGTCGAGGATGTAGTGCGAGCCGCCGATCATCTCGCCGCCGCGGGCATAGGTGGAATAAGTGTGGAAAATGCGCTCGCCGTCGCGCAGGAAGAAGCTGAAGCCCGGCCGCTCCATCGGCTGCGCGCTGTCGATCGAGGCCTGCGTGCCAGCTTGTCGGTGCTCGGCGACATTGCGGAAGTTGTACTCCATCGGCAGCACCGATTCGTCGAGCGTGACGTGGAAGTCGTAATTGAACGGGCTGCCGTGCGAGGAGTACCACGGCAGGGTCCAGCCGCGGCTGCGCTTGTAGGCCTCGAGCTTCGGCAACGGCGCACGCGACACCATGGCATAGGAGGTGTCGCGCTCATGCAGATGCCGCAGATGTCCCTCGCCCACCTCGTCGGTCAGGTGGGTGCAGCCGTGGCAGCCCTTCTCCCAGTCCGGACCGAACATGAAGTGGTACACCACCAGCTGGCGCCGTCCCTCGAACAGGTCGAGCAAACGCACCCGCCCGCCCGGCCCCTCGAAGACATAGTCCTTGTCGACCGCCACCATCGGCAGCCTGCGCCGCTCGGCGCTCACGGCATCGCGCGCGCGGGTCATTTCCTTCTCCCTGGCCAGCAGTCGCTTGCGCTGCTCCAGCCATTCTTCGCGCGACACCACCTGAGGCAGCACAGGAGCCTGATCGTCCATGACGAGTCCTCCAAAGAAGGCGGAAAAGGTTTTGATGCCGCGGGCTGGAATGCGGTTCAAATCCTGGGACGAAAAAAGCCGGGCGGCACAGGCCGCCCGGCTTTCAGGGCAGCGCTCAGTGATTCAACAGCGCCGCCCCCACCTCGTTGTAGCGCGCACCGTGGATCGCGCCCTGCGGCGCGGCGTCCTCGATCCGCTTCAGTTCCCGCGGGCTCAGCGTGATCCTTGCCGCGCCGAGGTTCTCCTCCAGGCGTGCCGCGCTGCTGGTGCCGGGAATCGGCACCAGGTCCGGCCCCTGCGCCAGCACCCAGGCCAGGGCCAGCTGCGAGGCGGTGCAGCCCTTCTCCCTGGCGATCGCCTCGATCTGTTCGACCACGGCAAGGTTGCGGG
>FTAG01002085.1_pt1 | contig 17987 bp, 10 predicted proteins | sample 1638911 | NCBI WGS metagenome assembly FTAG01 (sample SAMEA3914813, study PRJEB12502) | metagenome | biome: forest; material: soil | place: Canada | collected 2011-07-07 | depth 0.3 m
CCCCCACCCCTCGACCGCGGCCGCATCCGCTGGCGCTGCCGCCGCGGCATGCGCGAACTCGACATGCTGCTGGAGGGTTATTTCGAGCGCGACTTCGATCGCGAGCCGCAACGCCAGCAGGCCTTCTTGGCCCTGCTCGATTGCGAAGACCCCGACATCTGGGCCTGGCTGCTCGGCCACGCCCAGCCGCCCGCGGAACTGGCCGATGTCATCCAGCGCCTTCAGCACCAGTCTTGACCTGAGCCCACGCCCTTCGGTGCGGGCCGTGGTGTCCGTGTCGCTGCTGCACATGGCGGCCATCACGCTGATCGTGCTGGCCCACTTGCCGAAATGGGCCAGTCTGGGCATGGCCCTGCTGCTGCTGGCGTCATGGCTGACGCTGCGCCGTCACGCCGCGTTCGGCTACGGTCCCCGCGCCCTCAGGCATCTTATCCTGCACGCTGAAGGCGGCTGGACCGTGGAGAGTGCCCGCGACGGCCGCCAGGATGCGGAACTGCTCGGCAGCAGCGTGGCGCAGTCCTGGATCATCGTGCTGAACTTCAAGCTGCGCCAGGGCGGCCGGCGCAGGCGTGTGCTGGTCGGCGATGAACTGGACGCCGAAGCCCTGCGGCGGCTCAGGGCCCGCTTGCTGGCGGGCTGACGGTCCCCGGCGCGAACCTTTCGCGCTGCTGCGGGATCAGGTACCGCGCGGGCGATGCCGCATCAGCTTCGCGGTGTCCGGGTGCGAGTGCACACCGAAATCCCCCGGTTTCAGCGGGCCGTGCGGGTTGCTGGAATAGCCGTTGCCGCGATCCGTCTCAGCGGGGGGCGCCTCCTCGCGAGCGATCCGCTTCTTCTTTGCGGCGGCGATCGGAGGGACTGTATCGGCCGGCACGGCCCGCTTCAATTTGTCGAGAGTGCCCGGATCAATCTGCGTATCGGGTTTCATGGCGGTTCGTCCATTTTACCGGGGGCTCCGATGCTGCGCCCAAACATTGCGGCGGTCTGTTCGCCAGCACGCAGAGGAAGCCCCGGCGATTGGCGATCCGTCACCGCCGTTTCAGTTCACCGGCTCGACTGCTTCCGGTTCCTGATGATGCTGCCTCGGCCCAGGACCTTCGTCCTTCGCGCCGGCACGGCTGATTCGCACTTCGACCACATGCTTGCCGTGGTCATCCGCCAGGGGAATGTCGGTATCGGCTTGCACGATGCCATCCAGCGCGATGGTCATGGTGCTGGCCGTTCCCGCCGCCGCCGCTGCCTGTAACACGGCGATCTGGTACGTCGTGTCGCGATAGCGATAGCGCAAGGAGAACGTCTTCCAGTCCTTGGGCAGGCAGGGCGTGAACCGAAGCCGGCCAGCTTCCAGCCTCAGTCCCAGCAGCGACTCGATAATCAGGCGATACAGCCAGCCGGCGGAGCCGGTGTACCAGGTCCAGCCGCCGCGGCCGACATGCGGCGCCACGGCGTAGACGTCGGCGGCCACCACATAGGGTTCGGTCTTGTAGGTGGCGATGGCTTCCGTGCTCAGTGCGTGATTGACCGGATTGATCAGCGCCAGCAGCTCCCAGGCGCGGCGGCTGTCGCCCATCGCGGCGAACGCCATCGCTGCCCACACCGCCGCGTGGGTGTACTGCCCGCCGTTCTCGCGCACGCCGGGGACGTAACCCTTGATATAGCCCGGGTTCATCGGCGACTTGTCGAACGGCGGGTCGAGCAACTGGATCAAGCCCCCCGCGGATCCTGGTCCGCGGCGCACCAGATGCCGATCCAGCGCCTCCATCGCCGCCTGCGTGCGCCCGGCTTCACCGGCCCCGGACAGCACCGACCAGCTCTGCGCAATCGAGTCGATCGCGCATTCCTCATTGACCGAGGATCCGAGCGGCGCGCCATCGTCAAACCAGGCGCGGCGATACCAGGCGCCGTCCCAGGCGTGCCGCTCGAGATTGCGCCGCAGCTGCCCGGCTTCCAGACGGCAGCGGCCGGCGAAGGTCGCATCGCCGTGAAGCTCGGCAAGCGCGGCGAACGACGACAGCACCTCGTACAGGAAGAACCCCAGCCAGACGCTTTCACCCTTGCCGTGGATGCCGACCAGGTTCATGCCGTCGTTCCAGTCGCCGGAACCCATCAGCGGCAGGCCGTGCACGCCGAATCGCAGCCCGTGCAGGATCGCCCGCACGCAGTGCTGGTACAGGCTCGCCGTTTCCGTCGAACGCCCGGGCAGGTCGTAGTACGACTCCTCCTCGGCACCGAGCGGGCGGTCATCGAGGAAGTGCGCAGTCTCGTCGAGCACGCCAGTGTCGCCGGTGCCGAGCACGTAACGGCAGGTCGCCAGCGGCAGCCATAGATAGTCGTCCGAGCAGCGCGTGCGCACGCCGCGTCCGTTGGGAGGGTGCCACCAGTGCTGGACATCGCCCTCCGGGAACTGGCGCTCGGCGCAGCGCAGCAGGTGCTCGCGCACCAGCGCGGGCTCCGCATGCACCAGCGCCATCACGTCCTGCAGCTGGTCGCGGAAACCGTAGGCGCCGCCCGACTGGTAGTAACCGCTGCGTCCCCACAAACGGCAGGCCAGGGTCTGGTACAGCAGCCAGCCATTGGCCAGTACGTTGAGCGCCGGATCGGGAGTCGTTACTTGTACCGCGCCGAGCGTGCGCTGCCAGTAGTGCCGTACTTTCTCCAGCGCGGCGCGCGCCGAGCCGGGCTGGCGCAACCGTAGCGCCAGCTTGCGCGCCTGACCGAGGTCGCGCGCGGCGCCGAGCCGGAAAATGATCTGGCGCTCCTGTCCGTCGGCCAGCTCGAACGGCACCTGGATCGCGCCGCAGGGATCGAACGCCGCGCCGACCCGGCCGGACAGGCGCGAGCGGCTCATCGCATCCGGATGGGCCAGGCTGCCGTTGCGGCCGAGGAACTCGCCGCGGTCGCCGCTCAAGGTACGCGACAAATCGTCGACGTCGAAGAAGGCGACGCGTCCGGAGAATTCATTGTTATAGGCATTGCGCGCGAACAGCGCGCCGCTGGACGCATCGATTTCGGTGAGCACGTGCATGGCGCACTTCGGCCGCAGATCGCCGAGCACCCATTCGACATAGCCGGTGGCCGACAGACGCCGCGTCCGGCCCGAGCCGTTGCGCAGCTTCAGCACCGAGAACTTGACCGCCTCTTCCAGGTCGACGTAGACCCACAGCTCCGAGCGGATGCCGCCGGAAGTGTGTTCGAACACGCTGTAACCGAAGCCATGCCGGCTCAGATAGGGCATGGCGCCGCCGCAGGGCAGGGGCGTCGGCGACCAGTAGTGCCCGCTTTCCTCGTCGCGCAGGTAGATGGCCTCGCCGCCCGAAGCGCCGACCGGATCGTCGCTCCATGGCGTCAGCCGGAATTCATGGGCGTTCTCGCTCCAGGTGTAACCGAGGCTGCTCTCGGTCAGCACCGTGCCGAAGCCCGGATTGGCCAGCACATTGGCCCAGGGCGCTGGAGTCCTCTGCGAGGTCGAGGTGCTGACATGGTATTCGCTGCCGTCCGCTATGAACCCGCCCAGGTTATTGGCCAGGATCAACCCCGCCCGCGGCGGTTCGGACGCCCCCTCGGGATCGGCGCGATGCGCGCGGGTGGGCGCCAGGCGCGCGACCCGCTTGTCCGCCAGGCTGCGGCGGCTGACCTGCTCCAGCAGGCTGCCGCGGTCGTCGGCGACGATGACGCGGGCCACCGACTGCAACAGGACCCGATCCTCGCTGGGGATCTGCTCGGCGAAGCGCACGAAGATGCCGCCGGGCCGGTCGATGGCATGGGCCTCGGTGCCGGTGGCGATCAGTCCCATGATCTGGTCCTGCAACTGCTGCCGGTAGCCGGCGTGATCCTCGTTCCAGATCACCAGGTCGACCGCCAGGCCCTTCAGGCGCCAGTAGGCATGGCACTGGATCAGTTGGCGCGCCAGCTCGATATTGGCGCCGTCGGCGATCTTAAGCAGCACGATCGGCAGGTCGCCGGAAATGGCATAGCCCCACAGGCCGGATTGCCCGCGCCGGTTCTGCTGCAGCACCCCGGACTCGGCGCGCAGCGCGGCGTTGGCGTAGAGCACCGCGCCGGCCAGGCGCCGGTAGAGCCGGGCGTCGGATTCGCCGGCATTGATCTGCCGCAGGGTCACGCCGCCGTGGGTCCAGGCCAGGTCGAAGACGCGGTCGGCGAGATGCCGGTCCTGGTACTTGTCGACCAGGCTGAGGCAGGCCTCGCGGTTGTCGGCGGCGCCGGACACCAGGTCGATGGTCGCTCCCTGCCCGGGTTCGAGCACGACGCGGCAGCGGATCGCGGCGATCGGGTCCAGCACCGAGCCGGCGCTGCCGGACAGGGCGGCATCCCCGCTCATCGCCCGCGGCGCCGCGACGCCGCGCCCGCGGCCGATGAAGCGCATGCGATCGGTCTCGTAGGAGACCTCGCCGGGATCGCTGCCGTGCGCGGCCAGCAGGTGGAACATCCACGGCGTCTGGTCGCCCACCGAGCGCGGCCGCCGCGTGCACAGGATGGCGCGGCGCTCGGCGAGGATTTCGGTCTGCACGAACAGGTTGCCGAAGGAAGGCTGCGTCTGGTCCGCGGCCGGCGTGGCCAGGACCACTTCGGCATAGCTGGTGATTTCGATGGTCCTGCGGCTGCGCGAGCGGTTGGTGAGGCGCAGCCGGCGCAATTCGATGTCGTCTTCCGGGGAAACCACGATCTCGGAATAGGTTTCGATATCGTGATCGCGGCGGCGGTATTCGGCGCGTCCTTCGGAGAACACCGCCTCGTAGCTCTCCGCCTGTTTCAGCGTGGGCTGATGGGTGGTCGACCAGAACTCGCCGCTGGACAGGTCGCGCAGATAGATGAAGCTGCCCCAATTGTCGCAGGTGCTGTCCTCGCGCCAGCGCGTCACCGCCAGATCCTTCCAGCGGCTGTAGCCGCCGCCGGCGTTGCTGACCATGACGTGGTAGCGGCCGTTCGACAGCAGCTGCACTTCCGGCGTCGGCGTGACCGCGCCAATCGGCGCGTACACCGAAGTCTCGGCGGCATCGTGGAACACGCCGCTGTCCGATGCTCCCGCGCCGCGCGGCTGGAATACGGAGTTCTTCGGGATGCGCTCCTGGAGCAGCAGCAAGGTGGCCTGGAACAGCGGATCCGACTCGAAGCGCCGCTGCATCGGCCGATCCAGCAGCAGATGCGCCAGCGACAGCAGGGTCATGCCCTGGTGATGCGCCATGAACGAGCGCACCACCACGCTGGACTGGCCGCGCGCCAGTCGCGAAGGGGTGTAGTCGATGGCCTCGTAGAAGCCGTGGCGGCCGACCAGGCCGCCGGCCGCCAGCCGCTGCAGGTTGGCGCAGGCCGCCTCGGGCGCCACCATCAGGGCCAGCGCCGAGGCGTATGGCGTGATCACCGTATCCTCGGCCAGGCCGCGCTTCAGCCCGAGGCCGGGCACGCCGAAGGCATGGTACTGGTAGTTGAGGCTGGCATCGACGGTGTTGTAGCCCGATTCCGAGATGCCCCAGGGCAGGGAACGCTGGTTGCCGTAGGCGATCTGCCGCGCCACCGCCGCCCGGCAGGTCTGGTCGAGCAGGGTGCCCTCGTAGGACGGCATCACCAGCAGCGGCATCAGGTACTCGAACATCGAGCCGCTCCACGACAGCAGGATCGGCGCGCCCCCGGTGCTGGTACGCAGTCGCCCCAGCGCGAACCAGCTTTCCTGCGGCAGCTGTCCCTGCGCGATGGCGACAAAGCTGCCGAGCCGTGCTTCCGAGGCCAGCAGATCGTAAAAACTTGCGTCGCGCCGGAACTCGTCGACGTTGTAGCCGATCGTCAACAGGTGACGCTCGCGGTCGTAGAGGAAGCCGTATTCCATCTCGGCGAACGCGGTCGCCTGCCGCGCCAGCTGCTCGCCGGCGGCGATGCGTTCGGCCGCACGCCCGGCCGCGGTCGCTAGCAGCGGGCGCAGCGCCGCCAGCCAGTCGCGCTGCGGTGTCGCCGTCTCGTCACCGAGCCGCGCGTCGATCGCCGGCAGCAGGCTGCCGCCGCATCCCGCCAGCTCGCGCAAGCTCGGAATATTGCGCAGGCCCAGCACGCCGTCGAGGCCGTCCGGCGGTACCGGCAGGCTCAGCCATGGCGCCAGAAAGCCCAGCTCTTCCCGCGCCTCCCGGCATTGCCGCGCGAAGGCGCCGGCCCATTCCCGGACTTCGTTTTCAGTATCGGCATCGAAGCCGGCGTCCAGCTCCGCCGCGCCGCCGGCGAGCGCATCGAGAAACTGCTTGATCTCCGACAGCGTCGCCGGAGGCACCGCGCAGGCTTCGGCCAGCACGGCTTCCAGGCCGGCCAAGCGCGCCTTCGGCGCCAGTTCCTTGATGATCCCGAGCGTGTCGGCCAGACCCTCGAACAGCCGCACGCCGGCGATTTTCTGGTCGGGCAGGCTCAGCAGGCCGGCACGCAAGGTCAGCAGATGGCCGGCGAGATTGCCGCTGTCCACCGAGGAGACATAACGCGGACGCAGCGGTTGCAGAGATACCGTATCGTACCAATTGTAGAAGTGCCCCTGATGCCGTTCCAGCGCCGCCATGGTGCGGAAGCTATCGGCGGTGCGCTGCAGCAGCGATCCCGCAGGAATAAAGCCGAAGTCGCAGGCGGACAGGTTCGCCAGCAGGGCCAGGCCCATATTGGTCGGCGAAGTGCGATGCGCCAGCACCGGGCCGGGCTGCTCCTGGAAATTGTCCGGCGGCAGCCAATGGTCTTCGGAGACGACGAAACGTTCGAAGAAGGACCAGGTGCGGCGTGCGATGCGGCGCAGGAACAGCGTCTGCTCGGCATCCATCCTCACCTCGCGCAACGGCAGCGGCTGGCTCAGCCACCAGGCCAGGGCGGGCGCCGCCAGCCACAGGCCCAGGATCGGCAGGGCCGGCGCCAGTGCCTGCGATCCGTGCAGGCCCGTGGCCACAGCTGCCGCCAGCGCGGCGGCCGGCGCGATCCACATCGAGCGGTACGAGGCGGCGAATCCGCGCTGGGTGCCGCGGTCCGGCGCCGTGACCGCGGACACGCTCCATTCCAGCAGGTGGCGATGCGTCAGCAGCATGCGCCAGGCGGTGCGCAGGATTGCGTCCACGGTGAACAGCGCCTCATAGGGCAGGCAGGCGATCCTGAACCCGGCTAGCGCGAAGCTGCGTCCGGCCGCGCGCGTCACGTCGGCCAGATGCTGGCCCAGCGACGCGTCCCTGGGCTTGCGCAGCATGTCGGCCAGCGAAAACAGCAGCGGCGGGATCAGGAATACGCCGGTCAGCGCCGTGGTCCACAGCCAGGGCCGCGGCAGTGCCAGCCAGCCCAGCGGCAGCAGCAGCGCCAGGGCGGCCAGGGCCAGGTGGCGCCGCAGATTGTCGAGAATCTTCCAGCGCGACAGCGCCGACAGTGGATTGCGCAGCCGGCGCCCGTCCGGCCCGGGAACGCGCGGCAGCAGCCAGTGCGCGATCTGCCAGTCGCCGCGGATCCAGCGCCGCTGGCGCTTGACGTCGGCCTGGTAGCGGGCGGGGTATTCCTCATACAGGTGCACATCGCTGAGCAGGCCGGAGCGGGCGTAGCAGCCTTCCAGCAGATCGTGGCTGAGGATGCGGTTTTCGGGGAAACGGTCCTTGAGCGCGCGCTCGAACGCGTCCACCTCGTAGATGCCCTTGCCGATGAACGAGCCTTCCCCGAACAGGTCCTGGTAGACATCGGAGACCGAACGCGTATACGGGTCTATGCCGGGCTCGCTGCCGCACAGCTGCGCATAACGCGAGCGCCTGGCTCCGGACAGGCTGGCGGCCATGCGTGGTTGCAGAATGCCGTAGCCGCCGACCACGCGCTGTTGTTGCTCGTCGTAGCGCGGGCGGTTCAGCGGATGCGCCATGGCGCCGACGAACTGCCGCGCCGCGTCGCGCGGCAGCTGCGTATCGGTATCCAGGGTGATGACGTAACGCACGCCGGACAGCGCCGCCAGCTCGCCGACAATCAGGGAAAAGCGGTCCTGCGCCGCGCCGCGCAGCGCCGCATTCAGGTCGGCCAGCTTGCCGCGCTTGCGTTCATGGCCCATCCACAGGCCTTGCGAGGGGTTCCAGCGGCGTGGTCGGTGGAACAGAAAAAAATGGTCGTTGCCCGCGTCAGGATACTTGCCGTTGAGTTTGTCGATGCCGTCGCGGGCCCGCAGCAGCAGCGCCTGGTCTCCGCCGAGGGTCTCCTCCGCTGCGTCGCGCAGGTCGCTGAGCAGGCCGAAATGCAGGTGCTCGTCGCGATTGCCGAGGAAGCGGACTTCGAGCGCCTCCAGCAGCTCGTCGATCTCCTCGGCGCTGCCCAGCAGCGCGGGAATCACCACCAGGGTGCGGGCGTCCCGGGGCAGTCCGCCGGAATAGTCCATGCGCGACAGCAGCTGCGGCGTGGTCAGCAGGGTGGCGAGCCAGTTGGCCAGCGCCGACGCCAGCTGGCTCGCGGCAAACAGCGACAGGCCTCCCGCCAGAGCAAGGCGCCAGCCTCCCACACCGTCTTGTTGTGCGTGGCTCAGCAGCCACGCGGAGAACAGGACTGTCAGCAGCAGGATCAGGCCCAGGTGCAGCGTCAATGGAGCGCGCTTGCCGGCCTGGCGCAGCAGCTGGAGCAGCGGCGGGCGGGCCGCCACCGCGCGCTCGAGTTGCGGCAGCCCCTGGTCGATCAGATAGAAGCCGACATGCCCGGCCTGCCCATCTCCCGCGGCGCCGCGCCGCGCCAGCGCGATGGCTTCGAGCGCAATTTCGCGTTCGCTTGCGGGGCTGCATTTGGCCAACCGGTCGATCACGCGCCGGTAGCGATCCCGCGTGGTGAAATCCATGTCGCGGTACACGCCACCGGGATCCCGCGACAGGGCCTGCTCGACCAGGCTCATGGTTTCGACGAAGCCGCGCCAGTCGGTGGCGCCGAGCAGGCGCAAGCTGCCGATGGTATTGCTGATCGATACGTGGTCCGCCGCCTGCTGCTGGTTCTCCAGTTGCACCATCTGTTCGATGGTCATGCTCGATTCGGCCAGCCGCTGCTCGATCCAGGTCAGCGGCAAGGCCAGGGCCGGGCCGTGTCCCTGCAGGCGGCGCGCCAGTTCGGCGACGAACGGGCTGACCATGGGCGGGTCGGAGCGCGCCATGTCGGCGATCACCAGGATCAGGCTCTTCGGGTCGCTTTCGGCGATCTCCATCATCCGGTTCGCCCAGTCCTGCGCCAGGTTCAAATGGAGCCTGGCGGCGGCGATCCGCGCGCCGACCCGGCGCAGGTTCTCGATCAGCGCCAGGCGCAGCATGATCGGAATCGCCCACAATTCCCCCAGCGTGAGCGGCGTGACCGTCTGGTAGGCCGCGACGAAGCGGCTCAGCGTTTCCGGGTCGACGCGTCCGTCGCCGTGCGAAATCGTTTCCAGCGCAAGATCGTAGACGCGCGGCAGACCGGCGGACGGACCCTGGGCCAGGCGCGGCAACTCGCGGCTGTAGCCCCTGGGCAGGTGCTGCTTGGCGGTACGGACCTGCTCCTCGACCAGGTAGAAATTGTCGAGCAGCCACTCTCCCGCGGGGGCGATGTGGAGCCTGGCTTTGACCGCCGCCGTCAGCACACCGCAGGTTCCGATCAGAAGCTGTTCGTTTTCGTCCAGCCGCTGCAGCAGCCTGTCGCGCGCGCCGGATCGGCCCAGGACGTGCGCGCTGGCCAGGGCTTTGCCATGCTGCTCCATCTGGTCGGCGCTGAACAGCTCCGCGCGCAACGGCGTCTGATCGTCGCTTGCCTCGCGATTGAAGCGCCGGCGGTGCCAGCCGCCGTAGCGCTCGGCAGCGGTCAGAAGGGAATCCCTGATGATGTTTCCACCGCTCATCGTCCATATCCGATCAACCGCAAATCCACCATCGGCCGGACGCTCGATCAGGCCAAGGACCGGTACGTTTCGATGTTGCCCGCCTGCCGCTCCGTGTCCGTCCCGCGCAGCTTGCCTGGGTCGAGCCGTGACGGCTTCAAGCGCCATTCCGGGCTGGCCCGGGCCGGACGAATTCGGCGCCTGGCAGCGACCGCCTATAAATACACCTGATTTCCCGCGGAATCTGTCCGCTGCCGCACATAGCGAACCCCCGGCGCGCTGCCGCCGATCGCCGCCCGGTCAGCCGCCGCTGTTTCCGGCGAGCCTGGCCAGCAAGCTGTCGATCTGCGTGTCGATCAGGCCAAGCGCCACGTCCGGCAGCGCGACGTCGATGTCATCCACCTGCCAGTACTCGATCCGCTCGGCCCAGTCCTCGAACTTCGCCCGCATCAGGGGCAGGTGCTCGCTGCGCTTGAGCGCGATCACCAGGTCCGCCGCTGAAAAATCGGATGCGACGGCCTCCCGCGGAAAACCCAGGGGAGGGAGCGGCTCGATGCCGCGCCGTTCCAGCCGTTGCAGCACGAACGGCGACAACGGCCCGATGTTGTTGTGCCCGGCCGCAAGATCGAGGCCGCGGGAATCGGCCCGCCAGTCCAGGCCGGCGGCCGGAGCGAGCGCGTTGAACAGCAGCTCCGCGTAGCGGCTGCGATAATAGTTTCCGGTGCACAGGAACAGCAGGCGTTGCGTCATGCGAGCGCGTGTCCGGATCAAGCCATGGAGCCGCGATTCTACGATGCACCGGTGCTGGCCGGAACCGCCGCAGTGATGTCCGAAAACGGCGAGACGCGGACACTACGCAGGCCTAAACTGCGCCCATGCCACTCGATCCGGACCATTGCTATGTCAGCCTCAACGCCCGCGACAGCCGCTTCGACGGGCTGTTCTACGTCGGCGTCACCAGTACCGGCATCTACTGCCGCCCGATCTGTCCGACGCGGGTGCCGCGGCGTGACAATTGCCGCTTTTTCGCCAACGCCGCGAGCGCCGAGCGCGAGGGCTTCCGGCCCTGCCTGCGCTGCCGGCCGGAACTCGCGCCGGGCGGGGCGCCGGTGGACGCGGTCGGGCGCCTGGCTGGCCTCGCGGTCGCGCGGATCGACGCCGGCGCGTTGAACGAGGGCAGCTTCGATCAGCTGGCGGCGGAACTGGGCATCAGCGGCCGCCAGCTGCGCCGGGCGGTCGAGCGCCACTACGGCGTGGCGCCGGTGGAGCTGGCGCAGACCCGCCGCCTGCTGCTCGCGAAGCAGCTGCTGACCGAGACGCAGATCAAGATCGCGGATGTCGCGTTCGCCAGCGGCTTCTCCAGCCTGCGCCGCTTCAATCACCTGTTCCAGAGCCGCTACCGCCTCAGCCCTGGCGCGCTGCGCCGCAGCCAGTCGCCGGCGGCGGCGACCGACTCGGTGACGCTGAAGCTGGCCTACCGCCCGCCGCTGGACTGGGACAGCCTGCTCGGCTTCCTGGTGGGTCGCGGCGCGGCCGGGGTCGAGGCGGCCGAAGGCCGCCGCTACCTGCGCGCGGTGCGGATCGGGAAATGCGCCGGCTGGATCGCGGTGGAGCCGGCGGAAAAGGAAGCGGCGCTGCGCGCCGAGGTCTCGCTGGGCCTGCTGCCGGTGCTGACGCCGCTGCTGGCGCGGCTGCGCCGCCTGTTCGACCTGGATGCAAACCCGCAGGCCATCGACCAGCATCTAATGGCCGATCCGCATTTGCGTGCGCGGGTGGAGCGGCGTCCGGGCCTGCGCGTGCCGGGCGCGTTCGACGGTTTCGAACTGGCGCTGCGCGCGGTGCTGGGCCAGCAGGTCAGCGTGAAGGCGGCGACCACGATTTTCGGCCGCTTCGCCCGCGCTTACGGTGAGCCGCTGGCGACGCCGTTCGCAGCGGTGACCAGCTCCGGGCCGCGCGCGGCGCTGATCGCGGCGGTGGACGAGGACGAGATTGCCGGGCTCGGCATGCCGGGCGCCCGCGCCCGTACCGTCCTGGGCCTGGCGCGCGCGGTAAGCGAAGGGCGGCTGCGGCTGGAGCCGGGTGCCGATCCGGAACGGGTGGTCGCCGCGTTGCGGGAAGTGCCGGGTATCGGCGACTGGACCGCGCAGTACGTGGCGATGCGCGCGCTGCGTGATCCGGACGCGTTCCCGGCCTCGGATCTGGGCATCTACCGCGCGCTCGGGGTATCGAAGCCGCGCGAGGCGATCGCCGCCGCCGAGAGCTGGCGGCCGTGGCGAGCATACGCGGTGCTGCATTTGTGGTTGGGCGAGGGCGGGGGTTGAAGCTCTCGCCAGGGACGGCAGCAAGGAGCGAAACGTGAAGGACGAAACACGGTACTACAGCACCATACCCAGCCCGGTCGGCGAGCTGCTGCTGCTCTCCAGCGGCGAGGCGCTGACCGGCCTGTACATGCAGAAGCACGCACACTGGAGCGGCATGCAGCCGCATTGGCGCCGTGACGACAACAGGCTGCGCGCCGCGCGCCAGCAGCTGCGCTCGTATTTCGCCGAGGAGCTGAAGCAGTTCGAGCTGCCGCTGGCGATGGAGGGCACCGAGTTTCAGCAGCGCGTCTGGAGCGAGCTGCTGAACATCCCCTACGGCCAGACCACCAGCTACGGCGAACTGGCCTGCAAGCTGGGGCAGCCCAAGGCCTCGCGCGCCGTGGGCCTCGCCAATGGCCGCAACCCCATCTCCATCATCGTGCCCTGCCACCGCGTGGTCGGCGCGAACGGCACGCTCACCGGCTACGGCGGCGGCCTGCCGCGCAAGCGCTGGCTGCTCGACCACGAAAGCGGCGTGCCGCGTGCCTGGATGGCGCTGAACGTGGCGATGCTGCCGGAAGAGACCACCTAGTAGGTCTTGTAGGCCAGGAACTTGCCGCTCATGACGATGTTCACGCGGTCACCCTTGGGATCGGGCTCGCGACGCAGGTCCATGCGGAAGTCGATCGCGCTCATGATGCCGTCGCCGAATTCCTCGTGGATCAGTTCCTTGAAGGTCAGGCCGTAGACGCTGACCAGTTCGTAGAAGCGGTAAATCAGCGGATCGGTGGGGACGGCGGTGGGCAGCGAGCCCTTGTACGGCACCACCTGCAACCAGGCCATTTCGTTCTCGTCGAGTCCGAAGATTTCACCGACCAGCGCAGCCTGCTTCGCGTCCAGCGTCATCTGGCCGAGGCAGGCGGCGGTCGTCCACTCCTTGCTCAAACCCAGCTTCGCCGCCACCTCGGCCCACTTGATGCCCCTGGCCACCTTGGTCTCGACGATCTTGCGGGTGACATCGTCCCGGTTCATGAGTATTCAGCCAATGAAGGAATACCTGCTTGTTTGAACAGTCCGGTCATGGACGACCGGTGCTTGGACAAGGATGTCCATTACGCTTTGATGGCGAAGCCAGCGAGGTATTCGTGTGGCCGTGAGGGGTTCCAGACCCGGCCGTCGAACAGGGTCTCGGTTTTCAGCGGGCTGTCCGGCACGGCGACGCCCATGGAACAGGCGACGCCGCTGTACAGATCCACCTGGTTCACCTGCCGCGCTACCGCGAGGTAGTCGACGTCGTGCTGCAGCAGGCCCCAGCGGCGCTGCTGGGTCAGGAACCACATGCCGTGCGAGAGATACGGGTAGTTCACCTCGCCGCCGTTGTGGAACTTCATGTAGTCGGCGTCCTGCCAGCTGCGGCCCAGGCCGTTCTCGAACTCGCCGCGCAGGCGCGCGGCGATCAGCGGGGCGGGTCCGTCGACGTACTGCGCCTGGCTGATTACGGCCGCGACGTGGTCGCGGTTGGCCATGGTATCGATGTACTGCGAGGCCTCCAGCACGGCGCGGATCATGGCGCGCGCGGTGTTGGGGTATTTCTCGACGAATTCGCGGGTGGTGCCCAGCACCTTTTCCGGGTGATTGCGCCACATCGCCTGGGTGGTGGTGACGGAAAAGCCGATGCCGTCGTGGATCGCGCGGGCGCCGCCCCAGGGCTCGCCGACGCAATAGCCGTCCATGTTGCCGGCGCGCATGTTCGCCACCATCTGCGGCGGCGGCACCGTGATCACCTTGACGTCGCGCAGCGGGTCGATGCCCGCCGCCGCCAGCCAGTAGAACAGCCACATGGCGTGGGTGCCGGTGGGGAAGGTCTGGGCGAAGGTGTAGCTGCGCTCCTTGCGGTCGATCAGCTTTTTCAGCGAAGGGCCGTCGGTCACGCCGCGCTCGCGCAGCTCGTTCGACAGCACGATGCCCTGGCCGTTGTGATTCAGCCCCATCAGCACCGCCATGTCCTTTCGCGGGCCGCCGACGCCGAGATGCACGCCATAGACCTGGCCGTAGAGCATGTGCGCGGCATCGAGTTCGCCCAGGGTCACGCGGTCGCGCACCGCGGCCCAGCTCGGCTGCTTCGACAGCGTCACCTCCAGGCCGTATTTCCTGAACAGACCGAGCTCCTGCGCCATGATGATGCTGGCGCAGTCGGTCAGGGCGATGAAGCCGATGCTGACCTGGCTCTTTTCCGGCGCGGCCGGCACGCGCGAGGTCCGCTGTGCCCAGGCCGGAATGCTGGCGGTCAGCGCGGTCGATCCGGCGGCAACAGCGGCGGTCTGCAGGAAATCGCGGCGCGAGGCGTCGACGGGCCGCGCCTCGACGCCGGAGAGGGAGCCGGCGCGGGGTGCTGCCGGCGGCTGCAATTTCATTTCCAATTCCTTGTTCATAGCGTCGTGCCGCGTTCCGCCAGCAGCCGCGCCAGGTCGACGAGCTTCATGCCGCGCTCCATCGCCATGCGCCGCAGCTGGTGGTAGGCCTCCTCCTCCGTCATCCGCATATCGCGGACCAGCCGGTACTTGGCCTTGTCGATGATGCGCCGGTCGTGCAGGGCCTGCTGCGCTTCCTGCAGCTCTCCGGCGAGGCTGCGCTGGCTCTGGAAATGGGCCATGGTCACCTCCACCAGAGAGCGCAGCAGCACCGGCGAAATGCCGTCCACGGCATAGGTGCTGATGCCCATCCTTGCGGCATCGCGCACCATTTCGGTGTCCGCCGACTCGCTGAGCATCAAGATGGGGCGCGGAAAGCGCTGGCCGAGCACCGCCAGACCCTCCAGGGTGTCGCGGGAAGGGGAGTCGGCGTCGATCAGGATCGCGTCCGGCTGCAGGCTGCGCACCGCCTCGTAGATATCGTCCGATTCGCCCACCACCCCCGCCACGGCGAAGCCCGCCGCCGCCAGGGCCTGCGTCAGCGGCTCGGTGCGCTCGGAATGGGCGTCGATGATCAGGACTCTTGCGGGCATGAAAATACGGCGTCGAAAAGTTTGGCGCTGTCGCATCTGACGCAAGGAGTGTGCCCCAGGCCAAAACTGGCACGTTGTTTGCTCCTTATCCCTTGCTTCCCAGTTTCCGTGCAGGGCACGGGGACCCAACGGCGGGTCCGGGAAGCGACATTTATGGCTTCATGGACAAAGGCGTCCGTCTGCGCGAAAGCGCGGCGAGGCGCCTTTTTTGTTGCCCGCGATTCCGGAGCCGAACGGCGCGGGATGGGGATGGGGAACTGGGGCGGCAGCTGCCGCGTATCGCTGGACGGCCTTGCAAACAGGAATGGGTATGAAACAAGTCATTGAATCTCTCAAGAGCGGCAACTGGCGAGCCTTGCTGGCCTGCTTCCTCTATTTCGATACCGGCTTCACGGTGTGGGTGATGCTCGGCCCGCTCGCGCCCTTCATCGGCAAGAGCATCACCATGACGCCGGCGGAGCAGGGCTTTCTGGTCGCGGTGCCGGTGCTGGCTGCGGCGATCCTGCGCGTCACCCTGGGCAACCTGTTCCAGTCCACCGACGGCAAGAAGCTGGCGCTGATGGGCATCACGCTGTCGGCAATTCCTTCCTTCGTGTTGCTGCTGCTGCCGTTCGCGCCGTCCTACACCCTGCTGCTGGTGCTGGGCGTGTTCCTCGGCGTCGGTGGCGCCAGCTTCGCCGTCGCCCTGCCGATGGCGGGCAGCAACTATCCGCCGAAGGTGCAGGGCCTGGTGCTGGGCCTCGCCGCCGCCGGCAACATCGGCGCGGTGCTGGACGGCTTCATGTTTCCCGGCCTGGCGCAGAGCTTCGGCTGGCAGCACGCCACCGCCGCGGCATTGCCGCTACTGGCCCTGACCGCCGTCGCGGTGTACTTCTGGGCCAGCGACCTGAGCCTGAAGAGCGGCAGCAGCAAACCCGCGTTCGCCGGCTTCGCCGCGACCCTGGTCGGGCTGATCGCCCTGGTTCTGCTGGTGCACGCCGGCTGGCTCGGCCAGGGCAAGACCGGCCTGCTGCTGCTGCCGCCGATCGGCGCGGCGCTGGCCATCGCGGTGTTGCCGCAGCGCTACCGCGTAGTGCTGGCGGAGCGCGACACCTGGGTGATGATGCTGGTCTACAGCATCACCTTCGGCGGCTTCGTCGGCATGTCGTCCTATGTCAGCACCCTGCTGACCACGCTGTACAGCATGTCCAAGGTTGACGCGGGTCTGCTGATGTCGGCGTTCGCCTTCACCGGCGCCATCGTGCGGCCGTTTGGCGGCTGGCTGTCGGACAAGGTGACGGGGGTTCGCTCGCTGCTGGTGCTGCTCAGCGCCATCTCGGTACTCGACTTCACGTTCGCGGTGGTGATGCCGTCGCTGGCCGGTGGCGTGGCCCTGCTGTTCGCCATGTACTTCTGCTTCGGCCTCGGCAACGGCTCAACCTTCCAGCTGGTGCCGCAGCGCTGGAAGGGCAAGACCGGCGTGATGACCGGCATCATCGGCGCCGCCGGCGGCATCGGCGGCTTCTATCTGCCGGTGATCATGGGGATCGCCAAGGAAAGCACCGGCAGCTACCAGATGGGCTTTGCCACCTTCGGCGTACTCTCGGCCGCAGCGCTGGGGCTGGTGGTGGCACTGCGCCAACAGTGGCTGGCCTGGGCGGTGGTCGAGCACCAGCCGGATGCCGAGCCTTCGCTGGAAGGCGCGGTGCACGCCGAGTAATTGTACCGATCGGTCAAAACTGCAAGAAATGGAATGGACAGGAAGAGGATAGTCGTCGTCGGTAATGGCATGGTCGGCCACAAGCTGCTGGAGCAGCTGGTGGCCGGCTCCGCCGACCTGGAAATCACGGTGCTGTGCCAGGAGCCGCGGCCGGCCTACGACCGTGTGCACCTGTCGGAGTTCTTCGCCGGCAAGAGCGCGGATGAGCTGTCGCTGGTGGCTCCGGGTTTCTTCGAGAGCAACGGCAATCTGCTGCTCAAGCTCAACGCCAAGGCGGTGCAGATCGACCGCGCGGCGAAGACTGTGACTACCAGCGGCGGCGAGACGCTGCCCTACGACGCCCTGGTGCTGGCGACCGGTTCCTATCCCTTTGTTCCGCCGCTGCCGGGCAAGGACCGTCCGGCCTGCCTGGTGTATCGCACGATCGAGGATCTGGAGGCGATCGCCGCCGCCGGCCGCGAGTCCAAAGTAGGCGTCGTGGTCGGCGGCGGACTTCTCGGCCTGGAAGCGGCGAAGGCGCTGAAGGACATGAACCTGGCCACCCACGTGGTCGAGTTCGCGCCGCGCTTGATGGCGGTGCAGGTCGACGACGGCGGCGGCCGCATCCTGCGCCGCAAGATCGAACAGCTCGGCGTGACCGTGCATACCGGCAAGAACACGCAGGAGATCGTCGACGGCGAGAACCACCGCCACCGCATGAAGTTCGCCGACGGCGGCTTCCTCGAAACCGACCTGATCCTGTTCTCCGCCGGCATCCGCCCGCGCGACGAACTGGCGAAGCAGGCCGGGCTTTCGATGGGCGAGCGCGGCGGCATCGTCGTCGACGAGGCCTGCCGCACCAGCGACCCCGACATCTACGCGATCGGCGAGTGTGCGTTGTATCAGGGCCGCATCTACGGCCTGGTGGCGCCGGGTTACCAGATGGCGCAGACGGTGGCGGACCAGCTCAGCGGCAAGGCCGGCTCCAGCTTCACCGGCGCCGACATGAGCACCAAGCTGAAGCTGATGGGCGTGGACGTGGCCAGCCTGGGCGATGCCCATGGCGCGACCAAGGGCTCGCTCAGCTACAGCTTCATCGACGAGCGCCAGCAGGTCTACAAGAAGCTGGTGGTCAGCGACTGCGGCAAGTACCTGCTCGGCGGCGTGCTGGTGGGCGAGGCCGAGGAC
>FTAG01000258.1_pt1 | contig 17948 bp, 17 predicted proteins | sample 1638911 | NCBI WGS metagenome assembly FTAG01 (sample SAMEA3914813, study PRJEB12502) | metagenome | biome: forest; material: soil | place: Canada | collected 2011-07-07 | depth 0.3 m
ACCTTCGAGGAAGGTCCGGGCACGCTGATCACCCTCGAGGAAACCAAGATGGAAGACGCACTCATCTCCGGCATCGCCTTCAACCGCGACGAGGCGCAGCTCACCGTCGCCGGCGTGCCCGACCGTCCCGGCATCGCCGCCTCGATTCTCAGCCCGATCGGCGAGGCCAACATCGAAGTCGACATGATCGTGCAGAACGTCGCCGCCGACAGCACCACCGACTTCACCTTCACCGTGCATCGCAACGACTACGAGCGCGCCACCGAGATCTCGAAGAAGGTGGCGGACGAGCTCAAGGCCAAGGGGGTGCGCACCGCCCTGGACATCGTCAAGGTGTCCCTGGTCGGCGTCGGCATGCGCTCCCATGCCGGCATCGCCGCCCAGATGTTCCGGGTGCTGGCGGCCGAGGGCATCAACATCCGCATGATCTCCACCTCCGAGATCAAGATTTCGGTGGTGATCGAGGACAAGTACCTGGAACTGGCCGTGCGCGCCCTGCACAAGGCCTTCAAGCTGGCGGAAAACCCCGTCCAATGAGGGTTTCGGCCGGTTCCGGCGGCCGCGGCGCCATGCCGGCGGCGGCCGGGCGGGTCATTTCCGCGGATAGGAGGTACTAGTAAGTTTTTCCGGCTATACGGTTTCCGGGGTCCGCATGAAACTATCCGTGCAACGGAGAAATTTCATGCTGATTCTGACAAGGCGCGTCGGTGAAACGGTCGTTATCGGTGACGAGGTCACAGTGACCGTTCTGGGCATCAAGGGAAACCAGGTTCGCATCGGCGTCAAGGCGCCCAAGAACGTGGCGGTGCATCGCGAGGAAATCTTCGAGCGCATCCGTGTGGAGCGCGGCGAAGAGGTCACCATCTCCGGCTGAAGTAAAAAATCCGCTAAAAACCGCGGGTTTCCCTTTACCAAACCAGCGTCCACGGCTATCCTATTGCGGCTTTGTTGCAGCCTTGCTCTCGGCACGGAGAGATGGCCGAGTGGACGAAGGCGCTCCCCTGCTAAGGGAGTATAGGGTCAAAAGCCTTATCGCGGGTTCGAATCCCGCTCTCTCCGCCATTCAGGCAAGCGCGAGCGAAGCCAAAGCAATACGCGCCCGTAGCTCAGTTGGATAGAGCACCTGGCTACGAACTAGGGGGTCGGAGGTTCGAATCCTTCCGGGCGCACCACTGCTTTGAGTTGGAACTACGGGCCCCGTTCGCGGGGCTTTGTCGTTTTCGGTCTCCTGGATTCTCACCTCCGCCCTGCGGTCGGAGGTTGTCAGGCCCATCCATGGGCCTGACCCCTTCGCTACGCTACGGGGCCGGCCTTCGGCCGTCCAAATTCGTTCCAGACGAATTTGTCGAATCCTTCCGGGCGCACCATTTGCTTTGAGTTGAATCTACAGGCCCCACCGTTCGCGGGACTTTGTCGTTTCTGTATCCCGAAAAAAATCACTTCACTGCTATGCTGCCCATGCAAGGGAGCGAAGGGGCAGGGACGTGAAGCTTTCCGCAATTCTGTGTCGTGCGGCGTGGGCACTCCTCGGTGTTTTGCCGGCCGTGGCGACGAGCGCTGCGCCGGCCGCGCTGTATCAAACCAGCGGCGATTGCGGCGGCTATCCGCGTCTTGCACTGCAAACCGCGCCGGGTCTTTGCGTGGGCCTGGTGGCCAGCGGCCTGGGTTTTGCGCGTGGCGTTGTCGCGCAGGGTGATGCGATCTACGTCGCCGACATGGGCGGTTGGCATGCCAACCGCGGGCGCATCCTGCGCCTGGACCGGCGCGATCCGCGCAAGCCAAGGGTGGTACTGAAAGGCCTGAACCAGCCGAACGGACTGGTTCCGGGACCGGACGGCAGCCTCTATGTCGGCCTGTCCGGCAAGCTGATCCGTTTCGATCCCGCCGCCGCCGACCCCGCCGCCAGCGTGCGTGAGGTGCTCACCGGCCTGCCGGCGAACGGGCGCCACCCCCTGGCGGCCATGACCGTGTCGGCGGACGGCAGCCTGTACGTCAATGTCGGTGCCGCCACCGATCATTGCGAAGGTCCTGGCGGAGCCGCTCCGGATCCGGCGCAGCCCTGTCCGGAACTGCTCGAATCGCCGCCGCGCGCCAGCATCCTGCATCTGCGGCCGGGAAACGGGCCGGTGGATGCGCGCTCGCTCAAGCCCTACGCCAGCGGCCTGCGCAACAGCATGGCCCTGGTGGAACTGCCGGGCGGCCGCCTGTTGACGGCAAACAATGCCCGCGACTACATCAATCGCGCCGATCCGGCCCTGTCTGACGAGGATCTGCCGCACGAGCCGCTCGATCTGGTGGAGGAGGGCGCCGACTACGGCTGGCCTTACTGCTACGACGCACGCCGTCCCAGCCCGGAATATCCGAAGGCCGATTGTGCTTCGAAGGGGGTACCGGCCTTGCTGCTGCCGGCTCATGCCGCGCCGCTGGGGATGCTGCTGGTCCACGGTGCGGCCCTGCCCGGACTGCAGGGCCGGCTGCTGATCGGCTATCACGGCTATCGGGCGCAGGGACACCGCATCGTCAGTCTCGGCCTGGACGGGCAGGGGAAGCCGCAGGGCGAACCGCTTGACGTGGTATCCGGCTGGGGTTACGTCGAGGGGCGACATCCGCAGGGGGCTCCGGTGGCGCTGTGGCAGATGGACGACGGCAGCGTGCTGATCACCGAGGATCACAACGGCACCCTGCTGCGGCTCGCGGCCAGCCCTTGAAAGCCGGGCAAAGGGCCGGTGAAAACCGGACCTAGGTTCTTGAATTTCTCCGGTTTGCGCACAAAAACAGGTAAAATGGCCCCCGGAGGGCACCATGCCGTTTTACGAATACGTTTGTACCCACTGCGGCGCCGCGACGGAGTTGCTGCAGAAGCTTTCCGATGCGCCGGCGACGACCTGTCCGAAGTGTCATGCCGAGGCCCTGACCAAGCAGATTTCCGCCGCCGGATTCCGCCTCAAGGGCGGCGGCTGGTACGAGACCGACTTCAAGTCCGACGGCCAGCGCAACCTGGTCAAGAGCGGCGAGGGCGCCACGGCGGATGCCGCCATGCCTGCCGCCGATGCCGGCCATACCTGCGGCGCCGGCTGTTCCCACGGCACCAAGGCCGAGGCCAGGACTGAGGCCAAGGGCGAGGCCAAGAAGGAAACGAAAGCCGAGACCAAGTCCGCGGCCCCCGCCGCCACGCCGGCAGCGACGACACCCGCCGCATGATCCGCAAGTGGATCTTCGCGGGGCTGATGGTGTGGATCCCGCTCGGTGCCACCCTGCTGGTGCTGCGTTTCCTCTACGACCTGCTCGACTCCAGCTTCCTGCTGCCGCCCTCCTGGCGTGTCCCGGGAGTGGGACTCCTGCTGACCGCGGTGGTGCTGCTCGGCACCGGCGTGTTCGCCGCCAACTACCGCGGCGGCCAGTTCCTCGCCTGGGCGGAGAAGCTGCTCAACCATATTCCCCTGGTGCGTTCGCTCTACGGCGGCACCAAGAAGCTGGCGGAGTCGCTGTTCTCCGAGAACTCCAGCGCGTTCCGCAAGGTGGTGCTGATCGAGTGGCCGCGCAAGGGCCTGTGGTCGGTGGGCTTCCTCGCCGGCGAGCCGTTGCGCGAGGTACGGGAGAAGACCGGGGAGGAAATGATGACGGTGTTCATCCCCACCACCCCCAACCCCACCTCCGGCTTCATCATGCAGGCCAGCCGCGACGAGGTGGTGGTGCTGGAGATGAGCGTGGAAGAGGGCATGCGCTACATCATCTCCCTGGGCGTGGTGACTCCCGGCCAGCCCGCGGCGCCTGCGCCGATGCCCCCGGTCGGCGCCCCGGTAAAGTAGCTGCCGCGGCTACACGGGCGGGCGCCCGCAAGGCTACAATCCACCTTTAGCTTGTCCTATCCCTGATTTTTCGAGCATGCGTACTCACTATTGCGGTCGGGTGACTGAAGCCCTGACCGGTCAGACCGTATCCGTTTGCGGCTGGGTCCATCGCCGCCGCGACCATGGCGGCGTGATCTTCATCGACCTGCGCGACCGCGAGGGCCTGCTGCAGATCGTGTTCGATCCGGATACCGCCGCGGTCTTCGCCCAGGCCGAGCGCCTGCGCAGCGAGTACGTGGTGCGCATCAGCGGCAAGGTGCGGCCGCGCCCGGCCGGCACCGAGAACGCCAACCTGCCCACCGGCAAGATCGAAGTGCTGGCGCAGGACATCGAGGTGCTCAACAAGGCCGAGACCCCGCCATTCCAGCTCGATGACGAGTCGGTGGGCGAGGAAACGCGCCTGAAGTACCGCTACATCGACCTGCGCCGCCCGGCGATGCAGCAGAACCTGCGCCTGCGCCACGAGGTGATCCGCCGCATCCGCAACTACATGGATGCCAATGGCTTCATCGACGTCGAGACGCCGATCCTGACCCGCGCCACGCCGGAAGGCGCGCGCGACTACCTGGTACCGAGCCGCACCCATGCCGGCCATTTCTTCGCCTTGCCGCAGTCGCCGCAGCTGTTCAAGCAGCTGCTGATGGTCGGCGGCCTGGACCGCTATTACCAGATCGCGCGCTGCTTCCGCGATGAGGACCTGCGCGCCGATCGCCAGCCCGAATTCACCCAGCTCGACGTCGAGACCTCGTTCCTGAACATGGAACAGATCATGGCGATGATCGAGGGGCTGGTGCGCGAGTTGTTCCAGGAAGTGATGAAGGTCGATCTGGGCGTGCTACCGCACATGAGCTATGCCGAGGCCATGGGCCGCTACGGCTCGGACAAGCCGGACCTGCGCAACCCGCTCGAGCTGGTCGAGATCAAGGACCTGGTGGCGGACAGCGAGTTCAAGGTCTTCGCCGGCCCGGCCCGCGATGCCGGCAGCCGCGTGGTGGCGCTGCGCGTGCCCGGCGGCGGCAAAATCTCGCGCTCCGAGATCGACGCCTACACCGCCCTGGTCGGCCAGTACGGCGCCCGCGGCCTGGCCTGGATCAAGGTCAACGACAAGGCCAGGGGCCGCGATGGCCTGCAGTCGCCGATCGTCAAGAACCTCAGCGATGCCGCCGTCAACGGCATCCTCGAGCGCAGCGGCGCGGTGGACGGCGACATCATTTTCTTCGGCGCCGACAAGTTCAAGGTGGTGTGCGACGCGCTCGGCGCGCTGCGCATCAAGCTCGGCGCGGACCTCGGCTTCACCAAGGCCGGCTGGGCCGCGCTGTGGGTAGTGGACTGGCCGATGTTCGAGAAGGACGACAAGGAAAACCGCTGGGTCGCCCTGCATCATCCCTTTACCGCGCCCAAGGTATTCGACGCGGCCCTGGTCGAGAACGATCCGGGCGGCGTGCTGTCGCAGGGCTATGACCTGGTCCTCAACGGTATCGAGATCGGCGGCGGCTCGGTGCGTATCCATCGCGCCGACATCCAGCAGGCGGTGTTCCGCCTGCTCGGCATCGGCGACGAGGAAGCGCAGGAGAAGTTCGGTTTCCTGCTCGAAGCGCTGCGCTTCGGCGCACCGCCGCACGGCGGCATCGCGCTGGGCCTGGACCGCATGGTCATGCTGATGGCCGGCGCCAGCTCGATCCGCGAAGTCATCGCCTTCCCCAAGACCCAGACCGCGCACGATCCGCTGACCAATGCCCCCGGCACGGTGGACGCGCGCCAGCTGCGCGAGCTGTCGATCCGCAGCACCGTACAGCAGCAGCCCTCACCCGCCGCACCGGCGGCCTGAGCTTTCGGCTTTTCTAGAGGCTAGTGAATGAACCTGTCGTCGCGCGGCTCCCGTCGCTCCCTGATCCGCAATCTGCTGGCCGGCTTGTGCCTGGGTGCAATGCTTGGCAGCCTGGCCGCCTGCGGCGGAGCGGTGGGTGGCGGCAACGCGCCGCGCAGGCTGGTCATCGCCGCGGCCGGGGGAACCAGCGCGCTGCCGACGCTGCGCATGTACCAGTGCCTGACCAGCGGCCTGCGCGCGCTGCTGTATTTCGACGACGGCTCGGTGGGTGATTTCACCAGCCGCGTGGTGTGGAGCACTTCCAATCCAGGTGTGGTGAAGGTCAGCAACGGCGACATTCCGGGGCCGACCAGCGGCTTCTACATCCCGGGAGCGCTGATCCCGGACGGCACGGGCAACGCGATCATCACGGCCGACTATTTTGGCATCACCGGCCAGGCCGCGGTCAGCGTCGGTGCGGTGAATTCGATCGAGCTGAAGGCGGTGATCAACGGCAACTACGTGCCGCTGTGGCGCATCAACACCAACCACACCGCCCCGACCAACTCCTTCACCATGGGGCAGGGCACCTCGGTGCAGGTCGCCGTAACGGCAGTGCTGGACAACGTCGAGACCGACGTCACCAATTTCGCCACGCTGGGTTTCAAGGACACCAACACCCCGGTGGCGACGATGGTGCAGCAGAATGGCGCGGCCAACCTGGTTGCCGGTGCGCTCGGCGGTCCGGTCGTGCCGGTCGCCAGCTTCTCCCCCTGCAGCATTACCACCATCACCGACCCGACCAAGATCGTCAACATGTCGGTGTCGCCGGTGCAGAGCATCGCGATGCAGCCCGAGTTTCCGCCGCCGGATCCGACGCAGCCGGTTTCGGTTTCCAATCCGCTGCCTGAGCTGTTCGTCGGCAACTCGGAGCGTTTCAAGGTCATCGGATCCCTGGCCAGCGGCGATTCGCAGGATGTCAGCGCCCAGTCGACGCTAACGGTGCAGAACAGCAGCAGCGCAGCGCAGTTCGGCGGTGCCTCGGGAATCAACAATCTGCTGTTCGCCACCGCACCTGGCCAGGCGGTGCTGAAGGCTACCTTCAACCAGAACGGTGCCGCTCTTACGGCGCCATTTATCTCGACCATCGTGAACACCGGAGTCATGCAGACCTTCACGGTTTGCTGGACCGACATCTTCACCACCGTGCAGAGCTGCCCGGCCAATCAGTCTCCGGCGACGGTGCAAGCCGGCACCCTGACGCCGTTGCAGTTCCACGCCATCGGCAACTATGGCCTGGATGCGAACAACCAGCCGATCATGCAGGACGTGACCCGCAGCACCACCTGGACCAGCGGAGCAACCTCGGTGGCCACCATCAGCAACGGCGGCAATATCGCCGGACAGGCGCTGGGCATCAGCCAGGGCACGGTCACCATCTCCGTCGCCAATGCCAGCGCCGTCAATATCCCGGCCACCACTACCGGGCTCACCGTCAGCCCGCCCCCGTAAGGGGGCGGATTCCGGTTCCGGCCGGCAGACTGGTCCGATCGGGTAAAATACCCATCCCCACGCCGCTGTCGGCGCCCCCGCGCCGAGGAGCTAGAGGCGATGTCCGCCGCCCTGAAGATCGACCAATTCAACCTGCTTGCCGACGAGGATTGCGATGCCCGCATCCGCGCCGCCAAGCAGCTGCTGGGCTCGCGCCTGGCCATCCTCGGCCATCACTACCAGCGCGATGAGGTGTTCAAACACGCTGATTTCACTGGGGATTCCCTCAAGCTGTCACAGCTTGCGGCGAAGACCGAGGCCGAATTCATCATCTTCTGCGGCGTGCATTTCATGGCCGAGGTGGCGGATATCGTCACCGACGGCAAGCGCAGCGTGATCCTGCCGGACCTGGCCGCGGGCTGTTCCATGGCCGACATGGCCAATCTGGTCAAAGTGAGAAAGTGCTGGAGCGAAATCTCTGAAGCGCTTGATCCGGATGAGAAAATAACCCCGGTCACCTACATAAACTCGGCCGCCGACCTGAAGGCCTTCTGCGGCAGCCACGGCGGCATCGTCTGCACCTCCTCCAACGCCCGCGGCGTGCTGGAATGGTCATTCTCGCGGCGCGAGAAGGTGTTGTTCTTCCCCGACCAGCACCTCGGCCGCAACACCGGCTACCGCATGGGCATCCCGCTGGACGAGATGGTGCTTTGGGATTTCACCAAGCCGATGGGCGGCCTGACCCCGGAGCAGATCCGCAAGGCGAAGATCATCCTGTGGAAGGGCTTCTGCTCGGTGCACCAGATGTTCCATCCGGCGCAGATCGAGAAGTTCCGCCGCGAGGTGCCGGCCGGCAAGGTCATCAGCCACCCGGAGAATTCCTTCGAGGTGTGCGAGGCCTCGGACCACGTCGGCTCCACCGAATACATCCTGCGCACGGTGCGCGCGGCGGAAGCCGGCAGCCACTGGCTGGTCGGCACCGAGCTGAACCTGGTCAATCGGCTGCGCGACGAGATGAAGCCCAGGGGCGTGACGGTGCAGTTCATGTCGCCGATGGTGTGCATGTGCTCCACCATGTTCCGCACCGACCCGCAGCACCTGGCCTGGACCCTCGACAACCTGGTCGCCGGCCAGGTGGTGAACCAGATCCGCGTGCCGGCGGAGATCGCCAGGCCCGCGCGCGCCGCGCTGGACTTGATGCTTGAGGTGGTCGACTGAACAGCGTTCTCGCGCAAAGGCGCAAAGACGCAAAAAAGATTCTTGTTTTGAGCGGTTTTTCTTTGCGGCTTTGCGTCTTTGCGCGAGGCCACTTTTACGCCGGATGACTAGAGACCATGTGGACCAACGCCAAGAGCCTTGCCCAATTCGATCCTGAGCTGCACCGCGCCATCGAGGCCGAGCGCGCCCGCCAGGAAGCGCACATCGAGCTGATCGCCTCGGAGAACTACGCCAGCCCGGCGGTGATGGAAGCGCAGGGCTCGGTGCTGACCAACAAGTACGCCGAGGGTTATCCGGGCAAGCGCTACTACGGCGGCTGCGAGCACGTCGACGTGGCCGAGACCCTGGCGATCGAGCGCATCAAGCAGGTGTTCGACTGCGACTTCGCCAACGTCCAGCCGCATTCCGGCGCCCAGGCCAACGCCGCGGTGTTCGCCGCCCTGGTTTCGCCCGGCGACACCATCATGGGCATGAACCTGGCCCATGGCGGTCACCTCACCCACGGCCATCCCGCCAATTTCTCCGGCAAGAACTACAAGGTCGTGGCCTACGGCCTCGATCCCGAGACCGGCCTGATCAACTACGACGAGATGGAGCGCGTCGCCCTGGAGCACAAGCCGAAGATGCTGATCGGCGGCTTCTCCGCCTACTCGCGCATCAAGGACTGGGCGCGCATGCGCGCCATCGCCGACAAGGTCGGCGCCTGGTTCTGGGTCGACATGGCGCACATCGCCGGCCTGGTCGCCGCCGGCCAATACCCGAGCCCGCTGCCGCACGCCCACGTCGTCACCAGCACCACCCACAAGACCCTGCGCGGCCCGCGCGGCGGCATCATCCTGGCCAAGGGACAGCCGGAGGACTTCACCAAGAAGTTCAACTCCGCCGTGTTCCCCGGCATCCAGGGCGGCCCGCTGATGCACGTCATCGCCGCCAAGGCGGTGGCGTTCAAGGAAGCGCTGGCGCCGGAGTTCAGGCAGTACCAGCAGCAGGTCGTCGCCAACGCCCGCGCCATGGCCAAGGTGTTCCTCGAGCGCGGCTACAAGGTCGTCTCTGGCGGCACCGACGACCACCTGTTCCTGCTCGACCTGTCGGCCCGCAATCTCACCGGCAAGGATGCGGAAGCGGCGCTGGGCAAGGCCCACATCACCGTCAACAAGAACGCGGTGCCGAACGATCCGCGCTCGGCCATGGTGACTTCCGGCCTGCGCATCGGCAGCCCGGCCAGCACCACCCGCGGCTTCAAGGAAGTGCAGATGGGCGAGGTGGCGAGCTGGATCGCCGACATCCTCGACGCCATGGCCGATAACAAGGACGTGGACGGCACCATCGCACGGGTGCGCGGGCATGTCGAAGAGTTGTGCGCTGGTTATCCGGTGTATCAGGCTACGAAGAGGGCAGCGTGAGCAACAGCCGGGACTCGGGACTCGGGACTCGGGACTCGAGGGCAAAGCCGATGCCCCAAGATTTGCGCCTGCTCGGCTGCCTGCCGGCCTTTAAATTTTCTCCTGGTATTCCGGGCGCCGTCCTGCTGTTCCCGAGTCCCGAGTCCCGAGTCCCGAGTCCCGGCCTCTAAGATGCAATGCCCCTTCTGCAAGGCCCCCGACACCCGCGTCATCGACTCGCGCCTGTACGAGGAAGGCACCCAGGTGCGGCGCCGGCGCGAATGCCCGCATTGCGGCAACCGTTTCAGCACCTTCGAGAAGGCGCAGTTGTCGATGCCCTTCGTGCTGAAGAGCAGCGGCAAGCCGCAGCCCTTCGACGAGGACAAGCTGCGCCGCGGCTTCGAGAGCGCGGTGTACAAGCGCCCGGTGCCGCAGGAGGCGCTGGACCACGCGGTCGAGAACGTGATGCGCAAGCTGCGCGCCAGCGGCGAGCGCGAGGTGCCGTCGCGGCGCATCGGCGCCTGGGTGATGGAGGAACTGCGCGACCTCGACCACGTCGCCTACGTGCGCTTCGCCTCGATCTACCGCAGCTTCCAGGACGTCAACGCCTTCCGCGAGGAAATCGACCGCCTGGAGAAACTCCCCTCCGCCGAGCTGCGCCGCAACCAGATGACCCTGATCGATCCGCCGGAAGAGCAGAAGAGCGGCAAGAAGTCTTGAGCGGCTCCATCGCCAACGTAGACGAGGTCATCGCCAAGAGCTTCATGGCGCGCGCCATGCGCCTGGCCGAGCGCGGCAAGGCCAGCACCCATCCCAATCCGCGCGTCGGCTGCGTCATCGCCCGCGACGGGCTGATCGTCGGCGAGGGCGCGCATCTCAAGGCCGGCGAGCCGCATGCCGAGGTATTCGCGCTGCGCGCCGCCGGCGACAAGGCGGCGGGCGCCGAGGTCTACGTCACGCTGGAACCCTGCGCCCACCATGGCCGCACCCCGCCCTGCGTCGACGCCCTGATCGCGGCGAAGGTCAAGCGGGTCTGGGTCGCGATGCAGGATCCCAATCCCCTGGTCGCCGGCAAGGGCCTGGCCCGCCTGCACGAGGCCGGCATCGAGACCCACGTCGGCGTGATGGGCGAGGTGGCGGCGGACCTCAACCGCGGCTTCATCTCGCGCATGAGCTGCGGCCGTCCCTGGGTCACGCTCAAGCTGGCGGCGAGCCTCGACGGGCGCACCGCCATGGCCTCCGGCGAGAGCCAGTGGATCACCGGCGAGGCGGCCCGCGCCGACGTGCACCGCCTGCGCGCCGAGGCCGGCGCGGTGATGACCAGTTCGGCCACCGTGCTGGAAGACGATCCCCAGCTCACCGTGCGCCTGGAAGGCGCATGGCGCCAGCCGGACCGCATCGTGCTCGACACCCATCATCGCGTTCCCGCCGTGGCCAAGGTCTGGGCCGAGGGCGCGCGCCGTTTGCTGCTGACCACCGACAGCGGGGTTGCACCGCCCATCGCCGGGGTGGAAGTGCTGACCGTGGCGGCGGACGCCGGCGGCCACGTCGACCTCGGCGCGGCGCTGGAAGCGCTGGGCCGGGCCCAGGTCAACGAGGTGCTGGTGGAATGCGGGCCGCGCCTGGCCGGCGCCTTCCTGCAGGCGCGCCTGACCGACGAGATCGTGGTCTACCTCGCGCCCGCTCTGCTCGGCCACGACGCCCAGCCCCTGGCCCACCTGCCGGGCCTGGTGCGCCTGGACCAGCGGGTCCAGCTCAAGCCCAGGGACGTGCGCCTGGTCGGCGACGACATCCGCGTCATCGCGGTGCTGACCGAGAGCCTGTGCCAGCCTTGCGCCGCCAAACAAGCATGAACCTGGAGATTTCCTGAGATGTTTACCGGCATCGTCGAGGCCCTCGGCCGCATCGACGTGGTGGAGGAGACCAGCGGCGACCGCTGCATGCACATCGTCACCGAAGGCACCTACCTGGACGGCGTGCAGCCCGGCGACAGCATCGCCGTCAACGGTGTCTGCCTGACCGCGGTGCGGCTGCTGCCGCACGGCTTCACCGCCGACCTGTCGGTGGAAACCCTCAATGCCACCACCTCCGGCGCCTGGCAGGCCGGCGCGCGGGTCAATCTGGAGCGCGCCCTGACCCCGGCCAAGCCCTTGGGCGGCCACATGATGTCCGGCCATGTCGACGGGGTAGGGACCCTGGTGGAAAAGCATGAGGACGCCCGTTCCTGGCGGCTGACGTTCGAAGCGCCGCCGGCGCTGGCGCGCTACATCGCGCGCAAGGGCTCGATCGCCATCGACGGCATCAGCCTGACCGTCAACGAAGTGGATAAAAACCGTTTTGGCGTTAACATCATCCCGCAGACGTGGACCCATACCACGCTGGGCGGCCTGAAGGCGGGCGGCAAGGTCAACCTCGAGGTGGACCTGATCGCGCGCTACCTGGAACGCCTGATCGAGCAGAGAGGTTAAGAACATGAGCAGCAACAAGGTTTCCCCCATCGACGCCAAGCGCGAGCGCAAGCTCGATTCCATCGAGGACATCGTCGCCGACATCAAGGCCGGCAAGATGGTCATCATGATGGACGACGAGGATCGCGAGAACGAGGGCGATCTGATCATGGCGGCCGAGAAAGCCACGCCGGAAGCGGTCGCCTTCATCGTGCGCCATTCCAGCGGCATCATCTGCCAGCCGATGACGCGCGAGCGCCTGGAAGAGCTGCGCCTGCCGCTGATGGTGGCGGAGAACACCGAGAGCCACCGCACCGCCTTCACCATCTCGGTCGACTACAAGCACGGCACCACCACCGGCATCTCGGCGCTGGACCGCGCCAAGACCATCCGCGCGCTGGCCGATCCCTCGACCAAGCCGGATGATTTCGCCCGTCCGGGCCACATCTTCCCGCTGCGCTGCGCCGAAGGCGGCGTGCTGGCCCGCGCCGGCCACACCGAGGCCGCGGTCGACCTGGTCAAGCTGGCAGGCCTGTCCTCGCCGGCCGGTTTCATCTGCGAGATCGTCAACGACGACGGCACCATGAAGCGCGGCGCCGACCTGTTCGCCTTCGCCCGCGAGCACTCCTTGCGCATCGGCACCATCGCCGAGCTGATCCGCTACCGCCTCGCTACCGAGCACAGCGTCGAGCGCGTCGCCGAGCAGCAAGTGCAGACCGAATTCGGCGAATTCCGCATGGCGGTGTATGAGGACCGCATCGGCAAGACCGTGCACCTGGCCCTGGTCCGCGGCGAGATCAAGCCCGACGAGCCGGTGCTGGTGCGCGTGCACCTGCGCAACATGCTGCAGGACGTGCTCGGCGTGCGCCACGGCGATTTCTCCTGGCCGCTGCGCCGCGCCTTGCAGCGTGTGGCCGAGGAAGGCAAGGGCGTGGTGGTGCTGCTGCGCAAGCCGGAATCGCCGCGCGACGTGGTGCAGCAGATCGCCAGTCTCAACCAGCCGCATGTGCCCTCGTCGAGCGGCAGCGTGCCGCAGGCGCAGCCCGACGAGCGCCAGTCGCTGCGCACTTACGGCGTCGGCGCGCAGATCCTGGCCGACCTCGGCGTGCGCAAGATGCGCGTGCTGTCGGCGCCGAAGAAGATGTACGCGCTGTCCGGCTTCGACCTCGAAGTGGTCGAATACGTGCACTGCGATTGATGTCCGTGAATCAGAAGATCTCGAAGGGAAAGGGCACTGCATTGCCGAAAACGATCAGTAAAACCGGCTATGCCGCTCCGGCCAGGCCAGGCAAGAACGAGTTCAAGGGTGCGCGCGTGGCCCTGGTGGCGACGCGCTGGAACGTCGAGGTGGTGGACGCGCTGCTGGCCGGCGCCCATCGCTGCCTCGCCGACTGGGGCGTGAACCCCAAGCATGTCGTCGAGTTCCGCGCGCCGGGTGCGTTCGAGCTGCCGCTGGCGGTAAGCGCCATGATGAAGAGCGGCCGCTACGACGCGGTGGTCACCCTCGGCGCGGTGATCCGCGGCGATACCCCGCACTTCGACTTCGTTGCCGGCGAGTGCTCGCGCGGCTTGCGCGAAGCCGCGCAGAAGCACGGCGTGCCGCTGGGCTTCGGCGTGCTCACCGTCAACACCGATGCGCAGGCGGCCGAGCGCAGCGGTCCCGGTCCCGGCAACAAGGGTTACGAGGCCGCCGCGGCCGCCCTGGAAATGCTGCGCGTGCTGCGGTCCATCGATGAGTGACAACGTCCCCACCAGCCGGCGCGGGCTGGCCCGCCGCCTGACCGTGCAGGCTCTGTACCAGTGGCTGGTCAACGAGACCTCGCCGGAAGCGTTGCTGCGCCAGTTCGCCGAGGAACCGGAAGGCCTCGGCCGCGCCGATCCCGCCTATTTCTCCGAGCTGCTGCACGGCGTGGTGCAATTCCGCCCGGAGCTGACCGCCGCCATCACCCCGCACCTCGACCGCCCGCTCGACCAGCTTGACCCGGTGGAGCACGCGGTGCTTCTGCTCGGCGCCTACGAGCTGATGTACAAGCCGGAAGTGCCGTGGAAGGTGGTGGTGAACGAGTCCGTCGGCCTGACCAAGGTGTTCGGCGCCGAGGACGGCTACAAGTTCATCAATGGCGTGCTCGACAAGCTGGCGCGCGGCGCCCGGTCGACCGAGATCAACTCAGGTCTGTGACCTATGGATGAGTTCGCGCTCATCCGCAAGCATTTCCAGAACCTGACCGCCGTTGCGGCAGACGTCGCGCTGGGCATCGGCGATGATTGCGCCGTGCTGCGGCCGGGGCCGGGCGAGGAGCTGGCTGTCACCACCGACACCATGGTTGCCGGCCGGCATTTCGATCCCGCCGCGCGCGCCGAGGACATCGGCTGGAAATCCCTGGTGGTAAGCCTGTCCGACCTCGCCGCCATGGGCGCACGGCCGCGCTGGTTCGTGCTGGCCCTGACCCTGCCCCAGGTCGAGGAGGCTTGGCTGGAGCGCTACGCCCAGGGGCTCAAGGCCGCGGCCGACAAGGGCGGCATCGCCTTGGTCGGCGGCGACACCACGGCCGGGCCGCTGTCCATCACCATCACCGCCATGGGCACCCTGCCGGCCGGCAAGGCGCTGCGCCGCAGCTGCGCCAAGCCGGGCGACCTGGTCTGCGTCACCGGCACCCTGGGTGATGCCGCGCTGGCGCTGCAGCTCGGTCTGGCCACGCGCTGCGCTCATTTCGATGCCGACCGCGAATTCCTCAAGGCGCGCCTCAACCGTCCTACGGCGCGTCTCGACGCCGGCCACAAGCTGCGCGGCCTGGCGCACGCGGCGATCGACCTGTCCGATGGACTGGCCGGCGACCTCCAGCACATCCTCGCCGAGAGCTGGGTTGGTGCGGAGATCGAGGCGGACAAGCTGCCACAGTCGGAAGCTTTTCAACGCCTCGCGCCTCGCGCCTCGCGCCTCTCGCTCCAGGCAGCGGGCGGCGACGACTACGAACTCTGCGTCTGCATCCCGCCGGAAAGCCTGGCCGAGGCGCGGCGCAAGCTGGACGTGCCATTGACCGAGATCGGCCGCATCACGCGCGAGCCCGGCCTGCGCTGGTTCGATCCGCGTGGCAATCTGCTCAAGGTAGAACTGCGCGGCTACAACCATTTTCCCGCCGAGCCGGTGATCGACGCCGCGCCATGAACGACGCTCCCATCGGTGTCTTCGATTCCGGCCTGGGCGGCATGTCGGTGCTGCGCGAGCTGGTGCGCAAGCTGCCGCACGAGAACTTCGTCTATGTCGCCGACAGCGGCCATTGCCCCTACGGCGGCAAGTCGCAGCAGCAGATCATCGGCCGCGCCGTGGCCATCACCGACTTCCTGCTGGGGCGCGGCTGCAAGCAGATCGTGGTGGCCTGCAACACCGCTACCATCGCCGCCGTCGAATACCTGCGCGCCAACTACTCCAACGGCTTCGTCGGCATGGAGCCGGCGGTGAAGCCGGCGGTGGCGCAGACGCGCAGCGGCGTGGTCGGGGTGCTGGCCACGGTGGCGACGCTGTCCGGCGACAAGCTGCACAGGCTGATCGACCGCCACGCCGGCAGCGTGCGCGTCATCACCCAGCCCTGTCCGGGGCTGCCGGAGCGGGTCGAGGCGGGTGACCTGGAGGGACCGCAGACCCAGACCCTGGTCGAGCGCTACGCCGCGCCGCTGCTGGCCGGCGGCGCCGACGTCATCGTGCTCGGCAGCACCCACTATCCGTTCCTGCGGCCGCTGATCCAGCGCGTGGTCGGGCCGATGGTCAGCCTGCTCGACACTGGCGAGGCGGTGGCCCGGCGCGTCGAGAGCATGCTCAGCGGCAACGGCGAAGACCTGCGCAGCGACCGCCTCGAAGCGGGCACGGTCGAATGGTTCAGCAGCGGCACCGTGCAGCATATGGAATCCACCGGCGCGCGCCTGTGGGGCCTGCCCATCGTGGCCCGGTCCCTGCCGGCATGACCGAACCCAAGAGCTCAATCCGCGTCCCGGCGGCGCAGGTGCTGCGCTCGCCGGTGCACTTGCTGGCGTTCTGGTTCGGCTCGGGCCTGTCACCGAAAGGGCCGGGCACGGCCGGTACCGTCGCGGCGATCCCGCTGTGGCTGCTGCTGCAATGGTGGTCGCCTTCGCTGCCGGTTTACCTGGGCCTGCTGGCCGTGCTGTTCGCTTTCGGCTGCTGGATCTGCGGCGAGAGTGCTAGGCGGCTCGGCGTGCACGACTACGGCGGCATCGTATTTGACGAGGTGGTGGGCCTGCTCATCACCTGCATTCCGCTGTTGCCGGCACTGGGCTGGGTCAGGGGCGGGGAGGGCTGGTGGCTGCTGGCGGCCTTCCTGCTGTTCCGCCTGTTCGACATCTGGAAGCCCTGGCCCATCGCCTGGTTCGACCGCCGCGTCGAAGGCGGGCTCGGCATCATGCTGGACGACGTGCTGGCCGCAGTCTATGCGGGCCTCTTGCTGGGCCTTGGATTGCGTTATTTCAGATAGTGCGGTAACAGATATTGTTGTGGCGCCCAGGCCTCGGCTGAGGCAAGCTTAAGGCTCCGGCAAGGCTTGGCCTTGTCGGCCAGCATCGCGAATTTGCGAGGAAACATGGCCACTTCCAAGACTTCCCTGCGCATCGGCTGCGCTTCCGCCTTCTGGGGCGACACCAACACCGCCGCGGCGCAATTGGTGCACAAGGGTAAAATCGATTACCTTGTCTTCGACTACCTCGCCGAGATCACCATGTCGATCCTCGCCGCCAAGCGCATGAAGGATCCCAACGACGGCTACGCCACCGACTTCGTCGAGCACGTCATGGCGCCGCTGCTGCCGGAGATCAAGGCGCGCGGCATCAAGGTGGTGGCCAATGCCGGTGGCGTCAATCCGCTGGCCTGCAAGAAGGCGCTGGAGGATGCTGCGGCCAAGGCCGGCGTCAGCATCCGTATCGGCGTGGTGCTGGGCGACGACCTGCTGCCGCGCAAGAAGGAATTCGCCGACGCCATCGAACTGGACAGCGGCAAGCCGATCCCGGGCACCCTGGTATCGATGAACGCCTACCTCGGCGCCATCCCCATCGCGCGTGCCCTCGATGCCGGCGCCGAGATCGTCATCACGGGCCGCTGCGTCGACTCCGCCGTGGTGCTAGGCCCGCTGATGCACGAGTTCGGCTGGAAGGAGGACGAGTACGACAAGCTCGCCGCCGGCTCGGTCGCCGGCCACATCATCGAATGCGGCGCGCAGTGCACCGGCGGCAATTTCACCGATTGGGAACTGGTGCAGGAAGGCTTCGCCGACATGGGCTTCCCCATTGTCGAGGTCAAGCCGGACGGCGAATTCATCGTCACCAAGCCGGAAGGTACAGGCGGCCTGGTTTCGGTGCTGTCGGTGCTGGAGCAGATGCTGTACGAGATTGGCGACCCGCGCGCCTACCTGCTGCCGGACGTGGTCTGCGATTTCACCGGTGTCAGGCTGGAGCAGGTGGGTGAAAACCGGGTGCGGGTCAGTGGCGCCAAGGGCTATCCGCCGACCGCCTCGTACAAGGTCAGCGCGACCTATCCGGCCGGCATGCGCTGCGCCGCGCTGTTCATGATCGGCGGCATCGACGCGGCGAAGAAGGGCAGGGCATCGGCCAGCGCGGTGGTGGAGAAGGTGCGGCGCCAACTGCTGGAAGCCAAACTCGGCGACTTCACCGGCGTCGACATCCACTGCATCGGTGCCGAGGAGACGTATGGTCCGCACGTCCGCGCCGGCGCGGCGGCGACGCGCGAAGT
>FTAG01000493.1_pt1 | contig 17911 bp, 18 predicted proteins | sample 1638911 | NCBI WGS metagenome assembly FTAG01 (sample SAMEA3914813, study PRJEB12502) | metagenome | biome: forest; material: soil | place: Canada | collected 2011-07-07 | depth 0.3 m
ATTGCCGAAATTGCGGTGGTCGTTGAAGACCTGGACGAAGGGGTCGGTTTTCGGCAGCAGGTCGGAGAAGATGGTCTTGATCTGCAGGTTGCGCAGGCCGATGCCAAAGAAGACGGTGATCGCGGCAAACAGTGCCCAGGCCAGGCCCCGGTTTCTGAAAACCCACTGGGCGATGCGGAAACGGAGGGAGTACATGGATGTCTCGATCTAGGTTTGGGACAACATTGAGCGTGGTGGTGCCGGAGGAGGTTCGTGCTCAGCCGCCGACGCGAACGATTTGCCCGGAATGCCCGACCACGAAAATGCCCGGGCCGGAGGGCAAGCTCGTTGCCCCCGCATACCAGGAGGCCACGACTTCCTCGTTTGTTTCGTGTCGCCAGCTGCCGCCGTTGTCATCGCTGAGCAGCATGTCGTGCATGCCGGTGACGACGACGTGTCCATCCGTCGACGCGGCCACTCCGAGCAGGTTGGCGGTGGTATCGACCTTGACGTCCTCCCAGGTGGCGCCGCGATCCCCCGAACGCAGCACTGTTCCATTCTGTCCCACGGCGTAGCTGGAGCCGTCGGGGCGCAACTGCAGCGCGAACAGCGAGGCTTCGCCCTTGTGCAACAGCTGCCAGTGCCCGCCGCCGTCACTGCTGCGCAGCAGCAGGCCGTATTCGCCGCCGATGGTGATCACCCCGCCCTCGTCGATATCCACCACGTAGAGGTGAGGCTCCTGTTCCGCGTACTCGGTCCAGCTGGCGGGGGCGATCGAAGTCCAGTGCTCGCCGCCGTCGTCGGACTTGAGCACCGTGCCGAAGGCGCCGACGGCGACGGCGGTGCCATGGGAATTGACCTTGATTGCGAGCAGGCGGCTCTGCGTACCGCCGTCCACCTTCTGCCATTTTCCATTGGCATCCATCCGCAGGATCACGCCCAGCTGCCCGACCGCCAGTGCGGCTCCTTGCTGAACGCTGATGCCGAGCAGGGACAGCCCGGTCGGTGCCGGCTGCACCGCCTTCCAGCTCTTGCCGGCATCGCTGCTTTCCAGAATGGCGCCGCCGGCGCCGACCGCGATTCCCACATCGCCATAGAACGCGATGGACAACAAGGCCTCATGCGGCGTGCCGCTGACCACCGGCTGCAGGGCGCTCTGCCCGCTCCCGGCAAGGGCGCCGCTGAAAGCCAGCAGGCCGGCCATGAGGCTCAGGGTCTTCAGGTGATTTCTCATGATTGTTGTGATCGATTCCCGGCGGGCTCCAGCCCGTCGACCGGACGGACTGGCGCCGCCTGTGGCTCCCCCGGTCAGGCCTGCCCCAGTCTCTGGATCGCCTGGGTGGTCAGGTATTTGTTGTAGACGTCCTCGCCCTTGGGCGAGTAGCCGCTCTTGTAGCCACCCGTCACTTCCTTGGCCTGGACGAAACGGCTCATGCGGTTGGCCTGGGAGTCGAAGCTGTGGACGAAGCACCAGGACCATGCCGGATGGCCGTTGTCCATGACCGTGCTCTTGTCATTGGCATACTGCGCATAGCAGGGCTCGAACGACTTCCACACTTCGCCACGGCGGTCGTAGGTGACATAAGCCACGTACATGCCGTTGCGCGCGTCGATCCAGGTGCGCTTCTTGCCGACCGGCGCGCGCCCGTAACCGGTGGGCTCGGCCTCGACCACGATGGTTTCCGGAACCAGCTCGGCGTAGGTGTCGAAGAAGGTCTGATTCTTCGGTCCGCCATGCACCGGGCGTTCCCAGTTGTCCATCTTGCCGCCGCGGCCGCCCATGAAGTTGGCCGAGCCGACATAACCGAGCATCGGCTGGCGGCCGACGATCTTGTAGTTGCCCCAGGTGAGCATCGGGTCGCCCGCGGCCCAGGCATCCGACAGGAACAGGGTCACGCCGGGGACCAGCGGCTCGAAGCGCTGGTTGGTGGGAAACTGGCGCACACGCTTGAAAGCCGGAAGGTAGCCGGACAGGTCGGGAAACTTGCGCTGATCGTAGCTCCAGGTGTTCAGGTAGGAAGTGCCCGCCGCATCCTCCGGCGCGGTGAAAAACACCGATTGCAGGCGCAGCAGGTCCTTCTTGTTGTTCCAGATGGTGCCGTCGGTGCGCGCGGTGACGTTCATCTCGACCCAGACGAAATCGTACTGGTAGCTGGAGGTGCCGTCCGGCGCGATGTCCCAGTCGCGGATCGCGTACATGGAATAGTCATGACGCCCCCAGGCCAGGGTCAGGTTCGCCGTGGCTTCCACGCCATCCTTCGGATCCGGGAACGGGTTGCCGCCGTTCCAGGGCTCACCCTTGTCGGTGACGACATTGCCCGTCGCGTCGAACTTGGCGCGCCCCTTGTTCTTGAGAGTGGCTTGCAGGTATTCGTACGGGAACAGCTTGGTGGCGTCCTTGGTGGACTCTACGATGTTGATGCGGCGACCCATCGTCTTGACCTGCTGGTAGGCGATCGGATCGAGCAGGTCCTTGACCACGTCGACGTTCGCCGCCGTGATCACGTCGCCTGGTTTGACCTTGCCCTTGGTGTAGGCCTCGATATGCAGCAGTTCATCCGGATAGGCCTTGCTCATATCGCCCCTGGCGATCTGCGGCCACAGCGGAGCCAACACGCCGGCGCTGGCGCCTACCGCCGCCTTTTGCAGCAACATCCGCCGCCCGTAGTCGAAATCATACTTCCTGATGCGCATGGTCCCCTCTCCTGGCCGCCAACCATCTGTTGCGGAAAATCTCTTTTGAAACAGCAACCCTTGGCACGCGATGAGATCCATATCGGGCTCATCGGTGCTACAGACACTGTTTCGCCGGAGGTATTTATAGGGGGGAGGTCTCGGGGGATGCCCTAACGAAAGGTAGGATTTGGCAACCGTTTAGCCCCAAGGTACGCGAAGCGGTCGCCGCAAGGGGCATGCAAGATGAGTGTTGCCTCTTTGCAATTCCTGTACGGCGACGCGATCGCCGCCTCCATCTTGCTGGTGTGGTACTTCCGGGCCAGGCGCCGCCTGCGGATCGCCCTGGCATTCCGCCTGCTGATCATGTTGATTGGCCTCGGCGCATCCCTGCATGAACTGTCCCTGAGCGCCGTCCCGGCAGATCAGCTCGGTCTGGTGCTCACGCCGCGTGAAGGCCCGGGCGGGTAGGCAAATGCCGCTGGAAGCATTCGATCGCCGTCCGCGCGGCGGGTCCGGCCAATTCCGGACGGACCAGAACCAGGTGCAAAGGTACCTGGCGCGTGGCGCCGGCCGTCATGGGCAGGGCGCGGAGTTCACCGCTGTTCAGACAGTCGGCGACGATGTGTTCAGGCAACCAGGCAAAGCCGAGACCGGCCCGCACCGTGGCCAGGGATGCCTCCATGCTGCTCACCGTGCAGCGGCGGTCCGCACCCAGCCAGCCCTCGCTGCGCGGACTCTTCACTCCGGAATCCCGCACCACGACCTGCACGTGGCGGACCAGATCATCCATCGTCAGGTCGCGCTCGAGCCGCAGCAGTGGATGTCCCGGGCTGGCCACACCGATAAAGGTGACGTTGAACAGGAATTCGCCGAGCGCGCCCGGCGGCAGGCGGGTCGCCACGACCACGTCGGCGCTGCCGTCGGCGATCGTTTCCTCGGCACCGGACAGTACCGCGTCCGACAGCTGCATCTGGGTATTGGGACATAGCTGCTGTAGCTCGGCGACGATGGCGAGCAGGCGCTGACGCGGAAACGCGACGTCGACCACCAGCCTCAGCTGTGCTTCCCAGCCTTGCTTGAGCTTGGCCGCCAGCGCCTCCAGTGTTTCCAGGTCGTGCAGCAGGGGCCGCGCGCGCTTGAGGAGCGTCTGGCCGTGAGCGGTCAGTACCGCTTTGCGCCCCTCCGCTTCCAGCAGTTCCACGTCCAGCGCTTCCTGCAGCCGCGCGATGGCGTAGCTCACTGCCGACTGGCTCTTGTGCAGGGCGGCGGCGGCGTGGGCAAAGCTGCCCTGGTCCACCACGGCGGCCAGGACAGCCCATTGCTCAAGGGAGGTTCGTGGGAGGCGCATGAGGCAATCCATTCGATTATTGAATCAGTTGGATCCAAATATTGCGCTTTTTTATTCGATTATTCGAGCATATCTTCTGGCAACCCACAGGAGTTTGCCATGAGCGAAATCAGACGCAGCAACGAACGAGGCCAGGCCGACCACGGCTGGCTCAAGTCCTTTCACAGCTTCTCCTTCGCCGACTACTTCGATCCGCAGCACATCGAGTTCGGGCCTCTGCGCGTGATCAACGAGGACCGGGTACAGCCTGGCATGGGCTTCGGCACCCATGGCCACCGCGACATGGAGATCATCAGTTACGTGCTGGCCGGCGAGCTTGCCCACCAGGATTCGATCGGCAACGGCTCGGTGATCCGCCCCGGCGACGTGCAGCGAATGAGCGCGGGAACTGGCATCCGCCACAGCGAGTTCAACCCCTCCGCACGCGAGCCGGTGCACTTCCTGCAGATCTGGATCCAGCCCGATGTGCGAGGCATCCAGCCCAGCTACGAGGAAAAGCACTTTCCGGAAGCGGACAAGCGCGGGCGGCTGCGCCTCATCGCCTCGCCGGACGGCACCGAAGGCTCGGTGACGATCCATCAGGACGCGCGGGTCTTCGCCGGTTTGTTCGACGCGGGCGAGCAGGCGTCGTTGCAAATTCCGCCGGGCCGCCGGGCGTACGTGCACCTCGCCCGGGGCGCGGCCGAGGTCAACGGCGCGGCACTCTCCGCCGGCGACGCGATGAAGCTTTCCGCAGCGCGTGAACTGGGCATCCGCAACGGCGAAGGCGCCGAACTGCTGGTTTTCGATCTGCCGGGTGCCAAGGCCTAAGCGGTGCGGCGGCTTGAGCCGGAATGAATGAACTGGAAGGATGGCATGAACGCCGGCGCGCTTGAAGTAAATACGTCCATGGAACAGCCGGCCGGGGGCCGCAGTCCCTCGGATCGCAGTGGCCTGAGCCGCCGCGCATTCATGCGGGCGCACCTGTTCATGGAGGCCAGGCTGGGCGAGCCGCTGACGCTCGGTGACATCGCCGCCGCGGCCTGCCTCAGCCGCTCGCACTTCGCACGGGCGTTCCGCGCCACCACCGGCTGCAGCGTCATGGCCTATCTGTACCGGATGCGCGTCGAGCGGGCCAAGACACTTCTGGCGGAGGGCGGCATGAACATCTCGGACCTGTCGGCGGAGTTGGGGTTTGCCCATCACAGCCACTTCACCCGCGTGTTCCGGCGCTTCGTCGGAGTGAATCCCAGGGCCTTCGCGCACCGGTACGTGGAAGCACCGGCGGAATTCATCAAATAACAGCACGGACAGTCAAATCAGGATACGTCCGTGCAAGCGCCACGGCGCAATGGGAGAGAGGATGAGGACGCGGCAGGGGCGCGGCTGGACCGCGGCTGGGCTCTTGTCGAGCAGATTCCGCAGTCTGTCGAAAGCCAACGCGATCCAACAACGTCTAACCTGCGCTGCACCGACCCCCTTTCCAATATCCAGCGACCAACGCATCACTTGAAGGAGAACCCCATGTCCCAGAAGTCCAGCCTGGCCAAGCGCAGCGAGAAGGGTCTGCTCACGCCCGACAACTGCGTCGTTGCCTTTATCGACCTGCAGCCGCAGATGCTGTTTGGCGTCGCCAGCCATGACCGCCAGTCCATCATCAACAACAACGTTCTGCTGGCCAAGGCCGCCAAGGTCTTCGGCGTTCCGGTGGTACTGTCGACCGTGGAGAGCCAGAGCTTCAGCGGCAACACCTGGCCGCAGCTGCTGGCCGCGCTGCCCGGCGCGGCGCCGATCGAGCGCTCGTCGATGAACTCCTGGGACGACAGGAATTTCGTCGCCGCCATCGAGAAGACCGGCAAGAAGAAGATCGTGCTGTCCGGCCTGTGGACCGAGACATGCGTGGCGCTGCCCACCATCCAGGCGATCCACGACGGCTACGAGATCTACGTGGTCGAGGATTGCTGCGGCGACGTCAGCCTGCTGGCCCACGACAACGCCATGAAGCGCGTGATCCAGGCCGGCGCCAAGCCGGTGACGGCGCTTTCGACCATGCTGGAGTGGCAGCGCGACTGGGCACAGCGCGACACCTACGACGCGGTGATGGATATCGTCAGGACCCATTGCGGCGCCTACGGCATCGGCGTCGAATACGCCTACACCATGGTGCACAAGGCGCCGCCGACGAAACTTCCCGACTACATCGTCCCGGCAGGGCACGCGTAGTCGAACATCCGCACCGTGCATGATGGCCGCCCGCCGGCGGCTATCGTGCCGAGGAGCATGATCATGAAGCCGTATGTACTATCCCTGGGCGCAGGCCTGCTGGTCGGCATCGTCTACAGCCTGCTCAACGTGCGTTCGCCGGCGCCGCCGGTGATCGCCCTGGTCGGACTGCTCGGCATCCTGCTCGGCGAACAGGCGGTCCCGCTGGCCAAGCGCCTGCTGGGGCCCGAGCCGGTCACCGCCGCCTGGGTCAGCCAGCAGTGCGGCGAGCACGTGCTCGGCCAGTTGCCGACCGCCGCGCCTGAATGCACGGAAGCAGGATCAGGAAAATCAGGAGGTACACCATGAGCGCTCCGGCCGAACTGATCGTCCGCAACGCCGCGATCACTACGCTCGATCCGCGACGGCCCCAGGCAACCGCGCTGGCGGCGGCCGGCGGCACGCTGCTGGCCGTCGGCAACGACGACGAGGTGATGCGTTTCGCCGGCGCCGGCACCCGGGTGATCGACGCCGGCAGGCGCCGCCTCATCCCCGGCCTGATCGACTCGCACCTGCACGTGATCCGCGCCGGCCTCAACTACAACCTGGAGCTGCGCTGGGACGGCGTGCCGTCCCTGGCCGACGCCATGCGCATGCTCCGCGAGCAGGTGGCGCGCACGCCAGCGCCGCAGTGGGTGCGCGTCGTCGGCGGTTTCACCGAGTTGCAGTTCGCCGAGAAGCGTCTGCCGACCATCGCCGAGCTGAACGCGGTGGCGCCGCACACTCCAGTGTTCATCCTGCACCTCTACGACCGCGCCCTGCTCAATGCCGCGGCGCTGCGCGCCGTGGGCTACACCCGCGACACCCCCAATCCGCCCGGCGGCGAGATCGTCAAGGACGCCAACGGCGAGCCCGGCGGCCTGCTGCTGGCCAGGCCCAATGCAGGCATCCTGTATTCAACCCTGGCCAAGGGGCCGAAGTTGCCCTACGAATACCAGCTCAACTCCACCCGGCACTTCATGCGCGAGCTGAACCGGCTCGGCGTGACCAGCGTGATCGACGCCGGCGGCGGCTTCCAGAACTACCCCGACGACTACAAGGTGATCGAGGACCTGCGCAAGGCCGGGCAGCTGACCCTGCGCATCGCCTACAACCTGTTCACGCAGAAGCCGAAGGAGGAGCTGGCCGACTTCACCCGCTGGACCGGCAACAACCAGTATCAGCAAGGCGACGACTTCTACAAGCTCAACGGCGCCGGCGAAATGCTGGTGTTTTCCGCCGCCGATTTCGAGGACTTCCGCCAGCCGCGTCCCGACATGCCACCCAACATGGAAGGTGAACTGGAGGCGGTGGTGCGGCTGCTGGCGGCGAAGCGCTGGCCCTGGCGGTTGCACGCCACCTATGACGAGACGATCAGCCGCGCATTGGATGTATTCGAGAAGGTCAACCGGGACATTCCGCTGGATGGAATCCACTGGTTCTTCGACCATGCCGAGACCGTCAGCGACTTGAGCCTGGAGCGCATCGCCCAGCTCGGAGGCGGCGTGGCCATTCAGCACCGCATGGCCTACCAGGGCGAATACTTTGTCGAGCGCTACGGCGCCGACGCGGCGCGGGCTACCCCGCCGTTCCAGCGGATGCTGGAAATGGGGGTGAAAGTCGGCGCCGGCACCGACGCCACCCGCGTCGCCAGCTATGATCCCTGGAATGCGCTGTACTGGCTGACCACCGGCAAGACCCTGGGCGGCATGTCCCTGTATCCACGGGACAACTGCGTTGACCGCGAGACCGCCCTGCGGCTCTACACCCAGGCCAATACCTGGTTCTCCAACGAGGAAGGGCGCAAGGGCCAGCTCGTCACCGGGCAGCTTGCTGACTTCGCGCTGCTGTCCGACGACTACTTCTCGGTACCGGAGTCCGGCATCCGCCAGATCGTCTCACTGCTGACGGTGGTAAACGGCAAGCTTGTGTACGGCGACGGCGAATTCAGCGGCTTCGACCCGGGCGTACCCGCCCCGATGCCGGACTGGTCGCCGGCCAACTTCGGCAGCCGCTACTGGAAGGCGCCACTTCAGGCATCAGCCGCATCCGCCTCCTGCGGCTGCGCCAATTCCTGCAGCGTGCACGGCCACGCACATGCCTGGGAGCGTGCGGCGCCGGTGGCGGAGGAGGAGCGGTCCGGGTTCTGGGGCGCGCTGGGCTGCTCCTGCTGGGCTTTTTGAGATGAAACGGTCCGGGACCATCGCAATCCTGCTCAGTTTCGTCGCCGGCTATGTCGACACGGTCGGCTTCGTCGCGCTGTTCGGGCTGTTCACCGCCCACGTCACCGGCAACCTGGTGTTGATCGGCGCCGCCCTGGTGCGCAGCGGCCATGGCTTGATCACCAAGCTGGCGGCGCTGCCGGTGTTCGTGCTGGTGGTGGGCTGCACCGCCCTGTACGTGCGAAACCGCGCCGCCGCCGGCAAGCCTGCGTTGCCGGGAACTCTGATCGCGCAGCTGCTGTTCCTCGGCAGCTTTGCCGCGGCCGGCATCGCGGCCAGCCCCATTGTCGACGCGGACGCGCCCATGGCCATCGCCGCGGGCCTGCTCGGCGTCTGCGCCATGAGTGTGCAGAACGCCGCCTCGCGCCTGCTGATGGGCGAACTGCCGCCGACCACGGTGATGACCGGCGGCGTGACGCAGGTGGCCATCGACCTGGCGCAGTTGCTGGTCACACGCGGCGCCGATGCCGCGGCCGCACGCGAGCGCCTGAACAAGTTCGTGCCGCCGGTGCTGGCCTTTGCCGCCGGCGCCATTACCGGCGCGCTGCTCTATACGTGGCGCGGCTTCGGCGTGCTGGCGGTGCCGATGGCCGCCCTGGCCGTTGTGCTTCTACTCAGCCGGGCGCCGCAAATGAAGGGAGCACCCGTATGATGCCGGCTTTGTTCAACATGCTGCAATGGCTGGCGCGCGCCGGCCTGTGCCTGGCCTTCGTCTACAGCGGCGTCAGCAAACTGTTCGACTTCCCCTCCGCCATCGCCGAGCAGGCGCATTTCGGCATGTCGCCGCCGGCGCTGTTCGCCGCCGCCACCATCGCCACCCAGCTCGGCGGCTCGGCCTTGATGCTGCTGTGGCGCGGCCCGTTGGCGGCGCTCGGCGCACTGGCGCTGGCCGGCTTCACCCTGCTGGCCACCTTCATCGGCCATCCGTTCTGGCGCGAGACCGGCATGGAGCGCTTCGCCGATCTGAATTCCTTCCTCGAGCATTTCGGGCTGGTCGGCGGCTTCGTGTTGGTCGCACTGTCGGAACTGCACGGCCTCGTGGTCAGGACTGTTTCCATCTCAACCCCGGGAGCAAACGCATGAACCTTTCCAGACATCACGGCCTGCATTCCATGCTGGCGGCATCGCTGCTGTCGTTGCTCGCCGCGCCGGCGCTGGCCAAGGGCACGGTCGTCGGCGTGGGTCCCCAATACGATACGACTCACGTCTACGTCGACAGCGCCGATCACTACGACGCCTTCGTCAACAGCTTCACCGCTACCTTCGGCGGCAAGCCTTCGCCGCGCATCACCGCCAACGTCATGCCGGTGGAGAGCAGCACCCAGGCGCAGTATGTGTGGACACCGGCCGGCACGCTCTCGACCTTCGCTTTCCAGACGCCGATACCATATCCATTCGGCTATGAGCGCAACGGCTACCTCGTCACCGACATGGACCAGGCCCTCAAGGCCGCCCGCGCCGCCGGTGCCGAGGTGATCGTCGACAAGTTCAAGGACCCGATCGGCTATGACGCGGTGGTGCGCTGGCCGGGCGGCATCAACATGCAGCTCTACTGGCACTTCACCGCGCCGTCCTACGGCAATCTCGATACGGTGCCGGATAACCGCATCTACGTCTCGGCCGACCGCGCCGAGGCCTTCGTACACAGCTTCCTCAAGTTCTCCGGCGGAAAGATCCTGTCTGACGAGAAGAAGGCCAACGCCGGCGAGATCGGCCGCCCCGGAGAGACCTACCGCCGCATCCGCCTCGAGTCGGTGTTCGGCAAGATGCAGGTGCTGGTCACCGACGGGCATCTGCCCTACCCGTTCGGCTGGGAAATGACCGGCTACGAGGCGAAGGATCTGGCCGGCACCCTCGACAAGGCCAAGGCTTCCGGTGCGAAGCTGCTGTACGGGCCCTTCGACGCCGGCGACCGCGACACCGCCATCGTGCAGTTCCCCGGCGGCTACATCGCCGAAATCCACGACGTGAAGGCGCACTGATCGCGGCTGCGCCATGAAGCAGTGCATTGCAGGCATTGGCGCCGGTCTGCTGCTGCCCGTATTGGGGGCGGCAGCGGCGCCGGCTGACCTGTCGATACCGAAGGTCGATCCGTCCGAGTCGATCCTGTCGGAGTACGTGCCGGAGGCGGCGCCGGACCCCAACCCGCCGCCCTACACGCTGCTGCGCTACAACGAGCGCTACGACTACCTGGCCGATCCGCGCAACCGCAGCGATTTCTTCGATCCGCTGAAGTACATTCCACTCAGCACCGACGATCCGCAGAGCTACCTCAGCCTGGGCGGCGAACTGCGCGAGCGTTACGAAAACCTGCACAACGCCACCCTTGGCCCGACCGCGGCGCCGGCCAACCAATCGTACCTGCTGCAACGCGTCACCCTGAGCGCCGATCTGCACGTGAACCAGCGCCTGCGCTTCTTCACGCAGGGCATCTCCGGCTTGCAATTCGGACAGCAGCAGACGGCGCCGCCGGTACAGCAGGACCCGCTCGACATTCAGCAGGGTTTCGTCGACTATGTCTTCGGCAATCCCTCGCCGGAGGGGCCGCGGCTCACCACCCGCTTCGGCCGCTTCGAGATGACCTACGGCTCCGGCCGCCTGGTTGCCACCCGTGCTGCGCCCAACATCCCGTTCAAATTCGATGGTTTCCAGTTGATCGGCGGCCAGGGGGCATCGCGTATCTATGCCTTCCTGGTCCATCCGGGGCTGGAACATAAGTACCACCTGGACACCGAGAATGGCGGCCAGGCCTTGTGGGGCGTGTACGGCACCACCCCGCTGGGCTGGCGCTGGCCGGCGAATATGGACCTGTACTACCTCGGCGCGCGCTACCGCAGCGCTGCTTATGTCAGCGGTACCGGCACCGAGCTGCGCCACACCATCGGCACCCGCTGGTTCGGCAAGACCGGTGACTGGGACTATGACTGGGAGCCGGTGGTGCAGTTCGGCAAGCTCGCCAACCGCGAGATCCTCGCCTGGACCGTCGCCACCGACACCGGCTACACCTTCAAGTCCGCGCCCTGGCGCCCGCGCCTCGGCTTCCGCGCCGACATCGCCAGCGGCGACTCTGGCTCGCCCACCGGGCCCTTCGGCGGCTTCAACCCGCTGTACTTCAAGGCCGGCTACTTCAACGACGCCAGCGTGATCCGGCCCACCAACATCGCCGACCTGCACCCCTCGCTGCAGCTGGTGCCGGCCAGGTGGCTCACCGCCACCGTGGCCAGCGACGTTCTGTGGCGCTACAGCGTCAAGGACGGCGTCTATGGGCCACCAGGCTATATCGAGCTGCGGCCCGCCGCCGGATCGCGTTTCGTCGGCAATACCGCAGAGACCGCGCTGGAGTGGAAAGCCGGCCGCCATCTTGCGGGCACCGTCTCTTACGTGCATCTGTTCGCGAGCGATACAGTCCGCGCGGCCAAGGGCCGCGACGTCGACTTCTTCGGCAGCTGGATGACGTTGAGCTGGTGACCCGCATCAGGAAGGCGATGACGGCCGCCACCGCCTCCGGTCAGCCAAGACAGCCCATCGACTAGCGAGGCCGGCTACCCAGCGGCTCGGCAGATTGCATGGTCAGGATCGCGTCTGCGGCAACGGGGCGCAGAGGCGCGTAGCCTTCAGGCCGCGGCGCGTTCCGGCGGGGCCATGAATTCAGGTCCTACTGGTTCCGTCACTTCGCGCCGCAGGATGTCGTCGATCTCGCGCATCGCCGGCTCGTCGAGGGTCCATCCCAGGGCTCCCGAAACGGCATCGAGCTGGTCGGGGCGGCGTGCACCCCACAGCGCGACGGTGGGACCGCGGTCCAGTACCCAGCGCACCGCCAGGCTCAGCACGTCGCGGCCGAAGCGCCGCCGCGCCAGGTCGTCAAGGGCCTGCACCGCCCTGAGATAGCGCGCGCGCAGCCGCGCGTCGGCGAACTTCGGATCGGAGCGGCGCAGGTCGTCGCCCTCGAACTGCGTTGCTGGGGTGATGCGCCCGCTGAGCAGGCCGCGGCACAATGCGCCGTAGGCCAGCACGGTGAGACCGCTGTCGCGGGCGTAGGGCAGCACGTCGGCGTCGATGCCGCGTTCGAACAGGTTGTAGGGCGGCTGCACCGTATGCAGCGGCACCACCGCGCGAAACGCCTCCATCTGCATCGGGCTGAAGTTGCTGACGCCGACCGCGAGGATCTTGCCGTCGCGCAGCATGCGCAATACTTCGGCGGCGACCAGTTCGATCGGCACCAGCGGATCCGGCCAATGGATCTGGTACAGGTCGATGTAGTCCGTGCGCAGGCGCCGCAGCGAGTCCTCGAGTTCCTGGCGCAGCCGGCGCGGGCGGCTGTCGCGGCGTGGGCGTCCGGTGCTCCACTCCAGCCCGGCCTTGGTGGCGATGAGCGCCTTGCTGCGCAGGCCGTCGCGGTCGAGCGCCTTGCCGACGATGCTTTCGGAAACACCGAACCCATAGACCGGCGCCGTGTCGATGAGGTTGATGCCCAGGTCCAGGGCGGTGCGGACGGTAGCGATGGCCTGGACCTCGTCGGTGCCGCCCCACATCCAGCCGCCGATGGCCCAGGTGCCGAGCCCGATGCGCGAACTCTTCAGTTCCGTACCGCCCAGATTGATGCTTTCCATGTCTTGCTCCTGTGTGAGGGTCGCTGAGCAGGAGAGCCATGGCCGCGGCGTTTTCCTGCCAGGCCAGTCTATGAACGCGGTGTTTGCCTGAGGCTGTCGTGTCGATTACAAAGTTGTAATCGGTGCGGTCCGGTCCGGAAAATGCAGGCTGAACCGCGTGCTGCCGCCGCCGCTTTCGACGCTGGCCTTGCCCTGGTGCAGGTCCATGATGGAGCGGACGATGGCCAGGCCCAGCCCGGTGGAATCCGCGGAATTGCTGCGGGCTTCATCCACCCGGTAGAAGCGTTCGAAGATCCGGTCGAGATGCTCCGCGGCGATGCCCGGACCCGGGTTGCTGACGCGGACTTCGGCGCCGCCGGGCACCCGCGCCGCGGACAGTTCGATCACGCCGCCGCGCGGCGTGTAGCGCAGCGCATTCGACAGCAGGTTGCCTATGGCGCGGCGGAACAGGACCGCATCGGCCTGGACGATGCCCGCCGCGCGCACCTGCAGCGTCGCGCCGCTCTCCTCCGCCAGGCCCTCGAAATACTCGGCGACCTGTCTGAGCTGCTCGCCGGCATCCAGCCCGGTGCGGCGCAGCGCGATCTGCGCATTTCCCGCGCGCGCCAGGAACAGGATGTTTTCGATCATGCGGCCCAGCCGCTCGTACTCCTCGAGATTGGAGGCGAGCAACACCTGGTAGTCCTCCGCGCTGCGGGCGCGTGCCAGCATCACTTCGGTCTGGCCACGCAGGTTGTTGACCGGCGTGCGCAGGTCGTGTGCCAGGTTTTCGGTGTACTGGGACAGGAGCTGGAACCCGCGCTCGAGCCGGGTCAGCATGCCGTTCAGGGAGCTGGCCAGTTCGCGCAGCTCAGGCGACGCCCTGGTCTGGTCGAGCCGCACGCCCAGGCCTTCCACGGTGATGCGGCTGGCCTGGTCGGTGATCCGGCGCAGCGGGCGCAGGGTGCGGCGCACCAGGATGTAGCTAAGCGCCATCGCCGCCAGCGCCCCGAGGGCGACGGCGCGCGCGATGGTGTCGCGATACCGTTGGAGCAGATTGAGGATGTCGTCGAAGGAGCGTGCCACCACGATCGTTGCGGCATCGCCGTCACGCAGCCGCGCCTGCACTGCGATGCCGCGGACCTGTCTCCCGGATGCAGAGCGCCATTGCCGGACGTCGGAGTCCAGAACCGGCTTGCCGTCGGGGATCGCCGGGGCTGCCGGCGCCAGCAGCCCGGCCGGATTGAAGTCCATCAGGATCCGGTCGCCACTCGAACGGATCTGCACCAGGTAGGCGTCGTTGCCGGAGAGCTGCCCTTCAAAGCGCGCCACGTGGGCGCGCAGCGCCTGCTCGGAGTCCTCCGCGGCCACCAGGCTGCGCAGGTGCTGCGCCTTGAGAACGATTTCCCCCGTGTCGCTGCTCAGCAGCTGCTGATAGAGGTTGTTGTACAGGTAGCTGCCGACGAAGTAGAAGGTCAGCAGCGTGATCAGGGCAAACGCTCCGGCCAGAGCAGCGGTCAGGGACAGGCGGCGCATCAGGCTTCCTGGATGTCGAGCACATAACCCACACCGCGCACCGTGTGGATCAGCTTCAGCGGAAAGGGATCATCCACCTTGGCGCGCAGACGGCGCACCGCCACCTCCACCACGTTCGTATCGCTGTCGAAATTCATGTCCCAGACATAGGAGGCGATCTGCGTGCGGCTCAGCACTTCGCCGCGCCGCCGCGCCAGCAGGTGCAGCAGCGAGAATTCGCGCGGCGTCAGGTCGATGCGGGTGTCGGCGCGGCGCACACGCCGTTTGACCACATCGATTTCGAGGTCGCCCACCACCAGGTGCTCCGCTTCCCGTGCCGGTCCGCGGCGCAACAGGGTGCGGATCCTGGCCAGCAGTTCGACGAAGGCGAAGGGCTTGACCAGGTAGTCGTCGCCGCCGAGCTCCAGTCCGTGGACACGGTCGTCCAGCTCGTCGCGCGCGCTGAGGAACAGCACCGGGGTGTCCTTGTGCGCCCGCAGCTTCTCGATCACGCCCCAGCCGTCGAGGCCCGGCAGCATCACGTCGAGCACCAGCAGATCGTAATCGCCGGTCAAGGCCAGGTGCAGGCCGTCGGTGCCGGAGCGTGCCGTGTCCACCACGAAGCCGGATTCCTCCAGGCCCTTCTTCAGGTAGGCCACCGTCTTCGGCTCGTCTTCAATCACCAGCAATCGCATGAGGAGCGGCTCGCGTTTCGATGCGCCAGAGCATACGCCTCGGCGCGGCGGTGTTCGATTACAAGTTTGTAATCGGAAGGACAGCGCCGGGCAAAGGCCGCTTCGTAAGCTGGCCCCGCAGTCAGACGATTGCTGCGGCACAGCCAGACGCCCGCGACGGGCACGGAGGGACCAGATGCGCAGGCCGAAACGCATGACCGCAATCTTGCTGTGGCCGCTGCTGCTTTTCGCCGGGCTGCCGCTGGCGGCGCTCGCCCAGGAGTTGCAGGAAGGCGGACTCGAACGGCAGGTCCTCGCCGCGACCAGCCTGCCCGCAAGCCCCGCCAGCGCCAGGCTTCCCGGAACGGTGATCGTGGGCCGCAAGAATCCGCTGCGCCGGTCGGATCGGCGCCTGTCGATCCTGATCACCTCGCTGCCCTCCGGTGGCGAACGCGCGCAGAAACGCATGGACATCGTCGGCTGGATGCAGGACCAGGTGGCATTGCGACGCGACCCCAATCAGGCCTCCGGCGAGGAACTGCAGATGATGCAGCGCGCCAGCGCGCCGCCGGCAGGTAGCGATCCGGACGCCGGAGCAGACGTTCTCCCCTAAGCCGCAATCACAGCAAGGAGGCAGGAACATGAAGACCGGATTCATCGGGCTGGGCCGCATGGGCTCGGCGATGGCAGCGAACCTGCTCAAGGCCGGGCACGAGGTGACGGTATTCAACCGCAGCCCGGAGAAGCGCCGCGCCCTTCTCGAACTCGGCGCGCACGAAGCGGCGACCATCGCCGACGCCTGCCGCGGCGATGCGGTCATCACCATGCTGGCCGACGACCTCGCCGTCTCCAGGGTAGCGCTGGCGGACGACGGCATCGTTGGCCACCTCGCGGGTGGTGCCGTCCACGTCTCGATGAGCACGATCAGCGTTGCCCTTGCCAGGCGCTTGGCGCGAGCGCACGCGGCGGCCGGACAGCGCTTCGTCGCAGCGCCGGTGTTCGGCCGTCCGGAGATGGCCGCCGCCGCGAGATTGTTCGTGGTCGCCGCCGGCGACCCGGCCGCACTCCAGACCTGCCAGCCGCTGTTTGCCGCCATGGGACAGAAGACCCTGCCGGTCGGCGCCGACCCGGCGGCGGCCAACCTGGTGAAGCTCAGCGGCAATTTCCTGCTCGCCGCCGCGATCGAGGCCCTGGGTGAGGCCATCGCGCTGGTCGGCAAGGCCGGCATCGACCGGCAGACCTACGTCGACCTGCTCACCTCCACCATCCTCCCGGCGCCGGCATACCAGACCTACGGCGGCCTGATCGCGGCGGGCCGCTTCGAGCCTGCGGCCTTCGCCGCACCGCTCGGCTACAAGGACATCCGCCTGACGCTGGCGGCAGCCGAGAGCCTGCGCGTACCGATGCCGTTCGGCAGCCTGCTCTACGACCGCTTCCTGCGGCTGCTGGCGAACGGCGGCGAGCACCTCGACTGGGCCGCCATCGGCGGCCTCGCGGCGCAGGACGCCGGCGCCGCGGAGAGCCCGCGGCAGACCGCCGGGAGCTGAGCGCCATGTGGATCGTCAGACTCGCCCTGCGCCGGCCCTACACCTTCATCGTGGTGGCGCTGCTGCTGCTGATTGCCGGGCCGCTGATGATCCTGCGCACGCCGACGGACATCTTCCCCAATATCAACATCCCCGTGGTCAGCGTGGTGTGGAGCTACAGCGGCCTGTCGGCGCAGGACATGGCGCAGCGCATCACCTCGGGCTACGAGCGGGCTTTGACTTCCGATGTCGACGACATCGAGCACATCGAATCGCAGTCGCTGAACAGCGTCTCGGTGATCAAGATCTTTTTCCACCCCGGCGCGGACATCAACCGCGCCATCGCCCAGGCCTCGGCCAACTCGCAGTCCCTGCTCAAGTTCATGCCGCCCGGCACGCTGCCGCCGATCATCCTCACCTACAACGCCTCGTCGGTGCCGATCCTGCAGCTGGCACTGTCCAGCGACACTCTGCCGGAGCAGCAACTGTTCGACCTCGGCAACAACTTCATCCGCACCCAGCTGGCGACGGTGCAGGGCTCCTCGGTGCCGCTGCCCTACGGCGGCAAGGTGCGCCAGGTGATGGTCGACATCAATTCCGCCGCGCTGCAGGCCAAGGGTCTGTCGCCGAGCGACGTAGTCAACGCCGTCAACGCGCAGAACCTGGTGCTGCCCGGCGGCACCGCGAAGATCGGCAGCTTTGAATACAACGTCAACATGAACGGCAGCCCGAAGACGGTGGCGGAGCTGAACGATCTGCCGATCAAGACCGGGCCCAGCGGCACCATCTACATCCGCGACGTCGCCCAGGTACGTGACGGCTACGCGCCGCAGACCAACATCGTGCGCACCGACGGCAAGCGCTCGGCCCTGCTGGAGATCGAGAAGAGCGGCAGCGCCTCGACCCTGGCGATCATCAGCCAGGTGAAGCAGCTGCTGCCGCGGATCGAAGCCGGCCTGCCGCAATCGCTGCATGTCCAGACCGCCGCGGACCAGTCGGTCTTCGTCACCGCCGCGGTGTCGGGTGTGATCCGCGAAGGCCTGATCGCCGCCTGCCTGACCGGCATGATGATCCTCCTGTTCCTCGGCAGCTGGCGCGCCACGCTGATCATCGCCATCACCATCCCGCTCTCGATCCTGGCCTCGCTGACGGCGCTGTCGGC
>FTAG01000607.1_pt1 | contig 17804 bp, 18 predicted proteins | sample 1638911 | NCBI WGS metagenome assembly FTAG01 (sample SAMEA3914813, study PRJEB12502) | metagenome | biome: forest; material: soil | place: Canada | collected 2011-07-07 | depth 0.3 m
CCGCGGCCCGACCCGTCCCCCTAGCCCCCTCCCGCAAGGGGAGGGGGAACTAGAAGCAGCGACGCCTGGCTTTTGAGGTTGCTGTTGCCGTGCTTTTGACGTTCCCCCCGTAACTGCGCCGAGCATCACAGCCTGCGTCGGACATCGGCCCGCGCGTGTGTTCGCGCGGGGCGAGGCATGGAAGCCGAAGCGTCCAGCGTCAGGCCAGGGATGGCCTGTCGCTGGACCCCGACGCAGGCGAGAAGCGCAGGGTACCCCTCCAGCGCGCCTCTTCTTTTGCGATGGAGGGGCGCAGTTCCCGGGAGGCGGCGCTTTTTGGTTGCTTTTTGGCGCTGCTGCCAAAAAGTAACTCGCCTGCAGGCGAAAACCCACGACTCCATTCTGCGAAGGCAGTGCGGCGCGCGACGCGCCTTGGCGACTTCAGCGCAACGGCAGATGGCGCTGGATTCCCGCTTTCGCGGGAATGACGAGTCAAAGAGTGAGAGGGCTGCGCATCCCCTCGATACGCGCTGCTTCGCGGCGCTACTCGGGGCGAACGGAGTTTGGTTTGGGGTGAGAGGAACGGCGAGACGTCGGCGCTACGCCTGCTTAGGCGCAGCAGCCGGAGCTGCTTCGTGCCGCGCGGCATATCTGCGTGCCAGCACCGCACACACCATCAACTGCATCTGATGAAACAGCATCAGCGGCAGCAGGATCACCCCCACCGAATGCCCGGCGAACAACACCTTGGCCATCGGCACGCCGCTGGCCAGGCTCTTCTTGGAGCCGCAGAACACGGTGGTGATCTCGTCCTCGCGGTCGAAGCCTTGCAGGCGCGCAGCGGTGCGGGTGGCGAGCAGGACCAGGATCAGCAGGACGACGTTGACCACCAGGGTGCCGCCCAGCGACAGCGGCGGCACCTGGTGCCACAGGCCTTGCAGCACGGCGGCGCTGAAGGCGACATAGACCACCAGCAGGATCGAGCCCTGGTCGACGAACCTGAGCAGGCCCTTGTTGCGGTCGACCCAGCGGCCGATCCCCTGGCGCGCAATCTGGCCGGCGATGAAGGGCAGCAGCAGCTGCGCGATGATCTTCCACACGGCGTGCAGGGTCTCGCCGCCGCTGCCGGCGGGTGACTGTGCGCCCATCAGCGCGCCGACCAGCAGCGGGGTGAGGAAGATGCCGATGATGCTGGAGGCGGAGGCGCTGCAGATGGCGGCGGGGATGTTGCCGCGGGCGATGGAGGTGAAGGCGACGGCGGACTGCACCGTGGCGGGCAGGGCGCAGACGTAGAGCACGCCCAGGTACAGCTCGGGCGTCACCAGCGGCGCCAGCAGCGGCTTGAGGGCGAAGCCGAGCAGGGGGAACAGGCCGAAGGTGGCGAGGAACACGGTCAGGTGCAGGCGCCAGTGGGTGGCGCCGGCGATGATCGCCTCGCGCGACAGCTTGGCGCCGTGCAGGAAGAACAGCAGGGCGATGGCGAACACGGTGGCGCCGTCGAACACGGCGGCCATGGCGCCGCGCGCCGGCAGCAGGGTGGCGGCGGTGACGGTGGCGACCAGGGCCAGGGTGAAGTTGTCGATGCCGAGGCTTTGGCGGGTCATGGGGTGCGCCCGATGCGGGAACTCATGGGCGCCTATTTCAACGCCGCTTTATTTAGAACACAAATGGATTTATCAAATGACTTCATGAGTAAAATGCATTAATGTCTCCTGCGGGGGAATGTATTAATGCCTCCTGCGGAGGACGCATGAATGTCTCGCTGCGGCAGATGAAGGTGTTCCTGGCGGTGGCGCGCGACCGCAATTTCAGCCGCGCCGGGGCCCGCGTCGGCCTGTCGCAGCCGGCGGTGAGCCGCAGCGTGCGCGAGCTGGAGGAGCAGCTGGGGCTGCGCCTGCTCGACCGTACCACCCGCGAGGTGGCGCTGACCGACGCCGGGGTCAAACTGTCGGGGGCGCTGGACCGGCTGATCGACGAGCTGGAGAACGCGCTGCTGGAGGCGCGCAGCGCCGGCGAGCAGCACCGCGGCAAGGTGCGGGTGGCGAGCGCGCCGACGCCTTCGGCGGCGCTGATGCCGGGCTACATCTCGGCCAGCGCGCGGCGCTATCCGGGCATCACCCTGACGATGCGCGACCAGAGCCAGCAACTGGTGCTGGACAGCGTGCGCGGCGGCGAGGTGGACTTCGGCCTGGCGGTCGAGCCGCAGCAGGCCGACGACCTGCACGTGCAGCGCATCATGAGCGACAGCTTCCGCCTGGTGTGCCGTGCCGATCATCCGCTGGCGCGGCGCGCACGCCTGTCGTGGACGGCGCTGCACGGCGAGAAGCTGGTGCTGCTCGATTATTCCTCCGGCAGCCGGCCGCTGATCGACCGCGCGTTGCAGGAGCGCGGCGTGCGCTGCGAGGTGGTGCAGGAGGTGGGACACCTGAGCACGGCGTTTCGCATGGTCGAGGCAGGCATCGGCATCAGCGTGGTGCCGGCGCTGTTCCTGCCGGCGCCGCAGTCGGGACTGGTGGCGCTGCAACTCACGCCGCGGGTGTCGCGCGGCATCGTGCTGCTGCGGCGGCGCAATCGCTCGCTGTCGCCGGCGGCCGAGGCGGTGTGGCGGCTGATGGCGGAGACGGTGACGCCGCAGGCGACGGAGACGGCTTGAAACGGGCGGAGTTCTCGGTTGTGGCCGAAGCGGGCCCCTCACCCCAGCCCTCTCCCTCCCTAAAGGGACTTCCTGCGGTCGCACGTTCGTGGGGAGAGGGAGATGATGAGTTCTAATAACGCAGGGTCTTGCGTGCGCCCAGGCCGGTGAACATGCCGGCCAGGCCGGTGAGGAACTCCAGCAGCAGCACGACGATGCCGACCAGGGCGAAGCCGGTGTAGATGGCGGTGCTGTCGAGCGGGATGGTGTAGGAGTAGCTGGCGTAGGTCTCGCGCAGCAGGTCGTGGTCGCCGTAGCGGACGATGTACAGCACCTTGCCGGGCAGCTGCGTCTTGAGGCCTTCGCGCTGGTCCCTGAAGTGCAGGAAGCGCAGGTAGATGGTCTCGATCGGGCTGGCCTCGTCGCGGAACACCATGTCGGTGCTCTCCTTGTGGCGGCGGATCAGCGATTCCATCGAGCCGCCGAAATCGCGGTCGGCGATGTCCTGGTAGCCCTTGAGGTCGGTCTGCACCTCCTGGAAATGGGCGTCGAGGCGCTTTTCGTACTGGTCGACGAAGCTGGGGATCTGGATGCCCATCAGCAGGGCGATGCAGGCGACGAAAATCAGCAGGTAGCGGTACAGGAAAGACATGGTGGTTGAGCCGTTGTCGAGTCTAGTTATGGTTTGAGGCCGCGGCGGCGCCGGAGTTGCGGGATGGAATCCGAAGCCGTTTGCGGGTCATAGCCTAAGCGTATCGGGGGCATAGCAACAATTACCTTGCGGCGGGGCGAGAACGGGTCTTAAATGAGAATAATTCTCATGTAAGGCCGTTGTCATGGAAGCTGTCCTGTCCCGCGAAATCCAGGGTGTGCCGGTGGCGGGTGGGCTGCGCCGCCTGGCCGGACCGGGGCTGCTGGTGGCGGTGGGTTACATGGATCCGGGCAACTGGGCCACCGATATCGCCGGCGGCTCGGCCCACGGCTACGCCCTGCTCGGCGTGGTGGTGGCGGCGAGCTTGCTGGGCTTGCTGTTCCAGACCCTGGCGGCGCGGGTGGCGGTGGCCACCGGCGAGGATCTGGCGCGGCTCAGCGCCCGCCACCTGCCGGCGCCGCTGGCCAAGGCGGCCTGGCTGGCAGGCGAGGCGGCGATCGTCGCCACCGCGCTGGCGGAGCTGGTCGGCGGGGCCATCGCCCTGCAGCTGCTGTCCGGCCTGCCGTTCGCCGCGGGCATGGGCTTCACGGCGCTGGCGACGCTGGCGGTGATGGCCTGGTCCGGCGGCCGCGACGGCGTGCACGAGAAGCTGGTCAATGTCCTGCTGGCGATCGTGGCCCTGAGCTTCGTGTTGCTGCTGGTGCTGGCGCGGCCGGATCCGGCGCAGGCGCTGCGCGAAGTGGCGCACAGCGGCGGCCTGCTGCGCGAGCGCGGGGCGCTGCTGCTGGCGCTGGGCATCGTCGGCGCCACGGTGATGCCGCACAACCTCTACCTGCATTCCGGCCTGGTGGCGGAGCGGGTGCGCGGCATCGCGCCGCGCCTGCGGGCGCAGGCGATGCGCCTGGCGACGCGCGACACGGCGGTGGCGCTGGGCCTGGCGATGCTGGTGAACATGGCGATCCTGTGCGTGGCGGCAGCCTCGCTCGGCGGCCTGGGCCGGGCGGTGGGCAGCCTGGCCGATGCGCATGCGGCGCTGCGCGCCGGCCTCGGCGCCGGCGCGGCCCTGATGTTCGCGGCGGCGCTGTATGCGGCGGGACAGAGCTCGGCCATCACCGGCGTGATGGCGGGCAGCCTGCTCAGCCGCGGCTTCCGCGGCCGCGAGAGCCCGGCCTGGCTGCGCGGCATCGCCACGCGCCTGGGCGCGGTGGTCCTGGCCTGCCTGTTCACGGCGTACAGCGGCAGGGTGTCGCCGGATGCGCTGCTGGTGTTCTCGCAGGTGATCCTGAGCCTGGCGCTGCCGTTCGCGCTGCTGCCGCTGGTGCTGCTGGCCTCGCGCCGGGCGCTGATGCGGGAGTTCCGGCTGCGCGGCGCCGCGCGGCTGGGCGCGCTGGCGCTGACGGCGGGGGTGGCGCTGCTCGACCTCTATCTGCTGTGGCAGCAGTTCGCCGGGTAAGGGTTATCAGGGGTTATTTGACGCTGGGCAGCACCGGCCGGGCGTCCGGCGCGGTCGGGTCGAAGCTGCCGGCGGCTTGCTGACGGACGGTCCAGTCGTTCCACTCGCTGTTGCCGCTGAGCAGGTCGCGGCGCGTGGTGGCGTCGATGACCTTGGGCGCCTTGAGGAGGTTGAGGCCGAGCAGGTTGGCCGAGCCGAGGCCGCCGCCGCCGAGGTCCAACTGCAGCAGCGGCACGTCGTTGCAGGCGGAGGAGGCGTTGACGGCGCCGCTGATGCGCAGGTCGCCGGCGGTCATCAGGCACTGCGCTTCGGCGTTGTGGCTCTGCTGCAGGTACTGCGGGCCGGAGCCGAAACTGGCCAGCAGGTGCGGCACCCAGTCCTGCTGGCGGCTGCCGCCGAAGCCGGCGCGCAGGGTCAATCCCGCGCGAAATTCGTCATCCGCCCCGGACTGGGCGGCACAGCAGGCGCAGAGGACGCCGATGGCAACAGCAAACCGCTTGAGCATGAAACCCTTTCCCGGTGCGCCTTGCGGCGCCCGCCAAACTTCCAGAACCAGCTGGGCCGACGCAAACGGTATGCCACAGACGAACGGCGCGTCAGCCCTCACGCCCGTCGAACGGCGGCATTGACCGCCCCGGCCGGCTTGCGGGGCGGCATTATGCACGGTGCAATGCCCCCGATCTACGGTGCGGCTTTACTATGGAGCCAGGGATTTGAATCGGCGATGATGCAAATACCCCCGGCGCAAGGGAAAATCCGCGCCGCCGCTTCCACCCGATACCCCCATGCGTGTTTCCCGACTCCTGATTCCCGTCCTGGCCGTGTGCAGCGGCGCCGCGCAGGCGCTGTCGATCGACGGCGACACCCAGCTGCATGCGGCGGTGGGGCAGGCGCTGTCGGTTTCGGTGCCGATTTCCCTGGTCGGCGACGAGGTTTCAAGGCTGTATTACCGCCTGACGCCGGCTTCCGGCCTGGCCGACGCGGAAGAAAAGGCCGCGGCCTCGGTGCATGCCAGCTACGACCCCGGCGGCCCGGCCATCCTGCTGAGCACGGCCTCGCGGCTGACGGTGCCGGCGATGCGCCTGCACCTGGAGGTGGGTGCCGGCTCGGTGGTGGTGAGCCGCGACCTCACGGTGCTGTTTGACGTTCCGGACCTGAGCCAGTCGGCGCCGCTGGACGCGCCGGCGGCGGTGAAGCAGTTGTCCGGCCGTCCGCCGGCGCCGGCGGAAGCGCCGCCGCCCCCGTCCGCCGCCGCGCCCGCCGGCGCGCAGGGCATCGCCATCGCCCGGGAAGAAGAGCAGAAAGCCGCGCGCGCCTTCGGCGATTCCGCCGCCGGTGGCGCCTCCTCGGGCGCTGCCGCGCCGGCCGAGCCGCAACTGGTGTTGGCGCCGCGGCCCAAGTATTTCAACACCTACCAGGTGAAGAAGGGCGACTCCCTGGCCAGCATCGGTACGCACTTCGCGCACGCCGGCGCCGGCGGCATGGACGCGGTGATGCTGGCGATCTACGAGGCGAATTACGAAGTGTTTCCAGCCGGCGACCCGCAGCATCCGGTGGTGGGCGCGCAGCTGGGCATTCCGGACGCGGCCTCGATCGGCAGCGAGCCGGCCTACCGCGTGGCCGAGTTCAAGGACTACCTGCGCCGGCCAGTGGGCGAGTGGCAGGTGCCGGTGAATCTGCAGCGCCGGGCGGCCGAGCCGGTGCCGCAGGCGCCACCGACGACGCCGGGCTGGCGGCAGCCGCACAACCTCATCGGCATCGCGGTGCTGCTGCTGTTGCTGTGGGCGCTGCGCAAGCTGTTCGCCGGCGGCAGCCACAAGCGCGCCATGGCGGCGCGGCGCGCCATGTCCGCCGGCGGCGCGCCGGCGGTGGCGCCGAACCTGATGCAGAGCAGCGCCTCCGCGCCGCTGCGCGAGCAGTCGGTGGAGCTGGTGGCGCCGCCGCCGCCGGAAACCGAGCTGGCGGAGATCGCCCGCCTGCGCGAGGTGCTGGTGCGGCAGCCGGCCCGCGCCGACATCCGCCTGCGCCTGGCGCAGCGCATGTTCGAGGCGCGCCGCTCTTCCGGCTTCGCCGAGGTGGCGCTGCCGCTGGAGAACGTGCTGAGCCCGGATGCCTGGGAGCGGGTGCGCGCCATGGGCCACGAGCTGTTGCCTTCCGATTTCCGCTTCTCCCCGCAGAGCGCGCTGGTGCCGGCGCCGGAGCTGGTGTCGCTGATGGAGAAGAACCGGTCGGCCCAGGCGCCAGCGCCGGCCGGCGAGGCCGCTTCGATCGACTTCGACTTTCACGGCGAGATGGCGCGCGTCGACAAGGCGCGCAGCGACGTGTTCGGCAACGGCGGCGGCCAAGGGGCCTGATTCCGCTGCGCTGTAAAGGCATGGCACTTACCCAAGGCAGCTTCACCGTCCCTGGAAAGCGAAAAAGCCCTCGCGCAAAGACGCAAAGGTGAAGCACGCAAAGAGCGCAAAGAAAAGCTTTTAAAGCGTCAAAAAGCTGTTGCTGTTCTTTGCGCTTCTTCGCGTCTTTGCGAGAGATGTTGTTGACGTTGCCCTAGGGATGCGCCGGCAACTCCGGCAGGCGCTGCGTGTAGACGTCGGCGCCGAAGCCGGCCAGCCCGGCGCTGCCGGCATATCCCAGATATGGCAATCCAAACAGGTCCTCGACGCTGCGCAGCAGCGCGTAGTGGTTGTACGCGGTTTCGCTGCGCGTGCCCGGCTTGATGAAGGGCGAGATCAGCACCGCGCCGACGCGGCCGCCGCCGGGGCCAGTGAAGCCGGGAAGCACGGCGTTCGGCCCGGCGATCTCGCCGCAGCAGGCGGTCGCGTCGGTCTTAGGGCCGTTCGACTCGTCGAAGGTGACGACCAGCAGGCCGTCGCGGCGGAACGCGGGCGAGGCCAGGATCAGCGGCACCCACTGCTTGAGGAAGGCGTCGGCCGAGACCAGGCCGCCGGGTTCGCCGCCGACGCAGGGCGAGTCGTGGCCGTCGTGGCACAGGCCGGGGACGATCAGCGAGAAGTTCGGCGTGGTGTCGACGCTGGCGAGGTCGGCGGCCAGCTGCTCCAGCCGGACCACGCCGCGATTGCAGCGCGCGGTGTCGTCGACGATGCGGTGCAGGTAGACGAAGGGATTGTGCTTGGTGGCGTACTGGTCGCCGGCCTGGGCCTTGCGCGCCGGGTCTTCGGTGTTGAGCCGCGGCGCGCCGCAGCTGGCGGGCTCGCGCTGCGGGTTGTTGCCCATGTCCTCCATGTAGCCGCGCCAGGTCTTGCCGGCCGCCTCCAGCTGGTCGGGCAGGCTGCGCACCGAGTCGGGGTAGACGCAGCCATGGCCGACGGCCTGGCCGTTCGCGTCGGTGGTGCCGGTGACGGTGAAGTCGGCATAGGTGTGGCAGTCGGCCTGCGTTTCCGGCGTCGGCCCCTGGCCGCTGATCATGGCGATGTAGTTGCCCTGGCTGTTGTGGGCAGTGCCGTAATAGTTCGGCAGCATCGCGCCAAGGGTCGGCAGGGTTTTCGCCAGGTAGGGCGCCACGCTGTTGTCGCCGAAGGAGTTGGCGTAGTCCTCGTTTTCCAGCACCAGCACGAAGACGTGGCCGATGCGCGCCGGCGGCGGCGATTCGTCGTGGCCGGTGGTGGCGCAGGCGGCGAGCAGTAAGGCGAGGCCGGAGGACAGGAGCACGCGGAGCGGTTGGCGCATGGCTGGGACGTTCTGGATGGGACCGGTGCAGTTTACGGCGCGGCCGTGAAACAGTGATGGTAATCCGAGGTTTCGGCGCCACGACCATCCCGGGTTACGCTTCGCTCCACCCGGGCTACGTTGGCTGCATCCATTGTTCAGACGCCAGGCAATCCGTGACAATGGTTCCAGCAACCGATCCGCTTTCATCCGAGGCTATTATGTCCCGCTACAAACTCGCCGGCCTGGCCTTTGTTTTCCTCTGGTTCTTCGGCGGCGGCATTGGCCATTTCCTGGCGACGGGTTTCTTCGTGAGCATCGTGCCACCGTACATTCCCTGGCCGCTGGCGGCGGTGTATGTGAGCGGGGTGTTCGAGCTGCTCGGGGCGTTCGGGCTGATTCCGCGCGTCACGCGGCCCTGGGCGGGGCTGGGCTTGTTCGTGCTGATCCTGTGCGTGACGCCGGCGAATCTGTGGATGTGGCAGCACCCGGAGCTGTTTCCCAAGTTTCCGCCGGTGCTGCTGAGTTTGCGGCTGGTGATCCAGGTGTTTCTGCTGGGGGTGGTGTGGTTCAGTACGCGGGAGCCGCGGGGTGGGATGGTGGCGGCAGCGTGAGAATGTTGTAGCGGCGCAGTTTGAGATTGCGCGCCCCTAACCCTAACCCTCTCCCTCCCTAAAGGGACTTCCTGCGGTCGCACTGCGTGGGGAGAGGGGATTGAAGAAAGATTGGGGGGAGCTGATTTGATTTACTTGCGCATGCCCAGGGTGCTGGTGGTTCCCGAGCGGCCGATGTCTTCCACCGCGGGGGCGGTGCCGAAGAAGCGGTCGCCGCTGCCCATGGAGACGCCCCACCAGTAGTTCTCGTTGCGGAAGTGGTGGTAGCGGTGTTCGCGCACGCGCTTCTGGTAGTGGCCGATATCCGGGCACCAGGGGATGTGGGCCAGGTAGTGCACCCATTCGTAGTGCAGGCCGAGCAGCAGGTAGCTCACTTCGCCGGTAAGCACCAGGGTCTTCCACGGCCACAGCACCCACAGCAGCAGGGCGATGCTGGGCGCGGTGAGGAGGTGGACGTGGCGCGGGATGAAGACCCACTTGAGGTTCCAGGGGTCGGCGTGGTGGCGGCGGTGCGTCACCGGCAGGTAGAAGTCGATGGTGCGGCCGAACAGCTGGCGCGGCTTGTAGTGCAGCATGTAGACGTGGATCAGCCATTCGTTGAACGGGAACCAGGCGATCACGGCCAGGGCCACCAGGGCGTCCTTCCAGCCGAACGGGCCCATCCGCAAACGCCAGATGCCGAAGCCGAGGATGAAGGCGCTGATCAGCAGCGGGCTGGGGTGTTTCCAGAACACCGCCAGCGCGCCGCGGAAATCGCGCGGCAAACTGTCGGGTGGGCGCATCGGATTGCGCCGGGCGGTTTCCTCGGCGGCGATCATCACGCGGTCGTCGCTGCGCTGCGTTGTGGCGCTCATGTCATTCTCCTCCTGAGGCTTCCAGCGCGCGCTCGAGCGCGCGGCGGCCGATTTCGACATGGCGGCGGCCGGCGGCGCGGGCCGCTTCGGCGTCGCCGCTTTGCACCGCCTGGGCGATGCGGCTGAGGCCGGCCTGGTCGCGGAATTCCGCTTCCATGACCTTGGTCAGCAGGCCCCAGACCTGGCGGTAGGTCTTCTGCATGGAATTGAAAGCGAGGCGGAAGGCGATGTTGCCGCCGGCCATGACCAGGGCCTTCCAGAACTCGAAGCAGTGTTCCTGCAGCGCGGCGAGGTCGCCGCCGGCTGCGCGCATCTGTTCGAGGCGCTGGTTGAGCTGCGCGGCGAGTTTCGCGCCGCCGCGCTCGGCGGCCGAGGCGGCGATGTCCGGCGCCAGGGCCGAGCGCATCGCCATCACCGAACGCACCGCCGCGGCGCTCATGCGGCCGCGCTTGTCCACCAGCAGGCTGGGCAGCAATTCGAGTCCTCCCTCGTCCAGGTAGTCCAGCACGACGTGATTGCCGCCCTGGCGTACCGCGACCAGGTGCGACTGCTGCAGGCGCTTGATCGCCTCGCGCACGGCGCCGCGGTTGACGCCGAGCATGTCGGACAGCTCGCGCTCGGACGGCAGGGGGCTGCCGGCGGCGAGCTCGTGGCGGACGATCTTGTCCTTGAGCTGGAGGTAGACCGACTCCGACAGGGACTGCCGGGCAACTTGGCGGAAGGGCGCTGGATTCGACATGAGGTCAGCTTATCATACCAGTTGCCATGCCGGGCACCGGGCCGGGCAACCGCATTGTGTTGCAGTGCAGCGCGCAAGGCCCCCGATTTTGTTCACAAATTTGGTGCGTGCGGGGTTTTGGGGCGGTGTGCGAGTTTGGTGCGCCCACCGTTTGACCGAGGTTTTTTTGACCACTTGCAAACCAAAAAACCGCGCCGCCATTGAGCTTTTGCAAACTGCACAGTACCGGTGCGGGAGGTTGCGCCGCGCGGGCTCGCGGTGCCAGAAAAAACCGCTTCACAAGCGCGTGCGGACTTCGCTAGAGTCATCACAACGATCAAGGAAAGATCGGCGCCGGCCACGGCGCAGTACTTGGACGAAGAAAAAGGGATTTCGCACGCTTCAACGCTCTTGCGCAATCCAGGTGGGCGGGTCGGCCGCTGCAAGCCGCGTGACCGCGCATCCCGGGGTTGCGGCCGTTCATCCGCCGCTGCGGCGGCGTGCCGCCGGGCGGTATCGCGGCGATGCATGGATGGCGCGGCGCGAATGTGGTGCGTACTGTCAAATGGGGGCGAGTGCCACGGCGCCACTTGCGGCGCCGGAAAAAGGTACCGGGGAGGTAGCCTGTGAAAGTCGAGAAGCCCATCCGGGAGATGCATGCCGGAGAGATGACGCTAAGGGAGTTCTACGCCGGATTCGGCCGGGCACTCACGGCGCCCGCGCCTGAGGGCCGGCATTTCGCCTTGGACCTGCTCGACGTGATGCGCACCGCGGTCTACGTGATCGTGTCGGTGCCGGCCTATGCGCTGGCCAGCGTGGTCTTTGCCGCCGCGATCTATGTGCGGCTCGCGGGTGCCTTGCTGATGAAGTAGGCGACAACCCCGCGCAGCCTGGGCCGGCTTGTCGGATGAATCGGCCGGTGCCGCCGTGCTTTTTACCAATCGCCTTGTGGGCACAATTTTTTTGCGACGCCTGCGTCATCCATTTGCGGCGCGCCTATCCGCACTATCCACAGCACCTGTCGATAACTTTTGTACAACTGCTTGTCACAATCGCTGCATGCCCCGTGGTTGCGTGTTTTTTTCCGGTTGTGACGATTTTCTGACCAGCCCGTGAAGCTTGTGTACGAAACGTTCGCCGCTGCACCGCAGCAGGGCGTCGCACAATGTTTCAGCGTTCCAGTTCGTCGAGCGTTTTGGGCCAGTTGCTCTTGAGCAGGCGCGACAGCGCGCGGTCGGCGAGCAGGCGGCCCCCGGTCTGGCAGCGGGCGCAATAGTTGGCCTCGTTGTCGGCGTAGACGATGCGCTGTACCGGTGCGCCGCAATCCGGGCAAGGCAGCTTGTAGCGGCCGTGCACCACCATCTCGGGGTGGAACGCGGTGACTTTCTCCGGCCACTTGCCGGCGGCCTCCTGGCGCAGACGCTCGGTCCATTCATTCAGCACGGCGCGCGTGGCGTCGAACAGGCGCCGCGTCTCCTCCGCGTTCAGCGCGCGGGTCTGCTTGAACGGCGACAGCCGCGCGCGGTGCAGGATCTCGTCGGAGTAGGCGTTGCCGATGGCGCTGAGCACGGTGGGATCGGTGAGGGCGCGCTTGAGCGTGTGGTTGTCGCGGCCCAGCGCGGCGGCGAACCCTGCTTCGTCCGTGTCCATCACTTCCAGGCCGCCGCGCTCGAAGGCCTTGAGCTGCTCGCGGCCCTGCACTAGGTGCAGGGCGGCGCGGCGCTTGCTGCCGTGCTCGACCAGCAGCAGGGTGCCGTGTTCGAAGTCGAACGCCGCCAGGCCCTTGCCCTTGGGAATTGGCGCGCCGGGTTTTTTCCAGTGCAGTCGGCCGAGGACCATCAGGTGGATCACGGCGAAGCAGCCGCCCTCGAACTCGAACACCAGGCGCTTGCCGATGCGCGCGGTGCCGAGCAGGCGGCGGTTGTCGAACGCGGCCGGTGCCGGCGTCACCGTGCGCAGCACGAAGGGATTGCCGATGCGCAGGCGCAGCAGCTTCGCGTCGCGCGCCATGGCTTCGAAGCGCTCGAGGTAGACGGTCAGGTCGGGCAGTTCGGGCATGGCGCCGGCAGGGACAGGTCCATGCAGCCAGTGTAGCTGTCCTCAATCAGTTTCTTGCGCCGGGTCGCATTGCGGGGTGCGCGGCATGCCGTTGACGCGACGCGTGCGCTCGACATCGAACTGCCAGGGGCTGCCCCAGGCCGGGGCGCTGTACACCAGGTATTGCGGAAAGCGGCGGTCGGGCAGTTCGCGGCTGGTGACGAGGACGTTGCGCTCGAGGTCGAGATGGCCGAAGCCGTAGCTGATTTCCGGCAGGGTGAGACGCACTTCATCGAACTCGCGCAGGCAGGCGCGCAGAAAGAACGCGGCGGCGCCGAAGGGCTGGGTGGTGACGCGGTACCACCAGGGGTTGCGTGCACGCTCCCAGCGCTGGAACACGTAGCGGCCGAGCACCACGGCGCAGCGGCCGCCGCTGCGCAGCAGCCGCGGCCGCGCCTCGCGCAGCGTGGCTGCGCCGGCGTCGCGCAGACTGATCTCGCCAAGGGCTTCGCGCGGGGCAAGGCTGCCGTCCTGGAAATGCAGGACATCGTGCGGGCGCTCTTGCAGCTGCTGCTGGCTGCGCGCGGGTTGCGGTGCGGCACGCCAGGATTCGTGGATCAGCCATTCGCCGCCGGGGAAGCGCAGACTTTCGCTGCTGCGCTGGACCAGCTCCTCATCGGGCGCGGATTGCGGCAGGGCAAGGGACATGGGGGACTCGCTGCGGGCGGGCCGGATCGGCCCAGGACCGAGGCTAGGCGGCGCGCATGCCGGGGCGGTGGCGGAGTTGTGCAAAAGCGGAGGAATCGGCACGGTTGATTCGATTCCAAGCCTGTAGGTCGGCCTTCAGGCCGACTGCCACGGTGACAACGTCGCCCTGAAGGGCGACCTACTGAGTTTGATTTTGGAGCAAAGCCAACTACGCCGGAATTTGTGACAGGAAGGATTCGAGCGCCCGATTGAACGCGGCCGCGTTCCACAGGTTCATGGCGTGCGAGGCGGCGGGGATGGTGGCGCGTTGCGCGCCGGGCAGCAGCTTTTCCAGGCCGTCGAGCACGGCGGGGTAGGGTGATGGGCTGTTGGCGCCGCCGACCAGCAGCAAGGGCTGGCGCAGGCGCAGCGCGGTGTCGGGCGTGAGCTTGGCGTAGCTCTCGGCGGCCTGGCCGATCAGGGTGTTGGCGTTGTCGCGCATCATGCGCTTGATCGGCGGCACGGTACGGGCCCAGGTGCCGGCGCCGCTGACGGTGTCGATGAACAGTTCCAGCGCCTCGTCGGTCCGGTGTTCGCGCAGCAGCTCGAGTGCGCGCTCGCGGAAGCCGCCGCGGTCGAGATCCTCGGGGCCGCCGGCTTCGCACAGGCGCAGGCCCGGCTCGGCCAGCACCAGGCTGTGCAGCAGTTGCGGCGTACGCTGTGCAAAGGCGTAGGCGACGCTGCCGCCGCGCGAGTGGCCGACCAGGTCGATGCGGCCCAGGCCGAGTTCGCGTACCAGCGCGGCGAGATCGTCGGCGTGCTGCTCGACGGTGAAATCCGCATCGTTGCCGTCCCAGGCCTCGGGCCAGTAGTGGCGCAGGCTCACGGCGATGACGCGGCGCCGCACGCTCAGCGGCTCCATCTGCGGCCCCCAGAAGCGGTAGTCGCAGAGGCTGCCGTGCACCAGCAGCAGCGGCGCGCCGCTGCCGGCCTCGATGTAGCCGAGGTCGTAGTCGTTGACGCGCGCAGTGCGTGCGATGGAAGTGCTGGGCATGGGTTGCGGCTTTTATCCAAGGTCCTTCGATTTGAATGCAGTTGCGCGCAGGAGCCGGTCGTTACGGCCCCTCTCCCCCAGCCCCTCTCCCGCTTTGCGGGAGAGGGGAGTGAACTCTATCCACCTCGCCAAACCACGCGCCCGATGATCTGCAGACGCTCGATGGCGTCGGCGGCAATCAGCAGCATCGCGTACTCGGGGGCGGGGTTGTCGCTGTGGACTTCCACGGCGCCGTCGGCGCGGCGCGACAGGCGCTTGACGCGCAGTTCGTCGTCGACGGCGATGGCGTAGACCTCGCCGTTGCGGATGGCGCAGTCGGCGGTGTGCACCAGCACCACGTCGCCGCTGCACAGGAACGGCGCCATCGACTCGCCTTCGACGCTGATGATGCGGCAATCCTTCACCGCCAGGCCCTTGCGCTTGAGCCAGTCGCGGCGGAAGGCGTGGGAGCTGTCGATCTCCTCGTGCTCCCAGCTGACCCGGCCGCCGCCGGCGGAGAGCATGGGGCCGTAGACGCGGGTGACGAAGGTGTAGCTGGCGGCGGCGCCCTCGACCTTGGCGGCGCCGCTCTTGCCGGGCGCGCGGCGCGCGCCCTTGCCGGAGTTGAGCCACTTGGGGTTGAGGTTGAGCAGCTCGGCGAGCTGGAGCAGATGGTCGTCCTTGAGCGATTCGATCTGTCCGGATTCCCACATCGAGACGGTGGCGCGGCTGACGCCGATGCGGCGCGCCAGCTCGGCCTTGCTGATGTCGAGTTCCTCGCGCGCTTCGATGATGCGGCTGGCCAGGGTGTTCATATGCGGACTATAAGGGCGTTAACTGTACTTAACAATGGACGGGTGCCGCGGCCGGGTGCATAGTCGAGGCGCATCCGCAATGGCCCGCTGCCGCATCCAAGGGATAGCGGCGCGGTGCCGGGGTGGCACCGCGCGATAACCGGGGCCAAAGACTTCCATGAAGCGCATCCGTTCCAGCCTGATCAGCCTGCTCTTTACCGCGGCGGTGGCCGTGCCGCTGGTGGCCTGCGGCCATCCGCACACCAGTGCCGGTTTTGTGCACTTCGACGGCGGCGGTATCAGCCTCAAGAACGGCACGGTGGTGATCAAGCTGAAAGGACAGGACACGGCCCATGTCAGCGGCGATGGCCAGCTGCGCATCGGCGACCGGGATATCGCGGTGTCGCCGCAGGCGCGGGCGGCGCTGAGCCGCTACAACGCCTCGGCGCTGGGCTTCACCGACCAGGCGGTGAACCTGGGAGTGGACAGTGCGGACTTCGCGCTGCACACCATCGGCCAGGTATTCGACGGCTTGCTGCACGGCACGGCCGACCAGGTCGGCAAGGACGCCGAGCAGGGCGGCCGCGATATCGAAGCGAAGGCCAGGGCCCTGTGCCAGCGCATGGACGAGTGGCGGCTGGCGCAGGATGCGGCCGCGGCGGCGGCGCCGGAGTTCCGGCCGTATGCGCTGATCACGGCGAGCGACACCGACCAGTGCACTGTCGACGAGCACCACCAGCACGCGCCGGACAAGCCGGCGGCGCAGCAGATCTCCAGCTAGTACCTGCCCCAGCCGGTGGAACTGCCGGCGGCGGGTGCGGTCCATCTGATGCAGGCGCTGCATGGACGCATCGTCTGGGCTGCGCCGCAGCCCGGCTGGCTGGATTGCCGGCGCTGTCATCGGTTCCACTTCATGGAGGAAGGCAATGGACGTGTTGAAAAAAGCCGCATTTGTTCTGGGTCTGGCCGTGTTCGGCGCGGGCTTGAGCGCCTGCAACAAGAGCCCGGATGCCGGCTCCAGTGCCGGACCGTCCGCGACCACGCCGGGTTATGGCTCTTCTTCCGGCAGCTCGAGTTCCTCGTCGTCCGGCGGCTGAGCCGGCGGCATCGCTGCACCGGGAGGGCGGTCCGCGCGGCGGTCCGCCCTCTTTGCCTGAACGCCTCCCAAGGCTAGGCGCGGCCGCCGGATTGGACTAGGCTGTTCGGGCCGCCCTGCCATGCCGTTCCAAGGCGCAGATCGAAACACTACGCGGCGGAACCGCGGCATGCGCCGGACGGGCAACCGGTCTGGTCAGGAGGGCATGTCATGAGCGATTTGGACACCATCACGCTGCTCAATCGTCTGATCGTCACATCCAAGAACGGCGAGGAAGCCTTGCGCGCCGCGGCGTCGGAGGCGCATCACGCGGAGCTGAGGCAGTCGCTGGTGGAGTATTCGCATTTCTTCGCCGACGCGGCGCACGAGATGCAGGAGATGGTGCAGAAGCTGGGCGGACATCCCAAGGGCATCGGCACCTTCGGCAATACGCTGCACCGCTGGGTGCTGCACATGCGGGCGCTGATCGAAGGCCGCAACGAAGCGATGATCCTCGACAGCGTCGAGAGCGATGAGCGTGAGGCCGATGCCCGCTTCGACGACGCGGTGAGCCATTGGGAGACCTCGCCGGAGGTTCACGCCATGCTCGAGCGGCGGCGCGATGAAGCGCGGCAGCGCCACGAGGCGATCCGCTCGATGCGCCAGCGGCTCGATACCCTGCACTGAGCGGGGGCGCATCCGGGCCGCCGCGCCAGCGGCGCGGGCAGGCAAGCGGCGCCGCTGCGACGCGGATCGACTGCGGCTGAACCTGCGTCTGGCCGCGTCGGCAACGCGGCCAGACGGGCCGGCGCAAGCTCGCGCCCGGCCCTGCATGGCTTACACGGAACCAGGTAATTTTTTCAGCCTTGTGTAAATGCCCGCCCTGCTCCGCGGTCGGCCGCCGATGGTAACTGTCTGAACAACAAGTGTGTTTTCCTGTCGCGGACCCCTGGCATGCAACTCGCAACCGGGTATGGGGCATCCAACGATCAGGGACCAGCCATGGCCGTTACAACAACAACTCGCAAGAAAGCTGAACGTCACCTCTCTCCGGGCCCGCGGCGCCCGGTTGAACCGGCCGTGGTCCGGGGATACCGCGATCGTCTGTCGCAGGTGCAGCTGCCGGCGGCGAACGACCGCGAGATCGCAAGCCTGCGCGACGCCGACGATCAGCTGGTAATGCGCGCGCAGGACGGCGACAGCCCCGCGTTCGAACTGCTGGTGCGCAAGTACCAGCACAAGACCATCCAGCTGGTCAGCCGCCTGGTGGGCGAGGCGGATGCGCCGGACGTGGCGCAGGAGGCCTTCATCAAGGCCTGGCGTGCGCTGCCGGGTTTTCGCGGCCAGAGCGCGTTCTACACCTGGCTGTACCGCATCGCGATCAACTCGGCCAAGAACCACCTGGTATCGCGCGCGCGCCGGCCGGCCACCCAGGATATCGACATCGCCGACGCCGAGTTGTACGGCCATGCCGAGTATCTCAGCGATCTGGATACGCCGGAGTCCTGCCTGCTGGCCGGGGAGATCAGGGACAAGGTATCGGCGCTGATCGGCAAGCTGCCGGGCGACCTGCGCCAGGCGATCGTGCTGCGCGAGCTGGAAGGGCTCAG
>FTAG01002223.1_pt1 | contig 17733 bp, 13 predicted proteins | sample 1638911 | NCBI WGS metagenome assembly FTAG01 (sample SAMEA3914813, study PRJEB12502) | metagenome | biome: forest; material: soil | place: Canada | collected 2011-07-07 | depth 0.3 m
AGCAGGTCGATGCGAGGGCTATTGGTCATCGGCGGTCTCCGTGGCGGCAGTGCTGGTGCGCTGCGCGCGGGTGGGGAAATGCTGGTTCACGCGGGCGAGGCGGGCGGCGGGCTCTAACTGGGTGGGGGGGGGGGGGATCAAGCCCCGCCGCTGTCATCCTGAGCGGAGCGAAGGATCTGGTGCCGTCACCCTGCCTTCCCTGGCGCGACTTCATCTATACGGGAAACCCCGGCCCGGCCATCCATGGCCGGGCGTTCGGTCTCGCAGGCGATGACATTGAGTCATCGCCTAAACGCGAGCCCTCACCCTTCGCTCCGCTCAGGATGACATCAACGACTGACCGTGCGCTCCCACATCTCCAGATAAGCCTCGGCCGAGTTGAACAGCGCGTCGACGGCCGGCTGGCCGCCCTCGATGCGCGTCTCCTCGACGAAATCCGCCACCAGGCCGTAGTGGGCCCAGCCTTCCTTGTTGATGTCGAACACGCGCTGGCCGCTGACCTCGCGGTCGAACGTCACCGGCTGGATGCCGTCGAACTGCGGGCCCCAGCCCGGACCCTTGAACAGGGTGTAGGGATAGACCACCGGCACGGCGCCGGCGCCGCGCGGCGGAGCCTGGTGGGCCAGGCCGTTGGCGTCCGCGCCGTAGCCCATGCCGAAGAAGTACTTGGGGCTCCTGGCCGGCAGCAGCTTGTTCAGCGTCTTGACGTACTGCGCGCCGTTGCCATTGCCCGGGAACAGGATGCCGCCCACCGCCAGGATGCGGCGCGCCTGCTCCATGCTGATGCCGCCATGGCCGCCGTGAGTGGAGACCACCGGGTACTGCGGACTCTGCGCCTCGGCCATATCGAGCAGCTCGTCCTTGATCTTCAGTTCGAGATGATCGACCTCGATGATGATCTTCTTCTGCATCATCTTCTGCAGGGCGTAACGGCCGAGATCGGTGAGGAAACGCGCGTTGCACTGGCGCGTATTCGGGTACAGCGGCAACGCGCCGGCACCGCCGGCCTTGAGCAGGGCGGCGAGCAGCGGGTTGAGCGTGCCGGTGGGATCCGAGGTGGTCATGATCGCGCCCGGATCGTAGAAGTAGTCGCCGGCCGGGCAGTCATAGGTGGCCCAGAAGCTGCCGGTATCGACGAAGTTGCCGGCGTTTAGCACCAGGCCGTCGAAGATGCCGTTGCCGCCGAAGGCGTTGTTGAATTCGTGCACCGGAAACATCTCGCGCACGCCGAGCTGGTAGAGGCGGTCGAGCTGCGTGTCGATGTCGGCCCTGGTGCAGCCGTCGATCTCGGAACCTTGACCGGCGATCTGCACCACGTTGCAGTTGAACAGGTGCGAGATCTCGATGCCCAGCACCACCGCCAGCTTGCCGTCGTTGATCACCTTGCGCGCGTCGGCGGGGTTGTCGACCAGGCGGAACCAGCCCTTGCCCGGCCCGCCTTCCTGGGCGTCGACGTAGTCCTGCAGCTCGTGCATGAACTGTACCTGTGAGACGGCGCTGTTCATCTCGTTGCAGTCCTGCAGCGGGTTGTGACCCGGGGTCTTGGACTCCAGGGTGCACAGCGCCTGGTTCTCCACCAGGTCGTTGACAATCAGGCGCAGGCCGGCCTTGTAGGTGCGCTCGATCCACTTGTAGTAGGTGTTCTCGTGCATCAGCGAGCCGGCGGCCGGCCAGTCGACGAAGGTCGGCCAGCCCTGGGTGTCGTGATGGCCGACCGGGTTGCCGCCGAGGAAGTTGCCGACGACGTCGAGCGTACCGTCGGGGCCGTGCACCGCCTCGCAGTTCTTCAGCGCCTCGGTGATGCCGAAGCGGTGGAATGGCACGCCGTAGTGGCCGCCGCCGAGGAAGGTGGTGGCGCTGATGTGCAGGTGGCTGTCGGCGAAGCCGAGCACCGGCTGGTCCACGCCGCGGCCTTTGTAGGTTTCGCCGCTGGCATTGACCTGGGCTTCCGGATACTCGGTGCAGCCCTTGGTGCCGTCGAAACCGAATTGGCCGGCGCTGTCGGCCAGCACCAGCCTGCCGCTGGCCGCGTCCACCGCGAGCGCCTTGCCGGCGGCAGCCGAGGACACGGTATAGACGCCCGGCGAGGCGGTGTCGACGGTCCAGTCGGCGGCGTCGGAAGGCGCGCTGTCGCTGGTCACGGCGCCGCTCTCGGCCGCCATGAAGGACCGGTCGTGGGCGTAGAACAGGTACTTGCCCAGGGCGGTGGGCTTCATGAAGAACGGCTCACCCTGGGCCAGCGTGGTGGTGGATGCGGTATAGCCGCCATCGCTGCCGTGCACGGCGTAGGTGTCGGCCGGCAGCGCCTTCAGCGCATAGCAGCCATTGGCGAGGTCGTAGCGCGTCTGCGGCGTGGCGCCAGGTGGCAGCACGCCGTTGCCGCCGCCAGAGGACGAGCCGGCCGCGACACTGCTGGAGCTGCCGCAGCCGCCGAGCAGCAGGGACGCGGTCCCGGTCAACAGCAGCCCGATGATGGTCTGACGCATGCCCGACTCTCCCCCGAGGGTGCCGCCGGCTCGCGGTGCGAGCGGCGTTTTTCTTGTGTCAGGGATGTTACGGGCGGGGGCCGCGGGCGGATATGGTAAAACCAACCCACCAGATTTCCATCGCAAAATCCCATGAACCGGCCGGCACTCCTGATCCTCGGCATCGGCGCACCGATCCTCGTCGGCCTGTTTGCGCTGCTGCGGCCCGCGCCGCCGGCGGTGCCGGCCGCGCCAACCGCCGCTGCACCCGCCGCCGGTGCCGCCGCTGCGCTGACGGTGCAGGCGGCGCCGCAGGCACGCAGCTTCGACATCGTGGTGAGCCGGGGCCATCGGGTTTCGGGCCCGGCGTTGATCCAGGTCCATGCCGGCGAGGACGTCGTGCTGCGCGTCACCACCGACCAGGCGGACGAGCTGCACCTGCACGGTTATGACCTGCATCTGCACCTGCACCCGGGAGAACCGGGCACGCTGAGCTTCCAGGCCGTGCACACCGGCCATTTCGACTACGAACTGCACCACGCCCAGCTCGAGCTTGGCTCCCTGGAAGTGTTGCCGCAGTGACGCGGCGGCGCTGCGCTGCCGCCGCGTCTTCCTCCGCTACAGCCCAGCCCCTCTCAGCTCGCTCAGACGCGCCGCCGCGACCGGCACCATCAGGGCGGTGCGCCCCGACGCGCTGTCGACCACCTCGGCCGAAGGGATCGCAACGCCTCCGGTCGGGTCCGGCTCCCAGCATGGCTCGATCTCCAGCCGGCGCGGCGTGGCCAGCAGGGCGAGCAGGCCGCCCGGCGTTTCCGGCAGCGCGAACTCCAGGCTGCTGCTCTGTCCCGGCTGCAGCGCGTAGCGCGTCGAAGTGAGGACCGCGCCGCTGGGGTCGTGGATCATGAGGTCGCCCACACAGGGCTGGGGCGCACCCAGGACGCTGTCGTGCGGGTAGCAGAACACGTTCATGCGTAAGGTCTGACCGCCGGCGATGCCGACCGGCCCGAACACCGGCGGATCGCCGGCAGCAAGTGCCGGCAGCGTGAACAGTCCGAATATCAGGGCGGCGGCCGATGTGCCGCGGGTGGGAAGGATCGTGCGGTGCATGGTGCAGGTCTCCGGGTTGCGGGCGCGGATGTGCGCCTTCAGCCGTATACCGAAATCGCGCGGCGAATCCCGCCAATCAGCGCAGGGCCGCACTGGCCTCGCTGGACCCGGCGCTTCCGCCGACGATCTTCAGCGCCCGCGGCAGTGCCCCGATACACACCCCTAGCAAGATCCCAGGATGGGTTGAAAACGCAGCGCAGCCCATCACCGATCCGACGCGCCCGGCCGGCAGCCGGCAACTCTCGACGTCGATGAAACTCCCCCGCCGGACGCAACGCTAGTTCGGCTTGGCGCTGGCTTCATTCGACGAAGGACTGTGGCCGGCGGCGTTGATCGCCTGCACCACGAAGTAATAGTTGGTGCCGGCAGTCAGGCCGGTCACCGTGCCGCTGGTGCTGTTGCCGCCCGCAACGTTCAGCGCCACCGGCGGCGCCTCGCCGTGGGAGCTGGTGCTCTTGTAGATGTTGTAGCTGGCGGCGCCGGACACGGCGGTCCAGTGCAGGGTCACGCTGCCGGCGCCGGCGCCGGCGCCGGCGCTGGCGGTGAGGTTGGCCGGTGCGGCGGGCAGCGATGCTGCCGCAGGCGTGGCGCTCGCCTCGTTGGAGCGGGCGCTTTCGCCGTTGGCGCTGGCCGCGGTGACCTTGAAGAAGTAGCCCGTGCCATTGCTCAGGCCGGTGATCACGGTGGTGGTGCCGCTGACCCCGGTCTTCACCGGAGTGGCGCCTTCGTTGCCCGCCGACAGGCCTTGATAAACCTTGAAGCTCGTTCCGGCTCCACTGTTGGAAGTCCAGGCCAGAGTCACCTGGCCATTGCCGGAGGTCGCCGTCAGATATGTCGGCGGCGAGGGCGACGCGTTCGCCGCCGGCGTCGCATGGACTTTACTGGAATACTGGCTGGAGACGCAGCCCGTCGCCGTGAGTCTGATTCACCCTGCGCGCTGGACGCCGCGCTGGTGCCCGCGGCGTTGACCGCCTTGACGATGAAGTAGTAGCGGTTGCCGTCGGTCGGGACCGTGATCACGTCGCTGGTGCCGGTGATCCCGGTGTGCGTCGGGACGATGGCCGAGGGAGCGTTGATGCCCTCGTAGACGTTGTAGGACGCCGCACCCGCACTGGGGTTCCAGTGCAGCGTGACCTGGCTATGGCATCTACGCCGCTCGGGATCGCCGGCGGACAATCCTGCTTGAACACGCTGCCGGCGTTGAGGGCACCGCCGTTGTAAGTGGTGCCGTAGAGATCGCCGTCGACGGCCTGGATCAGGTCGGAATAGGGCGTGTCGCCGTCGGGCTGGAATCTGCTGGGCACGCGCGACTGGTTCAATTGTGAATCCTGTCGCAGCCGATCAAAGCCGCCTGAAAACCCCGGGCAGAAACAAAAAGGCGGCCCGAAGGCCGCCTTTTCTTTTTACAATCAGTAACCTGCTGTGGCTCCCGGAGTTGGACTCGAACCAACGACCCGCTGATTAACAGTCAACTGCTCTACCGACTGAGCTATCCGGGAATACGGCAGGTCGCGTATTTTAGCCAACGCACGTCACAACGCAAACCATTTCGCCGACTTTTTTTAACCAGCGATCGTCGCCAGACGCTCGAGGCACTTGCGCAGCACCTCGTCGCTGGTGGCGAAGGACAGGCGCAGGTGGCCCTCGGTGCCGAACGCCGAGCCAGGCACCGCAGCCACCAGGGCCTTCTGCAACAGCAGGTCGGCCAGTTCCAGGTCGTTCCTGCAACCCAGCTTGTCGATCAGGCCCTGCACCTTGGGAAAAGCGTAGAAGGTGCCGTCACTCGGCTGGCACTGGATGCCCGGGATCTGGTTGAGGCCGGCCACCAGCAGGTCGTGGCGGCGCTTGAACGCCACCGTCATCTCGGTCACGCAGCTCTGGTCGCCGTTCAGCGCCGCCTCGGCCGCCACCTGGGAGATCGAGGCGGGGTTGGAGGTGCTCTGGCTCTGGATGTCGGTCATGGCGGTGATCAGCGGCTTGGGGCCGCAGGCCCAGCCGATGCGCCAGCCGGTCATGGCGTAAGTCTTGGACACGGCGTGGATCACCACGGTGCGCTCATACAGGTCCGGGCAGGCATTGACGATATTGGCGAAGGGCTCCCCGGTCCACAGGATCTTCTCGTACATGTCGTCGCTGGCGATGATGATGCGCGGATGCTTGCGCAGCACCTCGCCCAGCGCGGCCAGCTCGGCCTTGCTGTAGCCCATGCCCGAAGGGTTGGACGGGGCGTTGAGGAAGAACAGGCGGGTGCGCGGGGTGATCGCGGCCTCGAGCTGGGCCGGGGTGATCTTGAGCCGCGCTTCCTGGGTGGTCTGGATGATGACCGGGGTGCCGTCGGCCAGCAGCACCATGTCCGGGTAGCTGACCCAGTACGGCGCCGGGATGATGACCTCGTCACCCTTGTTGAGCAGGGCCTGGCACAGGTTGTAGCAAGACTGCTTGCCGCCGCAGGACACCAGGATCTGCGCAGCCGTGTACTCCAGGCCATTGTCGCGCTGGTGCTTGGCGGCGACCGCCTTCTTCAGGCTCGGCGTGCCGCCTACCGCCGTGTACTTGGTGAAGCCGTCGCGGATCGCCTTCTCGGCCGCGGCCTTGACGTGCGCCGGGGTATCGAAATCCGGCTCGCCCGCGCCCAGCGACAGCACGTCCTTGCCCTGCGCTTTCAGCTCGGCCGCCTTGGCGGTCACGGCGAGAGTGGGCGAAGGCTTGATGCGGCTGACGCGTTCGGCGAGTTCCACGACTGCTCCTCGTAACAAGTGGGGTTGAAACGGCGCAGAATGATACGCAAATTCCTTCCCGAATTCCCTCTTTTCCTGATCTATGGCCAAGCCTGAACCCGCCGCCGAGCCGGCAGAACACAAGGTGGTGCGGCTGCGGCGCCGCGCCGAAAGCGGTTTTCAGCTCAAGGCCGACTGGAAGCCGGCCGGCGACCAGCCAACTGCAATCGCGCAGATGGCGACCAACCTGCAGGACGGCCTGGCGCACCAGACCCTGCTCGGCGTCACCGGCTCGGGCAAGACCTACAGCATCGCCAACGTGATTCAGCGCGAGCAGCGCCCGGCCCTGGTGATGGCGCCGAACAAAACCCTCGCCGCCCAGCTCTACGGCGAGTTCAAGGAATTCTTCCCGAACAACGCGGTGGAGTATTTCGTCTCCTACTACGACTACTACCAGCCGGAGGCCTACGTCCCCTCCACCGACACCTTCATCGAGAAGGACTCCTCGATCAACGAGCACATCGAGCAGATGCGCCTGTCGGCGACCAAGGCCCTGATGGAGCGCAAGGACGCGATCATCGTCGCCTCGGTCTCGGCGATCTACGGCCTGGGCGACCCGGAATCCTATTTCCAGATGGTGCTGCACCTGGTGCGCGGCGACCGCATCGGCCAGCGCGAGATCATCCGCCGCCTGACCGAGATGCAGTACACCCGCAACGACGTCGAGCTGGCCCGCGCCACCTATCGCGTGCGCGGCGAGGTCATCGACGTACACCCGGCCGAGTCCGACGGCGAGGCGGTGCGCATCGAGCTGTTCGACGACGAAGTCGAAAACATCAGCACTTTCGACCCGCTCACCGGCGAGGTCACGCAGAAGCTGCCGCGTTACACCATCTACGCCAAGAGCCACTACGTCACGCCGCGCGAGCGCATCCTGTCCATGCGCGACGGCATCAAGGACGAGCTGCGCCACCGCCTGGAATACTTCCGCGCCAACGGCAAGCTGCTGGAGGCGCAGCGCCTGGAGCAGCGCACCATGTTCGACCTGGAGATGATCCAGGAGATCGGCTACTGCAACGGCATCGAGAATTACTCGCGCTGGCTCACCGGCCGCCAGCCGGGCGAGCCGCCGCCCTGCCTGTTCGACTACCTGCCGCCCGACGCCCTGGTGGTGATCGACGAGTCGCACGTCACCGTGCCGCAGATCGGCGCCATGTACAAGGGCGACCGCTCGCGCAAGGAAGTACTGGTGGAATACGGCTTCCGCCTGCCCTCGGCCCTGGACAACCGGCCGCTCAAGTTCGAAGAGTTCGAGCGCCTGGTGCCGCAGACCATCTACGTCTCGGCCACGCCCGGGCCGTACGAGATGGAGAAATCGCGCGGCTCGGTGGTCGAACAGGTGGTGCGTCCCACCGGCCTGGTCGACCCGGCGGTGGAGATCCGCCCGGCCTCGACCCAGGTCGACGACGTGCTGGGCGAGATCCGCATCCGCGCCGACAAGCACGAGCGGGTGCTGATCACCACCCTGACCAAGCGCATGTCGGAAGACCTCACCGACTACCTGCACGAGCACGGGGTCAAGGTGCGGTACCTGCATTCCGATATCGACACGGTGGAACGCGCCGAGATCATCCGCGACCTGCGCCTGGGCGCCTTCGACGTCCTGGTCGGCATCAACTTGTTGCGGGAAGGCCTTGATTTACCTGAAGTATCTCTAGTGGCGATCCTCGACGCGGACAAGGAGGGCTTCCTCCGCTCGGAGCGCTCCCTGATCCAGACCATAGGCCGCGCCGCGCGTCACCTGGAAGGCCGCGCCATCCTCTACGCCGACCAGATCACCGGCTCGATGCGCAGGGCGATCGACGAAACCGACCGCCGCCGCGCCAAGCAGGTGGAGTACAACAAACTCCATCGCATCACCCCCACCGGGGTGCGCAAGCGCGTGGCCGACGTGATGCGCTTCGGCTACGAGGCGATCGACAGCGCCGTGGCGCTGAAGGTGGCGGAACGCGAGGCCGCCTACGGCAATATGCCGCCGGAGAAGCTGGCCAAGCTGATCGGCAAGCTGGAAAAGGAAATGCACCAGGCGGCGCAGAACCTCGAGTTCGAGCTGGCCGCGAAGAAGCGCGACGAGCTGCGCAAGCTGAGGGAGCAGGCGTTCGGGGCGCGCAACACCTGACCACGGCCTGTCCCGTCATACCGCGAAAGCCGTAGGTCAGCCTACGTCTTATGCCTCGCCGGCAGCACCTCGAACGGCCGCATCATCTCGTTGGCGGCATGCTCCAGCACATGGCAGTGCCAGACGTAGCGGCCGGCAAATCCCTCGAAGCGCATGATGATGCGGGTGATCATTTCAGGCTGCGCCTGCACCGTATCCTTCCACCCGGCCTCGCTCGGGCGCGGCGGCACCGCGGGGCCGACGTAGCGCATCTTGCCGCTCAGCAGGTATTCGTCGATGTCGAACGGCTGCCGTTCCAGGATCTGGAAGCGCACCAGGTGCAGATGGATCGGGTGATTGTCGTCGGTCAGGTTGACCAGGTTCCAGACTTCCACCGTATCGAGCACCGGCTTCTCCGTCACCGGCATGCGCCAATAGCTCGCGTTCAGCAGCATCAGCATCATGTGCGTCGCCGGGTCGACATACTGGTTGAGCGTCAGGGTGCGGTGGCGCACTGCGGACGAGCGCCGGATTTTCGGCACGGCGCGCAGCACCGCCGGCAGCTTGCCCCCGCTCGGGGGCCCAGCGGCAACGCGGAATTGCAGCAGCGCGAGCGTCTGGCTCTGCATGACAATCTGCTGCCCGCCGAACTTGCTGAAGTCGATGACCAGATCGGCGCGCTCGGCCGGCGCCAGCATCAGCGCATCCACGTTGACCGGCGCCGGCAGCAGGCCCTGGTCGGTGCCGATCTGGTGGAACGACTGGCCGTTGGACAGCGAGAAATAGTAAAAACGCGAGTTCGAGGCATTGACCACGCGGAAGCGGTACGGACGCGGCTCGACCTCCAGGTACGGAGCAAGCTTGCCGTTCACCAGATGGGCGTCGCCATACACTTCGGACACCCAGGGCGAACCGGCGATGCCCGAGGTCGGATAGTGCAGCTGCCCCTGCTGGTCGAACAGGCGGTCGCAGAACAGCAGTGGAATCTCGTAACGACCTTTCGGCAGCTCCAGGGCATCCTCAACCTCGTCACGGATCAGGAACGCGCCGAACAGGCCGGCATACTGGTTGAGCCGTTCGATGCCCATGGCGTGATCGTGGTACCACAGAGTGGCCGCATCCTGGCGATTGGGGTAATGAAACAACGCTGATCGTCCGGGCGTGTACCAGTCCTCCGGATACCCGTCGCTGCCGGGTGGAGCCTTGGCCCCGTGCACGTGCACCACCGTCCGCACCTCCGGCCGGTCGGCACCGGCGCCATGCAGGTTGTAGTCGATCGGCAGGAAATGCTTTTGCGGCAGCTCGTTGGCCCACTCGACCAGCAGGCCATGGCCGCTGCGCGTTTCGAACGTCGGTCCGGGCAGGCTCGATCCGTATGACCAGAAATGGCCGGGCTTGAGATCGCGATGCACCTGGCTCTCGATCTCGCGCATGCCGATCCGGTAATAAGGCAGCTGTTCCGCCGGGTTCGCGGGGCTGGGCCTGAAGCCGCTGCTTTGCGCGATCTCCGGGATGGGCAGGGGATCGACGAACGGCGCCAGGTTTTCGGGATGCAGCGGCGCCTCGATCGGCATCGCCGGGCGCAGCGACACTTTCTGCAAGCCTCGCGGCGTGCACAGGGGCAAGGCCGGCGCGACTTCGCCCGCAAGCACGCGGCCGCCCACCGCGAGGGCCGTCCCCAGGCCCAGGCTATCCAGCAACAGCTTCCTTCGGCTGATGTGCACCTTGCCTCTTACCCCTATACGCAGGCTGCGGCAGTTCGCGCCGCCAATAGAAGAACGGGCGTGCGCTTCAACAAGCCGCACGCCCGTCATTTTCCACTACGGTCGGCGTCGTTGCGCCGATCCGGCTTTTCTTCAGTCGGTCAGGACGATAAACCTGCGCCTCAATTGACCTTGGACACGACAGCGCCGCTGTTCGGGTCCAGGATCAGCTTGCGCGGGGCAATCGCGGCCCGCGCCGCCGGAGTGCTGGCGGACGCTGCGGCAGCCGGAAAGCTGAACATATTGTTGATCGACCCGGCAATGGTATCGAACGAACCGCCGGTCTGGATGCGCTGGCCGCTGAGCCAGTTGTCCTCGATGAACTTCAGCACCGAGGTCTGATCGGTCAGGGTGTGGTCGATGAAGTTGGTCTTGGCGAACGGCGAGATCACCAGCAGCGGAATGCGGCCGCCGTGGCCGCAACGGCCCTGGGCGGGCTTGCCGTCGTTGCCGAGCAGCGCCGTGGTCGGCGTCGTCACACCCTGCTGCGAACCGGCACCGGTGCACTTCCCCGCGCCGTTGAGCGTATCGGCAACAGAGGCCGAGGGATTGACGATGGGCGGCGCCACGTGATCGTACCAGCCGTCGGAATCGTCATAGGCGATGATCACAGCGGTGGTCGGCCAGTACTGGCTTTGCTGCAGGGTGTTGATCACGTTGACCACGAAGTGCTGCTCGTCGATCGGATCGGAGTAGCCGGCGTGGCCGTCCTGGTAGGCTGGGGCCTTGAGGTAGACCACGGCCGGCAGGTTGCTGGCATTGATCGAATCGTAGAAATCGTGCAGATCGTAGTTGTGATTGGCCGGCTCGGCGGTCTTGCCGTCCGCTTCCAGGCTGCTGCCGATCGCCGTCACCGAGCTCGGACGCAGGTGCTTGGGGTTCGAGGTGGAGGCGTAGTACTGGAACCAGGCGTGGTGCGGGATGTAGTCCGCCGAGTTGTAGGCGAAGTCCGTGGTGGTCGGGTTCGTGGTGCGGGCGCAACCGGTCTGGCCGGCGGCGTTGGTCAGGCGCAGGTCAAAGCCGCCCATGAACGAGCCCCAGGTGATGCCGGCGGTGTTGAGCAGGTCACCGATGTTCTTGCCGGCCATCTGCAGGTTGTCGATCGCGGTGTTGGAGCAGACGTCGTTGAGCGGATCGCCGTCGCCGATCATCGAGTAGTTGCCATTGCCGTCGGGCACTTCATGCGTCGGCTTGATCACGTTCGGCGGGTTAGTGGTGAAGCCGTTGGTCTGACCCGAAATCAGGTTGATCGCGCCCGGCGTGGACGGACCGAAGGTGGTGGTCCAGGAGTTGTCGCTCATGGCGTAGTTCTGCGCATAGTTCCAGTATGCGGTGACGGTGTTGCCGTCGTAGTAGGCCATCACGGCACCGGTGGTATTGGCGGCGGCGGGCGGCACCACGGTGGTCGGCGGCGGGCCGGCGGTGCCGGTCCACTTCGGGAACAGATCCATCAGGCCACCGTCGCTGGCCGACTGCTCCGGCGTGTAGTTGTGGCCCATGTCCTGCGTCGAGCCCTGCTGCGGCCCCAGGCGGAACGGATTGGCGGCGCCGGCACCGTTGCCGGTGTTGGTCAAATTGGGGTTGGCGGTCAGCAGATTGACCGTGGTGATCGGAGCGAAATTGTTGTTCGGGTCCAGCGGCGTCTTCAGCGTGTTGGCGACCGGCGTACCCGACGCGACGGTGAACTTGGTTTCGCCGGGGTTGTTCTGCGCCGTGGGATACGTGCCGAAGTAGTGATCGAAGGAGACGTTTTCCTGGAAAATCACCACCAGATGCTTGATCGGCGTGGCGGTCTTGAATGCCGCCGCCGCATCTGTGCCGTTGCCGGCGGTCGGACCCGTCGGACCCGTCGGGCCGGTCGGGCCGGTAGCGCCAGTGGCGCCTTGCGGGCCGGTGTCTCCGGAGCAACCGGCGGTGCCGACCAACACGGCAACCGCCAGGCTCAAAGCGATGCGTTTGAACATTTATTGATTCCCCTAGGGTTTTGGGCTTGAAGTGGAAACGGCCGCGAGCGGCCGCCCGACTACAGCCGGGAACCTTAGAGGATGAAGATGACGCATCCATTAAAGAATTAAGACGAGCATTCGCGAGCGGCATCTCTTGCCACAATGTGCACCGCACAACATATATTGCCGGGGGAAAAACCGCCGCGGCAGCCGCTTGACGCACCCACGACCGTACCGTACATAACCTTGACTTCCGATCATCCATCCAGCCCGGGCTCGGCCCGCGAAGTGTTCTTGGTGGCGCTGAAACTGGGGCTGAGCTCGTTCGGCGGCCCGGTGGCGCACCTCGGCTACTTCGAGCGCGTCTACGTGCGGGAAAGGCACTGGCTCGACGCCGGCAGCTATGCCGCCCTGGTCGCCCTGTGCCAGATCCTGCCTGGGCCGGCGAGCAGCCAGACCGGCTTCCTGATCGGCCTGCACCGCGCCGGGTGGAGGGGTGCATTCGCCGCCTGGGCGGGTTTCACCCTGCCTTCGGCGGTGCTGATGGTTCTGGCGGCCGTGCTGCTGCCGCGAACCCCGGGAAGCTGGCTGGCATCCGCCGAGCACGGCCTCCAGCTCGCCGCCGTGGCGGTGGTGGCACAGGCGGTGTTGAGCATGGGCCAGAAGCTGTGCCGGGGCTGGGCCAGGAGCCTGATCACCAGCGCCGTCGCCGCCATGCTGCTGGCATACGCGGGTGCCCCGGCGCAGTTCGCGGCCCTGGCGCTCGGCGCGACGGCCGGCATGCTGCTATGCCGTGATGCCGCGGCGGCGCCGATGGCCTCCAGCTTGAAGCTGAGCGCCCGCACCGGCTGGCTGGCCCTGGGACTGTTCCTGCTGTTGCTGCTGGCCCTGCCCGCCCTGGCCACGGCTTCACCGGACGGCATTGCCGCGCTGGCGGCGATTTTCTACCGCAGCGGCGCCCTGGTTTTCGGCGGCGGCCACGTGGTGCTGCCACTGCTGCACGACGCCCTGGTGCCGGGCTGGATCGGCGAGGACCGCTTTCTCGCCGGCTACGGCCTGGCCCAGGCCCTGCCCGGCCCGCTCTTCACCTTCTCCGCCTACCTCGGCGCCGCCAGTGCGCCGGCGCAGGACGTGGTCAGTTGGAGTCTGTGTGCCCTGGTCTTCATCTTCCTGCCCGGCCTGCTGCTGGCCGTGGCCGGCGCGGCCCTGTGGCAGCGGGCCGCGGCACAGCCGCGCATGCTGGCGGCATTGGCCGGCGTCAATGCCGCGGTGGTGGGACTGCTGGCGGCCGCGCTCTACCGCCCGTTATGGACCACGGCCGTCCACGGCACGACTGATCTTGCCATCGCGCTCCTCGGCTTCATCCTGCTGCAGTTGCTCCGCCTGGTGCCCCTGACGGTGGTGCTGGCCTGCGTGCTCCTGCGCCTCGCCGCCGACCTGGGCTGAGCGCCGGGACAGGCCGGGCCGCCACTTTGCGGCCGGCATGACTGGCACACGCGCGTTTCAACCCGTATAATTCGCGCCTCTTTACGCTGTTCCGGCGTACAGGCGCGTAGCTCAGCTGGTTAGAGCACCACCTTGACATGGTGGGGGTCGTTGGTTCGAGTCCAATCGCGCCTACCAATCAATCAATTTCCGTTAGTGAGCGAAGCGAACTTACGGAAATGATTGTCCCCGCGAAAGCGGGGATCCAGTTCCTTACCCTGTGGACTCTCACCAACGGCCCTGCGGGTCGTGGTTGTGCGGCCTGTCAAGGAGCCGCCCCGCTCGGTGAAGCGCACCCGGCAACCGGATTCGGTCAGGCGGCACTCAGCAGCTTCAGCAAGGCCGCACTCCCACCCGCAAGATCGATCGGCATATCAAGGTCGTGCATGGTATGCAGCCCGATCACCAACCCCACCAACAGGGTCGCCAGTTGCTTCGCCTCGACGTCGCTGCGCACGCGCTTGCGGCGCTGGCTCTCGGCCACGCTGCGTCCCAGGCGCTCGATCGAGTCCTGCGTCAGACCGACATACTGCTTGCGGATCGCCTCGGAGCGGGCACAGGCGTCGAGCAGCTGGTGCGGGCGCATGCCGCCCTTGCGGCTCAGAGGGTAGCTGCCGCCGAGCAGGGCCGGGATGAAGCGGGTCATCACGGCAAGCAGATCATCCGGCGTTCCCTCCCGCTCGGTGCCGAGCAGGGCGTCGAGCACGCGCTCGCCGATGCGGCCCATCACCGCCGACAGCAGCTCGTCGCGGTCCTTGAAATGCACATAGAAGGCGCCGCGGGTGTAGCCGGCGCGGGCGCAGATCTCGTCGAGGCTGGTGTCGATGCCGGATCTGGCGAACAGCTCGGTGGCGGCGCGGACCAGGGCCTCGCGCGTCTTCTGCTTGCCCGCCTCGCGCGCCGCGGCATGGCGTCCCGGCTTGTCTCCCGCTGCTGTCTTCGCGTTCATGGTTGACATACGAAAAGGTATGTGAGGTATAGTACATGACATACGAACTCGTATGTGACATACGGAAATGTATCTTTCCGATGGAGAAAGCTGAAATGGCCGCAAAATCCCGCCCCGTCCTGTCCGGCAAGGTCGTCGCCGTCACTGGCGGCGCCCGCGGTATCGGCCTGTCCATCGCCCGCGCGCTCGCCGCCGAGGGCGCGCAGGTGGGCATCGGCGACATCGATGCGGAGCTGGCGGTGGAGGCGGCGCGGTCCTTCAGCGCCCACGCCGCGCCGCTGGACGTGCGCAAGCCGGCCTCGTTCCGCCGCTTCCTCGACTCGGTGCGCAAGGCCTGCGGGCCGGTCGACGTGCTGGTCAACAACGCCGGCATCATGCCGATGGGCGCCTTCCTCGACGAGGCGGACCGCATCAGCGACCTGCAGATCGACATCAACCTGCGCGGCGTGATCCACGGCATGAAGCTGGCGCTGCCGGCGATGCTGGAACGCGGCAGCGGCCATATCGTCAACATCGCCTCCCTCGCCGGCCGCTTCGCCATTCCCGGCGCGGCGGTCTACACCGCGACCAAGTACGCGGTGGTCGGCCTGACCGAGGCGGCCGCCGCGGAGTATCGCGGCAGCGGCGTGCACTTCACCGCGGTGCTGCCGTCGAAAGTCACCACCGAGCTGGCTTCCGGCACCGACCGCGCAGGCCGCGGCATCCCGGCGGTGTCGCCCGAGCAGGTGGCGGCGGCGGTGGTGCAGGTGCTGCGCCGGCCTCGGCCGCTGCTGACTGTGCCCGGCTATCTCGAGCAACTGCCCGGCCTGTACGGCCTGGCGCCGCAGGGCCTGCGCACCCTGGCGCGGCGGCTATTGCGCTACGACCGCATCCTGCGGAATCTGGACCACGAGCAGCGTGCCGGCTACGAGGAACGCATCCGCGCGCTGGCCCGCTGAGGCCGTCCCCTACAACACAACAGAGAACCGCAAATGTCGCAGCAGAAAGTCGAAGTGGTGCAGGACTACAGCAAGCCGGTGGCGGAGGTGTTCTCCTACCTCGCCGACCACAACAACCTCGGCAAGGTGTTCGGCATCCCGGTGCGCCGCGTGCGCGACGGCCAGGGCGACGTCAACGGCGTCGGCTCGGTGCGCCGCCTCGGCCTCGGCCCGCTGGCGCTGGAGGAGACGGTGACCGCGCTGTCCCCCAACCGCTCCATCGACTACCGCATCAGCAAGGGCGGCGGGCCGATCCGCAACCACAGCGGCAAGCTCGAGTTCTCTGGCTCCGGGCGCGGCTCGCGCGTGGCCTGGACCATCCAGTTCGATTCGCCGCTGCCCCTGGTCGGGCCGGTGGTGAAACTGGTGCTGGGCCAGGCGATACGCCTCGGCCTGAAGCGCGTCTGAGGAGGGGACATGGGCCGCGCCGAGAAACCCCTGGGCATTCCCGACTACGAGGCGATCATCGTCGGCGCCGGCTTCGGCGGCATGGGCGCGGCGATCGAGTTGGGAAGATTGGGGATCGATTCGATCCTGATGCTGGACCGCGCCGATGACCTCGGCGGCACCTGGCACGTCAACACCTATCCGGGCCTGGCGGTGGACATCGCCTCGGTCACCTACTCCTACTCGTTCGAGCCGAACCCGCACTGGTCGCGCCTGTATGCGCCCGGCGCGGAACTGAAACGCTACGCCGGGCACGTGGCGGACAAGTACGACCTGCGCCGCCACATGCGCTTCAATACCTCGGTGCGGCAGGCCGCCTACGACGAGACGCAGCAGCTGTGGACGGTGCATCCGCAGGGCGGCAAGCCGATCACCGCGCGCATCCTGATCCTGGCCACCGGCTTCCTGTCGCAGCCGAAGATGCCGGACATTCCCGGCATCGGCAGCTTCGCCGGCAAAGTGATACACACCGCCGCCTGGGACCACGGCTACGACCTGGACGGCAAGCGCGCCGCGGTGATCGGCACCGGCGCCACCGCGGTGCAGCTGCTGCCGGAGATCGCGCCGCAGCTGGAGCAGCTCGACGTGTACCAGCGCACGCCGATCTGGGTCACGCCCAAGGTCGACGGCAACATCCCCTCGCTGGTGCGCAGCTTGTTCGCGCGCCTGCCGATCACCCAACGCTCGGCACGGCTGGTCAGCTCCGGCATCCTCGAGGCGATCATGGTCACCGGGGTGCTGTACAACAAGGACCTGCCGTTCCTGACCCGCAGCATGGAGCGCGTGTGCAAGCGGCACCTGGCACGGCAGGTCAAGGACCGCGAACTGCGCCGCAAGCTGACGCCGCAGTACAGCTTCGGCTGCAAGCGCCCGACCTTCTCCAATACCTACTATCCCACCTTCAACCGCGACAACGTCGAACTGGTGACAGACCCGATCGCGCGCATCGAGCCGGACGGCATTGTCACCAAGGACGGCCGCAAGCGGCCGATCGACACCCTGGTGCTGGCCACCGGCTACAGCCTGTGGGAAGAGAATTTCCCCGCCTTCCGCATCCTCGGCAAGGACGGCCTCGATCTCGGCGCCTGGTGGCGCGAGCACCGCTTCCAGGCCTACGAGGGCATTTCGGTGCCGGGTTTCCCCAACCTGTTCAGCCTGCCCAGTCCCTACGCCTATAGTGGCCTGTCCTACTTCACCACCATCGAGACGCAGATGCGCCACATGGGGCGCCTGCTCGGCGAGATGCGCAAGCGCCGCGCACGCAGCTTCGAGGTGTCGCGCCGCGCCAACGATGCCTTCCTCAAGGACATGAAGCGCCGCGTCGGGCGCTCGATCTTCATCCATGGCAACTGCGCGCAGTCCAACAGCTACTACTTCAACCAGCATGGCGAGGCGACCCTGCTGCGGCCGACTTCGACGATTGCGGCGTTCCGGCAGGCGGGAAGGTTCCCCTTGCGGGATTACAGTTTTGAGTAACACATTTCGTAGGCTGGGGGGGCGCAGTCCTCACCACTTATGACTCGTCATTCCCGCGAAAGCGGGAATCCAGCGCAATCTGAAATTGCGCTGAAGTCGCCAAGCCTTGTCATGCGCCGCACTGCCTTCGCGGAATGAAGCCGCGGGTTTTCGCCTACAGGCGAGTTACTTTTTGGCAGCAGCGCCAAAAAGTAACCAAAAAGCGCCGCCTCCCGACAACTGCGCCCCTCCATCGCAAAAGAA
>FTAG01002312.1_pt1 | contig 17722 bp, 13 predicted proteins | sample 1638911 | NCBI WGS metagenome assembly FTAG01 (sample SAMEA3914813, study PRJEB12502) | metagenome | biome: forest; material: soil | place: Canada | collected 2011-07-07 | depth 0.3 m
CGCACGCGGCGGCGCGGAAAGAGGCTGCCTGTGGTCTGGTTCGTCACCGATCCGGCGCGCACGCCCGATCCGGTCCCGATCGCCGACAGCCTGCCGCGGGGAGCGGGCGTCATCTTCCGCGGCTTTGGCCAGGAGGATGCGGCGAAGACCGCGCTGGAGCTGGCCCGGGTCGCCCGCCGCCGCGGGCTCGTCCTGCTGATCGGCGCCGACGAGGTCCTGGCCGCGAACATCGGCGCCCATGGGGTGCACCTGCCCGAGCGCCTGGGCGGCCGCCTGCCGCGGATGAAGGCGCGCCGCCCCGGCTGGATCGTCACCCTGGCCGCCCATTCGCCCAGGGCGCTTCGCCGCGCCGGAGCCCTGGGCGCCGACGCGGTTCTGTTCTCGACGGTGTTTGAAAGCCGAAGCCTCACCGCCGGAACGCCCATCGGGCCCATCACGCTGTCGATGCTGGTGCGAAATTGTCCGACACCGGTCTTCGCACTCGGTGGCGTCGACGCGCGGACGGCAAGGCGTCTTATCGGAACGGGGGTTGCAGGATTTGCGGCGGTCGAAGCGTTCGCGGCGCCCGTTTCAAGCTAGAACTTGAACGCGCCTTCCAGATGCACGCGGGGGGCGGTGTCTTCGGGCGTCAGATGCTGGGGCTGGGAGAATTTGTCGCCAAGGCCGACGTCGCCGCTGACGCGGAACTTGGGGGTGACGCGGAAGTAGGCGCCGACATTGGCGTCCTTCCACGCAGGATCACGGTTGGTCGGCTGCTCCAGGTCGAACTTCACGCCCCAGCGGCCCTTGCTGTCGAAGACATAGCTCTTCTTGGGGGTGGGGATGCTCCAGGGTCCCTGGCTCGGATCGGACTGGCCGAATTCGTTGGCCTTGGGCGGGGTGGTGGGCAGGGTATTGTTTTCGGCATGCGCCATGGACGCCGTCCCCAAGAGGACAGCGGCGCCCACAGCCGCCAAAACCAAACCCGAATTCATCCTCACCGCCCTAAGCCCTGCGCCCCCGAGGTCGCACACATAGCCCCCCATATAGTCACGGCTATGTGACTTTGGGATTAAAGCGTATAACGCCCAACGGTCAACGTCGGTCACATTCGCGCGACAGACGATGATGACCCTGTGACCTCAAGGCCACTTAATTCCGCTTTTCGCGCGAAGCTTCATTGGTGTAGACGAGCTTTTCGCGCAATTGCACTGATGGCGCGGGCCGGGGGCGGCGTGCCCGACGACGAAAGCCGTCGCCGATGCATAGACACGGGTTTGGAGCGAAAGAACATATGTCGGGTTTTGCAGGCGAGCGTCGTTTCCCTCGCGTCGCTACGCTGTTGGTCGCAGGCGCGAGCGCCTTGGCGCTTGCGGGCTGTGGTCATTTCGGTGTGCCGGCCGCGCCGTCCAGCGGCCTGATCCCGCATCTGGGCTCCAAGCCGGCGCCCTCGACCCTGCCGTCGGCGGGGATGGGCGTGAACAGCTATCTGTGGCGGGCTTCGCTCGACACCCTGGCCTTCATGCCGTTGGCCTCGGCCGATCCGTTCGGCGGCACCATCATCACCGACTGGTACGTCAATCCGGAAAAGACCGACGAGCGGTTCAAGACAACCGTCTACATCCTGGATACGCGACTACGGGCCGACGGCCTGAACGTCACGGTGTTCAAACAGGTCAAGAACGACAAGGGCGAGTGGATCGACGCTCCGGTCGCGGGCCAGACGGACATCGACATCGAGAACGCGATCCTCACCCGCGCGCGCCAGCTCCGCCTGTCCAACATCAACGGCGGCTGAGCCTGTTCCCGGCTTTGAAGGCCGTCCCAGGCTTTGAAAGCTTGATCCGCGCCGCCTGACATCTAGTAAGGCGTCATGGTCCGCTACAATCCGAAAGAGGCCGAGCCGCGCTGGCGCAAGGCGTGGCTCGAGGCCGATACCTTCCGCACCCGCACGCCCGCAGAGGCCGCCGGCGCCGAGAAGGCCTATATCCTGGAGATGTTCCCCTATCCGTCGGGGCGCATCCACATCGGCCACGTCCGCAACTACGCCATGGGCGACCTGGTGGCGCGTTTCCGTAGAGCCCAGGGCTACAACGTCCTGCATCCCATGGGCTGGGACGCCTTCGGCATGCCGGCCGAGAATGCCGCCATGGAGAAGGGCGTCAATCCCAAGGCCTGGACCTACGAGAATATCGCGGCGATGCGCGAGCAGCTGAAGATGCTCGGCCTGTCGATCGACTGGGCGCGCGAATTCGCCACCTGCGATCGGGCCTACTACGGTCGCCAGCAGCGCCTGTTCGTGGAGCTCTACAAGCGCGGCCTGGCCTATCGCCGCGAGGCGACGGTGAACTGGGACCCGGTCGACATGACCGTGCTGGCCAACGAACAGGTGATCGACGGGCGCGGTTGGCGTTCGGGCGCGCTGGTCGAGAAGAAGAAGCTGACCCAGTGGTTCTTCAAGATCACCCAGTACGCCGACGCCCTGGCCGACGCCCTGAAGACCCTCGACCGCTGGCCCGACAAGGTCCGGCTGATGCAGGAGAACTGGATCGGCCGGTCCAAAGGCCTGCGCATGAGCTTCAAGGCGGCCGCGCCGCTGCCGACCGGCGCGGACGGGATCGAGGTCTACACCACCCGGCCCGACACCCTGTTCGGCGCCAGCTTCATCGCCGTCGCCCCCGACCACCCGATCGCTGAAAGGCTGGCCGCCGCTGATACGGCCGTGGCCGACTTCGTCGCCGAATGCCGCCGGGGCGGCACCTCGGAGGCCGAGATCGAACTCGCCGAGAAGAAGGGTCACGCCACCGGCCTCAGCGTCGTGCACCCGTTCGACCCCAAGCTGGCCTTGCCGGTGTGGATCGCCAACTTCGTGCTGATGGAATACGGCACGGGCGCCATCTTCGGCTGCCCGGCGCACGACCAGCGCGACTGGGACTTCGCCACCAAATACAGGCTGCCGATCCGTCCGGTCGTCCTGCCGCCCTCGGCCGACGCCGAGACCTTCTCGGCGTCGGCCGAGCCCTATGTCGGTCCCGGCCGGATCTATAACTCCGGCTTCCTCGACGGCCTCGAGGTCGAGCCGGCCAAAGCCGCGGCGATCGCCGAGATCGAGCGGCTGGGCCAGGGCCAGGGCGCCACCGTCTATCGCCTGCGCGACTGGGGCGTCTCGCGCCAGCGCTACTGGGGCTGCCCGATCCCGATGGTGCATTGCGCCGAGTGCGGCATCGTGCCGGAGACCCGCCTGCCGGTCGACCTGCCGGACGACGTGACCTTCGACGTCCCCGGCAATCCGCTCGACCGCCACCCCACCTGGAAGCACACCACCTGCCCTGCGTGCGGCGGCGCGGCGACGCGGGAGACCGATACGCTCGACACCTTTGTCGACAGCTCCTGGTATTTCGCCCGCTTCACCGATCCCGAGGCCGATCCGCCGATCGACCGGGCGGCGGCCGACTATTGGATGCCGGTGGACCAGTATATCGGCGGGGTGGAGCACGCGGTGCTTCACCTGCTCTACGCCCGCTTCATCACCAAGGCGCTCAAGGACGATGGACAGCTCGGCGTCGCCGAACCGTTCGCCGGCCTGTTCACCCAAGGCATGGTCACCCACGAGACCTATCGCTCGACCGGGAACGACCCGCACTGGCTGACCCCGGCCGAGGTCGGCGGCGTCGAGAAGATGTCGAAGTCCAAGAAGAACACCGTGGCGCCCGAGGACATCTTCGCCACCTACGGCGTCGACGCCGCGCGGCTGTTCGTGCTGTCGGACTCGCCGCCCGACCGCGACGTGCAATGGACCGAAGCCGGCGTCGAAGGCTGCTGGCGCTTCATCAACCGGGTCTGGGCCGAGACCGAAGCCGCCGCCGAGAGCCCCTTGGCGAACGCGCAGGGCGGCGGCGACCCGGAGCAGACCGACCAGTTGCGCCGGGCGACCCACAAGCTGGTCAAGGCGGTCACCGAGGCGTTCGACACCTTCCGCTTCAACGCCGGCATCGCTCGTTTCTACAGCTTCCTCAACGACCTGAAGCGGCTCGAGAAGGCCGATCCGGCCGAGCGGCGCGCAGCGATGAAGACGTTGATCGTGTTGATCAACCCGATCACACCGCACCTGGCCGAAAGCGCCTGGGAACGGCTGGGCGGGGTGGGCCTTGCCGCCGACGCGGCGTGGCCGGTCTTCGATCCCGCCCTCGCAGCCGACGCGGTTCTGACCCTGCCGGTGCAGATCAACGGCAAGCGCCGCGGTGAAGTCCAGGCGCCGCCGGGGGCGGCGGAGGCCGACGTCGAGGCGATCGCGCTGGCCGACGAGGGTGTGCGCCGCCACCTGGACGGGCTCAGCGTCCGCAAGGTGATCGTGGTCAAGGATCGTATCGTCAACATCGTCGCCGGTTGACGCTCCTGGCTGGTTGGGGACACTGAGGATTATGAAGCGAACGCCGGTCCTGATCGCCCTCTCCCTCGCCGGCCTCAGCCTTGCCGGCTGCGGCTTCACGCCGCTCTACGCCACCAATGGCGCGGGCGCGTCCCTGGCCGAGGTCGATATCCGCCCGCCGAAGACCAACACCGACTACAAGGGGACGGCGGAGGATCGGACCAGCTTCCTGCTCAAGCAGTCGCTGACCGACGAGCTGACCAGTCGGGGCGCCGGTCCCGCGCGCTATATCCTCGACACCACCATCACCATCCGGCGCTATCCGCGGGGGGTGAGGGTGAACAATGTGGCGAACCAGTACGAAGTGAACCTGACCGTGACCTATGTGCTGACCGACAGCGCCACCGGGAAGATCGCGCTGCAGGGCTTGGCGCCGGTGATCGTCACCTACGACTCGGCCGATCCTCCCTACGCCGGCACGATCGGCGCGCAGAACGGCGACGAGCGGGCCGCCCAGCAGGCGGCGATCCAGGTCCGCCTGGCGCTGGCGCGCTATTTCGCCGGCCGTCCCGCCAGCGGGCCAGGGTTGGTGGAGACGCCCTCGCCCAGCGCCTCGTCGGCCCTGGCGCCGCCCTAAGGCCCCAGCGGTGATCCTTTCCAAGCGCCCGGACGTCGAGCGTTTCCTGACGAGTCCGGACCGCGGGGCGCGCGCGGCGGTGATCTGGGGCAAGGACCGCTCCGGCGTGCGCGAGCGCGCAGACCTGTTGGCCAAGGCGGTGACCGACCGGCCGGACGACCCCTTCGACGTGGCCCTGCTGACCGAAGCCGACATCGAGAAGGGCGATGGACGGCTCGAGGAGGAGCTCTCGGCGCTGTCGCTCACCGGCGGCCGGCGGCTGGTGCGGCTGAAACTGACCGGGGAACGGGCCGGGCCTGAGCGGGTCGCCGCCGAAGCCCTGACCGCACATGCCGAGGGTGCGCTGAATCCGGACTGCTTCCTGATCGTCGAAGCCGGCGCCCTCGACCGGTCCTCGCCGCTGCGCAAGGCGGCGGAGAAGGCCGACGGCTGCGCCAGCATCCCCATCTATGAGGACGAGGCCGGGGACGTCACCCGGCTGGTGCGCGAGGCCCTGGCCGCCGACAAGGTCGGCCTGACGCCCGAGGCGCTGCAGGTGTTCGTCGCCCGCCTGCCCAAGGAGCGCGGCGTGGCGCGCCAGGAGGTGGAGCGGCTGGCGCTCTACATCGGACCCGGCTCGGGCGCCGTCCTGACCCTGCCCGACCTCGGCGGCTTCCTCGGCGTCGAACCCGAAGCGTCGCTGGCCGATGCGGCGCAGGACGCCTTCGGCGGCAAACCCGGCCCAGCCCAGGCGGCGCTGCGCCGGGCCCGGGCGGAAGGCGAGGGCGGCCCGGCCGCCGTCCGGGCGCTCAGCCAGCACCTGCAACGCCTGCGCAAGGCCCAGGCCCTGCAGGCCAAGGGAACCGATCCCCAGGGGGCCGCGAAACAGGTCGGGGTGTTCTGGAAGAACGAGAAGGAGTTCCTGCGCCAGCTGCGGGCTTGGAGCCCCGTCCTGCTCGACGTGCTGCAGCCGGAGGTGTTCGAGGCCGATCGCGCCTGCAAGCAGACCGGCTCGCCCGATGGCCTGATCGCCGAGCGGCTCGCCCTGTCGATCGCCGCCCGCGCCCGGAGGCTGGGGCTTTAGAGCGCGTTCCGAAAAGTGGGTACCGGTTTTCGGACCAAACGTGCGTCAAAACAAAAATCTGGAGCGCCGATCTGATTCCATCAGATCGGCGCTCTAGCCAGAACCCTGGATCGGGCCTCCAGTCCGCCCTTTTTGCCTGCGCGATGCATGATATGCCTGCGCGGTGAGCCTGTTCCGCCCCACCCCGAAACCGGACGATGTCATCGAGATCGGCGGCCGGCCGGTGCGGCTGCGGGTCAACGCCCGGGCCCACCGGATCAGCCTGCGGGTCGATCCCAAGCGGCGCGAGGTGGTGGCGATCGCGCCCTCGGCCCGCAAGCTCGTCGACGCCCTGCGTTTCGCCGAGAGCCGGGCCGGCTGGATCGCCGAACGGCTGGCGGTGCTGCCGGAGCTTCGGCCGCTACGGCCCGGCATGACCATCGAGGTCGGCGGCGCGCCCTGCCGGCTGGAGCGGGCCGCCATGCGGATCGCGCCGCGCCTGATCCCGGCCACGGCCGACGAGCCGCAGCGACTGGTGGCCTATGGCGGAGACGACGCCTATGGCCGGGCGGCGATCCGCGCCCTGAGGGCCGCAGCGCTCGATCGGCTGACCGCGCGGACCGCGCTCCATGCCGCCGCCCTCGGCCAGCCCATGCCCACCGTCGCCGTCGCCGACGCCAAGGGCCGATGGGGCTCGTGCAAACAGGGCGCGCGCGGCCGGCCGGCGGCGATCCGCTACTCCTGGCGACTGATCCTGGCGCCGGCCGCGGTGCTCGACTATGTCGCCGCGCACGAGACGGCGCACCTGATCGAGGGCAACCACGGCCCGGGCTTCTGGGCCCTGGTCGATCGGCTCTACGGGGATCACCGCGCCGCCCGGCGCTGGCTGCGCACCCACGGCGGCGGCGTCCAGGCGTTCAGCGCTTAAGCCGGAAGGCCTGACCTTTCTAGCCTGAACTCTCTAGAACGGACGGGGCGGCGGCGGTGACGCCGGCTGAGGCGGGATCATGGGCGCCGGCGGCTGCGGGGGCGCATCGGGGGTTTCCGGCGCCGGGGGCGGGCCGCTGGCGGGCGGCGGGGTCGCCGGCATGTTTTGCAGCAGGTCGCCGATCGGATCGCCCATCACCACGCCCGGCTCCGCCTCGGGCCCGGTCGGAATGGCGCGAACCTGCAGGTGCGGCAGGGCGGTGGCCATGAAGGCGCGCCAAACCTCGGCCGGGGCGCCGCCGCCGGTCACCTTGCGCATCGGCGTGTTGTCGTCCTTGCCGACCCAGACGGCGGTGACGAAGCCGCCGGTGTAGCCCATGAACCAGGCGTCCTTGTAGTCGGAGGTGGTGCCCGTCTTGCCGGCGAGATCGTAGCCGGGAATGGCCGCGCGCGTGCCGGTGCCGGACGAGATCACCGTCCGCAGCATCTGGTTCATATAGGTCAGCGCCGGGTTGCCGATCACATTCTGGCGCGGCTCGGGATGGTGCTCGTAGAGCACCTTGCCGTCAGGCGTACGGATACGCTCGATGCCGTAGGCGGTGGCCAGGTCGCCGCCGTTGGAGAACGGGGCGTAGGCCTGGGCCATCTCCAGCGGGCTGACCTGGGTGGTGCCCAGCGCCATGGCCGGATCGGTGTTGATCGGCGACCGAATGCCCAGCCGGTGGGCCGTGTTGGCCACGTTCTGGCGGCCGATCTCGTCGGCCAGGCGCGCGGCGACGGTATTGATCGACTGGGCCAGCGCCTGCTGGAGGGTCATCGGCCCGAGGTATTTGTTGGTGTAGTTGTGCGGCGTCCAGCCGTTGATGGTCACCGGCTCGTCCATCACCTGCACGTCCGGCGTCCGACCCTGCTCCATGGCGGTGAGGTAGACGAACGGCTTCCACGACGAGCCGGCCTGGCGGCGCGCTTCGACGGCGCGGTTGAACTGGCTGTCGCCGTAGTCGACGCCGCCGATCATGGCCCGCACCCGGCCGACGCCGTCCATCGCCACCACCGCCGCCTGCTGCACGCCGGAGGCCTTCTCGCGCGCGATCACCGAGGTGGCGGCCTGCTGGGCCAGGGCGTCGAGCGGCAGGTCGAGGGTGGTCTCGACCACGAGATCGGTCTCGGGCTGGCCGACCAGCTGGCGCACCTGCTGGTCGACCCAGTCGACGAAGTACTGGGCGTGAGCGCTGGCCAGGGTCTTGGACACCTTCACCGGATGCTGGAAGGCCTCTTCGCGCTGCTCGGGGGTGATGGCCTTGGTCTCGACCATCCGGTCGAGCACGATGGTGGCGCGGCGCGCGGCGCGGTCCTGGTCCGAGACCGGGCTGTAGTGGGTCGGCGACTTCAAAAGGCCGGCCAGCAGGGCCGCTTCGCCGACGGTGAGCTGATCGGCCGGCTTGTTGAAATAGCGCTGGGCCGCCGCCTCGATGCCGTAGGCGCCGGCGCCGAAATAGACCCGGTTCATATAGAGGGCGAGGATCTGCTTCTTGGAGAACCGCCGCTCGAGCCAGAAGGCCAGCATCAGCTCCTGCGCCTTGCGGCGATAGGTCTGGTCGGGCGTCAGGAACAGGTTGCGCGCCAGCTGCTGGGTGATGGTCGAGCCGCCGGCCAGCGGGCCGTGGCGATGGAAGACATTGCGGAAGAAGGAGCGGATGATGCCGCCCGCGTCGAATCCCATGTGGTGGTAGAAGTTGTGGTCCTCGATGGCCACGAAGGCGGCCGGCACATATTCCGGCAGTTTGTCGATATCGACCGGCGGCGCGTACTGGCTGCCGCGCACCCCGAGCAGCGACCCCGACCGGTCGAGATAGGTGATCGAGGGCTGGTGACGGATGTCGTACAGCTTGGAGGTGTCCGGCAGGCCGCGCGAGAAGATCACCACGAAGGCGACCACGAAGATCGCGATCCAGACGAAGGCCACCGCCGCCCAATAGGCCAGGGTCGCCAAGAGGGTGCGCCCGTCGGGGCCGCGGCTCGGGAAGCGGAAACCGCCGAACCCGCCCGATCCACCGGGGGGTCGCCCCGATTGTCCGGGCCTGGAAGGGTTCGACATGGATGAGGGCTCCGTCGGGGTCCGTGCGCCGCGCCCGATCGAGACGGCGACCCGGCCTGTAGAGCCGGAAAATCTGGGCTGCTTTTAGCCTGTGGCTCACTTTTGCGCGAGAGGGTTGACCAGGTGTGAACACGCGCGGCTTGCGGCGCGCCGTCCGGCATGAAACGAGGCGCCATGCCGTCTCCGCCATCATCCTCCCCTCCCAAGCCCTCCCGCCCCTCGTCCGCGGCGCCAGGTCGACCGGGCGCCCGACGGCCTCCCGCGTCGGTCGGCGGACTGGCCGCGCGCAAGGCCGCGCTGGCGCTGATCGACGCCGCCCTGCAAAGGCGTGGCGGGATGGAGGATGCGGACGAGGCGGACCTGGCTGGCCTCGATGGACGCGACCGGGGTTTCGCGCGCGCCCTGGCCCTCGGCACGCTGCGCTGGCTGGGGCCGGTCGACCGGGCTTTGGCCGCGCGCCTGCGCAAGCCGCCCCCGCCCGGTGTGAGCCGGCTGCTGCGCCTGGGGGCCGCCCAGATGCTGGCGCTCGACACGCCGGCGCACGCGGCGGTCTCGACCACCCTGGCCCTGGCCCCCGCAGACCCGGAAACCCGCCCCTTCATCAAGCTGATGAACGCCGTCCTGCGCGGCCTCGACCGCGAACGGCCGACGGTGACGCCCGACCAGTTCGCCCCGGACTGGCTGATGGCGCGCTGGCGCGCCGCCTATGGCGAGGACGTCGCCCTGGCCATCGCCGCCCGCATCGCCGAGGAGCCGCCCACCGATCTCAGCCTGCGCGACCCGGCCGAGGCGGAAGCGGTCGCCGAGGCCGTCGCGGGGGTGGTCCTGCCGGGTCCCACGGTGCGCACCCAGCGCCGCGGCGACCTCCCCGCCTGGCCCGGCTTCGCCGAGGGCCGCTGGTGGGTGCAGGACGCCGCTGCCGCTATCCCCGCCCGCCTTCTGGAGGTACAGCCGGGCCAGACCGCGGTCGACCTCTGCGCCGCGCCGGGCGGCAAGACCCTGCAGCTGGCCGCCGCGGGGGCCGCGGTCGTCGCGGTGGACCGGTCGGAGGGCCGCTTGGGCCGCGTCCGCGACAACCTCGCCCGCATGGGCCTCGAGGCCGAACTGGTCGCCGCCGACGCCGCGACCTGGGCCGACGACCGCACCTTCGACGCGGTGCTGCTCGACGCGCCCTGCTCGGCCACGGGCGCCTTCCGCCGTCATCCGGACGTGCTGTGGACCAGCCGTCCCTCGGACATCGCCGCGCTGGCCGCCGCCCAGGCCAGGCTGCTCGACGCCGCCGCCCGGCGGGTCAAGCCCGGCGGCCGGCTGGTCTACTGCGTCTGCGCCCTGGAGCCGGAGGAGGGCGAGGCGCAGATCGCCCCCTTTCTGTCGCGCCATCCCGAGATGGCCCTCGATCCGGTCGTCCCCGGCGAAGGCGGCACGCCGGCCGCCGCCGTGCGCGAGGACGGGACGCTGCGCCTGCTGCCGAGCTTCGATCCGCCCGTGGGCGGCCTCGACGGCTTCTTCGTCGCCCGGTTCCGGCGGACACGATGAACCATCATCGTTCAGCGGCCGTTCAGGTCGCACGGTGCAGGTTTCGGCTTATCGTACCGCGTTCCAAGAGGATCCGATGACCCCTTCGACCCCATCCCGTACGAGCGGGGCCCACAAGGCCATGCTCGCCCTCTCCATCGCCGCCGTCGCCGGCTCCCTGGCCGCCTGCGCCGAGGACTACGGCCCGCGGCCCTATCCGGTCTACGCGGCCGGCGTGCCCGCCCGCGTCCAGCACGGCGTGATCATCGGCGCGCGCCCGATCGAATTCGGCCCCGGCAACAACGGCGCGGGCGCGGTGATCGGCGGCGTCGCCGGCGGCCTGGCCGGTAACGGACTGGCCAGCGGCCGCGACCGCGGCCTGGCCACGGTCGCCGGCGTGGTCGGCGGCGCCCTGATCGGCAACGCCATCCAGGGCGACCAGCGCCATCCGGGCTTCGCCTACATGGTCCAGTTCCGCGACGGCCGCACCCTGGAGATCCCGCAACCCGGCGCCCAGCCCTTTCCGCAGGGCATGCGGGTGAACGTGATCTGGGAAGGCGGTCGCGCCCACATCGAACCGGCCGGCCCGCCGCGCTATGCGCCTCCGGGAGGCTATCCCCCGCCGCCCCCGGGCGCCTATCCGCCTCCCCCGCCGCCGCCTCCGGGGGCCTGACACCGGTAGCGATAAGGGCCGGGACGGTTCCCGTTCCGGCCCAAATGCTCTAGTCCTCGGCGCATGAGCGGTCGCCGTCCCATCATCTCGCCGTCCATCCTGGCCGCAGACTTCGCCCGGCTGGGCGAAGAGGTGCGCGCGGTCGAGGCGGCGGGCGCCGATTGGCTGCATGTGGACGTGATGGACGGCCGGTTCGTGCCCAACATCACCATCGGCCCGGAGGTGGTGAAGGCGATCCGCCCGCACGTCTCCATCCCGTTCGACGTGCACCTGATGATCGCCCCGGCCGATCCGCACCTGGAGGCCTTCCGCGCCGCCGGAGCCGACATCATCAGCGTCCATCCGGAAGCCGGCCCCCACCTGTCGCGCACCCTGCAGCGGATCCGCGGCCTCGGCGCCAAGGCCGGCGTGGTGCTGAACCCCGCGACCTCGCCCGAAGCGATCGAATGGGTCATCGACGAAGCCGACCTGATCCTGGTCATGTCGGTCAATCCGGGGTTCGGCGGGCAGAGCTTCATGACCTCGCAACTGAAGAAGATCGAGCGCCTGCGCGCCCTGATCGACGCCGCCGGCCGCGACATCATCCTGGAGGTCGACGGCGGCGTGACCGCCGCGACCGCGCGACAGTGCCTGGAGGCCGGGGCCACCGCCCTGGTCGCCGGCACCGCCGTGTTCAAGGGCGGCGCAGCCGCCTATGCCGGCAATATCTCTGCGCTCCGCGGCGCGGCCGAGGCGGGAGCCAAGGCCGCGGAATGAGCGAGCGCCGGCCTGGCGTCGAGGCCCAGCCCTTTCTGGCGCCCTGCGCCGCCGCCCTGGTGCGACTGAGGAATTTGGCCGCCTCGGAATGGCGTCAATCCCGGCTCTACCGATGGACGCTCCGGTCGCCGCCGTCCGACGGCGTGGCCGCCGCGCCCCGCGACTACCGGCCCGCAGATCCCGAAATGGCCCGGATGATCCTTTCCGGGCGGATGACGCTGGCCGGCGAGACCCTGGAGATGGGGCAGGGGGGCGACCCCTGGGACACGGCCAGCCCCTCGCGCGCCTTCGCCGTAGCCCTGCATCGGTTCGAGTGGTTGCCGGGCCTGATGCAGCCGTCCGACCCGAGGCTCGGCCCGAAAGCGGAGGAGGAGGCGCTGCGCCTCAGCCTCGACTGGCTGGAGCTGTTCTCGCCGATCACCCCCTTCGCCTGGGGCGCGGAGACGCTGGAGCGCCGCGTCTACAACCTGGCCTGCGCAGCCCCCCGACTGGCGCTGATCGCCTCCGAGCTCGAGCAGCGGCGCCTGCTGGACTCCCTCGCGGAGCAGGCCAGGCACCTGTTGCGGCTGGACGACGGTCCGGTGCGCGCCGCCGAACGCGCCGTGGTCGGCGCCCTTGTCGGCGCCGCCCTGGACGGAAAGGGGCCGCGGAGCCTGTTGGCCAAAGCCCTGGCGCAGACCGCGCGGACCCTGCGCGTGGCCGTCCTGCCCGACGGCGGCCTCCGGACCCGCTCGCCCGAACAGGCCATGGAGCTGCTGCTCGATCTTCTGACGCTGGATGACGCCCTGCATCAGAGGCGGCTCCCGGCCCCCGGGGAGATCGGGCGCGCCATCGATCGGCTGACGGCCGTGGTCCGCTTCTTCACCCTCGGCGACGGGCGGCTGGGCGCCTTCCAGGGCGGCGAGTCGGCCAGCGCAGCGCGCATCGCCTCGGCTGTGGCGCACGACGATCCCACCGCCCGGGTCTATGGCTTCGCGCCCCAGTCCGGCTACCAGCGGATGAGCGGCCGGCAGATCCAGCTGCTGATCGACGCAGGGCCGGCGGCGGAGGGCCCTTGGAGCGTGGCCGCCTGCGCCCAGCCGCTCGCGGTGGAGATCAGCTGCGGCGGCGACCGGATGATCGTCAACGCCGGCTGGAGCCCCGGGGCCCAGGGGCCGCAGGCCCTCCGGCTGACCGACGCGGGCTCGACCGCCAGTGTGGGCGAAAGCTCGGCGGGAGCGCCCCTATCGGGCTTTCTCGCCGCGGGCCTCGGGCCGCGCCTGGCCGGCGGCGCCCGCTCTGTCGATACCCGGCGCAACGAGGACGAAACCGGCGTCTGGCTGGAGCTGACCCATGATGGTTGGGCGGCCAGTTACGGCCTGTTGCACGAGCGGCGGCTCTACCTCGATTTCCGATCCGAAGAACTGCGCGGAGAGGATCGCTTCATGCCGGCGCCCCGGGGCCCGTCGGGGCGCAAGCGGCTTCTCCCCTTTACCCTGCACTTCCATCTGCACCGGGACGTCCAGGCCTCGCTGGCGCGCGACCGACGCAGCGTCCTGATCCGCGGCGCCTCCAATCGCGGCTGGTGGTTCCGCAACGACGCGCCCGACGTGTCGCTGGCGGCGTCGGTCCATTTCGATGCCGGGCTGCCGCACCGCACGCGCCAGATCGCGCTTCGCGGGAATATCGCGCTGGACGGCTCGGCGCGGGTGCGCTGGAAGCTGACACCGGTCGAGTCCTCCGAACAGCCGCCGACGGTCCGATGAGTTCAAGCGTCCCAAGCCCCGCCCGCGACGCCGCCAGCCCGAGTTGGATGCCGTGGCTGATCTATCTCCAGGACCTGGCCTGGGCCGGGGTGGTGATGGCCGGGGTGATCGTGGTCCGCTACCACTTCGAGCGGCCCCTGCCGATCGGCATGGTGGTCCGCGCCACGGCCAGCTTCGTACTGATCTGCGGTTTCGTGTTTCCCGCCTTCCGCCTGCATCGCGGCCTGTGGCGCTACACGGCGCTGAACGACGTGGTCCGGGTGTTCCAGGCGGTGGTGATCGCCGCGCTGATCCAGCTGCCGCTGCTGTTCCTGATCGACCGGCTGCTCGACTTCCCCCGCTCGACCCCGTTCTTCGTCGTGCCGGTGCTGACCGCGGTGCTGTCGTTCGAGCGGGTGCTGAAACAGGCCTTCACCCATGGCGACTGGGGCGCGGTCCTGCGGCTCGAGGACCGGTCCCGGCCGGCGGCCGTGGTGGTCGGCTCCAGCAGCGCGGTATCGGACTATCTGCGCACCTCGCGCCGCCGCGATCGGACGGTGCGGATCGCCGGCATCGTCGTGCTGGACGAAGACCACGCCGGGCGAACCATCCTGGGGGCGGAGGTGATGGGCTCGCTGCCACGCCTGGCCGCTGTGCTGAAGGCGCTGGCGGCGGCCGAGGACCGCTCGCCACAGGTGATCCTGGCCGAGAAACGTCCGGGCCGGCAGGTGGTGGACGCCGTGCTCGCCGCTGCGGGCGAGGTGGGCGTGCAGGTGGTGAGCCACGGCTCGGGCGGCACGCTCAGGCCCGTGCAGGCGTCCGCCCTGCTCGACCGGCGCGCCCGCAACCTCGACCTCGATCTGGTGGCCGGCCTGGTGGCCGGCAAGCGGGTGCTGGTCACCGGCGCCGGCGGCACCATCGGCTCTGAGCTCAGCCGGCAGATCCTGGCCCTGGGCCCGGAGCACCTGGTGCTGTTCGACGCCTCGGAATTCAACCTTTACGCCATAGACCAGACCCTGCGCGAAGACGGCGTGCTGTCGCCCTGGACCTGCGCCCTCGGCGACGTGCGCGACCGGCGCCGGCTGGAGGTGCTGTTCGCCGAGCAGCGGCCCGAGGTGGTGTTGCACGCCGCGGCGCTCAAACACGTGCCGCTGATGGAGGCCAACCCGTGCGAGACGGTGCTGACCAATGTGGTCGGCGCCGCCAACGTGGCGCGGCTGGCGCGCGACTATTCGCAGGCGCTGGTGTTCATCTCCACCGACAAGGCGGTCAATCCGACCAACGTCATGGGGGCCACCAAGCGGGTGGCCGAACGGGTGGTGCAGGCGATCGCGCGCGGCGGCGCCGCCAAGGTGGCCGTGGTGCGCTTCGGCAATGTGCTGGGCTCGACCGGTTCGGTGGTGCCCCTGTTCGAGCGGCAGATCGCCGCCGGCGGGCCGATCACCCTGACCCACCCGGACGTGGTGCGCTTCTTCATGACCGTGCGCGAGGCGGCGGCCCTGGTGCTGCAGGCCGCGGCCCTGCCCGCGCCTGACGCCGATCCGGGCTCGAGCCAGATCTATGTGCTCGACATGGGCGAGCCGGTGAAGATCGCCGACCTGGCCCGCCAGATGATCCGGCTGCACGGCCTGAGGCCCGACGTCGACATCGAGATCGCCCACACGGGCCTCAGGCCCGGCGAGAAACTCTATGAGGAGATCTTCTACGGCGCCGAGACCGTCCGTCCCACCGGCGCCGACGGCGTATTGTCGGCCTTCGACACCCTGCCGCCGTGGAGCGAACTCGAACCTCGCATCGACGCCCTCAAGGCCGCCGCCGAAGCCCGCGACGAGCCGGAGACCCTGCGCCTGCTGATGGACCTGGAGCCGGCCTTCCGCCAGGAGTGAGCATACCGGGTGCGTTCGCCCCGTCCTTCGACAGGCTCAGGATGAGGCGAAAGGGGACGGCGGCGCTGCACGGAGCTCAGAAGTAGCCTCATCCTGAGCTTGTCGAAGGACGAGGCGCAGCTACTCACTTCTCAATGGCGATCACGCCGCGTCGAGCGCCCGGCCGATGTCGCGGGCCAGGTCGCCGGCGCCCTCCAGCCCCACGGACAGCCGCACGCAGCCCTCGGTGACGCCCACCTCCAGCCGTTGCTCCTCGCTCATCGAGCGGTGGGTGGTGGTGGCCGGATGGGTGGCCATCGACTTGGCGTCGCCGAGGTTGTTGGAGATGTCGACGATCTTGAGCGCGTTGAGGAAGTTGAACGCCTCGGCGCGGCCGCCGAGGTCGAAGGCCACCACCGTGCCGCCGCCGCTCATCTGCCGCCGGGCCAGCTCGTGCTGAGCATGGTCGGACCGGAACGGGTAGAAGGCGCGCCGGGTCTTCGCATGTTCGGCGATCTGGTCGGCCAGGGCGGTCGCGGTTTCGGCCTGGCGGCGGACGCGCAGGTCGAGGCTCTCGAGCCCCTTGAGCAGGACCCAGGCGTTGAACGGCGACAGGGATGGGCCAGTGTGGCGGATCAGATCGCGATAGGCCTCCTCCAGCAGGTCTTTCGACCCCAGGAGCGCGCCGCCGAGCACCCGGCCGCCGCCGTCGATATGCTTGGTCGCGGAATAGGCGACGACATCGGCGCCGAGCGTCAGCGGCTGTTGGAAGATCGGCGTGGCGAACACATTATCGACCACCACCTTGGCCCCGACCGCATGCGCCATCTCGGCCACCGCGGCGATGTCGGTGAGTTCGAGCAGAGGGTTGGCCGGGGTCTCGATCAGCACGCAGCGGGTATTGGGCCGCATGGCCGCGCGCCACTGGTCCAGGTCAGGTGCATCCACCAGGGTGGTTTCGACCCCGAACCGCGGCGCCCAGTTGCTGAGGATCCAGCGGCTGGATCCGAACAGGGCCTTGCCGGCCACGATGTGGTCGCCGGCCTTGACCAGGCCCGTGATCGCCATGTGGATCGCCGCCATGCCCGAGGCGAAGGCCCGGCAGTATTCGGCGCCGTCCAGCAGCGCCAGCCGCTCTTCGAACGCCAGCGTCGTGGGATTGCCGTAGCGGGTATAGACGAAGCCGGGCTCGGAGCCGGCGAAGCGCGCATCGGCCGCCTCCGCCGTCTGGTAGACGAAGCTCTGGGTCAGGAAGATCGGTTCGCTGGTCTCACCGTAGCGCGTGCGGTCGACGCCGCCGCGGATCAGCTTGGTGGCGGGCTCCCAGTGGTTCGGATCTTCGTCGGCGCTCATGGCCGGGCTCGATGGGCCGGCGCGACGCAGAGGTCAAGTATAGGGATTCTGGCAGGGCCTTGAGCCGTCACGCCATTTGACGGGCGCGGGCCGGCGCCGCTACCACCGGCGCGAAGAGCGAAAGGCGCCAGATGCAGCTTGAGTGCTTCCCCACCGCCGCCCGGCCGCCCGAGATCGTGCCCGGCCGGCCCCAGCGCGCCTGGATGGACCGGTTCACCGAACGGCATCCCTATCGCTGCCTGCCGCTGACCATGGCCAACACCACCGGCTGGGAGATCCTCTGCCCCGTCGGGTTCACCGCCGAGTGGAACGGCGGCGTCGAAACCTCGGACATCACCTTCCGCGCCGACCGCCCGCACCCGGACTTCCACGACCTGGTGAAGTCGCACTTCTCGCACGGGGTGATCACCTTCCATCCCGGTTATCTGTTCCGCACCGAGCCCGGCTGGGACATGTGGTGCGGCGGACCGCCGAACTGGGTCAAGGACGGGGTCCAGCCGCTGCAGGGGCTGGTCGAGACCGACTGGCTGCCCTTCCCCTTCACCATGAACTGGATCTTCACCCGGCCGGGCAAGGTGCGCTTCGAAAAGGGCGAGCCGTTCTGCTTCTTCCACCTGGTCCCGCACCGGGCGATGGAGCAGGTGCAGCCCGTGCAGCGCTCGTTCGCCACCGAACCGGAATACCGCGAGCAATACGAGGCCTGGGGCCGCCAGCGCGAGGAGTTCAACAAGAAGCTCGGCAAGCGCGATCCGGACGCCGTGCGCGAGGCCTGGCAGCGCTACTA
>FTAG01000390.1_pt1 | contig 17668 bp, 16 predicted proteins | sample 1638911 | NCBI WGS metagenome assembly FTAG01 (sample SAMEA3914813, study PRJEB12502) | metagenome | biome: forest; material: soil | place: Canada | collected 2011-07-07 | depth 0.3 m
AGGCAGGATGCCGAAGCGTCCAGCGTCAGGCCAGGGATGGCCTGTCGCTGGACCCCGACGCAGGCGAGAAGCGCAGGGTACCCCTCATCGCGCTTGTGCTTTTGCGATGAGGGGCGCAGTTCCCGGGTGGCGGCGCTTTTTGGTTACTTTTTGGCGCTGCTGCCAAAAAGTAACTCGCCTGCAGGCGAAAACCCGCGGCTTCAGTCTGCGAAGACGGAGCGGCGCGTGATGCCCGCGGATTCCGGCTTTCGCCGGAATGACGAAATGAGAGGAGTGCGCACCCCCTCGATACGATCCTTCGGATCGACTCGGATCGACTCGGATCGACTCGGGGCGAACGGGTGAGATTAAGTCAGGCGAAAGCAAAACTGGATCCCCGCCTGCGCGGGGATGACGAGATTGAAAGGTCTGCGCTGGCCTCTCGATACGCCCCGCTCTGCGAAGCTACCCGTGATGGGCGTGTTGCGCCCAACCAGCCATTACTTCCCGAAGCGCCGGTCCCGCTGCTGGAACGCACGCACCGCGCGCAGGAAGTCGATGCGGCGGAACGCCGGCCAGAAGATATCGGTGAAGTAGAACTCGCTGTAGACGCTCTGCCACAGCATGAACCCGGACAGGCGGATCTCGCCGCTGGTGCGGATGATCAGGTCCGGCTCCGGCAGGTGCGGCGAATACAGGTAGCGGCCGATCGCCTCGGGCGTGATGGACTCGACGATATCTTCGGTGCTCTTGCCGGAGGCCAGTTCCTTGCGCATCAGCGCCTTCACCGCATCGGTGATTTCTTCGCGGCCGCCGTAGGCGGCGGCGAAGGTCAGTTCGACGTCGCCGTAGTCCTGGGTGGCGGCCTCGGCGGCGCGCACGGCGGCGACGGTGCTCGGCGGCAGCAGGTCGACGCGGCCCATGGCGCGCACCTTGACCCGCCGCTCATGGATGCGCGGATCGGCGATGAGGGCCTTGAGCTTGGCCTCGGTCACGGCCATCAGGCCGTTGAGTTCCTCGGTGGGGCGGTTGAAGTTGTCGGTGGAGAACACCCACAGGGTGATGGCGGTGATGCCCAGGTCCACGCACCAGTCGAGCAGCTCGTCGAGCTTGGCGGCGCCGGCGCTGTAGGCGGCCTGGGTGTCCTTGAGTCCTAGCAGGCGGCCGTAGCGGCGGTTGCCGTCGAGGATCAGGCCGACATGCTTCGGGATCGGCCCGCGCAGCACCTGCTTGCGCAGAAACTCGCGGTACAGGCGGTACAGCGGGCGCAGCAGCAAATGACGAATCAAAAATTCCCCCTTCATGACGGGCATGACGGACTGCCGGTGGCTGTGTGCGCCGCCGCCTACTGCCGTGCTGCATGATACGTCAGCCGATGCCGCGCGGCTCGGGGCTTTTTTTTGGCTACGCGGCCGGCGCGCCGTAGAGGATCGAGGTCATCGACAGGGAGCTGGTGACCATGTCGTTGAACAGGACCGGCCGTTCGTCCGCGCGCCGCGCGCCCAGCACGTAGAGCAGGGGTAGGTAGTGTTCAGGCGTGGGGATGGCCAGCTGGGCGTCGGCGCCGAGGGCCGGGTAGTCGGCCAGGGCCTGGTCGTCGCCGTTCTCGATCAGGCGGTTGGCGAGAGTGCGGAAGCGCAGCGCCCAGTCCATGGCGGCGGTGCGGTGGAGGCTGTACAGGCGCAGGTTGTGGACGATGTCGCCGCTGCCCAGGATCAGCACGCCTTCCTCGCGCAGCGGCGCCAGGCGCTGGCCCAGGGCGAGGTGGAAATCGCCGGGGCGGGCGCTGTCCAGGCTCAGCTGCACCACCGGGATGTCGGCCTGCGGGTACATCGGCCGCAGCACGCTCCAGGCGCCGTGGTCGAGGCCGCGGTCCGGATCAAGGTGGACCCGGTGCGAGCCGGGGGCGGTACCGATCAGTTCGGCCACGCGCCGGGCCAGTTCCGGGCTGCCGGGGGCCGGGTAGCGCACGTCGAACAGGGCCTTGGGGAAACCGTGGAAATCGTGGATGGTTTCGGGCTGCGCGCCGGCGCTGACGTGGATGCCGTGCGTCTCCCAGTGGGCGGAGATGCACAGGATGGCGCGCGGGCGGGGCAGGCGCCGGCCGAGGGCGGCCCATTCGCGGCTGCAGGGGTTGTCCTCGATGGCGTTCATCGGCGAGCCGTGGCCGAGGAACAGCGCCGGCATGACCGGGTTCTCAGTGCGGGGTGCGCTCATGGCGCTAGTATGCCGTATGGCGGGCGCCAGCCAGATCCGGCGCGAAGGAGCCGCGACGTGCCCGAGCATCAAGGATGAAAGCCCGAACCCTGCGTCTTGCACTGTCCCTGCTGCTGGGAGCCGCCGCCTCCGCCCGTGCCGCCGATGCGGGAGACAACGTGGCGCAGTTCGGCTGGCTGCACCTGATGCCGAGGTCCACCAGCACGGCGCTGCACACCGAGTTGCAGCCGAGCCTGCTCGGCACGCTGGTCGGGGTGCAGAGCTCGTTTGATTCCCCCGGCACCTCGGCCAGGGTTGCCGACGCCGATACAGCGGGCTTCATCGGCACCCGCTTCCTGACCGATCATTTTGCGCTGCAGCTGGTGGCCGGCGTGCCGGCCCAGGTGGGCATCGAGGGCCGGGGCACGGTGGCCCCCACCGGCCTGCTCGGCCAGTTCCTCAAGGTGGACCTGGGCGCGCCGGCCAACCAGCCGCTGGTGTCGGTGCGTGAATGGACGCCGCTGGTGCTGCTGCAGTATTACTTCGACCTGCCGGACGGCCTGCCGGGCGGCGGGCGCAAGGGCGCCCTGCATCCGTACATCGGCGCCGGCATCAGCTACGCCTGGTTCAGCGATTTCAAGGTCAACGGCGAGTTCAGGCAGCAGCTGCAGTCCAACTTCGGCCAGTTGCTGGCCTTCGCCACCGGCCATCCGGGAACGACCCGGGTCAGCGCCTCGGCCTCGCGCTCGTGGAGCGGCGCGTTCAATGCCGGCCTGGCCTGCGACCTGTCGCAGCACTGGAGCCTGGCCGCCTCGGTCACCTACTCGCCGCTGGCCAGCACCGCGCACATCGACATCAAGGCCGCCGACGGCAGCTTGCTGGCGAGCAGCAGCAGCCGGCTCAGCCAGGAGGCCCTGGTCACCGCCCTGCTGCTGAACTACCGCTTCCGCTTTCCCTGAGCCGGCGCGGAACGCATTGCCAATCCAGGCCGTGCCGCTGCCGGCCGACGACACCGCCTGGCGCGATCCAGCCGCCATTCCGCCGCCGGCGGCTGGAGCGCCTGTCGCCAAGGTATAGTGTGGATCAGCAAATCACACGGGGAATTGCGTCATGCCGGCCGGAGCATCGCAGACGCCTTCGTTTCACGAACAGATGGAGAGCCTGCTGGTCGAGCAGCTCAAGGCGCAGCCGCGCAACCACGGCGCGCGGCTCAAGCTGCTGGAGCTCTACTACGAGGCGGAGCGCGCCGGGCCGTTCCTGCGCGCTGCGGAGGAAATGGCCAAGCTGACGCCCGACAAGGCGGCTTCGCCGGAATGGCAGAAATGCATCAGCATGGGCCGCATGCTGATGCCGGAGGCGCCCCTGTTCAGCACCGAGGGCCGTGACCGCATCGAGTTCGTCGGCGCCGGCTTCAGCGCTGCGCCGGTGGAGGAAAAGCCGCAGGTGCGGCGTCTTGGCGACGACACCCGTTTCACCCGCCACTTCGAGGAGCTGGCCAAGGCCTTCGAGGCGGCGCGCGCCACTCCGCCATTCGAAGCCATGCTCGACATGGAGCTGACCTTCCTGGCGCGCCGGCCGTCGTCGCTGCTGCATCTGCGGCGGCTGTCGCTGAAGCTGGGCGGGGCGCAGATCTACCTCAAGCGCGAGGATGCCTCGCCGCGCGACACCCAGCTGATCATCAGCGTGGTCGGCCAGGCCCTGCTGGCGCAGCGCCTGGGCCGCAAGACCCTGGTGACCTCGACCATCGACGGCCGCCGCGGCGTGGTCACCGCCTCGATCGCCGCGCGCCTGGGCCTGGAAGCGGTGGTGTTCATGGACAACGACCGCAACTCGCGCCACACCAGCAACGTGTTCCGCATGTGGCTGCTCGGCGCCAACGTCATGCCCGCCACCGACGAACGCGGCAACGAGGCTCACAACGCGCGCGAGGCGGCGCTCAAATACTGGGCGCGCAATGCCGACAAATCGCTGATGATCTTCGGCCTGGAGGGAGCGCCGGAGCCGTATCCGCGGATGGCGCGCGAGTTTACTTCCAGCATCGGCCGCGAATGCCTGCGCCAGACGCGGCTGATCGCCAAGCGCCCGCCGGACCTGGTGGTGGCGCGCGGCGGCGACAATTCCGACGCGCTCGGCCTGTTCCCGCCGCTGGTGCCGGAGAAGCACATCCGCCTGGTCTGCGTGGAAAGCGGCGGCACCGCGGTCCATAGCGAAGGCGACGACCAGTTCGACCCGACCAAGCAGGCCCTTTCGGCCGAGAAGCAGCGCGTGGCGCACGGCATTCTCGAGGGCATGGAATACCCCAGCGTGGTGCGCGAGCACGGCTGGCTGCGCGACAGCGGGCGCGTCGAGTACGTCAAGGCCTCGCTGGAGTCGGCCAAGACGGCGATCCGCGATCTCAGTTTCTTCGAGGGCATCACCCCGGCCATCCAGACCGCTCATGCCCTGGGCTGGGCCTGCCAGGCCGCGGCGCAGATGAAGCCCGGGCAGGTGGTGGTGGTGATGATGGCCGAGGACGTCGACAAGGACATCTGGGACATCGGCCGGCTGATGGGGGCGCCGCTATGATGAGAGCTGCACTCTGATGGGGCAGGATGGTTTCGGCCTGCTCGGCATCCTGATTTTCGTCGCCGACGTCTGGGCCCTGATGAACATCGTGCAGAGCGCCGCGCCGAAATTGCACAAGGCGGTGTGGACCGTGCTGGTGCTGGTGCCGGCGCTGGGCGTGGTGTTGTGGTACCTGATGGGTCCGCGGCGCCGCACCGCCTGAGCCCGGCGGCGCGCTATCATTTGCGCATGAAGAAGCCGCACAGCGCCGCGCCCGCCACCGCCAGGCGACCCGCTCCGAAACGCACGGGCAAACCCGCACAGCCTCCGGCCGGGAAGACCGAGTTCTCAATCGACGAACTGGCCCGTGCCGGCAGTTCGACCGTGCGCAATGTGCGCGCCTACCAGGATCGCGGCCTGCTGCCGCCGCCGGAGCGGCGCGGCCGCAACGGCATCTACACCCAGGAGCACCTGGCGCGCCTGCGCCTGATCGGGCGCATGCTCGAGCGCGGCTACACCCTGTCCAACATCGCCGAGCTGATCACCGCCTGGGAGCAGGGGCGCGACCTGCGGCAGCTGATGGGCCTGGAGGCGCAGCTGACCCGGCCCTGGTCGGACGAGCAGCCGATCAGCATGTCCCTGATCGAGCTGGCCAAGGCCTTCGGCGGCAATTATCGGCCCAGCGACCTGGCGCGCGTGCTGGAGCTGGGACTGGTGGAGCGCGACGGCCTGCGTTTCCGCGTGCCCAGCCCGAAGATGCTCGGGGTGGGCGCCGAGATCGTCAACATGGGCATCCCGCTGCGCGAGCTGCTGAACATCGTCGGCGGCCTGCGCCGCAACGTCGAGCGTGTCGCCGACGAACTGATCCAGATCGTGGTGAAGTCGATCGACCGCTATGGCGACGGACTGCCGCCGGCGGAGGACGTGCCGCGCCTGGCGGAGATGGTGGCGCGGCTGCGGCCGCTGGCCGACAAGGCGATCGAGTCCGAGGTGTCGCGGGCGATGGAGCGGGCCCTCAGCCGCTTCCTCGGCGACCGCTTGGCGCAGGTGCTGGACCACCTGCCGCAGTACCGCGATCCGCGCTAGGGCAAACGCTTCCAGTGGAGCAGTGCCCGCCAGCTTTCCAGCTGGCGCCTGAAGCGCGGCCGCGGCCGCAATGCCAGCTGCGTCCTGACCAGGCCGGCGACCCCGGCCAGGACCCCGGCATCGGCCTGGGCCGCGCCGCCGTAACGCGCGTCGTCGAACCAGTCGGCGAAGCCCGGCGGCAGCGCCGCGTGCCGCAAACGCAGGTCGGCGCAGAATTCGCGCAGGGTGTCGCCGGGCGGGCGCGCCGCATCGCGCGCGCCGAAGCTCCGCTCCAGCGCCGCCGCGGCATGCAAGGCGCCGTCGGCGCCCGGCGCATTCGCCGCCCGGTCGAGCAGGGCCAGCACGCGCCGGTTGTCGATGCGGTCGAGCCAGGACAGGCGCAGCAGCCAGGCGCACAGCGCCGCGGCGGCAGCGGCCAGGATCAGCGCCGGCAGCTTCCAGCCGAGCGCCTGCAGCGCCCACGCGGCTTCCGCCTGCAAGGCGCGCAGCTGATGCCAGACGTCGCGCAGGGCGGCGATGGCGGCGGTCCGCAGTGCCCGCGGATCGAGAGTGGCCGAGGTATCCGCCATGCGGTCCAGGTAGCGATCCGCCTTTGCCGCCACCTGATTTGGCGGCTGTGTCGCCGGCAGCGGGTAGAACGGCGTCGGTTCCAGCATCATCCAGCCGCGTCCGGCCAGGTACACCTCGCCCCAGGCGTGGCCGTCCATGGCCCGCACCTCGTAGTAGCCGGTCACCGGGTTCTTCTCGCCGAGGGAAAAGCCGGTGGCCAGGCGCGCCGGTATGCCGAGGCTGCGCAGCATCGTCACCACCGCGCTGGCGAAGAATTCGCAGTGGCCGCTCCGGTGTTCGAACAGGAACCAGTCCAGCGGCGTCACTCCCTGGTAGGGAATGATGGTGTCGACGCTGTATCGATATTCGCCACGCAGGAAGTGTTCCAGTGCCAGGGCCTTCGCGGCGGGACCATCGGCGGCGGCGGTGACCTGCTGCGCCAGTTCGCGGATGCGCGGCGTGAAGTCGGCCGGGAGCTGGAGGTAAGCGGCTGCGTCGGCCGGCGCTTCCTGGGGCAGCAGGTAGCGTCCTTGCAGCAGGTCCAGGCGCGCCTCGGCCGAATAGCTGGTGTCGGCCTGCAGCGCCCGCGGCAGTTCCAGGGTGCCGTCCGCATATTCGTGCAGTACGGTTCCGGGAAAGCGCAGCCGGTACAGCCCCGGCGCGGTGTACAGGGCGGCATCGAGCGGGCTGACCACTTCGATTTGCTGCTCGATCCGGGTGTTGCCGGAGGAGGGGAGCAGGCTGTTGTAGTAGCCCTGTTGCAGTTCGCGCGATTCCGGCTGGCCGCGGTCGCGAAACCAGCGATCGTGCTCGAAGCGGTTGAAGAGCTTGCCGCGCAAGTACACCGGCTGCGTGCTGCGTACATACATCACGACGCCATTGCCCAGGCCCTTGCCGCCGCCGTTGATGGGAAAGCTGTCGGCGTACACGGCGGGGGTGGCTGCGCCGGCGGCGTCATTCGCGCCGGCGGAGGGATCCGCCGCCAGTCCGCGCAAGGCGGTCCTGAGCGGCGCATCGTTGTCGCCTGGATGCGCGTCGACAGGCTGGCCGGATTCGTTCGGTTCGCTGTAGTCGTGCGCGGTGCTGGCTTGCATGCCGCCCAGCAGCAGGGCCTGCGGCTGCGGCATGAACAGGTATAGCGGCAGCGCCACGGCCAGCGTCGCCACGGCGAAAACGGCGCCGCCGCCGCCGAGCCGGGCCGCCTGCGGACCGTCCTCGTCCAGCGGTTGCGCCGCGACGCGCAGGCTGCGCTCCAGCGCATGGTCGGCAGTGAGCAGGCCGAGGGCGACGAAGGTGAACCAGGCGAGGCAGGGCAGAAACAGCGCGGAGCGGCTGGCCGACGCGGCGAACAGCACGGTGGCGAGCGCCGCACCCAGCAGCAACCACAGGTGCTGGCGCTTCTGCGCAATCAGCAGCAGGGCCGCCTGTCCGGAAAACAGCAAGGCCAGCACCGCCGGCACCAGGTCGGCCTGCAGCAGATGCACCAGGAACAGCAGCAGGCCGAAGGCCGCCGCGGCATTGCCGGCCTGCTCCACCGCCTTCGCCGGGTTCCTGCCCCGGCGCAGCACTGCCCGCAGCTGCCAGCAGGCAGCAAACACCAGGGACCAGAACAGGAACGCGGCCAGTCCGCCGGCGGCATCGCGTTCGGTGCTGCAGCGCGCCGCCGCCGCCGCGATCAGCAGCCACAGCGGGCGCGCGCCGTAGCGCCGCAGGTCGACCGGCAGGTCCAGGTTCATGACAGCAGTGCGCCGAGGTCCGAGCCGGCGGCCAGGATCCATACCGGCGCCCCGTCGTGGCGGTGCCGCAGCGGCGGCACTCCGCTGCTGATCATCGACCGGTGGAAGCTGTCGCGGTCGAACTCGAGCAGCAGCGGCTGTGCGCCGCGGCGCCGGCACAGGGCCGCCAGCGGCGAGCGGGCGTAGGTTCCGCCGAGATTGAACAACAGCCAGCTGCCGCCGCGAGGCAGGCGTTCCGATTCGCTGCCCAGCCAGCTTTCCGGCGTGGGCAGATCCGACAGCGGCAGCAGCGCCAGGTGTTCGCGCAGGCCCAGGTAGGAGACCTGGTCGAGCGCCGGCTCGACGCGCTGCAGGTTTTCGGCGTCGTGATACAGCAGGCCCGCCGGCACGCCTTCCTGCCTGGCCTTCAGCACCAGCGAGTGGGCCAGCTTGAACATCATCTCGGCGCTGCTCAGGGCGCCGGCACCGACGTGGCGCGCGGCGCACAGGTCGAGCACGATCCACAGGCAGCGATCCTGCTGCTGCTCGTATTCGATGCTCAGCAATTCCCCCCGGCGCGCCGAGGCGCGCCAGTGCACCGAGCGCAGCGTGTCGCCGTGCCGGTAAGGCCGCAGGCCGAAGAATTCGTCGTGGCCGCCGCGTCGCCGGCTCAGCACCATGCGGTTCTGCGGTTCGGCGCCGTGTTCCACCGGCAGTGCACGCAGGGGCACCGCGGCGGGATAGACCACCACGCGCTGCGCCTCCAGTGCGAAGTGGCGGCGCGAGCTGAACAGGCCGAGCGGGAAGCGGCTCTCGATGACTACGCCGCTGAAATCGTGCATGCCGCGCACCTGCGGCGTCCAGGCGAAACGCAGGCGCCGCTTGCCGGCGAGATGATGGAAATAGGCGGCGGGCACCGGCTCGGCGGTGGCACCCAGGCGGTCGAGCAGTTCCAGGCCATAACGCGGCAGGCGGCCGCGCACTTCGATTTCGTATTCCAGGATCAGCGCTTCGCCGACGCTGGCTTCGGCCGGCAACAGCCGGCGCAGCGTGATGCCGCGCAGTTGCAGCCAGGGCAGCAGCAGACCGGCACCGAGCGCGCCGGCGAGCAGTGCCGCCATGCCCCACAACAGATCGATGCCCCGGTTGAGCGCCAGTCCGGCGGTGACCAGGAGCCAGCACAGCAGCACCAGCCCCAGGTCCAGGCGCCGCTGCATCCACTGCTTCGGGTTCACGCGGCTTGCGCCACCGGCACCGGCACGCGCTGCAGGATTTCGCCGATGACCCGCTCCGCCGCAGCGCTGTCGGCGGCGCTGCGCAACACCAGGCGATGCGCCAGCACCGCGGGGGCCACGCGCTTGACGTGATCCGGCGAGACGTAGGGCTTGCCGCTGAGCAGGGCGGCGGCCTGGCTGGCGCGCATCAGCGCCACCGAACCGCGCGGGCTGGAGCCCAGCGCGACTTCGCGGTGCTCGCGGGTGGCGCGCACCAGCCCCGCGATGTAATTCAGCAACTCCGGTTGCAGCCTGACCTGGCGCACCGCCGCCTGCAGCGCGGTCAGCGTTTCCGGACTCATCACCGGCTGGACCGCGTCCAGCGGCTGGCGGTCGACCCGCGCCTGCAGCATGGCGGTCTCGTTCTCGGCCGAGGGATAACCCAGGCTCAGCCGCATCAGGAAGCGGTCGAGCTGCGCCTCCGGCAGCGGGTAGGTGCCCTGGAAGCCGACCGGGTTCTGGGTGGCGATGACGAAGAAGCCCGGTGGCAGCGGCCGTGCCGTCCCGTCCACCGTCACCTGGCGCTCCTCCATGCACTCCAGCAGGCACGACTGCGCGCGCGGCGTCGCCCGGTTGATCTCGTCGGCCAGCAGGACTTCGGTGAATACCGGGCCGGGCAGAAATTCGAATTCGTGCCGGTCCTGGCGGTAGACCGATACGCCGGTGACATCGGAGGGCATCAGGTCGGGCGTGCACTGGAGGCGGGTGAAGCGCGTGCGCAGCGAGCGTGCCAGGGTCTTTGCCAGCATGGTCTTGCCGGTACCCGGTACATCGTCGAGCAGCACATGGCCGCCGCCGAGGAGCGCCGTCAGCACCGAGAATATTGCTTCCTGCTTGCCCAGGATCACGGTGCACAGATTGGCATGCAGGGCTTTCAGGGCGGCCTTGGCGTCGGACATGGCTACATTCGCTCCCGGGCGATGGGTGGGTGTGCCGGAGCGGAAGAAGCCGCCGGCGTCCGCCGCCGGCCGCCCGAGGGCTGGCGTGCGTGGTCGATGGCGATTTTTCCCAGGCCGGCAACGAGACCGTTGTGAGCGCGGCATCCCCATTCGTCGCCGCGTCTCGCAACGAGGATAAGAGCCGCGCGGAATCCAGGCAAGCCGCATCACGCCGCCGACCTGCTGCCGTTGGTCCTGCGCGCGTAACCGTCTGTACCCGGCGTCCTGCGCCGCCCGGCGTCCGTTGGTCGCCTGCATTGGACCGTTGATTCCAGGCCGGTCCCGCTTGTCCGCCGCAGCCGTCTGTTCGACCGCTGTGCCGGTTTATGCAGGAACGCCTTCCTAGACTGCAATCCAGGTGCAAGCGGGAGAGGCGACATGGCGGACGACGGTGAGTCAATGTGGCGCAAGCCGGCGGAAACGGTGACGCTGTCGCCGCTATACGACCAGGCCTTGAATTTCGCGCGGGTGCTGCATGCCGCGCAGCGGCGCAAGAGCAACGGCGCGCCCTACCTGTCGCACCTGCTGGAGGTGTCGGGACTGGTGCTGGAGTACGGCGGGAGCGAGGAGCAGGCCATCGCGGCGCTGCTGCACGACGCCATCGAGGACCAGGCGGATGCCTTCGGCGGCGTCGAGCTGCTGCGCGACATCATCGCGCAGAAATTCGGGCCGACGGTGCTGCGCCTGATCGAGCTGTGCTCGGACTGCGAGGGCCATCCCAAGCCGGCCTGGATCTGGCGCAAGCAGCGGCATGTCGTGCGCCTGGCACAGGCCAGCGCGGCGGAGTGCCTGGTGCCGGCCTGCGACAAGCTGCACAACCTGCGCTGCCTCAACGCCGAGCTGCGCGCCGGCGGCGCGCCGTTCCGCATGCTCAAGGCCGGGCCGGAGCAGCAGCTCCATCACTACTCCGCGATGGCGGCGCTGTTCGAGCATCGGCAGCTGGCGGTCGCGGCGGAGATCCGCAACGAGCTGGAGCAGCTGCGCCGGCTGCTGCGCGACCGTCATTTCGTCGACGAGTCCGTCGACAGCGAATACGCTTGCTACGCCATGCCCTGAAGCTGCCTGCAGGGGGCCAGAGCAGTCCCGGCGAGCATAAAAGGCGCCCTGGCCTCACAATTAGCGGCTTGCTCCGGTCCCGGAGCGATTTTGCCATCGGGTGAGCGTGTGGAAGCCAAGCCGTTTTCGAGTTTGCCCCTGAATTCCGCACTGCTGCAGGCACTGGACGTGCTGGAGTTCCGGCAGATGACGCCGATCCAGGAACAAAGCCTGCCGCCGATCCTGCAAGGCCTCGACGTCATCGGCCAGGCCCGCACCGGCAGCGGCAAGACCGCGGCCTATGGCCTGGGCCTGCTCTCGCGTATCGACCCCACGCTGCCCAGGACCCAGGCCCTGGTGCTCTGTCCCACGCGCGAGCTGGCCGACCAGATCGCCAAGGAGATTCGCCGCCTCGCGCGCTTCCTGCCCAACGTCAAGCTGACCATCCTCAGCGGCGGCATCTCCAAGCGGCCGCAGCTCGCCTCGCTGGAGTTCGACCCGCATATCGTTGTCGGCATGGCCGGCCGGGTGCAGCAGCACCTGGAAAAGAACACCCTCAAGCTCGACGCCCTGCGCGTGCTGGTGCTGGACGAGGCCGACCGCATGCTGGATTCCGACTTCGAGGAAGCCAGCCGCGCCATCGTCGAGCAGGCGCCGAAGACCCGGCAGACCCTGTTCTTCTCCGCCACCTTCCCGGACGCCGTGCGCGGCCTCAGCCGCCGCCTGCAGAAGAAGCCGGTGGAAATCACCATCGACGCCACCGTCGCCGCGCCGCAGGTGGAACAGACCTTCTTCGAGGTGGACCCCGAGCGCCGCATCGACGCCTTGGCCCACCTGCTCAGCCTGCACCAGCCCGAGTCCGCGCTGGTCTTCTGCCACACCAAAAAGGATGCGCAGGAAGTGGAGAGCAAGCTGGTCAAGCGCGGCTTCTCCGCCCTGGGCCTCCACGGCGACATCGAGCAACGCGAACGCGACGAAGTGCTGGTGCGCTTCGCCAACGGCAGCTGCCGCGTACTCGTGGCCACCGACGTCGCGGCCCGCGGCCTCGACATCAAGGACCTCGCCATGGTCATCAGCTACGAGCTGCCGCTGGATGCCGACCTGCACGTGCACCGCGTCGGCCGCACCGGCCGCGCCGGGCGCAGCGGCGTCGCCATGCACCTGTTTTCCCCGCGCGAGCGCAGCCGCGTCGCAGCCGTCGAACAACGCCTGGAGATGAAGGCGACCATCGGCAAACTCCCCATGTCCGCCCTGGCCCCGGATCGCCCGATGCCGGCCAACGTGGTGACCCTCTGCGTCGACGGCGGCCGCCGCGACAAATTGCGTCCCGGCGACCTCCTCGGCGCGCTCACCGGCGACGCCGGCATCGCCAAGGAAGCGGTCGGCAAGATCAGCACCTTCGATACCCGTACCTACTTCGCCATCGACAAGCGGCAGGCGAAAAATGTTTTGCAGAAGTTGCGGGAAGGGAAGATCAAGGGCAAGAGCTTCCGGGTGCGGCCGATCGGGTAGAAGATAGTCGCCCCCTATAGTTCAAAGCACCCCCGGGATCAACGCCTTGCGCTCCTTGGGGTAGTCCGGAAACTTCTCCAGGTACCAGCGGTGGTGCGACAGCGCCCGCGGCCCGAGGTTGGAGATGGTGAACAGGGCGAACACCAGCCCGGCGAAGGTGAAGCTCATCAGGGCCCAGCCGCACCACAGTATGATCTCGCCGAAATAGTTCGCCGCCGAGACGTAGCGGAACATGCCGCCGTAGGGGACCTTGTAGCCGGTGCTGCCGTCGTCGCGCAGGTGGATCAGGATGGTGTCGGCCTGGAAGTTGATCAGCCAGCCGCTGACGGCGATGAGCAGCCCGGCGATGAAGCGCGGATCGCCGAACCACTGCGTCGAGGCCAGGTGTGGCGCATGCGCCACGGCCCAGCCGTTGATGAAGCCGTTGACGCCATTGAAGACGAAGCCGAAGGCCACCGCGCTGAACGGGAAGCGCTTGGCGCGGTCGCGCATGCGCAAGGGATACAGGATGGCGCGGTGGATGTAGTGCGCCTGCCACAGGCCGAACAGGGTCAGGGCCACCGGCGAGGGCGAGCGCGCCGTGAGCCAGAACGTCAGCGCGAAGGAGAACCACTGCGGCGCCTCGAACAGCAGCCAGGCCGGCAGCGCCGGCCAGGTGCCGGCTTGCCCGGCCTGCATGTGGCGGCCGTAGGGATTGACCTGGCGCAGCGTGCCCCACAAGGTCATGACGGCCAGAGCCAGCACGGCCCAGCACAGGATCTGTTGCAGCGTGGCCATCGCGGCTCCCCGGTTTTCCGATGATTGGTGAGCGGCAGTTTTGCCCTCGCCCGTAGCAGCGGCCTCGTCCGTAAGGACCATTTCGCGACGGGGCCTTGTTGCGACTATCCTCCGGGCCGAGCTACGGAGCGCGCGGATGACTTGGTACACCGGCAATTCCACCTACGATACCGTCCTGGCGGTGGGCTACGGTTTCGCCCTGTTCACTCTGGTCGGCAGCCTGTTCGTGGCCAGCCCCTACGGCCGCTTTGCCTCGCCGAAGATGGGCCTGAGCCTGCATCCCAAGCTCGGCTGGTGGCTGATGGAACTGCCCGCCACGGTGGTCTTCGTCTGGTTCTACCTGCGCGGGCCGCAGGCATTCGAGCCGATGCCGCTGGTACTGGGCCTGATCTGGATGATCCATTACGGCAACCGCGGCTGGTTCTTCCCGCTGGCTCTCCGTGCCGCGCGCAAGCGGCGCAGCACCTTCAGCGTCTCGGTCATGGCGATGGGCATGTTCGTCACCGCCATCCATGGCTATCTCAATGCCGAGCTGTTCACCCGCTACGGCACCTGGTTGAACGATGCCTGGTTCCGCGATCCGCGCTTTCTGGTCGGCCTGGCGATCTACTACAGCGGCTTCTTCATCATCCTGCGCTCGGAATGGATCATGCGGAACCTGCGCGACCCGGTGAAGCTGGAGGCCGGCGAAGCGGAGTACAAGATCCCCTACGGCGGCCTGTTCCGCTACGTCTCCAGCCCGCAGTACTTCGGCGAGCTGATCGCCTGGGCCGGCTTTACCATTCTCACCTGGGGGCTGCCGGGCCTGATGATCTTCCTGATCTCTGCGGCCAACCTGGTGCCGCGCGCGTTCGCCACGCACCGCTGGTACCGGGAGAAATTTCCGGACTATCCGCGCGAGCGCAAGGTGCTGATCCCCAATGTCCTCTGAATACAGCGCGGCGCAGCTGCTGGCGGCGGTGCAGCGCTCGCCGGAGCTGGTGGCGGCGCACGACCGCGACGGTTGGTGCGGGCTGTACGCGGCGGACGGCGAGGTCAACGACCCGGTCGGCTCGCGGCCGCACCGGGGACGCGCGGCGATCGAGCGCTTCTACGACACCTTCATCGCCCCGAACGACATCGGCTTCCGCGTCGAGCACGACGTGGTCTGCGGCATGACGGTGGTGCGCGACCTGGAAGTGGAGACGCTGATGTCCACCGGCCTGCGCATGGCGGTGCCGATGCACCTGCGCTACGACCTGGTGGAGGAAGGCGGAGCGCTGAAGATCCAGCGCCTCTGCGCCCACTGGGAACTGCCGGGCATGATCCTGCAGATGCTGGGCAAGGGGCTGAAGGGACACTGGACCTCGATCAAGCTAGGTCCGCAGATGATCGCCCACCAGGGTTTCGGCGGCATGCTCGGCTTCATGCAGGGGTTCGCCGGCGTGGGCCGCGCCGGCAAGCGCAGCGTGGCGGAGTTCCTGCGCGCGGCGGGAGAAGGGGATGCGGTAGCCGCGGCTGCGCTGCTGGCGGACCAGATTGCATTGGAACTGCCGTTCGGCACGCGGGTGGAGCGGGCAGAGTTCATTGCAGTCCTGCGCGAGGTGCAGGTGGGCAAGATGCTGGCCGCCGGGCGTAGCGTCACGGTGAGCATCACCCTGGGCGCGCGCCGCGGCGTGGCGCTGTTCCAGTTCGAGCCGGGCCGGAAGCTGCCGGGGACGGTGCAGCTCTTCCTTTAGAAGCCGAGCGCGTGGTGGTGCAGCATGACGAAGACCTGCAGCTCGCCCACCATGAAGCCCAGTACCGCGCCGACCGTGATCAGGATCCATTCGTCCTGCTGGAAGGCGGGGCGCAGCAGGCTCTCGAATTCCTCCGGCGACAGTTCCTGCATCTTGCCGACCAGGGTGTTCTCCAGGTCCATGGCGTCGGTGGCATAGTTCTCGACGTGTTTGATGGTCTCGGGCAGGCGCTTCATCAGCTCCTCCGCCACCATCTTCTTCATCGACTGGTACCTGCCGCTGCCGACGGCGAACACCACGAAGGGCCGCGCGATGCCGGCCTGCTCGTCGACCATGCGCTGCACCTGCTTGGTGACCATGTTGAACAGGCGGTCGGACAGCGGGCCGCGCAGCACCGCCTCGAACACGTTGCGCGCCGTCACCACCTCGCGCGCGATGAGGCGGCCGTACTCGGCGGCGACTTCCTTGCGGCGCTTGAGGAACAGGCCCTGCCAGGTGACCACGCCGAGGTAGCGGGTCGGCTGCTTGGGATTGAAGATCATCTTCAGCGCCAGCCAGTCGGTGAACCAGCCGGTGAAGCCGCCGAAGATCGGCATCACCCAGATCGAATGGGTCAGGGCCCAGGTGAGGGCCTGGACGCAGCCGATGGCGAAGCCGAAATACAGGCCGGAGTTGCGGATGAACTTGAACTCCTCGCTGCCGGCTTCCTGGAAGATGCGGTTGAGCAGTTCCTTGTCGCGCAGCAGGGCGGTGATGACCATGTCCTTGAGGTCGAACACCGCGTTGATGTCGGATTTGATGTCGACCATGATCTGCCGCACCATCGCCGGCGATTCCGCCTGGATGCGCCGCACGATCAGGTCCTTCACCGCCTGCGGCGCCGCTTCCCACAGGCCCGGCGAGTAGTGCGCCGCCACCGCGCGGGTGATGTCGTCCACCACTTCCAGCAGCGGTTTTTCGATCACCTCGGCGATGCGCTCCGGGTCGAGCTTGTCGAACACGTCCTCGGGGCGGATCAGGCGGTTGGTCAGCAGGTCGCAGGAGATGCTGGCCATGATCGCGGCCTTGCGCGGCACGATGCCTTGCCAGCCCAGGTAGGGCGCCTTGAGGCCGACGAACTCGATCGGCTGGAACATCATGCGGATCGCGACGATCTTGGTGATGAAGCCGATGATCGCCGCCACGAACGGCATCGAGACGTAGATGATCCAGTTCTGCTGCACATCCGTGACGATGTCGTGCCAGCCTTGCATCTCGATTTCCCCGGGCCGCTGAATTTGTTCTAGTAGGCCTAATCCTCGCTGATCCGGCAGGCCGTCCACAAGGAGCGGCCCAGCTCGGACAGTTTGAGGGTGCGGCGCAGGATCGTGTCGCGCTGGCCCTTCTTGTTGATGCTCTCGATCAGCCGGCGCACCTCGCCGTCGCTTTCCAGGATCTCGTACTTGACCTTGAGCGCCGGGTCTTCGGGCCCGGTCTCGACCAGGCCGAGGTCGCGCAGGCGCTGGATGTACACCGGCGTCAGCTCCACCAGCTGTACCCCGGCGAGGCGGCCGACGTTGGACAGGTGGCGCAGTACCGGGTGGCTGCCGGTGCCCAGGCGCGGGCCGGCCATGATGTGGATCAGCGGGTAGCCGCTGGAATCCGACAGGGCCGAGAGAATGCGCGCCTCGTCCGGCAGCAAGCGCTTCAGCACCGCGATGTAGTAAGCCTGCTCGGCCTCGTCGCGGGTCTGGTCGGCGGAGATGTCCAGCAGCTCGCGCAGCAACTCCCCCGGGGCATGCGGCCCGCGCCTGCGGCTCTGCGCCGGGTCGGCCTGCACCGAGAACGCCAGCACCGAGACGGTAGCGCTGCGCTCGACTTTGTCCATGCGCTGCTTCAGCTCGCTGAGGACGCGGTGCTCGATCTTTTCGAGCTGCTCCTGCACGAAACCACCGCCCGGCATGCGCTTGAGCACCCGGTTGGCCAGGGCGTTGCCGAAGAAGCCGCTGTCGTTGTCGCTCACGCCGTGGTCCTGGGGGGAATCGATGGTTAGCGGGCTTACTGTAGGGGGATGGGGGAGGGGGAACAAGGCTTTCCGGTCGCTTTTGCCTGGCTGCGCGGCCAATGGGGCGACTGCACTGATCTCTGCGACCCTACCCCTCCCCCTAGCCTCTTCCCTCAGGCGGAGGGGGAACTAGAAGCGGTGACGCTTGGCTTTTGACGTTGCTGTGCTGTTGCCGTTGTTTTTGACGTTCCCCCCGTAACTACGCCGAGCATCGCAGCCTGCGTCGGACTTTGGCCGGCGGCTGTTTGCCGCCGGGCGAGGCAGGATGCCGAAGCGTCCAGCGTCAGGCCAGGGATGGCCT
>FTAG01002100.1_pt1 | contig 17447 bp, 12 predicted proteins | sample 1638911 | NCBI WGS metagenome assembly FTAG01 (sample SAMEA3914813, study PRJEB12502) | metagenome | biome: forest; material: soil | place: Canada | collected 2011-07-07 | depth 0.3 m
GCGGCTGCCGGCGGAGAAGCAGGACCGGGTGTTCTCCTCGCGCGGCGCCCCGCGCATCATTCTGGCCACCAATGTGGCCGAGACTTCGGTGACGGTGCCGGGCATCCGCTACGTGGTGGATACCGGCACCGCGCGCATCAACCGCTTTTCGCCGCGGCTCGGCGTGCAGCAATTGCAGATCGAACCCGTGTCGCAGGCCGCCGCCAACCAGCGCGCCGGACGTTGCGGCCGCGTCGGACCGGGCGTGGCGCTGCGGCTGTACGAAGAGGAAAACTTCACCGGCCGGCCGCTGTTCACCGATCCGGAGATCCTGCGCGCCAACCTGGCCGGGGTGATCCTGCAGATGGCGACGCTCGGCCTGGGCGACGTGGAGGAATTCCCCTGGCTGGATGCGCCGGAAGGGCGCCATGTGGCGGAAGGCTACCGCCTGCTGCAGACGCTGGGCGCGCTGGACGACGAGCGCAAGCTGACGCCGCTGGGGCGCGAGCTGGGACGGCTGCCGCTGGACCCGCGCATCGCCCGCATCGCCCTGGCCGGCCGTGACACGCCCTGCCGCGAGCAGGTCTGGGTGCTGGCGGCGGCGCTGTCGGTGCAGGACCCGCACGAGGTGCCGCCGGACGCGCAAGCGGCGGCGCGGGCGAAGCACGCCGAGTGGCAGCATCCGAAATCGGACTTCTATACCTTGCTCAACCTGTGGCAGCGCTGGCGCGAGTGGAGCGACAGCAGTTCCAACCGGCAGCTGCGCCGGGTCTGCAAGGAGCATTTCGTCTCGTATCTGCGGATGGAGGAATGGGAGTCGGTCTACAAGCAGATCGTGGACATGCTGGATAACGGGCAGCGGGCGCAGCGGGGACGAGCGGAGCCGAGAGGCCGTGAAGAAAACTCGGACAATGCCGCAGCCGAGACTGCACCGCCGACGCCGCAGTCGCTCGAAACGCTCTACCCGGTCCTGCACAAGGCGCTGCTGGCCGGCCTGATCGATCACATCGGGCAGAAGCAGCCGGAGAAGCCGGAGTATGTCGGCCCGCGCGGGCGGCGCTTCCGCATCTTCCCCGGCTCGACGCTGGCGAAGAAGGCGCCGCCCTGGCTGATGTGCGCGCAGCTGGCGCAGACCAGCCAGCTGTTCGCCCGCGTCAACGCTTCGATCGACCCGGAGTGGCTGGCAGACGTGACGCCGCACCTGGTCAAACGGGTGCTGCAGAACCCGGAGTGGAATGCGCAGCGCGGCATCGTCACCGCAATGGAGACGGTGACGCTGTTCGGCATGCAGGTGCTGAAGCGGGCGCGGCACTACGGCTCGGACGAGCCGGCAGAGGCGCGCCTCATCTTCATCCGCGAAGCCCTGGTGCGTGGCGACATGCCGCGGCAGCCGGCCTTCCTGGAGAAGAACCTGGCGCTGATCGATACGGTGCGCGACAAGGAAGCGCGGCTGCGGCGGCCGGACCTGCTGGCGGACGAGGACCAGTTCTTCGCCTTTTACGATGCGCTGATTCCCGCCGAGGTCTGTACCAGCGCCGGCCTCAACAACTGGCTGCGCCAGCTCGGCGCCGGACAGAAAGGCGGCGAAGGCAAGGCCGCGGCGATGCTGCGCATGCGCGAAGCCGACGTACTCCGGCCCGGCGCCAACGCCGATGTGTCCAGCCTGTTCCCGGATCATCTCGACCTGGCCGGGCAGAAGGTCCGCCTGAGTTATTCCCACGACCCCGGCGGCGACAACGACGGCGTCACCTTCCACATCCCGATCGCGCAGCTGTTCGCCCTGCCGGCAACGCGCTTCGACTGGCTGGTGCCGGGACTGCTGCCGGCGAAGATCGAAGGGCTGATCCGCACCCTGCCGATGCAGCTGCGCCGCCTGTGCACACCGGCCGCCGAGTACGCCAATGCCATCGCCGCAAGTACGGGACCGGATGCAGGCGAGCTGCTGGCGGCGATCTGCGCACGCTTCCACAGCATGAACGGCGTGACGCTCACACCCGGCGATTTCGCGCCGGGCAAGCTGGAGCCCCATCTGCTGCCGCGCCTGCTGCTGGAAGATGCCAAGGGCGCGCCTCTGGGCGAGGCCAGCACCCTGTCCGCCCTGCAGCAACGTCACGGCAGCACGGCACGCAACGAGTTGAGCCGCCGCGCCGCATCCAGCGACGAGGCGCGGCGCTGGACGCGGGAGACCGTGCTCGACTGGGATTTCGGCGCACTGCCGGATCATGTCGAAATCGACGGCGCGCGCGCCTATCCGGCATTGAGCGTGAATGAAGGCCGGGTCGCGCTGCGCCTGTTCGAGTCCGCCGAGGCGGCACGGCAGGCGCACGAAGCCGCCACCCAGGCGCTGCTGCTGGCGCGGGTGGCGGATCGCCTGCGCGACCTGGCCAAGACGGCACGCAGCCGCCTCGGCATCGCGCTGGCGCAGACAAGCCTCAGCGCCGAGGCGCTGGCCATGCAGGTGGCCGAACGTGCGGCACACGCTTACTGGAATCCGACCGCGATCCGCGATGAAACCACCTTCCGCCAGGCGCTGGAACGGCGCGGCGAGTTTGGCCGCGAAGCCGCGGCGCGGATGGAAGAGGTATGCAGCTGGCTCAGCGCATCGATGGAACTGAGGAAGCGGCTGGATGCTTCGGCGAAGTCATGGCCGGATGCGGCGTCCGACCTGCGCAAGCAGCTGCAGGGCCTGTTCGCACCCGGCTTCATCGTGGAGATTCCAGAGGACAGCTGGGCGCGGGTATCGGTCTATCTGAAGGCCGCTTCGATCCGGCTGGACCGCTTGCCGCACAAGCCGCAGCGGGACCTTGAGATGACGCGGCAGATCCAGGCGGCTGCGCAGAACCTGCCCGGGCCGTTTCATCCGGCGCGCTGGGTGATCGAGGAATGGCGGGTCGCCCTGTTTGCGCAGGAGCTGCGGGCGGTGGGGTCGCCGAGTGCGGCGAAGGTGCAGGCGGCGCTGGCGGCTTGACCGGCGCGTACGCGCCGAATTTTCCACGGCTCTGCTTAGCTGCGATGATCTCCATCGACCTCTTTGCATCGCGGAGCATCACTCATGCAGCCACCACCCTTCCCCACTCCCGCGGAAGCGCGCGCGCTGACGGCGAAGTTCAATGCAGGCGGCGATGCGGCAGCCCTGGAGAACACGCTGTGGGAGCTGCGCGCCACCGGCCTGCAGCTGATCGACACCCGGACCGAACTGGCCTGCCGCTGGGTCGATGTACGCGAGCGGCCGGTGCCGCCGGAAGCCGATACCATCATCCGCACGCTGACCCGCACCATCGGCGAACAATCGTGGAGCGCGACCTATTGGCTGGAAGGCTTGCGCGCTCCGGCGATGCCGGGGCCAGGCTTATGAGCTTCCCGCGCCGCGCGCAGTGATGGCGCGGCGCACGGCAGCGAGCGGCGCAGCCTCGTCGAAGCGCACGCTGTCGCCATCGGGATAGACGCCGAGGCGCTGCCACAGGGATTGCAGATCATCGCTGGCGGGCATCGGCGCATCGCCCATTTCACGATGCAGCTCGCTCAGCACCGGCACCCCGACCGCCTTGTCGCCGAGACCGAGCATGGCCTCGACCGACGAATCGACGCGGATGCTGCCGCCGCCGGCGAGCACGCCGCGCAGCGCATCCTGCAAACCTTTGCGGTTGCCGGTGCGCTGGCGGATGCGCACATCCGCCATCAGGCAGAACAGGGCGCCGCCCCAGTAGGTGCGGCCCCAGCTGGGCGTATGGTCGAGGCCGCGATCGCCATCCGCCGGCAGGCCCTTGCGCATGCCGTGCAGCATGTCCGCCCAGATACGCTGCGCGCTCAACTCCCCGGCCTGCACCCGGGCGATGGGCTCGACGTAGGTGGCGATGCCCTCTTCCAGCCAGTGGCTGTTTTCCGGAACCGCAGGCACCGACAGATGCACCATCTCATGGGTCATGGCCCAGTCGTCCTCGAGCTGGGCCGCGCTGACCTGGCGGCCGAGGCGGATCACGATCAGCGGCTTGCCGTCGTCGGCATTGCCCCAGGTGGTGCCGCCGTTGACGCGATCGCCCTCCATCGGCTTGATCACGATATTTACCTGGCTGACTGGAAAGCGGCCGAAATAGGTATACACGGCGAAGGCGGCGCGCGCCGTCCAGGCGCAGATCTGCGCCTTGCCGACCGGGTACGCCGCGGCGTCGAAGGACAGCAGGATCTCACCGCCGCCGATGCGCAGGCTGGAGCCGGCGAAACAGCTGGCTTCAAGCTGCTCGCGGACACTGGCCAGCGGCGCTGCCGTCGCAGTGGCGCTGGCAGCGGCATCGGCCTGAGCCGCCAGGCCGACACAGACGGCAGCCAATGCACTGCGGAGGAGTATGCGCATGGGAGCAGAATACATGGGTCGCAGGAGCGGGGCAGGATACTGGGGCAGTCGGAGGGGCTTGAAGTTCCGGCATATGGAGCCAGCTTTGAGTTAAGGGTCCGGGCATTGACAGCCCGGTGATACTGCCGCAAAACCTTTCGTGGAAACTCCTGGAGCCGCTGGAGCCGCAAACATGAGCCGTGCTTTCGTCAAAGAACAGGATATGGAGCAGGCCGATGACCTCGGCGAGCTGCCGCTCAGTCCGCATCCGAACTACGTGACTTCACGCGGTCTGGAATTGCTGCGCGCCCGCCTCGCGGAAACGCAGCAGCGGCTGGGCGCGCTGCGGAAAGACGCCTTCGGCGCCGAACTGGAACGCGCACGCATCGAGCGCGAACTGCGCTGGCTGTCGGCACGCATCGGCAGCGCGCAGTTGATTTCGTCCGCCACGCAAGCGCAGGACCGGGTGGGTTTCGGCGCGGCGGTGGAACTGGCCGATGCCGATAGCGGCGACATGCTGCGCTATCGCATCGTCGGCGAGGATGAAGCCGATCCCGAGCAGGGACTGGTGAGCTGGGTGTCGCCGCTGGCGAAGGCCCTGAGCGGTGCCAGAGTCGGCGACGTGGCGACCTGGAAACGGCCAGCAGGCGATCTGGAACTCGAAGTGCTGGGGATTGCTTATCCGGCTGCTTGATGTAGACACACAAGCCGGTGCATCAGGCGGGACGCGACAGTGCTTGCAGTGCCCGCAGGTGATCCTCCGGCCGGTCGATATCCAGGGCCGCTTCGGGTACCGACACCGTGACCACGGCATCGCGATGCGCTTCGAGCACCTTGCGTGCGCCCTTGGCCCCGGACAACTGCGTCAGCTCGGCATAGAACTCCGCCGGGAACAGGCAGGGCGGCCCCACCGTTTCGCCGTGATCGCTGACGATGATGCGCCGCGGCTCGGCCAGGTGCCGGTCGATCAGGCGTTGCAGCTGCGATGTTCCGACCATCGGCTGATCCACCAGGCACAGCAGGCTCGCCACCGGCGGCGCCAGCTGGCGCGACAATTCGCGGAAGCCGCGGGCGATGGACTCGCCCATGCCCAAGTCCCAGTAAGGATTGTGCGCCAGCCGCACCGGCAGGCCGCGCAGCGCGGCGCCGACCAGATCGGCATTGGCGCCGGTGACCACGATCAGTTCGGCACGGCAGGCCAGGATAGCCTGGGCCGCGCGCCGCACCAGGGGCACGCCGTGGATTTCGGCCAGCTGCTTGGGGCTGCCGAAACGGCTGGCGGAGCCAGCCGCGAGCAACACGGCGGCAAGTGGTTGGGCCGGCACTAGTGAATCGGCCCGGCGCTGGCGCTGAGCGAGGTGCCGCCGCGGCCGGTGGTGACGGCGAGGATCTCCGCGGCGATGGCCAGGGCGATTTCCTCCGGCGTCTCCGAGCCCAGATCGAGGCCGGCCGGCGCGTGCACCCGCGGCGGCGCGGCCTTGCAGCCGGCGAGCAGCTTGCCGGCGCGCTGGCGCGAGCCGATGGCGCCGATGTAAGCCAACGGCGTGGGCAGCAGCTCGCGCAGGTAGTCGATGTCGCGTTCCAGGTTATGCGTCATCACCACGGCGAAGCTGCGGCTGTCGAGACTGACGCGCTGCCCCAGCTGCCCGGGCTGCGCACTGACCAGGCTGGTGCCGGGCGCCAGATTGGCGGGAGGCTGCTGGCCGTCGCGATGATCCACCAGGGTCACCTCCCAGCCAAGGCCGCGGCCGATGCGCGCCAGCGCCAGCGACGCCGCATTGACCCCTACCAGCACCATCGCGTAAGGCGGCAGCAGGGTCTCGAACAGCACGTCCATCGGGCCTTCCGCCGAAGCCAGACCCTCCACGTGCGGGCGCTTGCCGTCCCGGGCGGTACCGCCATGCTCGATCACGGCGGCGGCGAAGCCGGCGTCGCCGAATTCGTCGTGCAGGGTTTCGCCGCTCCACACCAGGCGCCGCGGCCGCGGCCCGAGCACGCTGCCGTTGCGGGCGAAGGCGGTGGCGAGGAAACCCGGCAGGCGCGAACCGATGCAGCGCTCCACCGCGTCGACGAAACCCAGGTCGGAGGATTGCGCCAGCGGCTCGATCAGCACTTCCAGCTCGCCGCCGCAGCCCAGCTCGATCAGGGCGTCGAGGCCGTTCTCGCGGTCGTAGCGCACGATGCGCGAGGTACCGGTGCCGATCACCTCATGGGCGCGGGCGATGATATCGGCTTCCGGACAGCCGCCGGAGAGGCCGCGCACGATGGTACCGTCGCCGCACACCAGCATGCGTGCGCCGGCGCGCCGGAAGGTGCTGCCGTAGGTGCGGGTCAGCGTGGCCAGGGCCGCGCCGCCGGCGAAACCCCGGCTCTGCAGCCGCTTGAAGCCCTCCAGCAGTACGCCGAACTCCTGTGGAGTATTCATCCTCACGCACCATCTCGCCAGACCCGCTTGCTCATGTGCTGAGCTGGTCGGCGATGGGGAGCTTGCGGATGCGCTTGCCGGTGGCGGCGGCGATGGCGTTGACCACGGCCGGGGCGATCGGTGGCGTGCCCGGCTCGCCGACACCGGTGGGCTTCTCCGCCGAAGGCACGATGAACACTTCCACTACCGGCATCTCGTTGATGCGCAGCGGCAGGTACTGGTGGAAATTGGACTGCTGCACCACGCCGCCGTCGAGGGTGATGGCGCCGTGCAGGGCCGCGGTCAGGCCGAAGCCGATGCCGCCCTGCATCTGCGCGACGACGATGTCCGGGTTGATGGCCAGGCCGCAGTCGACGGCGCAGACCACGCGGTCGACCTTGAGGCTACCGTCGGACTTGATGGTGACTTCAGCAACCTGGGCGACGAAAGTGTTGAAGGACTCGTGCACGGCGATGCCGCGGCCGCGCTTGTCGCCGGCGGCGCCCGGCGCGAGCGGCTTGCTCCAGCCGGCCTTGTCAGCCACCAGTTCCAGCACGCCCTTGAGACGCGGCGACTTGCCCAGCAGGGCGCGGCGGTACTCGTAAGGGTCCTTGCCGGCGGCGACCGCCGCCTCGTCGATCAGGCCTTCCTTGACGAAGGCATTGGAAGAATGGCCGACCGAACGCCACCACTGCACCGGCACGCCGATATTGTCCGGCGTGCTCAGCTCGACCTTGATGTTGGGAACCTCGTAGGCCATGTCGGCGATGCCCTCGATCGAGGTGCCGTCGATGCCGTTCTTGATCAGGGCCGGCTCGAAGGCGGTACCCTTGATGATGGACTGGGTCACAACGTGGTGATGCCAGGCGATCAACTGGCCGCCGTCATCCAGCGCCAGGCGCGCGGTGTGATAGCTGGCCGGGCGGTAGTAGCCGCCGCGGGTGTCTTCCTCGCGCGTCCACACCATTTTCACCGGCACCTTGATGCCTTTGTCCCAGGCGGCCTTGGCGATGGCGACCGCCTCCAGCACGTAGTCGGCCTGCGGGTTGGCGCGGCGGCCGAAGCTGCCGCCGGCATAGAGCTGGGTGATCGAGACCTGGTCCGGCGAAATGCCGAGCAGGGCCGCAACGGAGCCCTGGTCCGGTGTGTGCATCTGCTCGCCGTTGACGATCTCGCAGGTACCCTCGCCGAGCTTGACCACGCAGTTGAGCGGTTCCATCGCCGAGTGCGACAGGTAGGGCACCTCGTACTCGGCCTCGATCAGTTTGGCCGGCTTGGCCAGGGCAGCGGCAACATCACCAACCTTGCGGTCCACCAGGCCGTCCTTCTTCGCCAGCTCCTTGTACTGCGCCAGGATCTCGGCGCTGCCCAGCTTGAAGGCCTGGCTTTCGTCCCACTCGATTTCCAGCGCATCGCGGCCGCTGCGCGCGGCCCAGGTATTCTTCGCCAGCACGGCGACGCCGGCGAAGCGGTGCGCGCTGCCGCCGAACTGCACCACTTCCACCACGTTGGGCACGGCCTTGGCCTTGGCTGCGTCGACGCTCTTCGGCACGGCGCCAAAGCGCTGCGGGTGAGCCACCACCGCGATCAACATGCCCGGGGCCTTGTAGTCCTGGGTGAACATCGCGGTGCCATTGGTCTTGTCGATGTGGTCCTTGCGGTGCAGCTTGGGCTGGCCGATCAGCTTGAAGCTCTTGGGATCCTTCAGCGCCACGTCCTGCGGCACCGGCTGCTTCGCCGCATGCTCGGCCAGCTGGCCGAAGGTGGCCTTGCGGCCGGACTTGGCATGCACCACGCCGTTGACCACGGTGATGGTATTGGCCGGCACCTTCCATTCGTCCGCGGCGGCGGAGACAAACATGGCGCGGGCGGCAGCGCCGGCCTTGCGCATCTGCTCGTGCGAGTTGGCCATGGCGGTGCTGCCGCCGGTGAGCTGGATGCCCATCATCAGGTTCTTGTACTTGGCCACGTCGGCCGGCGCGCCCTCCACTTTCACCTGGCTCCAGTCGGCGTCCAGTTCCTCGGCCAGCAGGGTAGCGAGGCCGGTGAAAGTGCCCTGGCCCATTTCCAGGTGCTTGGAGATGACGGTGACGGTGTTGTCCGAGCCGATGCGGACGAAGGCATTCGGCTCGAAGTTGACCGGCGCCAGCAGCTCGGCGCCGCCGTTGCCCGGCGCGGCCGCGCCCTTGTCGGCGAAGGCGTCGCCGACGTAGATGCCCAGGGCCAGCCCGCCGACGCCCTGGATGAAGCGGCGGCGGCTTTCGTTGACGAGGAAGATCTGGTTCATGGCGGGTCTCCTCAGGCGCTCAGCGTGCCGGCGGCTTCGTGGATCGCCGCGCGGATGCGCACGTAGGTGGCGCAGCGGCAGACGTTGCCGCTCATGGCAGCGTCGATGTCGGCGTCGCTGGGCTTGTGGTTGGACTTGAGCAGGGCGGTGGCGGACATGATCTGGCCGGACTGGCAGTAGCCGCACTGCACCACGTCGAGCTTCTGCCAGGCGGCCTGCACGGCATGCCCGACCTTGTCGGCGCCGACGGCCTCGACCGTGGTGATCTTCTTGCCGACGGCGGCAGCGACCGGGGTGACGCAGGAACGGATGGCCTGGCCGTCGAGGTGCACGGTGCAGGCGCCGCACAGGGCCATGCCGCAGCCGTACTTGGTGCCGGTGAGGTCGGCGACGTCGCGCAGGAACCAGAGCAGGGGCATGGACGGGTCGCCGTCGTAGGAATGGCCCTTGCCATTGATGGTCAGCTGGATCATGGAAACGCTCCTGGGTAAGGAGCCCGACCCGGTATTGCCGGCCGGGGCTCTGGCGCATTGGCACGCACGCCCGGCAGCCGATCCGGAGACTGTCGGCTGCTCGGCGCGCGTGACAGATATGGATATTGGTCGGGCGCTAGAGTGATCCACAAGGGGGCGCATTGCAAGCGCGATCCGCGTCAGTTTCGACCCCGGGTTCGGCCCCGGTTCCGGCCCTGCGCCGAGTGGGACCCGCCACCGTGAAAAACACTGGGTCCCTCCTACTGGAATCCGTCTGAAGGAGCGCCGATACAGACCGGGCCAGCCTTGCCCGCGCCTTGTGGCAGGGCGCGGCAGGCGGCACCATGCGCCGTTCCTCTTGAGTGTGATGCGGATGGCCCGATCCACCTGGCTGAGCGTGGTCGCTGCCGTGCTGCTGGTCGGCAGCGCTGCGGCGGCCCTGCTGCTGTGGCACGGCCAGCGGCAGCCCGGCATGGCGCGCGATGCCGCAGCGCGGCCGCCGCAAGCAGCGCAATACGTCGGCGCAGCAGCCTGCAGCAGTTGCCATCAGGCGCAGACCACAGCCTGGCAGGGTTCGCAGCATGCACAAGCGATGCAGCCGGCGGCGGCACAGACCGTGCTCGGTCGCTTCGACAACACCCGCTTCAGCGAGAACGGCATCACCTCGACCTTCTTCCGCCGCGGCGACGGCTATTTCGTGCGCACCGATGGGCCGGACGGCAAGCTCGCCGATTTCGAGTTGAAGTACACCTTCGGCGTCTACCCCTTGCAGCAGTACCTGGTGCCGTTCGCCGACGGCCGCATGCAGGCCCTGTCCGTCGCCTGGGACGCGCGGCCGGCAGCGCAGGGCGGCCAGCGCTGGTACCACCTGTATGCCGGGCAGAAGGTCGATCACAGCGATCCGCTTCACTGGACTCGCGCCGGCCAGAACTGGAACAGCCAGTGCGCGGAGTGCCATTCCACCCATCTGCAGCGTAATTACGACGCGGCGCAGGATCGTTACGCCACCACCTGGATCGATCTCGCCGTGGGCTGCGAAAGCTGCCATGGGCCGGGCTCGAATCACCTGGCCTGGGCGCGGCATGATGCAGGCTCGCAGCGCTTCGATGCCGGCAAGGGCCTGGCCATTGCGCTGGACGAACGGCGCAATGTGTCGTGGCTGCATGACCCGGCCAGCGGCGAGCCGGTGCGCAATGCGCCTCTGGCCAGCCATCGCGAAATCGAGACCTGCGCGGTGTGCCACGCGCGGCGCCGCGGCATCAGCGCCGATCCCGGCCCTACCGGCAAGCTGTTCGATACCCACGACCCCGCACTGCTCGATGCCGGCCTGTATTTTCCGGACGGGCAGCAGCAGGCCGAGGTCTATACCTACGGCTCCTTCCTGCAGAGCAGGATGTACGCGCAAGGCGTGAGCTGCGGCGATTGCCACGAGGCGCACAGCATGAAGCTGCGGGCGCCGGGCAATGCCCTGTGCGCGCTATGCCACAACGCGGAGAAATACGACAGCACCGCCCACCATATGCACGCGCCCGGCAGCGCCGGCGCGCAATGCGCCGACTGCCATATGCCGCGGCGCGACTACATGCAGGTGGACGGGCGCCGCGATCATTCGCTGCGGGTGCCGCGCCCGGACCTGAGCCTGCAGTACGGCGTACCCAATGCCTGCAACGGCTGCCATCGCGACAAGGATGCGCGCTGGGCTGCCGCCGTGATCGAAAAGGCGCACGGGCCGCAGCGCCAGGGCTATCAGCACTACGCCGGCGCGCTGGTCGCCGCCCGCAGCGGTGCGCCCGGAGCCCTGGAGCAACTGCTGACGCTCGCCGACGACCCCACCTCGCCCGCTATCGCCCGCGCCACCGCGGTGGCGGCGCTCGGCCGCTACCCCGGCGAGCGCACCCTGCCCGCGCTGCGCCGCGCGGCTGCAAGCCCCGATCCGCTGCTGCGCTCCGCCGCGCTCGACGCAGTGCTCGCCTTTCCGCCGGCACTGCGCGCACCGCTGGCGCTGTCCCTGGCCGGGGACGACACGCTGGACGTACGCAGCAAGGCCGGCCGCGCCCTGGCCGCGGTGCCGGATGCGCAGCTGCCGCCGGAACAGCGGGTCGTGCGCGAGCGCTTGTTCGCCGAGTACGTGGCCTCCGAACTGACGCAGGCGGAACGATCGGATGCGCATTTCAACCTGGGCAGCGTCTATGCCGAACGCGGCGAAACGGAACGCGCCGAACAGGAGTTCCGCACGGCACTGCGTCTGGACCCGGCGTTCGTGCCGGCGTACGCCAACTACTCCGATCTGTACCGCAGCCTCGGCCGGGAAGACCAGGCCGCCGCGATACTGGCGCAAGGCCTGCGCGCAGTGCCGGAGGACGCTACATTGCTGCACCTCTCGGGACTGCAAAAGGTGCGTGCCGGCGACAGCGCAGCGGCCCTGGATCTGCTGCGTCGCGCCGCCCGGCTGGCGCCGGACAATGCACGCTTTGCCTATGTCTATGCCGTGGCCCTGCACTCTGCCGGCCAGCACGGGGCGGCCGTAGCAGTACTCGAACAGGCCTTGCAGCGTTTGCCGTATGCCCCCGAGCTGTTGTCCGGCGCAGCCGCTTTCGAGCGCGAGGCCGGACATATCGACCTGGCCAACCGCTATCTGCAGCGCTATGCCGCCGTCGCCCCGGATGGTGCTCGAACACGCTAGAGCCCTCAGTGCCTGCGGCAGCGACAACAAGGGCAGCAACTCGAGCAGCGGCGGCCGAACGTTCCGGCAGCCGGGAAACGGCGCCTCGAACGATGCGGAGTTCTTGCGCGGAATTCCGGATTTTTCATTTCGGAACGGATCTCGCCAGCGGTCCATACCACGGGCAAAGCAGCGGGCCCGGCGCAGCCAAACATGAACTATTCGTCATGCACCGGACGGTTAAAAGGAATCGGGTATCGGATCGAAAGTTTTCATCATCGGATTGCGCAGGCGGTGCCGAGTTAAGGCAAAATCCGCATAAGCGGCCTGGATTCAACAGCAGACGCCGTCCCTTCTCAGGAGATGTCCCCATGAAAAATCTGGCGCTTATCGTATTGGCAGCCTGCGCACTCAGTGCTTGCGGCAGCGACAACAACAACAATTCCAGCAGTTCCAGCAGCGGCGCTTCGAGCAGCGGCTCCAGCAGCTCCGGTTCCAGCAGTTCGAGCAGTTCCGGCAGTTCCTCCGGCAGCTCCAGCAGTTCTTCCAGCAGCTCCAGCAGCAGCGGCTCGTCGAGCGGCGTTTCGGGCTCGGTTGCGCAGGGCATCTACTGCGGTTCGTTCACCAGTTCCGCGAGCGCCTCGTCTTCCGGCAGCAGTTCATCGTCCAGCTCCGGGGCGCAGGCCTCCGCCGGTTTTTGCGGCGGCACTGCCACCACCCCGGTGTTTTTCGGTCTGATCCAGGCCGATGGCAGCGCGGTACTGTTCAGCCGGCAGAGTGCCAGCTTCGTGCTCTACTCGCCGGGCGCGCTCACCGGCGCAAGCTTCAACGCGGTACCGGTCACTGCATACGGCCTGAATGACAGCATGGTCGGCGGCGCAGGCGGCGGCAAGGAAACCGGCACGGTCGACGGCACCGCGACGACCAGCACCGGACTGGGCGGCTCCACCACCACACTTGCCGGCGTCATCAGCGGCGGCGACGGCACCAAGGTCAACTTCTCGGCGACTTCCAACGCCGCCTCCTGGAACACTGCCGCTTCGGCGTCGGCGATTGCGGGCAGCTACACCGGCGCCTTCTCGGTCGGCAGTACGGCCTATACGCCGTCACTGACCATCGCTGCTGCCAGCGACGGTAGTGCCACGATCACCGGCACCGATACCACCACCACTACCTGCACCTACACCGGCAAGGTGACTACACCCGATCCCGTCCACAACGACTACAACGTGACGCTGGCTTCGAGCTGCCTGACGGGAAAGAACTTCAGCGGCATCGGGGCCTTCTTCCCGCCGAGCCTGAGCAGCCCGGGCGGCATCCTGAGCAAGGCGCAGCTGAAGGCCGGCCTGACTGATGGCAGCACCACTGGCATTTACCTGAACCTGACGGCCAAGTAAGGCATCCGCCTGACCGCAGCTGCGGTCAGGTGATTCAAGCCGGGATTTCCCCCAGGGAAATCCCGGCTTTTTATTGGGCGTGCGGCACTGCCGCGGGTTTGCGCAGCAGGGCCATGCGGATCAGGGGACGCAGCATCCCGATGATGCTGAAGTACAGGGCGCCGGCGACCAGGGCGCGATACGGCTGTGTTTCCCATTCGCCGCCGCCGCTGAAGCCGGCGGCCTGGATCACTTCCGGCGTGACGCCGTAGGCCGGCCACTCCATCGTCACCGAAGCGCCCACGGCGCCGAGATAACAGGCGACGCTGGCCGCCCAGCTGCTCATGGCGACCCATTGCAGCTGTTCGCGGTCGTCCTTGGGGGAGCTGGTCCAGATGGCGATGCCCCGACCCAGGGTCAGCCAGAAGAAGGCGCCGAGCATCCACCAGGCGTGCATGCCGAAGGCATAGCCGGCGATCATCAGCAGGTAGAGCGCAGCCAGGCCGGCTAGGTAGAGACTGCGTTTCGCACGCGAGGCAGCGCTATACAGGATCACAGCGAAGAAGCCGCTGGCATGCACCACGAAGAATTCCAGCAGCATGGTGGCGACGCCGTTGGCCACCCATCCCGGCCCGGTGAGATCGGTGCGCATCCAGATCAGCAGGAAGCCGGCCGCGGTGAGCAGGTCGGGAATTGCGGAAAGCCAGGCCATGGTTCAGCTTAGTGCGCGAACCTGGCGGCGAACGCCCCTGTTATGAGGGGGTCTATCGCGCCAGGCTCAGTCTTATCTGCACCTGGCTGGCGCCGGTGCTATTCGTCACCTGCAACAGTGTCGCCCCGGGCGCCGAAACCACCTGGCCGCCCTGCACGCTGACCTGGTAGCCGTTCGGGTAGTGACGGGCGGGCACGAAGATTTCGGTAGGGGCGGTGCTGCTGCGCGGCGCATAGGTGAGCGTGAATATCTTGCTGGTGTTATCGAAGCTCGTGCTCTGCGGCGTGCCGGCGATGGCCTGCGCGTAAGGGCGGATCAGCAGGTCGGCCTTGGGCGCCTTCAGCGTGGCCAGGTTGGTATCGTCGCTGAACAGGCTCTCCGCGCCGGCCGCGCCGGTGGGATCGCCGAAGCTTTTGTACGACCAGTAAGTCCAGCCGACCAGGTGCTGGTCCGCCAGCGTAGTGATGCGGCCGATGTCGCCGAGATCGTCGCTGGCGCCGAATTCGGTGAGCAGCGAGGTGGCGCCCATCGCGGCGCTCTGGGTCGCAGCGTTGTTGGCGGTGCGCGGTTCGAGGATCGGACAGTCGGGCAGGTCCGGCAGGCCGGTAGAGGAAAGCAGTTCGGCGGAACAGTAGGAATGCCAGGACAGGCCGATGGCCGGGTCGTCGATCTTGCCGAAGCGGCTCGGCGCGCCGAAGTCGAACAGCTGCTGCGGCTCGAAGAAGGCGAAGTGGCTGGTGTCGGCGGAGCGCACGCCGGCCAGGGCCTGCTGCTGGAATTTCTGCAGGGTGGCATCGAACAACGGGCAGTCGATCTCGAAGCAGGTAACCCACAACGTGCCGGGCCAGGGCTCGTTGAACAGGTCGTAGCCGAGCAGGAAGGGCTGATCGTGCCAGCGCGTCGCCGCCGCGGCCCAGGCAGCCTGGTACTGAGACCAGATGCCGCCGTGATTGGCCCACAGCTTGTCGTAGGCGCCGTTGAGCGCGAGGCTGAGGAACTCGTCGAGCGGGAAACCGTAGTGGGCGTCGTTGGGCAGCAGGGCCGGCGATACCGCCCAGTCCGGGAACCCTTCGCCCTGGAATTTCTCGTTGTACTGGTCTTGGTGGAAATCGAGCAGTACCCAGATGTGTTTCGCCGCCAGCAGCTGCACGGTGCGGTCGACCTGGTCGAGATAGCCCTGGTCGATGATGCCCTGCTGCGGCATCACGCCGGCGAACAGTACGCCCAGGCGCACCACGTTGAAGCCGTTGGCGGCGAGAAAGTCGGCATCCGCCGCGGTGAAGCCGGCGGCCGTTTCGGGGATGTAGTACGGCTTGAGCTTCCACACCGCGTTGACGCCGTGCAGCAGCACCACACGATTGTCGGCATCGACCATGAAGGCGCCGTCGCGGTGCAGGGCGGTGCCGGTGGATGAGAGGGTTTGCGGTTTCGCGTCGGAGGTGGCGGCGTCAGGCCCGGAGGAAGAGCCGCAGGCGGCCAGCAGCAAAGTCGCCAGCAGGGTCGGCCAAAAGGCCGCGTTCGCTGCCGCAACGCGTGACTGTCTCATTTCTCCCCCAAGCAGCTTTTATAGTGAATTCATCCTAGTGACGGCCGTATCCGCCAACCCCGTCCTTTCAGACTAGCTCGATGGGGACGAGGCAGCGGCACATAGCGATCTACATGGCGTTTTTCACCATGCGTGCCATGTGTGCCATGGGTTTTTGTTGGCACGCATGCGGTGAGCGATAACCACGGCACGAAAGACCTTGCGGGGGTCTTGACAATATTTGCCTAGGCAACTATTGTTTCGGCAGATATAGCCGGAGCAAGCATGTCTCAGCCCCCCAATACCCCGCCTCGCGAACCGTACTACACCGTCGAAAACCTGGAGCCGATGCGCAGCTTCGGCTTTCTCATCAAGCGTTGCGGCACGCTGATGTCGCTGCTGGCGGAGAGTCGCTTCGAATCGCAGCCGATCTCCTTCCTCCAGTTCATCGTGCTGATGAAGCTGCGCTTCCAGACGCACATGTCGGCAACACAGCTGAGCTTCGAGATCGGCCACGACATGGGCGCGATGACCCGGGTGGTGGATTCGCTGGAGCGCGCCGGCTTCGTGCGGCGCGAGCGCAGCCAGCACGATCGCCGCGCGGTGGAGATCGCCCTCACACCCGAGGGCCGGCGCCAGGCGGACGGCTCGGTGCACATCATGGTGGATGCGCTGAACGAACTGGCGGAGCCGTTCACCACGAGCGAGATCGAGACGCTGGTCTCGCTGCTGCGACGCATGCTCGAGCGGCTGGAGGAACATGCCGATGCACGGCCGGCGGCGCCCGTTGTGGCGGAGAAACCGGCACGACGCAACAAGGCCGCGGGAGGCAAGTCATGAAGGTATTCAAGCTGACGGCCGGCGCCCTCGCCGGCGCTGCGCTCGCGGCCTGCACCCTGGGGCCGGATTTCTCGCGCCCGGCAGCACCGGCTTCGGGCGGCTACGCGGTGCAGGGCGCACCCGCTGCCGGCGCGGCGCAGAGCATGGTCTACGGCGGTGATGTGGCCAACGACTGGTACCAGCTGTTCCACTCCGAGGCCCTCAACACCCTGGTGCGGGATGCACTGGCCAACAATCCGGATCTGGAGGCAGCGCAGCACGGCCTGCTCGCGGCGCAGGATGAATTGAAGGCGGTCTCCGGCACGGCCCTGCCGCAGCTCAGCGCCAGCGGCGGCATCGACCGCACCCATATCAACGGCAGCTTCCTCTATGCGCCGGCCAGCACGCTCACCGCGACGGCCAACCGCTACTCCATCGGCCCGAGCCTGGCCTACAACCTCGATGTGTTCGGCGGCGTGCGCCGCTCGATCGAGTCGCAGGCGGCGGCGACGGCGAATGCGCACGACCAGGCTCTCAATACCTACGTCACGCTGGTCGACCAGGTGGTGGTGACGGCCTTCGGCTACGCCGCCACCCAAGCGCAGATCGAGGTGACGCAGTCCCTGCTCAATGAGCTGCAGTCGCAGCTGGACCTGACGCAGAAGCTGGAAAGCGCCGGCAAGATCACGCGCAGCGACACGCTGCAGGCGCAGACCCAGCTGGAGAGCACCCGCGCCACCCTTCCCGGCCTGGAGCAGCAGCGCGATGTGTACCGCAACGCCCTGGCGCAGCTCAGCGGCCGGACGCCGGACGAGTTCAGCATGCCGGCGCTGGGCCTGAAGGACTTCGCCCTGCCGGCGCAGCTGCCGCTGTCGCTGCC
>FTAG01001829.1_pt1 | contig 17424 bp, 32 predicted proteins | sample 1638911 | NCBI WGS metagenome assembly FTAG01 (sample SAMEA3914813, study PRJEB12502) | metagenome | biome: forest; material: soil | place: Canada | collected 2011-07-07 | depth 0.3 m
CGAGCCGCCGATCCAGAACCTGACGCTGATAGACCTGCAACAAAGCGAAGAACAATGGGCGAAGCTGCGGCGTCCCGGAGCCGTGGATGCGGTGAAAGTTCGATTGGGCGCACTCTCGGCCTGGCTCGACGGGCGCAACCACCTGGTCGATCGCTTCACGGCAGCGGACATTCTGATGACGACCGTGCTGAGGCTCATTCGACACACCGATCTGGTGGCCGAATTTCCTGTGCTCAACGCCTACGTCAAGCGCTGTGAGTCGCGGCCGGCCTTCCAGAAGGCCTTGCACGATCAACTGGCGGATTACGCTCGAAACGCTCCGGTCGCAGCCTGAGACAAAAAGCCCATTCGAACAGGGTCAAATAAATGAATAACACTTCGCATAATAGATAGTACGGTCAAACCGGCCGACTGCACTAAACATCAATAACGACGGGGCTTCCCGACGATTCGCCGCCGCGCAAAATTTGCGCGTGCTCTCAACCCTTCTCCGATCAAACTATTTTCCGGTGCTTCCCCAAACCTGACCAATCGGCCGGGTTTTCGGCGTTGACTCTACGCCGCCAGATAATCCAATTTTGTGACGCCGCACACACGGCGACTGGAGCTTCCCCAAGCAACCAGGGCGAGCCCCGAACACGCAAGTGCCGGGGCTTCGCTTTTAGGGGTAAGCGGTCGGCGGCGGGTGCGATGGGGAAGACATGTCACAGGACACACACCGCGCAGTATCGGAGCCGCCCGCGCAGCCGGGGCACCTGGTCGACGCGCTGCTGACCGCCAACGCCACGTTTGAACTGCGCACCACGGCCAGGCCCGATTTCCTTTTCTTCACCGCAACCCTGCCCAGCGTCGAACGCCCCTATGAGTGCGACGCGGACGAGCTGCGCGCGCTGGCCACAATGCTGGCGGATGCGGCGGACGAGCTGGAGCTGCGCCGCACCATGGGCAACATCGCGGTGGGCGAGGGCGAGCCGGAGCGCGTCGAGCTGAAGAGCGAGCCGCTGGTACCGGCCCTTACGCCGGTCGATGAACTTGATCTGCAACCGGCGGGCACGGCGTGATCGATCACGAACTGGTGTCGGCTCTTGGGTGCGCTTCAGGTGCGCCGCATGATGGTCTGTCTCTGCGGGCGACTGTTGACGCTCACCCGGACGCCGATGCGCCCCGGCTCTATGCCGTGGGCTACAGCGTCGGTGGCGTTGGCGGGGACTATCTCAGCAAGGCTGATCTGCTCCGGGTGATCGAGTCGTGGGGCAAGATGGTTGCGAGTTTGCCGGCATGATCGCTCACACTGAAGCGCGCAAGCGCCTGACCGAATGGCTGGGCAGCGTGTCGTGCCGGCCCGGCGTCGATCCGTCCATGCCGCGCATGAGCATGGCGCAGGGCGCGATCAACTTCGCCATCTACACCGGCATCATCAGCCAGCGCGAGGGTGATGCCCTTTACCTCGATTTCTATTTCGGGCGGCTGCACAAAACTCGCGGCAAGGATGCCGCGCAACAAGTCGGGGACTCGGAAGTCCCCGCGACCGAAAGTCTATGACGGGGCAGGCCTGCATGCCTGGGCCGCGGCGCTCGGCGCCGCACCTGCTCACCGCGCTGGTGGAAGGCCAACGCACGCTTGATGCGCACCGCTCGGTACGGATCGAATTCGGCGACGCGCAGAAGCGTGACGCGCTGCGCCAGCTGACCCCCGACGACTACGAACACATCGCCGAAGCCGCGGCGGAAACCGCGCGGCGGCTGCGGCGTGAACAGCAGCGCCACGCCACCCTGGAGCTTGAGCTATGAGCCTGATTAATGTCGCCGTCGACCGCGCTGAAGCAATGGCCATCGTCAACTCGAATATGCGGGCCTTCGGCTTCTACGTCGACCATCGGCCGGGGCTGGCCGGCAGAGTGCAAATAGGGGACACGCTCGAATTCGTCGGCGTGGATGAAGCGGGCAAGCCCGAAAGCGGGCCAAGCCTGATCCGCGCGGTGCGGGCAGTCCTCAGCAGCGAGGAGGCCCCTTCCGTCAGTGTGGGCGCGATGCTGTTATTGCTCGATGCGCCCGGTGTCGACGATCCGAACTACGCCGAAGCGGTGGAGCGCGCTCAGGGGAGTGGCGGCATGCCCAGGCTACCCGGTCTGGGAGCGATGGAAGAGGTGATGCAGAAGCAGCTTGAAGCGCTGAAGGATGTCTCGACCATGCGCGAGCGCGTGGCCGCCTTTGCGCTGCAAGCCTTGGTCGAGAAATACGGCAAGGGCGATGCGGAGCTGCATGGCGCTCATGTCGCGCAGCAGGCGCTGGCCTGGGCCGATCACCTGATCGCGGCGCTCCGCGCCCCAAAGCAGGCGTAGGGGGTGGACATGTACAGCGCTCCCGAAATCGCGCACCTGATGGACCGCCACAACGTCCGCTCGATCCGGCGCGCGCGCCGCGTGCGCCTGCTGCGCCGTGTGCTGATCGTCGTGGCCGCGCTGGTGGTGATGGCGGCGCTCACTTACGTCGGGCCGGCGGGTGCGGCGTTCGATCCTGCTCCCGGCGCGGCGCCCATCGCCCTGTCGCCGGACATGGATCTGGACGGCGCGCCCGCCCAGGTGCAGCGGCATGCCGACTATGCCGTCCACGGCAACATCATTGAGGCTTGCCGGCCCTTCTATACGCCGATCCGGACGCTGCTGCTGTTTGCGCTTTCGGTGGGCGGCTTCCTCGGCTACCTGGTCGGTTCGATTGATCGCAGGTACGGGGCTCGCTGATGGTCGACCAGGCCCTGTTCACACGCGAAGCCTTGCTCAATGCAAAGCATCGCTATGACGGGCATGAGGCGGATCGGCCGGCGCCGATCAGCCTGCGCGAGCAGCTGGAAGTGCTGACGGATGAAGTGCGGTTTTGGTCGGGCGTGCTGGATCAGAAGGCTACGGCCGGCAAGATTCATTTTGGTTTTGCGGAGTCGCACAAGGCCAAGCTGCGCGCGGTGCTGGCATCCTTCCGCGTGTTCGTGGAAGCGGTGGAAGAGCCAGGCGCATGAACGGCGCATCGGGCAGGGTGCGGCCGATCCGGCCGGCGGATGCAACGCCGCCGCAGGCCCCGAAGCCGAAGCGCGCTTGCGAGCGCTGCGACTACTTCAACCGCACCGACAAGGCCCGCGGCGAGTGCCGCGCCCGGCCCCCCGTCGTCGTCACGCCGGCAGACAACGCACCGGAGACGGTGTTCCCCAAGGTGGAAAACGCCATGTGGTGCCGCGGCTTCACAGAGGCCGAATCATGAGCAAGGAATGGACGCTCGGCGCGAGCTGCAAAGTCTGCAAATTCTTTTTCCGCCCTGACGAGGTCTACACCGTCTGGGCCCAAGGTGCTTGCCGCCGGCATCCGCCCCTAGGGCTTCAAAGCGGTGCGAAGGGCGCCTGCTGGCCGGACGTGTGGTACTCCGATTGGTGCGGAGAATTCAGGCCGAACCAGAATCTGCTCGCCGATGCTCAGCCCCAGGGGAATGCTCCCTGATGGCCGGCCCTTTCACCTTCGGCGAAAACGCCCGCGTCCGCGTGGTGGTGGAAGCCATCGTCTATGACTCCAGCTACAACCCGCGGCACGGCTATGTCGTCGGCGAGGTGGTGGCTGGCAATTCCAAGCTGACGCTCCAGCTCGATCCCCGCGCGGCCATCACCCTCGGCGAGCAGCTGGCCCGCCACGGCCGCCAGGCGCGCAAGGCGGAGCGGAAAGCATCCCTGAAGAAAGCGAGGGCAATCGCATGAGCCAGGTGTCGGTGCAGCGCGTTTACGACGATGGGTGGTATGTCGCCCTGGTCGGCGAGTCCGGCCGGAAGTACACGCCGGTGGTGGTGATGGATTCGGGCGGCCTGAAAGTGAAGAAAATCCCGAACCGCGAAACGCGCGAGCTGCGGCCGGTGGAAGGGTGCAGGCCTGCGAAGGCGGTGAAGCAGTTCCGCCAGGCCGCCCGGACCTTCGGCTGCACTGAGGGCGCGGCGAAGTTCCTCAAGGAAGCCGTAGCGTGAAGTCCCGCCTGCGCGCCTGGTGGCCCCGCATGCTATGCGCGGTTGACCTGCACCATTGGACGTTTGAGGCATCGCGCCCTGTCGACAGCGTCGGCAGGCGCCGCTGCTGTCTCCGCTGTGGTGCCCTTCAGATGAGGCGCTGGAGCCCAAGTTTGGAGCGCCTAGTGTGGTCGGAGACATATCGGCGCCGCGTCACGCAAAGGCTTCAATGACCCGCGCCAAAGTCATCCCCTTCAACCGCCGCGGCCAGCGCGATCTGCCGCTGCCGGCGCGCACCACGCTGGCCGATGCGCTGGACGAGCTGGGCCACCAGGGGCATGACCATCGGCTGCGGCCGATGCGCCCCAGCTACGGCAACACGCCCAAGCACCTCTACGCCCCCTGGTACGACAAGAAGCTGGCCCGCGATCTGAACATGCACCTGGCGCGGGACGAGCTTCAAAAGCTCCTGGCGCAGCAGGCGAACGACCGCAACGCGGAGCTGGCGGCCTCGGCGCCGGTGACGCACCGTGTAGATCTGCACCAGATGGAAGAGCTGCGCGATCAGCTGCAACTCACCCTGCCGGGCCGCGAAGAGCGGCGCGCGGTGGAGCATGAGCTGGCCGACTACGTCGAGCGCTGCGCCGACGTGGTCGGCCTGGACAACTCGCTGGCCACCGAAGCGCTGCTGATGAGCGAGTGGGCCAAGCGCGCGAAATTTTGCCGCGTGTCCGGCCACGTCGGCGTCACCGGCAGCGGCAAGGTCCGCGTGGCCTACGATCTCAAGTGCGACAACTCCCGCCTATGCCCGGATGAGGCGCGGGAGAATGTGCGGGAGGCGGCTGAAAAGTACATCCCCGCCGCCCTGGCCTGGAAGCGCCTGGGCCGCTGGCGCCGCATCCACTACGGGGTGTTCACCATCCCCAATGTGCCGGTGGGCCAGCTGGAAGCCGGCATCAAGCGCGCGCATGAGATGTGGCGGCAGTTCCTCGAAACCAAAGTCGACATGAACGAGGATGACCGCTTGCGCTACGGCTACGGCCGCAGCAAGAAACAGCTGGAGCTGTGGCGCCCCGCCCAGCGTAAGTGGCGCGAGTGCCTGGACGAGGCCGGCGCGCCCGTGATCGGGCCGAACGGCAAGCCGCGGCGCGAATCCTACTACGAAGGCCCCGGCATCCATGGTGCCCTGGTGCAGCTGGAGTGCCCGCTGTCGGCCGCCGGCACCTGGAACATCCACCTGAACGCCCTGATCCTGGTTGACGGCAAATTCGATTACAAGGACGTGCGCGACGCCTGGGGCTTCAACGTCGAGCTACAGGAAGTCAAAGGCGATGAACGCCAGCTCGGCGCCGCCATGAATGAACTGATCAAGTACGCCGCCCGCCACGTCGGCGAGAAGAGCGCGGAAAAGTCGCGCACGGGCGCCTCTGAGGCCCCGCCAATGAACGCATGGGCGCCGCATGCCTTCGCCGAGTGGTTCCGCGCCGCGCACGGCTCGCGCTGGCTGCGGAGCTACGGCTGCATGTTCAAGGTCAAGGCGCCGGAGCATGAGCGCGAAGAGGTCACCTGGATAGGGCGAATTACGCTGACCGACAGCGGCACCCTATGGGTTGACTTGATACAGGGGCCTAACTTTCGAAGCTCTGGGGAGTATTTACCCAGAAGTAACTATCGAGTTCCGCATTTTCACCCCCCGCCTGGGGTCGCGGCCTGATGCGCTGGCCGCCGAAACTCCAAAACCCGCCCATTTACCCGCGCCGGCCCCCGGCGCCGCAGGAGAAACATCGCATGGCTGAAGACACGCTCCCGGCGGAGTGCTGCGGCACCTGCCGCTATGGCTCAAAAAACACCGACGATCTGACCGGGCGCACCAGGGCCTGCGTCCGCTTTCCGCCGACCGTTGCGCCGGTGGCGCAGGGCAATCACGTCGGCACCATCGCCATGTGGCCGCTGGTGAAGGCCGCGCAGTATTGCGGCGAGTGGGCGGATCGCGCCCCCGCCCAGGCGTTCCTCAGCCTGTCTGGGGCCGCGAAGTGACCGCGAAAAAGGCCGGCACCCAGCGCGCGGGGAAGGGCGCCACGATCATATTTCAGGCCGGCGCTCAGTCCGGCTCACTTTCCGATGCGCTTGCCGGAACGCCTGCCGACGAAGAAAAGTCGCAGCTAGAGGAAATGTTCGGTGTGCTGGGCAGTATCGATGGCGGCCTGGTGCTGGTGCATCGCGCGCCTGAGCAGACCGACCGCGACCTCAGCGACATCTACGTCGGCAAGATCCCGTTTTCTTCCTTCGGCGGCACGATCGATGGCCTGCTCGATCTGCTGCGCGACGCGCACGGCGGCGGCAAATTCAACCTGCGCTTCGGCAACAACCTGGGGCACTGGAAAGGCAAGCGCTTCACAGTGCGGGTCGAAAAAATCAACATGCCCGCTGCGCCTGCTGCAGTAGCGCCAGCCGCGGCGGTGCCGGCCGCGCCGAAGCTCACCGACAACCCGCATTTCGGCAAGGCGGTCGAGCTGGGCATCACTGGCGTGTTCGCCCTGCTCACCGCGATGGCCACGCGCGGCGGCGGTGGCAACGGCCTGACGGTCGCCGACCTGGTCGCGCTGCAAGGCATGAACAAGCAGCCCGACGTGCTGGACACCGCCACAAAGCTCGCCGCGATCAAAGACCTGTTTTCATCGGGCGACGGTGGATCTGCGCCCGCTGCGGCTGGTGATGGCGCCGGCTGGATGGGCATGGTCAAGAGCGTCATCACTGCACTGCCGCAGCTGATGGCCCAGCAAGGCGGCGCGCCCGCCGCGCAGCAAGCGGCAATCCCCCATAACCCCGGCGCTAGCGGCCCGGATGAGCCCGGATCATCCCCGGCGCAGGGGCAACCCCTTGCGCCGGCAGCTGGGGGGCCGGCAGTCGATCAACAGGTTGAGCAGCGCGTGCTGATCGGCATGCTGGTCAACGCCGCGAAGAACGACAGCAACGCCGCCGCCTACGCCATCATGGTGGACGACGTGATGGGCTCGGATGTGGTCGACCAGCTGCTGGCTACGCCAGCGCCGGTGCAGGTGATCATGGGCATGTTCCCGCTGCTCGCGCCGTATGAAGCCTGGGTGACGCAGCTGGTCGACGCGCTGCGCGAGCTGACGGCGCCGCAGGATCAGGCGCCGGCTGCGACAGAGAAAGCCTAGTCATGCAATGCGGCCGCTGCGGCGGGCTGATCGTACTGGGCTGGAAGCCCAAGGGCCTGCCGCAATTTGTTTGCTCCAGCTGCGGCCACATCTACGTTTCATCCATGCAGATCGGCCGCCAGCGCTCCATCGTTGAAATCGACCGCCGGCCGCGCTCGCGCTTTGTTCGCTGGTGGCGGCGCCTCGTCCGGCTTGTGACCCGCCGGCGGTGACGGGGCCTGGCGCAGTCACGGAGGCCGCGTCACAGCTGGCCCTGTTGCGTGACTCCTCGATCGTGACGTCCCTGGACCCTGTCACCCGCGGCGAGTCACGCCAACAAGTGACGCAGGGGGGGGCAACAGGTCCAGCTCAGTCACCGCAGCTGCTGCTTTCGATCTTCCCCGGCATCGATCTGCTAGGGCTTGGTTTCGAGCTGGAAGGGTACAGCGTGGTGCGCGGCCCTGATCTGCTCTTCGGTGGCGATGTGCGCCGCTTCCATGTGCCGGCCGGCCGCTTCGATGGCGTCATCGGCGGATCACCCTGCCCGGATTTCTCACGCGCGCGGCGCGCGCCGCCGACTGGCTACGGCGAGGAAATGCTGGCGGAGTTTGCCCGCGTGGTCCGCGAAGCCGCGCCGGCCTGGTGGCTGCTCGAAAATGTGCCTGGCGTTCCAGATATCCAGATAGCCGGCTATTCGCACCAGCGCGTGGACCTCAACGCGCGCGAGGTGGGCCTGGCGCAAAACCGCCACCGGCATTTCCAGTTCGGCCACCGCGATGGCTTGCTGCTCACGGTCGAGCGCGGCCCGAAGCTCAAGGCCTTTGAATCCTGCTGCATCGCCAGCGAAGCGGGCCGAACAGGCCGGCGCGACTGGGCGAAGTTCTGCGAGCTGCAAGGTCTGCCGCCTGGCTTCGCCCTCGATCAATTAACGTTGTCTGCGCGCTACCGCGCCGTGGGCAATGGCGTGCCGGTGCCGATGGCCCGCGCCCTGGCGAAAGGTATCAAGGGCGCGTTGCCGCCTCACCTGATCAGCGTCTGCCGCTGTGGCTGCGGCCGCCCGCTATGGGGCCGCGCGCAATACGCGGTGCCGGCCTGTCGCAAGAGGATGGAGCGGCGCAGGAAACTGTGACCGACCAGGTGGTGCTTCCGCCTGGTCGGTCACGCTCCCGCATCCCCGGCGGGGCCGGCTGGTGGACAAAGCGGTTTCCGCTCCGGTAAATCCTGCCGCGTCATTGACCCTTTTCAGTTCGCGCGCCGGAGTGCCCCATGGAACTAGACCTCACCAATGTCGAAACGGACGTTGAAGCCCTGATCGACGCCGCCTTGCTGGCCGTGCCCGGCAACCCCATCGTCCTGGCGCCGGTCGAGCGCGGCATCATCCATGCGGTGCTGACCGGCATCGTGCATCTGATCGACTCGAAGCTGGCCGCCAACGCGCCGGCCTCGGTCTACCCCACGGTGTCGCGCCCGGCCGAAACCGCGGCCAAGCCCAGCTGGCTCGCCACGTTCGGCGCCAAGCTGGAAGGCATCTTCGCGCCGGTCAAGGCGGCCCAGGCCGCCGGCTCCGCTCAGCCCGCCGCGGTGGTGGCCAAGCCCGCCGCGGCGCCGGCCGAAGCTGCCGCCGCTCAGCCCGCCGCCGTCCACGTCGACCCCTGATCCGCTCGCCAACCGGACAACCCGTGCATGCAGCTCGACGCCCTTCCGCGGCTGGCGCCATCCCGCCCCAGCCGCGTGACGCTGGAAGCCGTCCCCGATGGGGAGGCTGGCATACGCGCAACGCTCAAGCGAATGCGCGACCAGGTGAACGAGGCCAAAGCCGATCCGGCGATCTACGACAAGGCCCGCGAAATCATCCGCTACGAGCCGCAGAAGAATTTTCCGCAGGAGGCGAGGGCGGTGCAGGCCTGGGTGCAGCAACACATCCGCTACACCCGCGATCCCACGGACATGGATTCGCTGCAAGAGCCGTCGAAGACGCTGGAGCTGGGCATGGGGGATTGCAACAACCAATCCACGCTGGTGGCGGCCCTGCTCAACTCCATCGGCGCGCGCACCCGCTTTCATGCCATCGGCCCGGAGCCTGGCGTGTTCACCCACGTCTTCACCGAAGTGCTGATCGACGGTTCATGGTTCGCGCTGGAGACAACGGAACCCTGGGCCTTCGGGCAGCAATATCCCGGCCGCACGAGTCACATGCTGGTCAACGTTTGAGGTACTGGAAATGAAGCTCGACAGAATCCCCCGGCGCGGCCGGCTCGGCGCCATCGAACCGATCTACATGATTGCGACGCCGCGCCAAGTGCAAGCCCAGCCTGACCTGGTCGGCCAGCCCGGCCTGGTCGACCCTTCGACGGGTACGTATCACGCCTGGTCGGTCACGCCGCAGCGCGTGGTGTCGCCCGTCAGCGGCGATTGCAGCAGCTGCGATCTTCTCGCCCAGGCGACCGCCATGCCCATGCAAGTCGCGAACGGCGGCGGCGCCGTTGCGCCGTCGACGGCGAGTGCGCCGGCCAGCGGCAGCAAGCATGAGTCGCTGTGGATCGGCCTGGGCATTCTTGCCCTGTGGCATTTCAGCAAGTCCAAGCGCGAGCGCTGAGCGATGCGCTTCGATCTCCGCCCTGTTTACGATCCGGCCAGCACGCCGGGGCTGTCTCATCGCCCCATGACCCTGGGCGATGGCAGCTCGGGCGGTGGCTCCGGCGGTTCGCCTGGCGGCGCTTCTGGTGGCTCCGGTGGTTCACCAGGTGGCGCCTCTGGCGGTGCCTCCGCAGGCTCGCCCGGCACCAGCGTCGCCAGCAGCGGCACCCCCGCCAGCCCCGGAACGCCCAGCTCCGACACCAGCGGCAGCAGCAGCGGTGACGCCTACGGCACGCAAGAAGCGCAGTACGCCGAAGAGGCCGCCGCGACCGATGCGGCAAATGCCGCCATCGCGGCCGGCGATTCGCCGACCGACGTGCAGGCCGCGGTTTCCTCGGCGGCCTACGATGCAGCGATTGCCCAGGGCGCCACGCCCGACCAGGCAAACCAGGCGGCAACGCAGGCCGGTGATGCGCTCATCAATCAACAGTTTTCGTCGAGCACCAGCACGGGTGGTGGCGGTGGTGGCGGCGGTGGGGGTAGTGCAGGTTCCGGCGGTGCGAAGAGTGGCGGCGGAAGCGCCGGAGGCGGTAGTGGGGGTGGTTCAAGCAGCACGCCCGCCAAGGCTAAGACGGGTACGCCCGCTGCAACTTCCAATCCGTTCCAAGCGCTGCTCAACGCCCTGGGCCTGGGGAAGCCGACTACGCCCGCCAAGACGGCAACGGGCCTGCCCGCCGGCACGTCGACCGCGTCCGGCTTCATCTCCAAGTACAAGACGCCGCTGCTGATCGGCGGCGCCCTCCTCGCTGTCGGCCTGCTGATGGATTCGCAGGGCGGCGGCGGATCTGGGCGGCGCCGGTGAAAGCCTTCGATCTGCTGCTGCTCGGCCTGGGCGCCGTGGTGGTGCTGCGCGTCGTCAACAGCGCCACCGCGCCGGCCGCTCAAAACGTGACGGTCGCTTCCAGCGCGCCGCCTGCCCAGGCCGGGCAACCCGCGCCCCCGTCCAGCCGGCCGCCGACCTCGATGCCGGTCTACTCGCCCCCGGCGCATTCGCCGCTGCCGATCCTCCAGCCGGCCCCGTCGCTGAACGATGGGCAAAGCGCGCCGACCTCGGCCGCCCCGGTCACGGCCGTGCCGATCGTTGCCCGCATCCCTTACATGCAGCTCAACGGCGCGCCCAGCCCCGGCGTGCGCTTCGATTCGGAGATTTAAGCCATGATCTCCAGCAGCTCCGGCGGCAGCGACAAGATGGAAATTGATGTCGGCGCCGCCGTGGGCGTGTTCCTGCTCTTCCTGCTAATCAAGAGCAGCATCGCCAAGTCGAACGCGACGGCCGCCGCCGCAGGGTCCGCCCAGTACACCGCGCCGGCCTCGGTGGCGATCAACGCCCAGAACAATCAGACCGCCCAGGACGCGATCACGGCCGGCGAAGTGCAGGCCGGAGAGTCGGCCGCGTACAACCTGATTTCCAGTTTCATCTGAGACCGGGTGCGCGCCATGTTCCTTGCAGCGATGGTAAATTCCGGGGTGCCGCGCCTTGCGGCTGCTCGGGGGATTTTTCATGCTGCGTCAAATTGCCTTTGCGGTGCTATCGCTGCTGTTCTGCTCTTCTGCTCTCGCCGACAGCATCCCGCTGCCGGCTCAATGCAACATGCCGACGTTCCCCAAAGACCCGCGCGCGGCAAGAGAAAGCTTAGAGGGGCTGATGTCGATTCTCTCCAGCCGAGAACAAACGATCCCCTGGGCGCAGCAGTCGGCGGCCCCCTTCCGCCAGTCTCTCGGTCTCTGCAACGACAAATGGAATTCGTACCCGGATTCAAATGGCCATGTCTCCGAAAGGATGATCGATCGATGCAGCGCCGCCCTGATCTGCGCTCGGCTGACTGTGCTAGGCGAATCCCCTGGGGCGCGTCAGTGAGGGGCCAGCGCGTAGTTGCTATTTGCTCCTTTGCCGTTCTGGCGGGCGTGTGCCTGCCGCGGCTGACCCAGGCAGGCCCGTTATTCGATGCCCTTCAGGGTGAAGCCCGCATGCTCTGCCAAAAAAACATGGTCGACCCCGCGGTGCGAAACACCATGAACTTGATGCTCCTGGTCGCTGGCGCGACTGGGGCGGGCGGATTCTTTTTAGGCTTGCAAGAAGGCAAGAGGCAAAGGCGTACGCCCCCGCCTCTTCCTCGCTAGGAGCGAAATGGACAACGGCGCGGTGATCGATGATGCGGCTGAACTGGCGGTCGTCGCGGCCGTGGTCGTCGGCGCGCTGTGGCTCTGGAACAAGTACAACAACGGCAATTCTCCAGCGGCAGCGCCCGTTGTCACGCCTGGCGCAGTCGGTGGCCCTGCTGGGGCTGTAGCCGGATCTGTCTACAACGCAGGTGTGGCGGTCGGAACCGCAATCGACAATACGCCGGCCGGCCAGGCTACAGAATCGGGAACGGCCGACGTTCTGTGCTTCATCACCGGGAATTGTTGAGCGGAGGCTCTATGGCAGCACAGCAAAACAACACGGCCGTCTATATCACCATGCTCATCGCGGTGGCCGGCGGGCTTTATTTCCTCTGGAAAAACGACGTGATCCAGACCGGCATTTCAGCGGCCGATACCATCGTCAACCCGCAAGACTTCACCGACGAAAACGCCCCTGTGGCGGCAGCGAGCTAACCCCATGTCCACCGTCAACAACCGCGTTGTCACCACCCGCGACTGGCAATCAGGCTCCGTCAGCCCCTGGGAAATCGCCGCCGGCCTGGCTGTGCTCTATGTCCTGATGCGCGGCGGCCTCAACTTGCAGGCCGGCGTCTCGGCCGATCCGAACACCGGCAGCATCGATGGCACGCTGGAGTACGGCGCGCCGGGCATCCCCGGCATTCCCCCGATCCCCGGCTATTGATCGCAATGAACCGCGCCACCGCCGAACACCTTTCCAATTTCGGCAAGCTGCTGGTCCTGGGCGGTATCGTCTGGGGCGTCAGCCGCGCCGCGCCATCGATGCGCACGCCCGCGCTCTGCGTCGGCGCTGGCGCGGTGTGCTGGTACATGGGGCGCAAGGCCCTGGGTGAAAACTCGATCAGCGTCAGCGCATCCGGCCGGCTCGGCGAGTGGGGCAGGGACGTGATCGACGTCACGCCTTCGCGCGTGACTGCGCCGGCGTGACGCGGCCTGGTCCGGTCACACCTGGTCAGACACGCCAATGAGCCGCACGCGCTACACCGCCGACGATCTCAAGCCCTTCCTCCAGCAGGACGAGCGCGGCCTGTCTGAAAACGACATCTGGGTGCTGCCTTCCGGCGAGCTGGTGATGGTCGGCGAGCTGCGCCGCGACGGCACTGCGGAGCTGGAGCCGCTGGGCCTGCAAAGGCGAGAGCTTGACAAAGCGGTGAGGGATTTTGAAAAGTTCGCCGGGACAGCGGCAGACCGGGTGCTTCGGTTTCCCGCCAAGTCACTGCAAGGGCCGGCTTGGAAACTCGGCGACCTCTGCGGAGTGTTGTACGAAGCGATGATCGAAGAGGACGGCAAGGTTTCAAAGCAGCTCTTCTTTCACCCCTTCAAAAAAAGTGCCCGGCCGACCTTGGCTGTCTTGAACAACGGGCATTCGCTGGCAACCCTTGGCGGTGGGTTCCAGGTGACAGAGCGAGGCATTGTCGACGACGACTAAAGTCCGACAGCGCAGCGCTCCGCATCTGGAGTCTGTTCATGTCGCCGATTCTCGTCGTCACCAATCCCAAGCCCAAGAAAAAGGGCCGCAAGCTCACCGGAGCTGCGAAAGCCGCTTTCCTCGCCCGCATGAACGGCGGCCGTAAGAAGCCGGCGGCCAAAAAGCACCACCCCAAGAAAAAGCACACCGCCGTCGCCCGCGAGAATCCCCGGCCGAAGCGGAAGAACAGCTTTTTCTCCATCGGCAAGGTGGGCGGCCACAAGAAGCGCGTCCGCCGCAACCCGATCAACTACGAAGGCAAGATGCTGACCGAACAGCTGGAGCCCGCCATCTGGGGCGCCGGCGGTGCGGTCGGCGTCGGCATGCTCTTTTCGTCCCTGGCGCCGCACCTGCCCGCGAACCTCCAGACCGGCCTGCCGCGTCAGCTGGCGAAAGCCGGCCTGGCCATCGGCCTGGGCATGCTCGGCGAGCGTTTCCTGCCCAAGGACAAGGCCCAGGCCGCGACCATCGGCGCGCTCACCATCATCGCCTACACCGCCGCGCTGCCCTACGTCGCCAAAGCGATGCCCAACACCAACCTGGGCAAGCAGCTCGGCGCGCAGTTGAGCCAGCAGCTCGGCGCGCAGCGGCAGCGCCGGCCGCAGAACGCGCTGACCGGCCCGAACTCCTTGCAGCCGCGCGGCGTGTTGTCTGGCCTGCCTGGCCGCATGGCGGAGCGCAGCGATGCGATGGCCGCCCCGGCGCCGCAGCCGCAGCAGATCCAGTACCCGATCAACCCCAGCATCCGCGCTGCCGCCGGTAGCGGCTGGCGCGGCTCGCGCCGCTGATCGGCTCACCACCCCATTCCTGATTTCTAGCAGAGGCCATATCGATGGATACCACCCAGCTGGTTCACCCCGACACAATCGGCGCCGAAAACCCCACGCGCCCCAACACCGTCAACGGCTCGAATGAGCCGCTGTACGACAACCTGGTCTATGCCTCGGCGGGCCAGCAGTCCCTGAGCTTCTTCCAGCGCGGTTTCAACGCAGCGCCGAACCTCTACGGCGACACCAACATGGACACCGGCGGCCAGCTCACCACCGGCACCAAGTTCCGCGTCATGGGCATCGAGTGCCAGTTTTTCTCCGGTCTGCCGGTCGCCGCGGGCGCGGGCGCCCCTGCGGGCGCGGTCAAGCTCCAGTACATCGATGACCTGCTCGCGGCGATCCAGACCGGCTGGCTGGAAATCTACATCAACGGCACGGTGCTGCAGTCGCGCATCCCGCTGATCCTGCTGCCCCCGACCACCGGCGTGGCCGGCCTCGCTGCCCTGTCGGACAGCACCACCCCCGGCGCCACGCAGCGCAGCTCGCTGGTCTACGGCTCGCTGTCCGGGCCGGCCTTCGAAGTGCCGCCGTTCACCCTGGAGCCGAACACCGCGTTCAACTTCAAGGTCAGCTGGCCGGGCAACGGTGTGGCCCTGCCGTCCGGCGTCAACGGCCGCATCGGCATCTACCTGCGCGGCCAGAAGTTCCGCAACGCCTGATCGGGCGGTACTCGATCGATCCGGCGGCGGCGCTGATTCAAGCGCCGCCGCCCTTCTCAACCACCAGGCGCAGCGATGAAAAAAGACCACGGGCAGGAAAGTTTCTTCTGCTACACGCCGACCACGGTGGGTAGCCCGGATCGCATTGCCGGCATTGCCAGCACGCTGAGCGGCAACGGCCAGATCATCATGGACGGTGACTCCGACTTCGAGTGGCTCAGCGCCACTTTCAGCGCCATCAGCAACAACGTGGATGTGACCGCCTCGGTGCTGGCCACGGTGCAGATCACCGACACCAGCGACAACACCAGCGTGTTCATCGCGCCGCAGCCGCTGCGCAATGTCTTCGGCTCCGCCCAGCTGCCGTTCTGGCTGCCGCGCCCGATCACCTTCACCAGCAAGACCACGCTCAACGTGGTGGTCCTGAACATCTTCAGCGCCAACCCGGTCGATTTCTTCCTCAGCCTGATCGGCGTCAAGAAGTACACCTAAGGGGAAGCCAATGTCCGGCGATGGCAGCATGCCTGACGCGCTCGCCCTGGCATGCGCCATGGAACAGCTCACCGCGCAGCTCGCGCGGTTGAGCGGTCCCGGCGGCGGCCCTGCCCAGGCACCGATCAACAACGTCCTGGCGCCGCTGCCGATCTTCTTCAACTCGGCGACCGGCGGCCTGGTGCTGCAACAGCGCAGCCGCCGCTATCTGCTCATCATCAATGCCGGTGCGGCCACGATCTTCATGGGCCTGGGCCAGCAGTGCAACACGCTCGCCCAGGGCGGCATCCCCATCGGTGTCAACGGCTCCTACGAAATGAACCAGATCGTGTTCACCAACATGATCTACTTGAGTGCAGGCCAAGCCGTCGTTCTGGAAGCCTGAGCCATGGGCTACAACGCCGGCGTGCTTACCAACCCCCAGCCGTCGATCCGCCGCTTTGCCGGCGCCGCCGATGCGCCCAGCTCGGTCGACAACGGCAACATCGTCATCAGCACCGGCGCCGCCCCGGCGCTGGTCACGCTGCCGCTGGCGGCCGGCGAGCTGATCGCCCTGCTGCCTGGCTTCAACGCCAACTACATCGGCAAGGGCGCCGGCCTGGTCTCCTTCGCAGCGGGTGTCGGCGATTCGATCTACGGCTACGGCCTCAACGGCTATTTCACCGTCTCGCCGCACGCCATGGTGGGGCAGGGCGCTTTCGTCTCGGTGGTGCTGGAGTCGCAAGACCCTGTCACCGGCGTTCGCGTCTGGGCGCTCTGCGGGGGGCTGGCGTGACATGCAAAAGCACGAAGAGCGCAAAGACAAACACGGCGCGCGCGATGCGCTGCTGGTGGCCGGGGGGCTTTACTTGTTCTCCCTGCTGATGGGCAACCGCACGCCGGTGCTGGCTTCCGGCGATGCCTATTCGCGCGCGGTGCTGGCATCGCGCCCGGATTTCTACTATCGCCACCTCGAAAACGCGGGTGTGGTGGCGCACGATTCCAGCGGCAACGGCAACCACGGCGCCTACACCGGTGTGGTCACGCTCAATCAGGCTGGCTTCATCAACTACGATCCGGCCTCCCGCTCGATTCTCCTGGCCGGCGCCGGCTATGTTTCCGTCCCCCAGGTGGTGGCCGGCCCGGCGCTCGGCAACAACTGGACCTATGAATGCTCGGTCAGCCTAGCCGCCTACCCGGCGGGATCGGCGCGCCTGTTCTCGACCAACTTCGGCGGAAACGCAGACATTGGCCTGGCCATCGGCATCGATGCCACCGGCCATGTCTTCGTCGGCACTGAAGGCGTGGGCGTGGATCTGACCGGCGCCACCGCCCTCGCCATCGGCACGGACTATTACATCAACGTCACGCAGGCGATCATCGCCGGCTCGCTGACCACCAGCATCTACGTGAACAATGTTCTGGATGCGCGAAGCGCCAGCGCTGGCTATGCCACCTATGTCAATCACTGGTGCATCGGCGTCCTCGATTTCAACGGCACCCTGGCCGGCTTCTTGGATGCCCACTGCTCCGAAGAGGCGTTCTATAAGAACGGCCTCTCCGATGCCGACCGCGCCACCCACTACGCCACCTGGCTGGCCCCATGAGCGACGACGTCGACAGCGGCGGCGATGCGGTTCTCCTGCTGCTGCTGGGGGCCGGCGCCTGGTGGTGGTGGAAGCGCCGGCAAGCCGCCGCGGCAGTGTCGGCCGCTCCCGCCGCACCTGGCGGTGCGGGATCTGGCGCCGCCGCCGGTGACTCGCCGATCGCGACCGGCCAGGCTCCCGTCACCGCCGGCGGGTCACAGGCCAGCCCGGTTGGCTCATCCTCCCTGCCTGGCGCTGGCGGCGCATTGCTGCTCACCTGGCCCGGCGGTACGGGATCTGCGGCGCGGCCTGGCGCGACCACGTCGCTGACGGCCGCGCAGCTGGCCCATGCAGCGCGAAAGCGCGCCCTCGCCATCGCCACGGCGGAGCGCCTGGCCAGGGAGGCCGGCGCGCGCTCGCTTCAGCAGGATCAGAAATCGCTAGTTGCCCAGCAGGACGCCGCGCGCAAGCAGGC
>FTAG01002050.1_pt1 | contig 17406 bp, 18 predicted proteins | sample 1638911 | NCBI WGS metagenome assembly FTAG01 (sample SAMEA3914813, study PRJEB12502) | metagenome | biome: forest; material: soil | place: Canada | collected 2011-07-07 | depth 0.3 m
CACGTTCATATCGGTCTCGCAGTCGGAATCCTCGGCGTAGTCGAGGTCCAGCACCGGCTGGCCGCGGTAGATGCCGACCGAGACGGCGGCGATCTGGCCGTGCAGCGGATCGTTCTTGAGCTGGCCGCGCTTACGCATGGCATTGAGCGCCTCGACCAGGGCGACATAGCCGCCGGTGATGGCAGCGGTGCGGGTGCCGCCGTCGGCCTGCAGCACCTCGCAGTCGATGGTGATGGTGAAGTTGCCCAGGGCGCTGAGGTCCAGCACCGCGCGCAGGGCGCGGCCGATCAGGCGCTGGATCTCCTGGCTGCGGCCGCTCTGCTTGCCCTGCGCCGCCTCGCGCTTGCCGCGGGTGTGGGTGGCGCGTGGCAGCATGCCGTATTCGGCGGTGAGCCAGCCGCCGCCCTGCTCCTTGCGCCAGGCCGGGGCGCGCTCTTCCACGCTGGCGGTGCACAGCACGCGGGTATCGCCGAAGCTGACCAGCACCGAGCCTTCGGCGTGCTTGGTGAACTGGCGCTGGATGGTCACGGCGCGAAGCTGGTCGGGGGCGCGGCCGGAGGGGCGGTTCGTCATGGAATCCTGGGAGCGAGACGCTGACGCGTCATCGCGCCGACGCCTTCAGGTAGTGGTCTGGGCGCCGATTATACCCTTGCGCCACCTACCCCAAGGCAGGCGCGCCCCCAACAGAACCAGCAGTATCGAGAAATAGGTGAGCGGCTCGGTCTCGTCCTTCTTCACCAGCCAGACGAAATGACAGCAGGCCAGCAAGGCCGCCGGGTAGATCAGGCGGTGCAGACTCTTCCAGGCGCGCCTGAGACGGCGCTGCCAGCCGTTGGTCGAGGTGAGCGCCAGCGGCAGCAGACACAGCCAGCAGGAAAAGCCCAGGGTGATCCAGGTGCGCTTGACCAGGTCTTCGCCCAGCTTGGGCAGCGACAGTTCCAGGTCGAACACCAGGTACATGGCGAAGTGCGCGCACATGTAGAAATACGCGAACAGGCCCAAGGTGCGGCGCAGCTGCAGCGGCTCGGGCCGGCCGCTGAGCTGGCGCAGCGGCGTCATGCCCAGGGTCAGCAGCAGCAGTTGCAGGGCGCGCAGGCCGGTCTGGTGCTCCAGCGTCGCCACCGGGTCGGGCCCCAGGTTCGCGCTCATGGTCATCCAGACGAGCCGGGCGGCGGGCGCCAGGCACAGCAGCCACAGGGCCGCCTTGATCCAGAAGAGTCGTGACAGCGGCATCAGAAATAAGTCCGCAGGTCCAGGTTGGAGTACAGCGAGGCCACTTCCGGATAGCCGTTGAACATCAGGGTCGGCCGCTTGAACAGCTCGCCCAGGCGGCGCTCGGTCTTCTGGCTCCAGCGCGGGTGATCGACGCCCGGATTGACGTTGGCGTAGAAGCCGTACTCGTCCGGCGCCACCGCGCTCCAGGTGGTCTGCGGCGCGCTCTCGCTGAACTCGATGCGCACGATAGCCTTGATGCTCTTGAAGCCGTATTTCCACGGCAGGGTCAGGCGCAGCGGCGCGCCGTTCTGGTTGGGCAGGGTCTTGCCATAGAGGCCGACCGAGAGGAAGGCCAGGGGGTGCATGGCCTCGTCGATGCGCAGGGCTTCACGGTAGGGCCAGGGCAGGGCGCCGCCGGCCTCGGGCATCTGCTTGCGGTCATACAGCGTGGTGAAAGCCACGAATTTCGCCTTGGAAGTCGGCTTGAAGCGCGCCAGAAACGGCCCCAGCGCAAAGCCGTCCCAGGGCACGACGATGCTCCAGCCCTCGACGCAGCGGTGGCGGTAGACGCGCTCCTCCAGCGGGTAGAGCTTGAGGAGATCGGCGATGTCGATGCGCCCCGGCGCTTCGCACTCTCCGGCCACTTCCACCGTCCAGGGGCGCGGGCGCAGGGTGCCAGCGAACTGCGCCGGCTCGGACTTGTCGGTGCCGAATTCGTAGTAGTTGTTGTAATGGGTGACGCTGTCATATGGCGTCGGCGTTTCCTTGCCCGCCATGTCGGTCTTGCGGTCGAGCTTGAGATCGCCGGCAGCGGCCACAGCTTGTAAGGAAGGAGAGGCAGTTTCGCCGGCCTTGCCGCAGCCGGCCGTGGCCAGGCCGATGGCGCCCATTCCCAGCTGCGCCAGGAAGCGGCGGCGGTCGGCGTAGATGCCCTCCGGGGTGATCTCGGAGGACCGGACGGGATGTTGCGGACTAGTTCGTATCAACATGATGTAGACCTGCTTGTTTCAACAGTCCGGCCATGGATGGCCGGTGGCTTGCGCTGGGATGCGCACTATGACTCTCACCATACGCGAGCGGTTCACGGCTAACATAGCCACCGTACGCTGGGACACAAATTACGGACGCACGGAACGATTGTGGAACTCGAAGAACTCGCCGAAACCTTTGAAATGCTTGGCGATTGGGAAGAGCGCTACCGCTACCTGATCGAGCTGGGGCGCAAGCTCCCGCCGCTGTCCGAGGCCGAGCACAGCGAGGCCAACAAGGTACGCGGCTGCATGAGCCAGGTGTGGATGACGGCGCAGACCGAGCCCGGCCCGCCGCTGAAGCTGCGCTTTACCGGCGATTCCGACGCGCACATCGTCAAGGGCCTGATCGCGGTGCTGTTCATGCTCTACTCGGAGCGCACACCGCGTGAAATTCTCGACACCGACGTCGGCGAGGCCTTCGCCAAACTCGGCCTGGACAACCACCTGAGCATGAACCGGCGCAATGGTTTCTACTCGATGGTGGAGCGGATCAAGCTGATGGCGGCACAAGCTGTCGGCGCGGCTTCACCCGCATAGCCTAGAATCCGGGCAGCGGTATCCAGACCAAGGGGCTCAAGCGTGGCTATCGGAAGCGTTTTACTCGTAGTGCTGTTCGTGTTTGTGGCGGTCACCCTGTTCCGCAGCATCGTCATCGTCGGCCAGGGCATGGAGTACACCGTCGAGCGCTTCGGCAAGTACAAGGAGACCATCAAGCCCGGGCTGCACTTGCTGGTGCCCTGGTCGGATCGCATCGGTCGGCGCCTGTCGCTGATGGAGCAGGTGCTGGACGTGCCGAGCCAGGAGGTCATCACCAAGGACAACGCCATGGTCGGCGTCGACGGCGTGGTGTTCTACCAGATCCTCGACGTGGCGCGCGCCGCCTACGAGGTGCAGAACCTGCAATACGCCATCCTCAACCTGACCATGACCAACCTACGCACGGTGATGGGCTCGATGGACCTGGACGAGCTGCTGTCGCAGCGCGACCACATCAACACCCGGCTGCTGACGGTGGTGGACCAGGCCACCTCGCCCTGGGGCGTGAAGCTGACCCGCATCGAGATCAAGGACATCCGCCCGCCGGCCGACCTGATCGATTCGATGGGCCGCCAGATGAAGGCCGAGCGCGACAAGCGCGCCTCGATCCTGGAAGCCGAGGGCGCGCGGCAGTCCGCCATCCTCAAGGCCGAGGGCGCGCGCCAGGCCGAGATCCTCGCCGCCGAGGCGGAGAAGCAGAAGCGCATCCTCGAGGCCGAGGGCCTCAAGGAAGCGGCGTTCCGTGAGGCCGAGGCGCGCGAGCGTTCGGCCGAGGCGGAGGCCAAGGCGACGCAGGTGGTGTCGGAGGCCATCGCCAAGGGCAGCCCGCAGGCGCTCAATTATTTCATCGCGCTGAAATACGTCGAAGCGCTGAAGCAGATCGGCGTCGCCCCGAACCAGAAGCTGGTGCTGATGCCGCTGGAAGCCGCCAGCGTGATCGGCGCCATCGGCGGCATCGCCGAACTGGCCAAGCAGGGCATGCAGGGCAAGCCGTGAGTCTGCATCCACTGTTCTGGCACTGGTGGCTGTTGGGCCTGGCGCTGGTGATCGTGGAGGCGTTCTTCCCGGGCGCCTTTTTCCTGTGGATGGGCATTTCAGCGCTGGTGGTGGGCGCGCTGCTGTGGATCGCGCCCGGCATCGGCATCTTCACCCAGGTGTGCCTGTTCGCGGTGATCGCCATCGGCTCGGTGCTGCTGTGGCGGCGCCTGCGGCCCGGCAAGAGCAGCCATGCCGCGCAAAACAGCCTGAACGACCGCGGCAGTCTCTACACCGGCCGGACCTTCACCCTGGTCGCACCCATCGTCAACGGCGTCGGCCAGGTGCGGGTGGACGACGGCCAATGGCGCATCGCCGGCCCCGACCTGCCGGCCGGCAGCTGCGTGCGCGTGATCGCGGTGGACGGCGCGACCCTGAAAGTGGAGAAGGCGGATTAGCGACAATATGGGCGACATCGGCAGTATCGAAGCGCCGGCGACGCCGGCGGAGCGGGCCCGCGAAACCATCTATACCTTCGGCGAGGAGCTGGCCCATGGCCTGACCCATGGCATCGGCGCCCTGCTGTCGATCGCCGGCCTGACCATCCTGGTGGCCAAGGCCGCGGTGTGGGGCCAGGCCCAGGACGTCACCGCCGCCGCCATCTTCGGCAGCGCCCTGGTGCTGATGTACACCGCCAGCACCCTGTTCCACAGCATCCCGCTGCCGGCGACCAAGCGCGTGCTGCGCATCATCGACCACTCCCTGATCTACGTGCTGATCGCCGGCACCTACACGCCCTTCACCCTGGTGGCGCTGCACGGGGTGTGGGGCTGGAGCCTGTTCGGCTTCACCTGGGGGCTGGCGGTGATCGGCGTCGGCTTCAAGATCTTCACCACCGGCCGCTTCGAGGCGCTGTCCCTGGTGATCTACCTGCTGATGGGCTGGTGCGGCGTGGTCGCGGCCAAGCCGATCGTCCACGCCCTGGATGCCGGGGGCCTGTGGCTGCTGCTGGCCGGCGGCCTCAGCTACAGTTTCGGCGTGATCTTCTACGCCTGGCAGCGGCTGCCGTATCACCACGCCATCTGGCACGGCTTCGTGCTGGCTGGCAGCGTATTCCACTATTTCTCGGTGCTGTTCTTCGTCATACCCGGCCCGCATTAGGAACCCCATGGCCAAGGACAAGGCTCAGGACAAGAATCTGTTCAAGGCGGTGGACAGCCCCTGGCTGGTCGGCGGCGACGGCCATTTCAGCGTCGGCAAGGCCCGCACCGGGCCGCCGAAGGACGCGCCCGACAAGGCCGGCAACAAGAAGGCCCTGGACGAGCTGACCGCCCGGCTCGATACCCTGCAGCACATCCTCTACGCCCATGACCACCGCGCCCTGCTGCTGGTGTTCCAGGCAATGGACGCGGCCGGCAAGGACTCGACCATCCGCGCGGTGCTGTCCGGAGTCGATCCGGCGGGGTGCCAGGTGCATTCCTTCAAGCAACCCAGCAGCGAGGAACTGAACCACGACTTCCTCTGGCGCAGCGCGACGCGGCTGCCCGAGCGCGGCCACATCGGCGTATTCAACCGCAGCTATTACGAGGAGGTGCTGATCGTGAAGGTGCACCCCTCGCTGCTCGACCAGCAGAAACTGCCGCCCGGTGTCGACCGCGAACAGCTGTGGGAGCACCGCTACGCCTCGATCCGCGACCACGAGAAGCACCTGGCGCGCAACGGCACGGTGGTGATCAAGTTCTGGCTCAACGTCTCGCGCGAGGAACAGCGCCGCCGCTTCCTGGCGCGGCTGGAAGAGCCGCAGAAGAACTGGAAGTTCGAAACTTCCGACGTGGCGGAGCGCGGATACTGGAAGGACTACATGCGCGCCTATGAGGAAGCCATCAACGAAACCTCCCGAAGTTGGGCGCCCTGGTATGCGATCCCGGCCGATGACAAGCTTTACATGCGCGCCGCGGTGGCGGACATCGTGGTGCGCACCCTGGAGAGCCTGGGCCTCAAGTACCCCAAGCCGGCCAAGGCCGAGCGCGACCGGTTCACCGCCATCCGCAAGCAGCTCGAAGCCGAGCGCGGCTGAACACCGGCGCCGGACGCCCACCTCCCGTCACGCCGTAGCCACGGCCCGTCCCAGGCGTCTCGCGTCGCGCAGTGCCAGACCGCAGGCTTCTGCTGCGGTTTTATCGGCCGCGTCCGCGGAGCAGCCCTTGCAACCATCCCGCATGGCCAGCCTGGTAGCCCCTTGCCCGGGGCAGGCTGCTGTGCGCGGGGCGGACCAGGGCCGTTTAACGCTAATTTGATCGCGACCAAATTAACGTTAACAGGCCCTAAACTGCGCTGAACCTGCCGATGGCGACCCTGAACTTGAGCACCTCTCCCGCTTCACCGGATTCCGCCGCGCCCGCCGCATCCGGCGGCGGCGTGCTGCGCTGGAGCACGGCCGCCTGGGTGGTCCTGTTCTGGTTCGGCTTCTACGGCCTGATGCTGCCCTCGGACATGATCGAGGACATGCAGGTGGCGGAGGGCGCCAATGTCGGGCGCGACCTGTTCGGTTCCCTGCTCCAGGCCATGCTGTGGTGCCTGGTCTCGCCGCTGATCCTGTGGATGGCGCAGCGCTTCGCCGTCGAAGGCGCGCGGCGCTGGCGCAACATCGGCCTGCATGTGCTGTGGGGCCTGGTCATCGCCGCGGCGATCGACGCCGTCGTCTACCTGGCGGTCCATGCCATCTTCGGCCTGCGCGTAGGCGCGATGGCGCACTGGACGCTGCTGCAGAGCGTGATCGTCTCCACGCCCTACCTGATGATCATTTACCTGGCTTTCGTCGCCATCGTCACCTCGCTGCGCCTGCTGCGCAGCTACGAGGAGCGCGAGAAGCTGCTGGCCCACGCCCAGGTGCGGGCGCTCAAGGCGCAGCTCAATCCGCACTTCCTCTACAACACGCTCAACGCGGTGTCGGAGTTCGCCTACAAGGACGCCGCCGTCGCCGAGCGCCTGATCACCATGCTCAGCGACCTGCTGCGCCTGTCCTTCGCCGGCGGCGACGCCGCCAAGGTGCCGCTGGCCGACGAGCTGGCCTTCGTGCGCCGCTACCTCGACATCCAGCAGCTGCTGCTGGAGGAGCGCCTGCAGGTGGACTACGCCATCGAGCCCGAGGCGCTGGACGCGCAGGTGCCGAACTTCATCCTGCAGCCGCTGGTGGAGAACGCCGTGGTGCACGGCATCTCGCGCCGCGCCGCCACCGGCCACATCGAGGTTGGTGCCAAGATCGTCGACGGCCGCCTCAGGCTGTGGGTCAGCGACGACGGTCCCGGCCTGTTCGGCGCCTCGCCGCGCCGCCACGGCATCGGCCTGTCGCATACCCGCGCCCGCCTGACCCAGCTCTATGGCGGCGAGCAGGCGCTGGAGATCGATTCCCCCGAAGGCGGCGGCTACCACGCCCGCCTGTGCCTGCCCTACGAGAAACCCCGCGCCGCCATCCCGGCCTGAAGCCATGACCCAAGCCATCAGCGCCCCCATCCGAACCTTGATCGTCGACGACATGCCGCCCGCCCGGCGGCGCCTGCGCCGCCACCTGGAACAGGTGGAGGACTTCGAGATCATCGGCGAATGCGGTGACGGCGCCTCCGCCATCGACACCATCCGCAGCCTGCGCCCGGACCTGGTGTTCCTCGACGTGCAGATGCCGGAGATCGACGGCTTCGGCGTGATCGCCGCGCTGGAGCCGGCGCAGCGCCCCGCCATCATGTTCGTCACCGCCCACGACGAGCACGCCCTGCGCGCCTTCGAGGTGCACGCGCTCGACTACCTGCTCAAGCCGTTCGACAGCGAACGCTTCGAGGCCGCCCTGCAGCGGGCGCGCGAGCAGCTGCGCGGCCGCAACGGCGGCGGCGCCATGGACCCGCGCCTCGACGCCCTGCTGGCCCAGCTCAACAAACCGCAGGAGCGCTGGCTGCGCCGCGTCGCGGTGAAGACCCGCGGCCGCACCCGCGTGGTCAGCATCGACGACATCGACTGGATCGGCGCCGAAGGCAACTATCTCAGCCTGCACGTCGGCGAGGAGCAGCACCTGATCCGCGAGACCATGAACGCCTTCGAGCAGCAGCTCGACCCGCAGAGTTTCGTGCGCATCCACCGCTCCACCATCGTCAACCTCGACCGGGTGCGCGAGCTGACACCGCTGTTCAACGCCGACCAGTGCGTGCTGCTCAAGGACGGGACGGAACTGACGCTGTCGCGCAGCTACCATGACCGGGTCAAGGCGCTGCTCGGGGATATCTGAAAAAGCAACAGCGACAGCGATCTCACGCAAAGGCGCAAAGAAGCGCCAAGTGCGCAAAGAACATCAAAATCTTTTCCTGAAAAGCTTTTCTTTGCGGCCTTTGCGCTTCTTTGCGCCTTTGCGTGAGTGCTTTTCGCCTTTCCTCTATTTGACGACAAAATAGTTGTATCTATACAATCATTGTATGAATACAACTGTTGCTGCGCCGAGGCGCCGGGTGATCCTCGCCACCTGCTGCCTGAGCCTGCTGGTGGTGGCGATGGACGCGACCATCGTCAACGTCGCGCTGCCGGCGATCCGCCGCGACCTCGACGCCTCGCTGTCCGGGCTGCAGTGGGTGATCGACGCCTACACCATCGTGCTGGCGAGTTTCCTGATGCTGGGCGGTTCGACCGCCGACCGCTTCGGGCGGCGGCGGGTGTTCCAGATCGGCATGCTGCTGTTCTGCGCCGGTTCGCTGCTGTGCAGCCTGTCGGGCAGCATCGGCTGGCTGATCGCCGCGCGCATCGTGCAGGCGCTCGGCGGCTCCATGCTCAACCCGGTGGCGATGTCGATCGTGGTGCACACCTTCCCCGAGCCCAAGGAACGCGCGCGCGCCATCGGCATCTGGGGCGCGGTGGCGGGAATCTCGATGGCGCTGGGCCCGCTGGCCGGCGGGGCGCTGACGCAGAGCCTGGGCTGGCACGCGATCTTCTGGATCAACCTGCCGATCGGCGCGCTGGCGCTGTGGCTGACCGCGCGCTACGTGCCGGAGTCGCGCGCGCCAAGGCCGCGGCGGCCCGACCCGCTGGGGCAGGTGCTGCTGCTGACCGGCCTGGGCGCACTGACCTACAGCCTGATCGAAGGACCGAAGGCCGGCGCTGGCGCGGCGGCGGGCACCGCGCTGCTGGCGGCGGCGGCCTTTGCGGCCCTGCTCGCCTGGGAGCCGCGGCGGCGGGAGCCGCTGCTGGACCTGCGCTTCTTCCGCAGCGTGTCGTTCAGCAGCGCTACCGTGATCGCGGTGTGCATGTTCGCCGCGCTGGGTGCCTTCCTCTTCCTCGGCTCGATCTACCTGCAGGAAGTGCGTGGGCTGTCCGCCTTCCATACCGGCCTGTGCATCCTGCCGATGGCCGTGGCGGTGATGATCGTCTCGCCGCTGTCCGGCCGGCTGGTGGGCGCACGCGGGGCGCGGCCCTCGCTGCTGATCAGCGGCACCATGCTGACCCTGAGCGCGCTGCTGATGACGCGGCTGAACGCGGACACGCCGCTGCCGCTGCTGCTGCTGACCTTCTGCGGCTTCGGCATCGGCTTCGGCATGGTCAACGCGCCGGTGACTTACGCCGCGGTGTCCGGCATGCCGCGGGCGCAGGCGGGCCTGGCGGCGGCGATCTCCTCGACCAGCCGCCAGGTCGGCATGGCGCTCGGCGTGGCCATGGCCGGCGCCGTGGTCGGCGGCAAGCAGTCCTGGAGCGGCGGCGCCTCCTGGGCCGCCTACCCGGCGGCGACGCATGCGGCCTGGTGGATCCTCAGCGGCTGCGGCCTGATGATCGTGAGCCTGGGACTGTTGTCGACCGGCGCCTGGGCGCGCCGCAGCGCCGAGCGCATCGCCCATCTATTGCAGGAACCGGAGGCCGCGGCATGAAGAAAGCGACGGCACCGGGCGACGCCGAGCGCGCCTGGCAAGTCCTGGTGTCGCTGGTGATGGAGACGCGCGGCGACTGGCGGCGCAAGGTCAACGGGGCCACCGGCCTGCCGTTCAGCCGGTACCGTGCCTTGAAGCGCCTGAAGAACGAACCCCGCACCCTCAGCGACCTCGCCTACGAAATGAGCATCGACGCGCCGGCCGCGACGGTGATCGTCAACGATCTCGAAGCGCGCGGCCTGGTGGAGCGGAAGGCACACCCGGAAAACCGGCGCAGCAAGCTGGTATCCGCGACGGCCGAAGGCCGCAAGCTGATCGCGACAGTGAGCAGGATCGCCGACGAGCCGCCGCCGGCCCTGGCGGAGTTGCCGCCGGACAAGCTGGCGGAGTTGCGGCGGATTCTGGAAGCGTTGGCGCCGGATGCTTAAAGGCGTGCAGCCCGCTTTTGATTTGGCTTTTGACGTTCCTCCCCGTTGGCGGCGCCGAGCATCGCAGCTCGTGGCGATAGGGGCTCGCGCCTGTTTGGCGCGAGGCGAGGCAGGATGCCGAAGCGTCCATCGTCAGGCCAGGGATGGCCTGTCGATGGACCCCGCCACGAGCGAGAAGCGCAGGGGACCGATCCATAGCGCTTCTTCTTTTGCGATGGATCGGCGCTGCCGTCGGGGCGGCGTTTCTTGGTTACTTCTTGTCGCTGTAGACAAGAAGTAACTCGCCGAAGGCGAAAAACTTCGTCCAGTCGATGAGGAGGATCCAGCACGCGCGCAAGCGCATGCCGCGTGACTTCAGAGCTGGCGACGCGTGATGCGCTTCGCTGCGCTCAGCACATCCTACAAGCTAGCTCATGCCGCCGGCTTCGCCGCAAACAGCGGCCGGATCAAGGGCGGCGCAATCAACGTAGTGGCGCAAGCCATGAACAACACCGCCCCGAACAGCTGCTCGGTGACCACCCCCACCGCCAGCCCGATCTGCGCCACGACAATGCCGACCTCTCCGCGCGGCACCATGCCGACGCCCACCTGCATCGCGCCGCGCAGGCCCAGCCCCCAGGCGCCGAGGCCGCAGCCGAGCAGCTTGCTCAGCACCGCCAGCAGGGTCATCACCAGGGCCAGCACCAGGGTCTGGGCATTGGTGAACACGCCAAGGTCGAGCTGCATGCCGATGTTGACCAGGAAGAACGGCACCAGGAACTCAGTGGCGCCGCGCACCTGCTGGTGCACGTCGTGCTTGCCCTCCACCGCCTCGGCCAGGGCCATGCCGGCGAGGAAGGCGCCGATGATCGCCGCCACGCCGATGTAGGCGGCGGCATAGGCCAGGCCGAAACACAGCACGATGGCGACGACGAAGGTCTCGTTGCCGGCCCGCAGCTTGCGGAAATGCGGCGCGGCGCGGGTCAGGGCCGGGGCGGCGAGGAAGGTGACGGCGGCGACGAAGGCCAGCGACAGCGCCGCGGTGGTGGCGATCTCGGCGACGTTGATATCGCCCTTGGCGGCACTGGACACCGCCGCCAGCACCAGAAGGCCGAGGATGTCGTCGATCACCGCGGCGCCGAGGATGATGCGCGCGGCGGTGGAGTCGAGCAGGCCCATGTCGCCCAGCACGCGGGCGGTGATGCCGACGCTGGTGGCGACCATGGCGGTGCCGGTGAACAGGGCCTCGATGTTGTTGTGGTCCCAGGCCATCATCAGGGCCCAGCCGCACAGCATCGGCACCGCCACGCCGAGCACGGCGACGATCAGCGCCGTCTTGCCGACCTTGAAGATCGCCGCCGGCTTGGTCTCCAGGCCGACGTTGAACAGCAGGAAGATCACGCCCAGCTCGGCCAGCACGTGCGAGGTTTCGGACGGCGCCACCAGGTGCAGCACCTGCGGGCCGATCAGCACGCCGGCGAGGATCTCGCCGACCACGGTGGGCTGACGCAGGCGGGCGAAGATCTCCGCCAGCAGCTTGGCGCCGCCGAGCATGACGAACAACTCGACCAGCAGCTGGGTGCCGTGCGCCTCGCCTGCCGGGGCGGCCATTCGGCTTCTTTATCCCAGGAATGGATAGTGGTGGATGTGCACGCCGCTGGACGGCTGCAGCGCCAGCGCCAGCATGGCGGAGGCCACATCCTCGGCTTCGACCGGGCGGTATTTGAGCAGGGCGTCGGGGAACAGCGGCAGCAGCAGCGGCGCCGTCATCTGGGCGATGTCCTCGACCAGGCGCGCCTCGTTGCGCTCGCCCAGCAGCAGCGAGGGACGCAGAATGTGCACGGCGGAATAGCCCACCTCGGCGGTGCTGCGCTCCATGCGCGCCTTGACCCGCGAGTAGAACGCCGGTGAGCGCAGCGAGGCGCCGACCGCCGACACCACCAGGAACTGTCCGGCGCCGGCGGCGCGGGCGGAGCGCGCCAGGTCCAGCACCATGTGGTAGTCGACCCGCTCCAGCCCGGCCTTGCCCCCGGCCTTGGCGGTGGTGGTGCCGAGGCAGCAGAACACGTCGTCCGCCGCCAGTTGCTCGCGCAGCGCGCCGAGATGCTCGAAGTCGCTGACCGGGTTGGCCAGCTTGGCGTGGGTGAAGCCGAGCGGGCGGCGGGTGACGGCGATGACGCGATCATAGTCGCGGCTGTCGAGCAGCTTTTGCAGCAGGCTCTGGCCAACCAGGCCGGTGCTGCCGGCGATGAGGGCGGTGCGGGACATGCGTGAATCCGGGGTTCGATGCGCGGCAGTTTAGCGGAGCCATGTGAAGCCTGCGTGGGGCCATGCGTTAGACTAGAGGCGAAACCCCAACCGCAACAGACACATGGCCATCTGGAAACAAGCCGTCACGGTCGGTCCGGTCGGCGAAAACCGCTTCCTCGTCCCCAATACCATCGGCGCCCACATCGGCCTGCGCATCACCGAGATCGGCGAGGACTACCTGCGTGGCACCATGCCGGTGGACGCGCGCACCAGGCAGCCCTATGGCCGCCTGCACGGCGGCGCCTCCTGCGTGCTGGCCGAGGAACTGGGCAGTTTCGCCGCCGCCCTGTGCACCGATCCGAAGGAAGTCTTCGTGGTCGGCCTGGAGATCAACGCCAACCACATCCGCGCGGCGACCCAGGGCACGGTCACCGGCACCGCCCGGCCGCTGCACGTCGGCCGCGCCACCCAGGTCTGGGAGATCCGCATCGAGGACGAGGAGCAGAAACTGGTGTGCATCTCGCGCCTGACCATGGCGGTGGTCAAGCTCAGCGAGGGCAAGAAGGCATGAGACCCCCAGCGTCATCCTTGAGGAAAGAGGGTCACGTCTCATGCCTGCGCCGACTCGCTACGCTAGGATCCCCATGCTGGCCACCCCACGAAATCTGCGATTTCGCGGGGACCCCGGGCGCACGGGGCCCCTCCACGCTGCTCGCGCCGCTTGTATGAGCTTCACCCTGCACCCGCAGCTGGCGAAGGACTGCCACCGCCTCGGCCGCTTCGAGTTGTGCTTGCTGCTGATGATGAACGACGCGCAGTACCCCTGGTGCATCCTCGTGCCGCAGCGCGAAAGCCTGCGCGAGATCTACGAGCTGGACGAGCCCGATCAGGCGCTGCTGCTGCGCGAGTCGGTCACGCTGGGACAGGCGCTGATGCGCGCGTTCCGGGGCGACAAGCTCAATGTCGCTGCGCTCGGCAACATGGTGCCGCAGCTGCACCTGCACCATATCGTGCGCCATGCCGGGGACCCGGCCTGGCCGGCGCCGGTGTGGGGCAAGCTGCCGCCACGGCCGTACACGGCAGTGGAGCTGGAGAAACGCCGCACAGCCGTGGGCGCGCATTTGCCGGCAGGGTTCATCGACGACTACGCGCCTCCCTTGTAGGTCGCCCTTCAGGGCGACATGCCCCCGGAAAGCGCCCTGTCGCCCTGAAGGGCGACCTACAAAAGCCCATCTCCGTGCTGTCGCCACGGCCAGTCTGCGCCGCCGGCCGGCCGCCTATACTCCGCCGCGTATTTTCCGCGGGAGCGACAGCAATGCAGAGCGTGGCCGGCAAGAAGGTCCTCATCACCGGTGCGGCGATGGGCATGGGAAAGATCTACGCCAGGCTCGCCGTGCAGGAAGGCGCAGCGGCGGTGGCCCTGTGGGACATCAACCAGGCCGAACTGGAAAAGACAGCGGCGGAGCTGCGCGCCGCCGGCGGCCACGTCCACACCCAGGTGGTCGATGTGGCGCGCATGGAGGCGATCACCGCCGCTGCGCAGGAGCTGCGCCAGACCATGGGCGATCCCGACGTGCTGTTCAACAACGCCGGCGTGATCCGGGGCAAGTACTTCTGGGAGCACGATCCGCTGAAGGACATCGCCTTCACCATGAACATCAACGCCATGGCACCGATGTACATCGCCCGCGAGTTCCTGCCGGCGATGATCGCCAACCGCGGCAGCGAGCAGCGCGTGGTCAACATCGCCTCGGCCGCCGGCCTGATCTCCAATCCGAAGATGAGCGTGTACTGCGCCAGCAAGTGGGCCTGTACCGGCTGGAGCGATTCGCTGCGCCTGGAACTGGAGCAAGCCGGCCACACCCACGTCAGGGTCACCACGGTCAATCCGACCTATATCTCCACCGGTATGTTCGAGGGCGCCAGGACCATGCTGTTCACCCCGATCATGACCCCCGAGTACGTCACCACCCGGGTCTGGGCGGCGATGAAGTCCGGCCGCGCCCGCCTGATCCTGCCCTGGACGGTGTACTTTTCCAGCGCCCTCAAGGGGCTGCTGCCGCTGCGCCTGTTCGACTGGGTGGCGCGCCATATCTTCGGCGTCTACAACACCATGGACGACTTCAAGGGGCATTGAGGTGCCAGCGCCGCCGCTGGCCCTGTTTGCCGGGGCAAGTACCTCGAAAAGCCGCACCATCGGGGCTGCGTTTTCACGCGAATATGCTAGTTTGTCCGGGCGAGAAGGGCTGCTGGCCAGGCCGGCAGGCGCTTGAAAACCAAAAAAGTACAGGCTAGGAGCAGACACAATGAACTACTTCGTCACCGGCGCCACCGGCTTCATCGGGCGCTTCCTGGTCGACCGCCTCGCCGCCCACGAGGGCGCGAAGGTCTACATCCTGGTACGCGAATCGTCGCAGGAGAAGTTCGATGCCCTGGTCGAGCGGGTGGGCGAGAACGGCGACAAGCTGGTCCCGGTCTACGGCGACATCACGGCACCGGGCCTGGTCGATCCGGCCGAGGCCAAGAAGCTGAAGGGCAAGATCGACCACTTTTTCCACCTCGCCGCCGTCTATGACATGAACATGGACGACGCCACCGCCGACCGGGTCAATACCGAGGGCACGCGCAACGTCGTCGACTTCGTCAACGAGCTGGGCGGCAAGGTGCGGCTGCATCACATGAGCTCGGTGGCGGTGGCCGGCGGCGACTACGTCGGCAAGTTCACCGAGGACATGTTCGACAAGGGGCAGCCGACCAAGCATCCCTACTTCCGCACCAAGTTCCAGGCCGAGAAGATCGTGCGCGAGGAATCGCGCGTGCCGTTCCGCATCTACCGCCCCGGCGCGGTGGTCGGCTCCTCGGTCACCGGCGAGATCGACAAGATCGACGGCCCCTATTATTTCTTCCGGGCGATCCAGAAGATCAGCCACAAGCTGCCCAAGTGGGTGCCGCTACTCGGCATCGAGGGCGGCCGCGTGCCGATCGTGCCGGTGGACTACGTCGTCGCGGCGATGGAAGCCATCGCCCACAAGGACGGCCTCGACGGCGAATGCTTCTGCCTGATCCAGTCGCACTCGCCCACCGTGGGCGAGATGCTCGGCGCCTTCCTCGCCGCCGCGCATGGCCCCGAGTTCGCCAAGAAGCTGGAAGTGCCGGCGATGCCCAGCGCGCTGCGCAACCTCACCGGCCGCATCGGCAACGCCGTACCGGAGAGCGTGAAGAAGCAGATTTCCAAGACCATCGGCGTGCCGGTGTCGGTGCTGGGCTACGCCACCAGCCGCACCGTGTTCGACGACAAGAACGCGCGCGCCGCGCTGCGCGGCACGCACATCAAGTGCCCGGACATCGCCGACTATGCGCCAGTGCTGTGGAGCTACTGGGACCAGTATCTCAACCTCAACTACAAGGCCTCGCCCAAGCTGGTGCGCCGCCTCGCCGGCAAGATCGTGCTGATCACCGGCGCCTCCTCCGGCATCGGCTTCACCACCGCCAAGAAGCTGGCCGCGGCCGGCGCCAAGGTGATCCTGGTCGCCCGCACCAAGGAGAAGCTGGAGGAAACGCAGAAGATCATCGAGTCGATCGGCGGCGAATCCTTTGTCTATCCCTGCGATCTGAACGACCTCAAGGCGATCGACGAGATGGCCGCCGCGGTGCTGAAGGACTTCGGCCATGTCGACGTGCTGATCAACAACGCCGGCCGTTCGATCCGCCGCGCCGTGGCGGAGTCCTACGAGCGCTTCCACGACTTCGAGCGCACCATGCAGCTCAACTACTTCGGCTCGGTGCGCCTGATCATGGCGCTGCTGCCGAGCATGCTGCACCGCAAGAGCGGCCACATCATCAACATCAGCTCGATCGGCGTGCTGGCCAACGCGGCGCGCTTCTCCGCCTACGTCGCCAGCAAGGCGGCGCTGGACGCCTTCACCCGCTGCCTCTCGGCCGAGATCAAGGCCAAGAACATCCACACCACGGCGATCTACATGCCGCTGGTGCGCACGCCGATGATCGCGCCGACCAAGATCTACAGCTACATCCCGACCTGGTCGCCCGACGATGCCGCCGACACCGTGATCAAGGCGATCCTGGAACGGCCGAAGAGCGTGGCCACCACCCTGGGCACCGCCGCCTCGGTCAGCTACGCGCTGTGGCCCAAGGTGAACGACTACATCCTGTCCAAGGGCTTCCAGCTGTTCCCGTCCTCGTCCGCCGCCAAGGGCGCCAAGGACAAGGACGCGCCGGCGCCGAAGCCGACCCTGGAACAGGTGGTGTTCGCCAACGTGTTCAAAGGCGAACACTGGTAAGGAACATGGGGGAACGAAGAAGGCCGATCGGAAGATCGGCCTTTTTTGTGTCCGCCCCAACCGCGGGCCGGTTCAGCCGGAGGGGGCTTCCGCGTCGCGCAGCGCCTTGAGCTGCTCGGCATGCTGCAGGCGGCTGGCGCGGCGCAGGTCAGCCTCGAGGTAACGGCGCTTCTCCTCTGGCGTCTGCGCATCCAGCGGCGGCACCGGCCGCGGCCGCCCGTTATCGTCGGTGGCGACGAAGGTGAGATAGGCCGAGAGGATGTGCCGGCGCGGCCCACCGCCGATGGCCTCGGCCTCCACTTTCACGCCAACCTCCATCGAGCTGCGCCAGGCGCGATTGATGGCCGCATGCAGCACCAGCACGTCGCCGCGCCGCGCCGGCGACATGAAGTGCACCGCGTCGACGCTGACCGTGACCGTGACGCCGCCGGCATGGCGGTCCGCCACCACCGCGGCGAGCCGGTCCATGTGCGCCATGATCAGGCCGCCGAACACGGTGTCGTTGGAATTGAGGTCGTTGGGAAATACCATGTAGACCTGTTCGCGCACGACGGAATCGGCGACGGTCTTGGCGGGGAGATTCGGCTGGGGGTCCATGCGCGGCATCTTAGCTGGTCGGCGCATGGGGTTCACGCGCTGACTACTGCATGATTGCCAACGTGCGCTCCGCGACCGTACCCCTCACCCTAGCCCTCTCCCACAAGGGCACCTTTGCAAGAAGCGAAATTCCGCTGAAATTCGATAAAAAGTGGGGCTCCACATTGCGCCGAATCGTTTTTCGCAACACTCCATC
>FTAG01000625.1_pt1 | contig 17254 bp, 13 predicted proteins | sample 1638911 | NCBI WGS metagenome assembly FTAG01 (sample SAMEA3914813, study PRJEB12502) | metagenome | biome: forest; material: soil | place: Canada | collected 2011-07-07 | depth 0.3 m
ACCACCATCATCGGCGTGGCGATGACGTTGAGGATGCCGCCGGCCAGTTCCTCGCTGCTGATCCGCGCCGACACCACCAGGCCCATGGCGATCATCGAGAACGCGGCCAGGGTGGTGAGCAGGAGCAGGTCGGCATAGGAGCCTTCCATGCGCAGGTGCAGCAGGCCGCGGCAGGCCATGAACACCGCCGCGTTGACCACAACGATCAGCAGCAGGCGCGACAGCAGCTGCGCCAGCAGGAACTCCACCGCGCGCAGCGGCGTGGCGTTGAGGCGCTTGAGGTAGCCGTTCTTGCGGTAGCGCACGATGACATAGCCGATGCCGAACAGGCAGCCGAACATCATGTTCATGCCGAGCACGCCGGGTGTGACCCAGTCGACGTAGCGCACCTCGGCGCCGGTGGTGGTCTGCCGCTGCAGCGGCGCTCCGCCGGCGCCGCGCAGCAACTGCTCCAGCAGGCGGCCCTTGGGCGATTGCTCGTTGACCCAGTAGCGCGTCGGCGCAGCGGTGAAATCCAGCAGCATGTCGATGCGCTGCAACTGCACCTTGTGCAAGGCCGCCGCGCCCGGCGTCTCGGCGTAGAACTGGACCTGCGGCGTGGCCAGGAACGGATGCAGCTTGCCGTCGGCGACGATGCCCGCGGGCGCCAGCACGCCGACCTTGAACATCGGCTGGCCCGGACCGGAGAAGGCCCAGCCCAGACCCAGCACCAGGAACACCGGGAACACCAGGTTCCAGCCCACCGCCGACTTGTCGCGGATGAACTCGAGGCTGCGCGCCCAGGTGGCGGCCTTCAGTCTTCTCCAGGCATCTCTCACTTGCCGGGCTCCGCAAGCTCACAAACAGCCGCGTAGGCCGCCATCCTGACCCCGGACTTGATCCGGGGGAAGGATCTCCCCGCACCAATGGGGATCTCCGCCGAGGTGGCCAGATCCTTCGCTACGCTCAGGATGACAGTGGGAGAGTTCAGGTCCGCAGCTCCCTGCCGGTGAGTTCGAGGAACAGGTCTTCCAGGGTGCGCGGGCGGATGCGCAACTGGGCCAGCGATGCACCGGCCGCCAGCAGCGCGGCGATGGCGCTGTTGATGTCGGGTGTATGGATCTCGGCGAGCTCGCCTTTTTTCTTGTAGTGCGAGCTGTCGGCCAGCTTGCTCACCTCGGCCAGCGGCAGCTCCAGCACCGAATCGTTGAAATGCTCGGCCAGCAAGGCGGCCGGGCTGCCCTGCGCGATGATGTGGCCATGATCGACGATGGCGATCTGGTCGCACAGCAGGTAGGCCTCCTCCATGTAGTGCGTGGTCAGCACGATGGTCTTGCCCTGGGCCTTGATGCCTTGCACCAGGTCCCAGAAGTTGCGCCGCGCCTGCGGGTCGAGGCCGGTGGTGGGCTCATCGAGGAACAGCACCTCGGGCTGGTTGACCAGGGCGATGGCCAGCAGCAGGCGCTGGCGCTGCCCGCCGGACAGCTTGCTGGTGTCGCGATCGAGGAACTCCTCGAGGCGGCACAGGGCGACCAGCTCGTCCAGCGGGCGGCGCACCGGGTACAGCGCACTGAAGAAGCGCAGGTTCTCGCGGGTGGTCAGGTGCTCCTGCAGGGCGGTGGTCTGGAACTGGATGCCGACGCGTTCGCGGTAGTGCGAGCCCATGGCGGCGCCGCGGAACAGCACCTGGCCGGAGGTGGGCTTGAGCAGGCCCTCCAGCATCTCGATGATGGTGCTCTTGCCGGCGCCGTTGGGGCCGAGCAGGCCGAAGCAGCTGCCCTCGCCCACCTCGAAGCTGATGCCGTCCACGGCGCGGACGCGCGGATAGTGCTTGACCAGATCGCGGGCTTCGAGGACGGCGGGCATAGGTCGCTATTGTGCCGCAGGTGGCGCGGAGTTCCTTCGGTATATCTCGAACAGGGGCCGGCCGTCCGCCAGCCGGATGGTGTCGACATAGACATAGTCGCGCCAGATCGCGGCGAATTGCGGATCGGCCAGGAAGATTTCCTGGATGTCGTAGGCCGCGGGCTTGGTGCGACGGTCGACGAACACCAGCCGCGGCTGGTAACGCCTGAAGTCCTCGATCACCGCCGCCACCAGCGGAGCGCGGTAAGTCCGCTCCAGCCTGGCTGCATCCGGGAAATCCGCGAGGTGCTCGGCCCGCGCCAATTCCAGCAGCGGCCACAGGTGCGAGTAGCGCGATCCCCAGTTCAGGCCGACCAACTCCACAGCCGGAAAATAGGGAACGAGTTCAAGGCTGAATGCGAACACGGACTCGCCCGGCTGCGCCAGCGACAGGTAATTGGGCAGGCCCTGCAGCGCAGCGACCTTCGGCAGGCCCCGCGCGCGGCCGACGGCGACGCTGCTCAGAAGCAGACTGGCGGCCGCGACGCAGACGAGCAGCAGTCGCCCCGCCAGTTTCTTGCCCATGGCGAGGGCGCAGGCGGCCAAGGCCAGCATCTGGCCGGCCCAGGTGAGGAGAAGGACCGGGAGGAACTGGTAGGTCCAGCCCTTCTGCTGCGCCAGATAGGCGCCCCAGGCGTAGAAGGTCGCAAGCAGCAAAGGTCCCAGCAGCGGACGCGTGCCGCGGATGCGCAGGAACACCAGCAGCTGCAGCCCCAGCGAGAGCAGGGCGGGAGCCACGCCCGGCACGTGAAACAGCGCGTACAGGACCTGGCCGTCGCGGCCGTAGTCGATATACAGGTCCGCGGCCCAACGCGCGACGACGAACCAGTCCGGGTAGAGCAGCAGCACCAGGGCGCTGTTGGCCGCGGCCGCAACCAGCAGCACCGCCAATTCCAGGGAACGCAGCGGCGCCCAGGAGCGTCGTGCCGCGGCGGCCGCACCCAGCAGCAGGAACGGCAGGCCGGCGTAGTAGGGCTTGAGGAAGCAGCCGATGGCCGCGAGCAGGGCGATGTAGATCCGTTCGGGGGTCGAGCGCGCGCGCAGGCCTTCGTAGTTGGCCATGGCGCAGACGAAAGGCAGACCCAGCAGGACGATCAGATGGTCTCTTTGCCCAAAATCGTAGGCCGGCAGAAACAGGAATCCGAGCAGCAGCCATGCACCGAACCAGGGTGCGAACGCGCGGCTGAGCGGCGCAACCGGGCCGGTCGAAAGAACGCGGCCGGACAGCCCGGCGGCCTGCACTGCGAGCAGGCAGACATACCAGGTCACGACCATCTGCTCGGGCACGTGGAAAAAACCGGCGGCGGAGAAGCTGGGGATGTAGGCGGCAATGGCCAGCGGCATGTTGACTTCGAAGAAATCGCGCAAATAGCCGCCGCCGTGCAGCATCCGTCCCGCCGCGACGTTTAACCAGGCGACGTCGTGATTGAGCAGCCCCCCGCCATGGACGACCCAGCCCGCGGCCAGCACGGCCGCGGCAACGGCGTAGCCGATCCAGGGCTGGAACAGGGGGCTCGAAACCAGGGCTTGCCGGCTCTGCATGGATGACATCAGACGCATTCCGCCGCGCGCGCAGTGCTTGACCAGGTCGCGGACCTGGAGGCGGGCCGGCATGAGGCGCCCCCCAAGATGCCCATAACAGAATGAATCGCAGCTGCGTGATTCATTTACAGGCTCTTGGCTCGGTCCGCCGTAGCGGGCACCGCGTACCAGTAGATCTCGAATAGGGTGCGGCCACCCCGCGAATTCACGCTGCCCACCCGCTCATAGCCCCGCCACAGGCGGGCGAAGCGGAGGTCCGCGGTGAAAGCACCGAGAATGTCGAACCCCGCCGGAAGCCCGGAGGAGGGCCTGCGGTCGACGATCACCAGCTGCGGATGCCGGCGCTCGAAGTCCTCGATCACCGAATCCACCAGCTTGCCGCGATAGCCCGCCGACGTGGCGTCGCCGGCCGGTAGCCGGGCGAGTTGCAGCAAGGGCCACAAATGGGAATAGCGCGAAGCCCAGTTCATGCCGGCCAGGGGCACCGCCGGCATGAACGGTTCGACTTCGAAGCTGAATACATAGACCGGATCACCCGGGCTGGCCTGCGCCAGCACCTGCGGTATGCCTTCCAGCGCCGCGGCGCCCGGCATGCGGCTGCTGGACCACAGTGCCGGAACAGCCAGCAGCAAGGCGGCGAGTGCCGCCAGCAAGCCGCGCGACACCCTGGCCGGCGCGATGCGGATCAGTTCCGCGAAAACCAGCCATTGGGCGACAAAGGTGAACAGCTCGACCGGCAGGAACTGGTAGCTCCAAGCCTTCAACTGCAGCAGATAAGCGACCCAGGCGTAGACAATGCAGCCGAGCAGGGGCGCGAGCAGCGGTCGCAACTCGTGCAAGCGCAGACAGGCCATGAGTTGCGTGACCAGGCAGAGCGCGCAGATCCAGGTGGAGGTGGTGAAGAACGCCCCATGCTGCGGGTCATAGCGATATGCGCCGTACAGGTCGGCGGCCCACCTCGCGCAGACGAACCAATCCGGATAGAGCAGCAGCACCACGACCGCATTGGCGGCCGCGGCGCACAACAGCACCGCCATTTCAAGCGAGGCCAGAGGCCGGAGGGAACGGCGGCGCCAGGCCAGCCCCGCCAACAGCAGCAGCGGCAGCAAAGCGTAGTGCGGCTTGAGGTAGAAGCCGGCGGCGGCCAGCACAGAGAGGTACAGCCGCAGGGGTCTGCCGAACCGGCCCAGGTCCCGTGCGCCGGCCAGAGCGCAGATCAAGGGCAGCACCAGGATGACGACCAGATGCTCCTTCTGTCCGAAATCGTAGCCCGGCAGGAACAGCAGGGCCAGCAGCACACCGGCAGCGAACCAGGGCGCGGCGCTGCGTGGAAGCCGGCACCGATCGCCCCGGAACAGGCAGTACGCCGCAAGCGCGGCGGCTTGCGCGCAGAGCAATCCGACCACCAGCGCCAGGGCCGGCTGCAGGGGCAGGTGCAACAGCCGCGCGGCCGCATACGGCGGGATGTAAGCCGCGATGGCCAAGGGCATGTTGACCTCGAAGAAATCCTCGACGTAGTTGCCGCCGTCGAGCATGCGTTGCGCGGCAATGAGCAGCCAGGCCACGTCGTGGTTGAGCAGCGCCGTGGCATGGACGAGGACGCCAGCCACGACCAGCGCGGCGCAGACCAGCATCCCGATCCAGGCTGCGAGCAGGGATTTTCCGGCTTGGGGAGCGGCAGGCATGGAGGCGCATTCTACAGGGTGGCGGTACCTGACGAGACCGACGCAAGCCGCTGTCGCGGAGGCCATGTGCGGGCGTCCTGCGATGCGGCAGGCTTGAGCTGACCGGGAACGACCCGGGCGGGGAGGAGGACACATGACACGCAATACCGGCATCGCCGCGCTTGCGGCCGTGTTGTGCTGCGGCTCCGCGCTGGCCATCCCCGAAGGACCGGCCTACCCCTCCGCCGACTGGACCACGCGCGAGGCGCGGAACTACGCGATGGTCACCCAGGCGCCGGCGGAGGAACTGGCGAACCCGGTATTCCTGCAGCGCCTCGGCACGCAGAGCCTGAGCAACATCACCAGCCTGACCACGCGGGACCTCGCCGATCCAAGCTGGGTGCTGGCCTCGTCGACGCCGCTGGACCAGCTGCTCGCCGCGCTGCAGAACCCGGCGGCGCTGAGCGCCAGCCTGCAGCAGATCCTGCAACAGGCGGCGGCGAATCCGGCAGGCGCGGTATCGCTGTCGCTGAACTCGCCGCTGACGCCGCTGTGCACCAGCTATGCCTTCCAGTGCGACGGCAACCCCTTCAGCTTCCCCGAATCGACCGGGCCGGATGGCTCCAGCTTCTACGCCAGCGAAGCCCTGGTGAAGCCGGTGCTGTTCTACGACTCGGGCTGCGCCCGTCTCAACGGCCAGGTGTGGCAGCCAAAGAACCTGGCCGCCGGCACCACCCTGCCCGGCGTGGTGATCCAGAACGGCTCGGTCGAGGCGCCGCAGACGGCTTACTGGTGGGCGGCGCAACTGCTGGTGCGCAAGGGCTACGTAGTGCTGACATTCGACCCGCGCGGCCAGGGCCGCTCCGACCAGGAAACGCCAGGCGGGCAGCAGGGCACCAATATCAACTCTTCGGTGTTCTGGACCGGACTGGTCGACGCCATCGACTTCTTCCGCTCCACGCCGGGCACGCCCTACCCCGACAATGCGCCCTGTGCTGCCTCGTATCCGACCAAGATGACGGCCTACAACCCGGCTTATGCCGCGATCGATCCGGACCGCCTGGGCATTGCCGGGCACTCGCTCGGCGCCATCGGCGTGAGCATCGTGCAGGGCTACGGCGCGCCAGGCGCCGATCCCTGGCCGGGCAAGCTCGACAAGACCAATCCGGTGAAAGTAGCGGTGGCCTGGGACGGGCTGCTGGCGCCGGGCAGCTTCACTATCGGCGGCGCCGCCGGCGGCGGCGTGCTGACCCTGCTGGAAACCCTGCCGGTGACCAAGCAGGCCTACGACTACATCGAGCAGACCATCATCGACGGCAAGCAGCCGAAGTTCGCGCCGCGCGTGCCGAGCATGGGCCAGTCCTCCGAGTACGGCCTGGTGCCGACACCCTATCTCATGCCGCCCGACCCGGAAGGGCACAAGGACGGCTTCAGCGCCTGGAAAACGGCGGGCGTGCCGGTGTTCGAGTTCACCATCCAGGGCAGCTCCCACTACGAGTGGAGCCTGGTGCCAACCTTCCCCACCAGCTCCTGGTGCCCGGATACCAGCAGCGGGACGTGCAGCGGCGGCTATGGCCAGCCGATGGCGCAGTACTACACCCTGGCCTGGCTGGACCGCTGGCTGAAAAAGTCCGGCGAGCCGGGTTATGCCGACGCCGATGCGCGCCTGCTCGACGACAGCGGCGCGCAGGGCAAGGCCAAGATGAGTTTCTATTTCCGCTCGGCGCGCGACTTCGCGGCTCGCGATGGCAGCACGCACAGCTGCGACGATATCCGCGCGGGGTGCAGCGATGCCGGCAGCGGCAGTTCAGGCGGCTCCAGCAGCAGCAGTAGCTCGAGCGGCGGCGGCGGTTCCAGCGGCGGCGGTTCGGGCGGCGGTGCGTTTACGCCGTGGCTGCTGGCTGCGTTGACCGGATTGGCGCTGCGGCGGCGGCGACTTGCGACGCCAAGGGTGGCCTGAGAATCAAAGCGAACAACAAAGCGGTTCGCGCAAAGACGCAAAGAACAGCAACAGCTGATTTTCTTAAAGGCTTTTCTTTGCGTTCTTTGCGCGCTTTATCTTTGCGTCTTTGCGCGAGCCGCTTTTGCTTTTCCTCGGCTACCTGGCTACCGCGCCAGCCGGTAGCGGTGCGGCGGCCGGCCCTTCCAGCGCTTGAAGGCGTGGATGAAGCTGGCCGCCTCGGAATAGCCGAGGCGCTCGGCAATCTGTTCCACTGAGAGCTTGGCGGCGGACAGCAGTTCCTCCGCCAGGGTTTCGCGCACCTCGTCCGTGAGGGCCTTGTAGCTGGTGCCCTCCTCCAGCAGGCGGCGGCGCAGGGTGCGCGGGGTCAGCAGCAGCTCGCCGGCGACGGCGTTCATCTGCGGCATCTGCCCGGGCTGGCGCAGGATGCGATCGCGCACCCGCTCGGCCAGGCCGCTGCGCACCTTGCGCGCGGCGAGCAGCTGGCGACACTGCTCCTCGGCCATGCGCCGGCTCGATTCGTTGGCCTGCGGCAGGGGCGCGTCGAGCAGGGCGGCGTCCAGCGCCACCTCGTTGCGCGCCGCACCGAACTGCGGCTCGACGCCGAACAGGCGGGTATAGCGTTCGGCATGGGACGGACGCGGCCCGCGCAGGCGCAGGGCGCGCGGCACCAGGACCTGCGAGAACATCTCGCGCTGCAGGGTGAAAGCCGCGGCGGCATCGCGTTCCAGCAGGAACTGGCGCACGTCCTCGGGGATGGCGTCATCCTCGAACAGCAGGCGCATCTCGCCGCCGGACTCCTCGCCGCTGATGTGGTTGTAGGCGTAGGTGAGGTTGAGATAGCGCAAGGCCACGTCCATGGCGCTGCGGAGATCGCGGCTGCTGATGATGGCGAAGCCGAGGATGCCGTAGGCGGTGAAGTGGTAGCGCACCCCGGCCTCCAGGCCCAGGCCTTCGACATGCCCGAGCCGGCGCACCAGGTTGCGCACCAGGCTCAGCTCCTGGTGGGCGCCGACCACGGCGGCCGGATCGGCCAGCTGGGCCGGGGTGACGCCGGTGCCTTCCAGGCAGGCTGCGAGCGACAGGCCATGGTCCAGGCCGAGCTGCGCCTGCAGCTGCATGCTGGCGATGCCGCGCTGGAAGTCCCAGTTGTGCATTCGGCTCCTCTTGCAAGCTTTGACGGCTTCTGTCCTTTATTATCAATATTTTGTCCCGAAGCGCCATAACCCCCTAGCCAGGACCCGCCTAATCTGGCCGCACTGATTGTATTCACGGCTGGAGGAGAGACAGATGGGTGCGGACGGAAGCCTGGGCGGGGCGCAGCTGCACAGCCCCCGCGTGGTGATCATCGGCAGCGGTTTCGGCGGCCTGAGCATGGGGCACTCGCTGAAGCAGGCCGGCATCGATACCTTCACCATCCTGGAGAAGGCCCGGGACGTGGGCGGGGTGTGGCGCGAGAACACCTATCCCGGCGCGGCCTGCGATGTGCCCTCGCACCTGTACTCCTTCAGCTTCGAGCCGCACTACCCCTGGTCCTGCCGCTACGGCAAGCAGGCCGAGATCCTCGACTACCTGCGCCACGTGGCGCGCAAGCAGGACCTGCTGCGCCATGTGCGCTTCGGCTGCGAGGTGCTGGGTGCGGACTGGGACGAGGCGCGCGCGCTGTGGTGCATCCGGCTGCGCGGCGGCGAGATCATCGAGGCCGAGATGCTGGTCTCGGCGGTGGGCCAGCTGCACCAGCCGCAGATTCCGCAGCTGAAGGGCCTGGAGGATTTCAAGGGCCGCACCTTCCATTCGGCGCGCTGGGATCACAGTTACGACTTCAAGGGCAAGACCGTCGCGGTGGTCGGCACCGGCCCCAGCGCGGTGCAGCTGGTGCCGGAGATCGCCAAGCAAGTGAAGAACCTGCATCTGTTCCAGCGCTCACCCGGCTGGTGCGTGCCGAAGTTCGACCGGCCTTACCGCCGCTGGGAGCGCCGGCTGATCGAGCGCGTGCCGCTGCTGCACGACATCGACCGCATCCGCATCTTCTGGACCTTCGAATGGCTCAACTCGGCCCTGCTGCGCAAGCCGCTGCTGGGGCACGCGGCCAAGGCCTTCCTGCGCGGCGGGGCGGAAGTGCTCAAGCGTCTGCAGGTGCGCAGCCCGGAGCTGCGCGCCAAGCTCACGCCCGACTACCCGATGGGCTGCAAGCGCACCCTGCTGTCCAACGACTGGCTCAAGACGCTGGCGCAGCCGCACGTCGAGGTGGTGACCGAAGGCGTCGCCGAGGTCACGGCCCGCGGCATCCGCACCAGCGACGGCAAGCTGCGCGAGATCGACGCCATCGTCTGGGGCACCGGCTTCGCCTCGACCGAGTTCCTGGCGCCGATGGAGATCCGCGGCCGCGGCGGGCGCAGCCTGCGCGAGCGCTGGAAGAACGGCGCCGAAGCCTTCCTCGGCATGGCGGTGTCGGGCTTCCCCAACCTGTTCGTGGTCTACGGCCCCAACACCAATCTCGGCGCCGGTTCGATCATCTATATGCTGGAGCGGCAGACGCGCTACATCGCCAAGGCCGCGGCCCTGCTGCGCCAGCGGGGACCGGCGGCGCTGGAAGTGCGGGTGGACGTGCAGCACGCCTTCAACGCGATGCTGCAGCAGCGCAACAAGCAGACCGTGTTCGAGGCCGGCTGCCACAGCTGGTACCTCACCGCCGACGGCCGCAACACCAACACCTGGGTCGGCTATATGAGCGAGTACGGCCGCCTGGTGCGCCAGCCCGATCTTGCCCACTACCATCTGGAAGCCGTCGCCCGGACAGCGGATACTTTGCCCCGCGCCGCCTGAGGGGCGGCGCGCAAGAGCAAGCAAGGAAGGGCATGAAGACCGTACTGCGCACCACCGTGCGCCTGCTGTTCAAGCCGCTGCTGTCGCCGCGCGTGCCGCTGGCGGTGCAGCGCCAGGGTTCGAAGGCGGCCGGCCTGCTGTCGAAGTTTCCGGCCGGGACGCAGCCGACGCGGGTCGACATGAACGGCGTGCCGGGGCTGCGCTATCGCACCCATGGCAGCGAGAACGGCAAGGCCCTGCTGTTCCTGCACGGCGGCGCCTACGTGCTCGGCGGCCCCGCCAGCCACGGCGCCTTCGCCGCCCAGCTTGCCGATGCCGCGGGCGCGACCGCCTACCTGCCCGACTACTCGCTGGCGCCGGAGCACCCCTACCCCGCCGCCACCGAGGACGCGGTGGCGGCGTACCGCTGGCTGCTGCTGCACTACACGGCGGACCGCATCGTCATCGCCGGCGACTCGGCCGGCGGCAACCTGGCGCTGGCCACGGCCATGATCATCCGCGACAAGGGGCTGCCGATGCCGGCGGCGCTGGCCCTGATCTCGCCCTGGATCGACCTGACCCACAGCGGCGAGTCCGCGCAAAGCCGCGCCCGGCGCGACCCGATGCTGCGCACCGACTGGCTCGGGGCCTGCGCGAAACTGTATGCCCACAACGTGCCGCTGGACGATCCGCGCATCTCGCCGCTGTTCGGCCGGCTCGAAGGCCTGCCGCCGATGCTGGTGCACGTGGGCAGCGAAGAGGTGGTGCTGAGCGACTCGGAGCGGCTGGCGCAGAGCGCCGGCGTCGCCGGGGTGGACCTGTGCCTGCGCGTGTTCGAGGGCCTGTGGCACGACTTCCAGCTGCATGCGGGACAGTTGCCGGAGGCGGATGAGTCGATCGCGGAACTGGGAAGGTTTTTGCGCGAGCGGATGAAAAGCTAAAAGGCTTTCTCGCAAAGACGCAAAGAAGCGCAAAGGCCGCAAAGAACAGCAAAAGCCTTTTTTAAAGAGCTTTTCTCTGCGGCCTTTGCGTTTTTTGCTGTTCTTTGCGTCTTTGCGAAAGGCTGTTGCTGTTACCGCACCGTGCTCGGCTTCATGTGCAGCAGCTCGATCAGGTCCTCGCGGCGGTAGATCGCCAGCTTGCGGTAGATGCGGGTGGTGTGGTTGGCCACCGTGGACACGGCGATGCCGTACTGCCGCGCGATCGATTTCAGCGTCTTGCCGTTGCTCAGGGCGCGGGCGATCTCCTGCTCGCGCGGCGACAGCGCGTCCAGCGGCAGCGGCTTGCGCGCGTGCAGCAGGTAGAGACTGCCGCAGCGCGCCACGCGCAGATGCAGGCCGCCGTCCATCACCTCGCCGCCCTCCTCGCCCAGCACGCTTTCCGGCAGGGCGAAGGGCAGGTGCGCGACATCGCCGGGGTGGCCGGTTTCCTCGAGCAGGCTGCGGAAGCGGCCGCTGACGGCATAGACCGTACCGACGGCGTCGACCAGGGCGGCGGAGCCGCGGTTGGCGCGGCCCATGGAGTGCAGCCAGTCGTCGCGGCGCACGAATTGCAGCATCGACAGGGTGCCGGCGGCACACAGGTGGCCGCCGATGCGCTCCAGGTCTTTCGGCTCGACGTGTCTGGCGCGCGGCGGGTAGTTGAGGATCAGGGTGTGCAGCAGGTCGGTGCCGGCAGCGCAGTAGACGAAGGCCTGGGCAGTGGCCGAAGCCTCCAGCACGGCGGATTCCTGACCGCGCGGCAGGGCCAGCTTGGCCAGCGACGTCGGCGTCAGGAAAGGCTGCGGGTGCTGGGTCAGCACGCCGTCCTGGTCGCGGTTGCCGCGCGACCACCAGGCGCCGGCGCTGGCGCCGAGACGCTCGCACAGCAGGCCGAGAGCGCGGCCGCGGAACGACTGCCAGTCGCCCTCCGTGGCGGTGCAATACAAGGCATTGATCAGCGTATCGGTACCGTCCATTTCCGGACTAATGCTTCCTTTTGTATGAATTCATCGTGAATTCTGCGCTTCTACTCCGTCGCAGCTCCTATTGTGCATGTTTTCGCGCGGATTTCGCGGGTTTTGCAAGCCTGCGCCTGGTTGCGGCGCCGCGAACCGCCTTTTTGCGGGCTTGCGCAATGCCGGCGGCCTGCTCCAGTTCGTCCATGGAAGCGGCGATCAGGTTCATCAGGTGCTCCAGGTCCGGCACCGCGTCGCGACAGGCGGTGAGGCCCACGTCGAGCTGCTGCTGGAAGCTCAGCACGGTGATGTTCAGCGCCAGGCCGTGGTAGGGGATGCTGATCGGGTAGTTGGCCAGCAGCGGCGCGCCGGCAAGGTAGAGCTGCACCGGCGGGCCCGGCACGTTGGAGATCATCACGTTGACCGGCGGCTTGAGCCGGTCGCTGTCGATGAAGTTCTGGTACAGGCGCGCGGCGCGCGCCATCAAGGCCGGGGTGGGCAGTTCCATCCAGTCCATCAGCAGCCGGGCGGGCACCGCGCGATGCACGCGCTTGAGCCGGGCGGTGCTGCGGCTCACCGCCGCCACCCGCTGCAGCGGATCGGCGTACTGGGTGGGCAGTTCGGCGGTAAGCAGGGCGACGCGGTTGCCGCCGGCCTGGCGTTCCTCGTGGCCGCGCACCGAGATCGGCACCGCCGCCACCAGCGGCCGCTGCGGCAGCTCGTCCTTTTCCAGCAGGTACTGGCGCAGGGCGCCGGCGCACAGCGTCAATACCACGTCGTTGACGGTGATGCCGAGGGCGTTCTTCAGCGCCTTGATGCGGGCCAGCGGCAGCGAGCGGAAAGCATAGCTGCGGCTGGCGTTGATGGCGACGTTGAAGCGGGTGCGCGGCGCCGGCTTGAACGGCTGGATCGCGTCCGGCGGGCCGGCGGCAGCGCCGGTCGGCGGTTGCGGCGCCGGCTCGCCGCCGCGTCCGAGCAGGGCCTTGCCGAGCTGCCAGGCCACGGGGGCGCTGCTGCGCACCAGGCCGACGAACCGGCGATGCCGGCTCCAGGCCTGGCGGGCGGTGAACAGCAGGCGGTCGATCACCAGCGGCAGCTCGTCCGGGTCCCAGTGGGTCGAGGGCGGCGGCGGTTGCGGCGGATCGGGCTCCAGGTCGAGCAGCTTGCTCAGCAGCTCGGCCCCGGAGACGCCGTCGATGCAGGCGTGGTGGATGATGGAGATGCAGGCGGCGCGGCGGCGCGACAGGCCCTCGACGTAGTAGAAGGCCCACAGCGGCCGCTCGCGCGGCAGGGAGGCGCCGGCCAGCTCGGCCACCAGTTCGGCCAGCTGGGCGTCGCGTCCGGGCGCCTTGAGCCGCAGGCGCTGCACATGCTGGTCGAGGCGGAAGTCCGGATCCTCGATCCAGAACGGCGGCACCAGGTTGAGCGGCATGTTGACCAGGCGGCGGCGGAAGCTGGGCAGCAGGTGCAGGCGCTCGGCGATGCGCTGGCGCACCGTGTCGAAGCCGAAGCCGGGGGGCGCACGGGCCAGGTCGAGCAGCGTCAGGCCGCCGAAGTGCATCGGTGCCCCGGCGGTCTCGAGGTTGAGGAACATCGAGTCGACGCCGCTGAGCTGCTTCATCGCATTCACCTCCGTGTGCATGCGTTTTTCATTGTGAACGCGTACGGCCGGCCGTGCCAGCACGGCGCCTGCGGACGGCGCCCGCACAGGAACTGACCCGGCGGGGCGGCAATGATTCAATCGGCGTCGACCAGCTTTGGCGGCTTGCCTTTTGCGCGGCGGCGGAATAATTTATGACTGACTGGTCGGTCATTTATGGAGTACGCCATGAGCCAGCAGTTCCATGCCCCGCTGCAGCTGTCCTACCGCGTCGAAGGCCAGGGGCCGACGCTGGTCCTGCTGTCGGCCAATCCCGGCGAAAGCCGCGACTTCGACGCCGTCGCGCCGCAGCTGGCGCAGCGCTTCCGCCTGATCCGCCTGGACTGGCCCGGCTACGGCGGCAGCCCCGCGCCGCAGCCGCCGGAGTCGGCCGGCGCGGCACTGTTCCTGGAGCGCTTCGACGCCTTCATGGACGGGCTGGAGATTGCCGGCGCGCACCTGCTCGGCAACTCGGTCGGCGCCAACGTGGCGGTGCACTATGCGCTGCGCAAACCGCAGCGGGTGCGCAGCCTGGTGCTGGTCTCGCCCGGCGGCTTCACCAGCCACAACGCCTTGACCCGCGCCTTCTGCCGCCTGCAGGGCCAGATCTGGTTCAAGCGCCTGCTCGGCAGCGGCTTCACCCGCTGGTACCTGCACGAGCGCAACCAATGGACCCGCGCCATGATCGCGCGCGCCGGCGGCGAGCAGGCTACGCCCGCCGCGCTGGCGGTCAATGCCGCGGTGTGGCGCAGCTTCCTCGAACCGCGCCACGACCTGCGCCAGGCCGCGGCCGCGCTGCGGCTGCCGACCCTGGTGGTGAACGGCCGCCGCGACCCGGTGCTGCCGCCGCAGACCGACGGCCGCAACGCAGTGCGCGCCATTGCCGGCGCGCGGCAGCTGGTGCTGGACTGCGGCCATGCGCCGTTCGCCGAGCTGCCGGAGCGGTTCCTGGCGGAGGCGGTGAATTTCTGGAACAGCCTGGAACAGGGTGCGCTGCATGCCGCGTGACGGCAGCACGACCCGCGAACGCCTGCTCGAGGCGGGCCTGCAGCTGGCGCACACGGCGGCGCTGTCCAGCCTGCGCGTCGACGGGGTGGTGAAGGCGGCCGGCGTGGCCAAGGGCACGTTCTACGTGCACTTCCCCACCCGCGAGGATTTCCTGGTCGCCCTGCACCGGCGCTTCCACGACGGGCTGGCGGACCACATCGACCAGGCCGTCGCCGGCCAGGCCAGGGGCATGCGGCGCCTGCTGCGCGGCAGCCTGGCCTATCTCGACCGCTGCTGCGAGCAGCGCGGCATCAAGGCGATGCTGCTCGGCGCCCGCGCCGAGCCGGCAATCCAGCTGGCGGTGACGACGCAGAACGCGCGCTTCGCCGGGCTGGGGGCGGAGGAATTCAAGGCCGCCGACTGGCCGGCGCCACAGCAGGCGGCGCGGCTGTGGGTGGGCATGGTGGCCGAGGCGGCGATCGCCGAGGCCGAGGCGGGGAAGAAGCTGCCGGCGCTGCGCCAGGCCTTGAAACGGTTTCTCTCGCTGCCGGACTAGGCGCGGTGCGTGCCGTTGCGATCCAGCCCTTCGTCGCCGTAGGAACAGGGATCGTCCGAAGGCTCGAGGTGGGTGAAGGCGGTGACCATCGGCAGACGTTCGTCGATACGCTGCTCCAGCCGCTCCACCAGGTCGTGGCCGCGCTTCACCGACCAGGCGCCCGGCACCAGCACGTGGAAGCTGACGAAGCGCCGCGCCGCCGAGCAGCGGGTGCGCACGGCGTGGAAGTCCACGCCATCCTGACGGAACTCGTCCAGCACCGCGTGTAGCGTAGCCTGCTCGTCCTCGGGCCAGGCGGCGTCCATCAGCCCGGCGGCGGACTCGCCGACCAGCTTGTAGCCCTCCCACAGCACGTTGGCCGCTACCGCCAGACCCACCAGCGGATCGAGCCAGACCCAGCCGGTGAGCAGAACCAGGCCCAGACCCAGGATCACCCCTACCGTGGTCCAGACGTCGGCCATCAAGTGGCGCGCATCGGCGTCAAGCGAGATCGAGCGATGCTCGCGCCCGGCGCGGGCCAGCAACCGGGCCACCGCGAAGTTGATCACCGTGGCGACGGCCGCCACCGCCAGGCCGATATCGGGCTGCTGCAGAGGCTGCGGCGCCCACAGCCGCGGCAGCGCCTGCATCACGATCACCACCGCGGCGATGAAGATCAGCATACCCTCGAAGCCGCTGGAGAAGTACTCGGCCTTGGTGTGGCCGTAGGCATGCTCGTCGTCGGGCGGCTGCGCCGCGAGGCGCAGCATCAGCAGGGCCATCAGCGCGCCGCCGAGGTTGGTGCAGGTCTCCAGCGCATCGGACAGCAGGCCGACCGAGCCGGTCAGCTTCCAGGCGGCGAGCTTGAGCGCCAGCACCACGATCGCGGTGGCGACCGAGAGCCAGGCGTAACGGGTCAGGGTGCTGCGGTCGTTGCCCATGCTTCAGGCTCCCGCCACGCCGGCGGCGCACAGGAAGGCGGCCTGGTCTTCGAGCAGACCGCGATGAGCGGACAGGCGCAGACCTTCGACCTGTGCTTGCAGGCGACTGCCGTGGGTGAAGTCGCGGAAGAAGCGCGCCGCCGACAGCGCCACGTCGGCCATCACCGCCCCACGCAGGTCGGCGCCGGCGAAGCTGACGCCTTCCAGGTCGGCGCCGCTGAAGTCGCAGCCGCGCAGATCCGCGCCCTCGAAGTTGCTCAGCGAAAGATTGGCGCCGCGAAAATCCGCACCGGCCAGCAGCGCCCTGCGGAAGGAACAGTACTTGAGCTGCAGGCCGCGCAAGTCGAGCGAAGCCGGCTGCCAGCCGCCGAGCCGCGCCTTGAGCAGCACCGCGCCGCGGAACGGCGTGAAGTCGGTCGCCGCGCGGAATGCTTGCACCTGCTCGGGCGTGGCGACCCGCACCTCGTCGAAGCGCTGCTCGCGCCAGGGATCGGCCTCGTTGTGGTAGGCGCTCTCGCGTTCCCAGTAACCCGGCGCGTCGTCCTTCAGCAACTCGATCCGCGCCAGCCACTTCAGGCTCTTGTAGAAGTAGCGCCCCGGCGTAACGCTGCGCAGCGGGCCGCCGTGCTCGCTGGACAGCGGCGCGCCGTCCATCTCGTGCACCAGCCAGGTCTGCGCCAGCGCGAGGTCCAGCGGCAGCGTGGTGTCGTGGGCGCGCGTGCTGTGGGCGACGAAGCGGACATGGGCTCCCTGGGCCGTGATGCCAGTCTGAGCCAGCACAGTCGCCAGCGGTATCCCGCGCATCGGTACCGCACGGCGCGACCAGCCGGTGACGCAATGGATGTCGATGGTGGTGGTCCGCTGCGGCAGAGCCAACAACTCGGCAAAGCTGTAGCTGCGCGGACGCTCGACCAGGCCGGCGATGTCGAGGCGGTAACTCTCCGCACTCAATCCCGGCGCCGGCGCGGTCTCCCCCACCACGGGAAATTTCTCGGTCGCGGCCTGGCCGGGCGGCAGCCAAGGGGCGTCGGGGCTCATCAGGTGGCGCAGTGCAGGGGCATACGGGGATTTTAAGGCGCCGCGCGCCGGATCGGCGGGTTGGGAATCAGTGCGGTTTGCAGTTGCGGGATCGGCTTGGTGCCGCAATGGGCCATTCCTGTGTCGTCATTCCCGCGCAGGCGAATCCAGCTTTGGCTGTCATCCTGAGCACAGCGAAGGATCTGGTGCCGCACCTCTGCTGAAAGTGCATCACGCGCCGCTCCGCCTTCGCGGAATGCAGCCGTGGGTTTTCGCCTACAGGCGAGTTACTTTTTGGCAGCAGCGCCAAAAAGTAACCAAAAAGCGCCGCCTCCCGGGAACTG
>FTAG01002136.1_pt1 | contig 17228 bp, 14 predicted proteins | sample 1638911 | NCBI WGS metagenome assembly FTAG01 (sample SAMEA3914813, study PRJEB12502) | metagenome | biome: forest; material: soil | place: Canada | collected 2011-07-07 | depth 0.3 m
GCCCATTGCTTTCGCGGATCCTGAAGTGAAGGTTGCCTACAGCTGGAGCACCGTGAAGCGCGCGGTGGATTTTTTCGGCGCCCTGGCGTTGCTGATCTGCCTGTCACCTCTGTTTCTGATCGTTTCTCTATGCATCGCCAAGGCTGGTGGCGACATTTTCTTCGGCCACCGCCGCGTCGGCCGCAACGGCAAGTCGTTCTACTGCTACAAGTTCAGGACGATGATCCCGAACGCCGAATCGGTGCTGCAGGAACTGCTGGCCAACAACCCCGGTCTGCGCGAGGAATGGGCGCGGGGTGAAAAGTTGAAAAACGACCCTCGCGTCACCAGGATTGGGCAATTCCTGCGCAGGAGCAGCCTGGATGAGTTGCCCCAGCTCTACAACGTGCTCCGCGGCGAAATGAGCCTGGTTGGTCCGCGTCCGGTCACCCAGTTCGAGATGGAACGCTACGGTCGTGCCGTCAAGTGGTATCTGGCGGTGAGGCCCGGACTTACCGGCCTATGGCAGGTGAGTGGGCGCAACGACACCAGTTATCGCCGCCGTGTTGCGCTGGACACCTACTACGTCAAGGCTCAAAGCCTGCCGCTCGACATCCAGATTCTGTTTGCCACCATTCGTGTCGTGATCCGGGGCACGGGAACCTATTGAGAGTCGAGTCTGCGCGGCTGAGCGCGGCAGTCTGAACCCCGATCCTGTACTTCAGTGCATAAGCATGAACCTAGTGCAATCCATTTCCTGTGTCGTTTAAAGCCCTCGTTGTCGGGAAAAGCAGTTTCATCGCTCAGGCCCTGAGCCGAAATCCCGGCAACATATCACTGGCGTCGCGGCACGAGCTCACGCTCGGTCTTATCCAGCAACATGACGTCGTAGTCAACTGCTCGATCGCGCCGGAATACGGTGCCGCCGCATACGACGAAGCGACGGACGTCGACCTCAGGATTGCACGGATGGTCGAAAAGGCGGGCATCCATTTCGTCCTGCTCAGCACCCGCCGGGTCTACGGACAACATCTCCATCAGCAGCCGCTGACCGAATCGGCGCCTTTGCGCGCGATCGATTTCTACGGATCCAACAAGGCCGAGACGGAACGGCGCGTAGCGCTCTTGCTTGGGGCCCGCTGCACCATACTGCGGCTTTCCAACGTCTTCGGCTACGAACTGGGCCGGCGCAGCTTTTTCGGCCTGGCGCTGGGCCGGCTGCGCCGCGAAGGGCAAATCCTCCTCGACGTCAGCCCCTTCGCCGTGCGCGACTTCATCCCGGTGGAGGGCGCGGCCCGCGTAATCGCCGAGGTTTGCGGGATCAAGCCCCCGGGGATTTACAATCTGGGTTCCGCGACGGGGCTGCAAATCGGTCGGGTCGCCGAATGGCTGATCGCGGGATATGGCCGTGGCGAGCTGCTCGTCACCGATCTGGCCGAGCGGGACAACTTTGTCCTGGACACGGGAAAGCTGAACACGGCGCTCGGGCGTGCTCCCGAAGCGTACGACTTCAACCGCATCATCAGGAATATCGGTGAACAACTGAGTCATGAATAGAATTCTCATTACTGGCGGCGCGGGTTTCATAGGTTCCCATGTCGTGGAAAGGATGATGCGCCAATACCCGCATGCCGAATTCCAGATCCTCGACAAGATGACCTATGCCGCGGACATCCGGAACCTTGACGGCATGCTGGACTGGGAGCGCTGTCACCTCGTAGTCGGCGATCTCGCCGATTTCGATCTTTGCACCAGGGCGACGCGCGACGTCGACTGCGTGTTGCACCTCGCAGCCGAGAGTCATGTCGACAATTCCTTCGGCAACTCGCTGCAATTCACCCGTTCCAACACCCTCGGCACCCACTGCCTGCTGGAAGCCTGCCGTATCAACAAGGTGCCCAGGATCATCCATGTCTCCACCGACGAGGTTTACGGCGAGATTCTGGAAGGGGTGCACAGCGAGCGGGACCTGCTGAACCCGACCAATCCGTACTCGGCATCCAAGGCCGGTGCGGACATGATTGCGATCAGCTACATCCATTCCTTCAAGTTGCCGCTCATCATCGTGCGCGGCAACAATATTTTCGGTATCCGCCAGTACCCGGAAAAGATCATCCCGAAGTTCAGCCTGCTTGCAATCGCCGGCAACAAGATGACGCTGCACGGCAGCGGCAAGAACCGGCGCCGCTATCTCGCCGTGGAGGACTTCACCGACGCCCTCGCGCTGTTGCTCGAATCCGGCAAGGTGGGGGAGATCTACAACGTCGGCACCGATCTCGAATACGAGAACCTCGACATCGCGCGGATGATCTGCGATATCTTCGAGCTGCGTTTCGAGGATGTGGTGCGCTTCGTCGACGACCGGCCCTTCAACGACTTCCGCTACGCGCTTGACAGCTCCAAGCTGCAGGGCCTGGGCTGGCTGCCGAAGCGCCCTCTCGCAACCACGTTGCCGGGCGTGGTGAACTGGTACAAGCAGAACTATTCCCGCTATCTGAACCAGTTCAGCCGCCGCGCCGGCGATTGAGTCCCGCTCCGCGGCCCGCGCCATTCGCGCGGGCCGCGGAGCGGCGGGCCATGCCCTCGCCGGATGCGCCAGCTGGCGCGGCCGTAGACATCGTTGAAGCGCACGATGTCGTCCTCGCCGAGGTACCCGCCGGACTGCACTTCGATCAGTTCCAGTGGAATCGAACCCGGGTTTTCAAGGCGATGCCTGGAACCTAGCGGGATATAGGTCGACTCGTTCTCCGCCATCAGGAACTCACGCTCCCCGCAGGTGACACGCGCGGTGCCGCATACCACGATCCAGTGCTCGGCCCGGTGATGGTGCATCTGCAGGCTCAGCTTCTGTCCGGGCTTGACGATGATCCGTTTCACCTGGAAGCGCGGCCCGATGGCGATGGTCTCGTAGCTGCCCCAGGGGCGATGCACCACGGTATGGGTTTCGGCTTCGCTGCGGCCCTGCTGCTTGAGCCGCGCCACGATGCGCTTCACCTCCTGCGCGCGGTCACGGCGCGAGACCAGCACGGCGTCCTTGGTTTCGATGATGACGATGTCCTGCAGGCCCAGCGCCGCGGTCAGGCGGCTCTCGCTGTGCACCAGGGTATTGTCCGAATCCTCCAGCAGGACATCGCCGTGGATGTAGTTGCCGCGGCCGTCGCGGGGCAGGGTCTCCAGGAAGGACCAGGAGCCGACGTCATCCCAACCCGCATCCATCGGCACCAGGGCCGCCTTGCGGGTCTTCTCCATCACGGCGTAGTCGATCGATTCCGAGCGCGCCGCCTTGAACGCCGCCGGGTCCAGGCGCACGAAGTCCAGGTCGCGCTTGGCTCCGGACACCGCACTGGCGCAGGCTTCCAGCATCGCCGGCTCCAGCCGCTGCAACTCGTCCAGGAAGGTGTCGGCGCGGAACAGGAACATGCCGCCGTTCCAGGAATATTCGCCGCTTTCGACATAGCTTCTGGCGCGCCCGGCGTCCGGCTTCTCGACGAAAGCGGACACTTCATAGCCGCCCCCGGGCAGTGCGGCACCCCGCAGCAGGTAGCCATAGCCGGTTTCCGGCCGGGTCGGCTTGATGCCGAATGTCGCCAGGCGTCCCTGCTGCGCCAGGCCGGCGGCGATCTTCGCCGCTTCGCAGAATGCCGCCAGGTCGGCGATCAGGTGATCGGCCGCCATCACGAACACGGCGGCGTCCGCGCCGTACTTCTCCCGCGCCACCAGGCAAGCCGCCGCTACCGCCGGGGCGGTATTGCGGCCCTCCGGTTCCAGCAGGATCTGGGCATCCTTGATGCCCGCCTGGCGCAGCTGCTCGGCGGCGAGGAAGCGGTGGGCCTCGTTGCAGACCAGGATCGGCGCGGCGGCATCCGGCAGCGCCGCGGCCCGGCGGGCGGTGTGCTGCAGCAGCGACCACTCGTCGGTGAGTTTCAGGAATTGCTTCGGATAGCCCTCGCGCGAAAGCGGCCAGAGGCGGGTGCCGGATCCGCCGGCGAGCAGGACAGGAACGATCATTGTGGTAGTTGACCTGGAATGTCGGTAATCAGTAGGCGTCGATCAGGTCCAGCAGCTCGCGGGTCTTGGCCTGCATCAGCGCCGGATCGCCGCGCGATTCCACGTTCAGCCGCAACACCGGCTCGGTGTTCGATCCACGCAGATTGAAACGCCATTCGGGGTATTCGACAGACAAGCCGTCAACTTTCTCCATGCATTGCGCTCCGGGCGCATAGCGCTGCTCCAGGTCCGCCAGGACGCGGCGGATGTCGGCGACCTTGCGGTTGATCTCACCCGAGGCCGGAAATTTCCGCTGCCTGCCGTTGACCAGGGCAGACAGCCTGCTGCCGCCGGCCGACAGCAGGGCGGCCACCAGCAGCCAGGGGATATTGCCGTTGTCGCAATAGGCAAAGTCGCGGAAGTAATGGTGCGCGCTCATTTCCCCGCCGTAGATGGCGTTCTCGGCGCGCATCCGCTCCTTGATGAAGGCGTGCCCGGTCTTGGACTGCACCGGCCTGCCGCCCGCCGAGGTTACCGTGTCGATGGTGTTCCAGGTCAGGCGCGGGTCGTGGATGATCTTCCCGCCCGGCTCGCGGCGCAGCATCGCCTCCGCCAGCAGCCCGACGATGTAATAGCCCTCGATGAATTCGCCGTTCTCGTCGAACAGGAAGCAGCGGTCGAAATCCCCGTCCCAGGCGATGCCGAAATCAGCCTGATTGGCGACCACCGCCGCCGCCGTCGCCGCGCGGTTTTCCGGCAGCAGCGGATTGGGAATGCCGTGGGGAAAAGTGCCGTCAGGCTGGTGCTGCAGCTTGACGAAGCGGAACGGCAGATGCGGCTCGAGCGCGTCGATCACCAGCCCGGCGCTGCCGTTGCCCGCATTCACCACGATCTTCAGCGGCTTCAGCGCCGCGGCATCAACGTAGCGGAGCAAGTGCTGTACATACGCCGGACGCAGATCCAGCGCGCTCATGCGGGGCAGGCCTTGCGGCGCCACTGCGGTCGATGCCGCGGTGTCGGCTTCCAGTTGCCGCAGTCCGGAATCGCCGGAGATGGGGATGGCACCGCCGCGAACCAGCTTCATGCCGTTGTAGTCCATCGGGTTGTGGCTGGCGGTCACCATGATGCCGCCGTCGATGCCGGGCTGGAATGCCGCGAAATAGACTTCCTCGGTGCCGCACAGGCCGAGGTCCATTACCTCAGCGCCGTGCGCGATCAGGCCATGGGCCAGCGCATGCAACAAGTCCTGGCTCGACAGCCTCACGTCCCGCCCCAGCGCGACGCGCTTGGGGGAGAAGCGCCGGGCATAAGCCGCTCCCAGGCGATAGGCGATATCCGCGTTCAATTCGTCGGGCACGCGGCCGCGAATGTCATAAGCTTTGAAGCAGGGTAGGGAAGCCATTGTTTTGAATATTAAAAACTGTCTCGGGTTCAATACTACCGTGTTAAGTGAAGTTTCGCTGCCCAAAACAGCGCAATTTCAGGGCCGTCGGGAGAGCTGGTTAACACTTGTCCCGCGATCCCCCGAGAGCCGGCTTCACCGGCGGAACGGCGTCGAATCGATCATAAATCGATTTTATTGCATGAATTCAACGAAATTCCGGGTCAGGCAAGCGGCTCGGCGAGCCGCAGGCCATTTGGCGCTGCACCAAGCTCCGTAAGGCCTAGTGACCGACGACGATACGGTTGGCCGGCTTGTCCGCAGTCGAGGGCTCTCCCCAGCCGTTGATTGCGCCTAAGCTCAAAGCGGCAGCCACCAGCGAAGCCGCCAGCACCCGCGCCAGAAAAACCGGATCCGCCATCTTCGCCTCCCGTCCATCGGTCGCGAGCATGTTACGACCCAGGGACTTGTAAAACCGCGACTTGGTTCGCGATCGTCCGTTAAAGACTTGTGACGTTGCCCCGTCACTATTTGTAACGCATGACTCGTGCCGGGTAAGGCACATTGTTCCGTGCTCAAAGCTAAGCTAGCGCTTGCCGCTTTCTTTCGTCTTTCATCCGCATGTCAGAGAATCTCAAGATCAGCGCCGCCGCCGGCGTGCTCGAAATCCGCTTCAACCGCCCCGACAAGAAGAACGCCTTCACCATTCCGATGTACGAGGGCATCGTTGAGGCCCTCCGGCAAGCGGAAGCGGACCCCGCGATCCGGGTCATCCTGCTGAGCGGGGAAGGCGCGGCGTTCAGCGCCGGCAACGATCTGCAGGACTTCATGAACAACCCGCCGGATCTCGGCGCCGGCTCCGAACCGGGCCCGGTGATGCGCTTCATGCGCGCCCTGTCCACCGCCAGCAAGGTGCTGGTCGCGGCGGTGCAGGGGCCGGCGGTTGGTGTCGGCGCCACCCTGCTGCTGCACTGCGACCTGGTGCTGGCGGCCGACAACGCCCGCCTGTCCCTGCCGTTCATCAACCTCGGCCTGGTGCCGGAGTTCGGCAGCACCAAGCTGCTGCCGCAGCGACTGGGTCACATCCAGGCCGCCGAGCTGGTCCTGCTGGGCGAGCCCTTCGACGCCGCCACCGCCCAGCGCCTGGGCCTGGTCAACCGGGTGGTGCCGGCGGTCGAACTGGATCAGGCCGCCCAGGCCCTGGTGTGCAAGCTTGCCGCCAAGGCCCCCGAGGCCCTGCTGCTGACCAAGCAGCTGCTCAAGTCCGGCGGCGACACGCTGGCCCAGCGCATCGACGAGGAGGCGGGGCACTTCGCCCGCCGCCTGCACAGCGCCGAGTTCCGCGAAGCCGCGACCGCCTTCTTCGAGAAACGCCCGCCGGACTTCTCCAGGCGGTCCTGAACCGATTCGATCTCACCGGAGTTTTCGCATGTCCCTGCCGCAGCTGCTGCGCGACAACCTGAGCCTGCCGGTCATCGGTTCGCCGATGTTCATCGTCTCCAACCCGGAGCTGGTGATCGAGCAGTGCAAGGCCGGCATCGTCGGCGCCTTCCCCGCGCTCAATGCGCGGCCGCAGGAAGTGCTGGAGCAATGGCTGCAGCGCATCACCAGCGAGCTGGCCGCATACAAGGCGGCAAACCCAGGGCGCAAGGTCGCGCCGTTCGCGGTCAACCAGATCGTGCATGGCTCCAACCCGCGCCTGCAGCACGACATCGAGCTGTGCGTGAAGTACCGGGTGCCGGTGGTCATCACCTCGCTGCGCGCGCCGGACGCGGCGGTGGAAGCCGTGCACAGCTACGGCGGCCTGGTGTTCCACGACGTCACCACCATCCAGCATGCCAGGCGCGCGCTCAAGGCCGGCGTCGACGGCCTGATCCTGGTGTGCAGCGGCGCCGGCGGCCACGCCGGGCGCCTGTCGCCGTTCGCCCTGGTGCCGGAAGTGCGCGCCTTCTACGACGGCACCATCATCCTCTCCGGCGCCATCGCCAGCGGCGACGCCATCCTCGCGGCGCAGGCGATCGGCGCCGACCTGGCCTATATCGGCACCCGTTTCATCGCCACCCGCGAGGCCAATGCGGTCGAGGCCTACAAGCAGGCCCTGGTCAGCAGCAGCGCGGAGGACATCGTCTACAGCAACCTGTTCTCCGGCGTGCACGGCAACTACCTGCGCAGCAGCATCGTCGCCGCCGGCATGGACCCGGACAAGCTGCCGGAAGGCGACAAGGCCAGCATGGACTTCGGCGCCGGCGCCGATCCCGCCACCGGCGGCGCCAAGGCCTGGCGCGACATCTGGGGTGCAGGACAGGGTACTGGCCAGATCCACGACGTGCCCACCACCGCCGAGCTGGTGGCGCGGCTGGAGCGCGAATACCGGGTGGCGCGCGGCCGCGTGCTGGGCGAGGCGGTGGCTCGGGCAGCCTGAGCCGCTACGCCTGAACGGCGGAGGGTTGTTTCAGGCCCGCACCACGTTCGGCAACGGTGTTCGGTAGATGCCGCGCGTGTCGATCACCAGGGGCGCATGCCGTGCTATGGCCGCGTAGTCGAAAGCGTCATGATCGGCGGCGATGACCGCCGCGTCGCAGGCGGCAAGGTTTGCCGCGGTCAGCGCGGTGCTGTCCAGGCCGATGTGGCCGCGCCGCAGCGGCGGGATCACCGGGATGTGCGGATCGCTGTACTGCACTTCCGCGCCGAGTTGCTGGAAGCGCTCCAGCAGCTCCAGGGCTGGCGATTCGCGCAGGTCGTCCACGTTCTTCTTGTAGGCGATGCCGAGGATCAGGATGCGCGAGCCGCGCATCGCCCTGCCGTTCTGGTTGAGCGCGTCGATGGTCTTGCGCACCACCCATTCCGGCATGGCGTGGTTGATCTCGCCGGCCAGCTCGATGAAGCGCGTGTGCACGCCGTACTCGCGCGCCTTCCAGGTGAGATAGAACGGATCGATCGGGATGCAGTGCCCGCCCAGGCCCGGCCCCGGATAGTACGGCACGAAGCCGAACGGCTTGGTCGCGGCGGCGTCGATTACCTCGAAAATATCGATGCCCATGCGGTCGGCGACGATCTTCAATTCGTTGACCAGCCCGATGTTCACGGCGCGGTGGATGTTCTCCAGCAGCTTGGCCAGTTCGGCCACGCGGGTGGAGCTGACCGGCACCACCCGGTCGACGGCGGCGGCATACAGGGCCTCGCCCACAGCGCAGCAGTCCGGAGTGATGCCGCCCACCAGCTTGGGAATATTGCGCGTGTCGTACTTGCGGTTGCCGGGGTCCTGCCGCTCCGGCGAATACACCAGGAACAGGTTCTCGCCCACTTTCAGCCCGTTCTGCTGCAGCACCGGCAGCAGTTCCTCGTCGGTGGTGCCGGGGTAGGTGGTGCTTTCCAGCGACACGACCTGTCCCGGCCGCAGATGCCGGCTCAGCTCGCGCGCGGTGTCCAGCACATAGCTCAGGTCCGGCTCGCGATGCCGGTTCAGCGGTGTCGGCACGCAGATGATCAGCGCGTCGGCTTCATGGCACAAGCTGAAATCGGTGCTGGCGGTGAAGCCCTGGGCGAACGCGGCGCTGATCGCCGCGTCGGGGATATAGTTGATATAGCTGTGCCCGGCGGCCAGCTTGCGCGGCTTCTCCGGATCGATGTCCAGGCCGATCACCCGCAGGCCGGCTTCGGCGAAGCGCAGGGCCAGGGGCAGGCCGACATAGCCCAGCCCGACGACGCCGACGATGGCCTGTCGCGAACGGAATTTCTCCAGCAGTGTCTGGCCGTAGCTGTTCATCGAGTTTTTCAGCAGTTGGGAGGCGGGGCCGCCGGTGCCGGCTGTGCGCGGGCTTTTCCCCAAGTATGGCATTGAACCGCCGTTTTGGGTCCGGAAACGCCGGTCGGCCGTCCTGCTCCGGGGCAGATGAGCCCGCGGGCACGGACGTATAATCGGCGCCATTATTCCCTATGACTGAAGGCCCGTTCCGGCCAGGCCGGGCCCTCTTCGCTGGAGGCGAAGCCCATGCAGAACCTGACACGCGCGACTTTCAACGAGGTAATGGTGCCGAACTACGCACCGTCCGACATCATTCCGGTGCGCGGCGCCGGTTCCCGCATCTGGGATCAGCAGGGCAAGGAATACCTGGACTTCGCCTGCGGCATCGCCGTGACCCTGCTGGGCCACTGCCACCCGAAGCTGGTGGCGGCATTGACCGAGCAGGCCGGCAAGCTCTGGCACCTGTCCAACGTCATGACCAACGAGCCGGCCCTGCGCCTGGCGCGGAAGCTGACCGAGGCCACCTTCGCCGAGCGCGTGTTCTTCTGCAACAGCGGCGGCGAGGCCAACGAAGCCGCGTTCAAGCTGGCGCGCCGCTACGGCAATACCCAGTCCAACGGCCGCAAGAACCAGATCATCGCCTTCTACAACGCCTTCCACGGCCGCACCCTGTTCACCGTGAGTGTCGGCGGCCAGGCCAAGTACACCCAGGGCTTCGAGCCGCTGCCCGGCAACATCAAGCACCTGCCGTACAACGACCTCGCCACCCTGGAAGAGGAGATCTCCGACGAGACCTGCGCCGTGGTGATGGAGCCGGTGCAGGGCGAGGGCGGCATCCTGCCGGCGACGCAGGAATTCATCGAGGGCGCGCGCCGCCTGTGCGACCGGCACAAGGCCCTGCTGATCTTCGACGAGGTGCAGACCGGCATGGGCCGCAGCGGCAAGCTCTACGCCTACCAGCACTACGGCGTCACCCCCGACGTGCTGACCAGCGCCAAGGGCCTGGGCGGCGGCTTCCCGATCGGCGCCATGCTCTGCACCAGGGCCGCCGCCGAGGTGCTGCAGTTCGGCACCCACGGCTCGACCTATGGCGGCAATCCCCTGGCCTGCGCCGTAGGCGAGGCGGTGCTGGACATCGTCAATGACCCGGCGCTGCTGGCCGGGGTCGAAAGCCGCGCCGCCACGGCGCGCGAAGGCCTGGAAGCCATCGGCAAGCGCTACGGCATCTTCGAAACCCCGCGCGGCATGGGCCTGCTGATCGGCGCGCCGATGAGCGCCGAGTGGAAGGGCAAGGCCAAGGAAGTGGTCAACGCCGGCCTGCGCCACGGCCTCTGGACCCTGGTCGCCGGACCCGACGTGCTGCGCGTGGCGCCCTCACTGATCATTTCCGAGGCCGACCTGGCCGAAGGCCTGAAGCGCCTGGATGCCGCCTGCGCCGAGCTGGTCGGTGCCGGGATGAAGAAGGCTTCGGGCGGCTAAACAGCTAAAAGCTCTGGTTTCGCGCAAAGCCGCAAAGACGCAAAGGAAAAGCAAAAGCTCTTTAGTTTAAGAAACTGTTCTTTGCGTCTTTGCGCGAGGACGCTTTTCAGCTTTTTTTAGCGCGCAATCGCGTACAGCACCTGCTGGCCCTGCCAGTCGAACACGATGCCTTCCGGCACGATGCCGACGATGCGCGGCCCCTCGGCCAGCGTATCGCCTTCGCGGTAGCGCTTGCCGCCGATCAGCACGAAACGGCGGTTCGGATCGCTGTTGTAGGCGTGCACGTCCACCGTGAAGGCCGGGAAATTGGCGCGGAAGTTCTCCGGCATTTCCTTGAGCTGGCGCTGCTGCTGCGGCGCCGGCTGGATCTGGTCCTGGGCCGGAGCCGGCGGCGGCGCGACATCCGGTGCTGCCGCGTCCGGCGGCGGGACATCCGCGCTCTGCACGGTTCCGGCATCGGGCGGCGCCGTGCCCTGGGTATCAGGTTGCGGCAGGTCCGCCGGCGGCGCGGAGCGGCGCTGGGGCATGCCAGCGGCGCCTGGAGGCGGGCCTGGAGGCGGTCCGAACTGCCCGGCCGGCGGGGCTCCGGGTTGAGGCCCTCCCTGGGGTGGGGCCTGGTAAACGTCGTCGAGCGTAGCCAGCTTGCCGCTGTCTTCGATGGTCGCGGTCGGCGGTTGAGGCGGCGCCTGGGCCGGGACCGGCGGAGGAGGCGGTGCCGGGGCAAGCGGCGCCACCGCCACAGGAGGCTGGGCGGCCTTGCTGTCGCCGTGATGCCGCCAGACGATCAGCGCGACCACCAGCGCGACCGCCACCACGCCGGCGGCGATCGGGATCAGCAGCCGCGGCAGACGCCGCTGCGGCTCCATCACAGGGGCGGAGGGGATTTCGTCCAGCACCGATACCTGGCCCTGCTTGCGTTCGCGTTCGGCGCGCTTGAGGGCATCGAGGATGTAGCTCACCCGCCGTTCTCCGTCAGCACCGGCGTACCGGCCGCGCGGCCCACGTCCGACAGCAGGATCAGGGTGCGGATGCCGGCAATGCCATCGGCATCGAGGCCGTGGTCGGTCTGGAATTTCATCACTTCTCCACGCAACTCCGGGCCGAAGCTGGCCGGCACCGGCGGCGCCAGGGTCTTGCCCTGGGCCTGGGCCAGGCGCTGGCGCAGCCAGGCCACGCTGCTGCCGCGCATGCCGGGGCTGATGGTGGTCTGCTCGGTCTCACGCTGCCACAGCAGCAGGAATTCGCCGCTCCACAGGCTTTGTAGCTGCGCCAGCGGCAGGCGCAGCGGGCCGCTGTCGCTGTCCAGCACCGCGCTGTCGCCATTGAGCGAGCGCAGCAGGGCGTATTGGGTCGTGCCGGGGGCGATGTTGAGGCTGAGGATCGCCGGCCGGTTCAGCTGGCTCAGGTCGCTCCACTGGCCGCTGCCCCTGTAGCACTCCAGTCCCTGCTGCGACAGGCTGCGGCAGACATTCTCGCCCTTGGCGATGGTGATCTTCGGATTCCACAGGCCGATCAGGTGCGCCATCACCACTGGCAGCGGCTGTGCCGTGGCGCGCAGCGCGCCGATATCGGCGTCCATGGGCGCCTGGGCGGGCGCGGCTGCCGGCTGGACCGGTGCGGCAGCGAGGCTTGCTGCCGGTGCCGCCGGTGCCGTTGCGGCCGCAGCCTGCGGCATGGCATCCGGCTGGCGCCGGCCGAGCCGCTCGCTGAGCAGGACGCCGGCGACGATCAGCGCCGCAACCGCCAGGGCGCCCTCGATCCAGCGCAGGGAAATGCCCTCGGGCAGGATCCGGCGCAGCTTCCGCCAGGGACTGGCGCCGGGCAGTGCGCCGAGGCTGGTCTGCCCCAGGGCCTCGGCGGCGGCGTGGTCGACGATCTCGGCTGTCACCGTGCGGTAGCCCTTGGCATAGGCGCCGAGCAGGGCGCGGTCGCAGATGATGTTGATCTGGCGCGGGATGCCGCGGGCATGATGGTGCACCCGCCGCATCGCCGCGTCGGCGAACAGGTCGCTGGCGCCGCCGGCCACCTGCAGGCGGTGCACGATGTACTGCACCGTCTCCTGCAGCGACAGCGGCGTCAGGTGAAAGCGCGCGGTGATGCGCGAGGCCAGCTGGCGCAGGTCCGGCCGGGCCAGCAGCTCGATCAGCTCGGGCTGGCCGATCAGCATGATGCGCAGCAGTTTTTCCTTGTCGGTCTCCAGGTTGGTCAGCAGGCGCACCTGCTCCAGCACCTTGGGGTCGAGGTTCTGCGCCTCGTCGATGATCAGCACCGTGCGCCGGCCGGCGGCATGGGCCTTGAGCAGGTGTTCGTTGAGCGCGTCGACCAGGGCCTTGATCGAGACCGGCGGCTTGTCGTAGGCCACGCCCAGTTCGTCGCAGATCGAGGCGACGAACTCGAGCTCGTTCTGGCGCGGGTTGTGGACCATGGCCACGTCGACGCTGTCCATCTTCTGCGCCAGCAGGGTGCGCACGATGGTGGTCTTGCCGGTGCCGACTTCGCCGGTGAGCTGGACGAAGCCGCCATACTGGCCGGTGCCGTACAGCAGGTGGCCGAGCGCCTCCTGGTGGCGCGAGCTCATGTAGAGGAAGGCCGGGTCCGGGGCGATGGAGAACGGCGGCTCGCGGAGGTTGAAATGCGCGGCGTACACGAATTGGGGGGCGGGAGTCGGCCGGAAACAGCGCCGAGTATAACGTAGGGCGGGTCGGCGACCCGCCGTTTACCCCGGATTTACAAGCCCGCTGCCGGGGCTATCGCTGAAAGTCGTACAGGCTGCCCAAGCCCAGGATCTGGGTCAACTCGTCCAGGGCGCCGCGCGACTCCCGCAGCAGGGCCGGGTCGGCCAGGTCGGCCAGCACCAGGCGGTCGCGGTAGTGCTTGCCGGCCCAGGCGCTCAGGCGGGCGTACAGGGCATCGCTCATCCAGGCCTGCGGGTTCACCGCGGCGCGCTGCGCCTCGTCCAGCACCACCCGCAGGCGCAGGCAGGCCGGGCCGCCGCCATTGCGCATCGACTGGCGCAGGTCGAACACCTTGACCCCGGCGATGGGGTTGGACTCGTCGCGGATCAGGCGCTGGATCGCCGCCCACACCCGCGGGTGCTCTTCGCACTCGTGCGCCGCCACGATCCACATCGAGCCGTCGGGCGGGCAGATCAGCTGGCTGTTGAACAGGTAGGAATGCACCGCGTCTTCGACCGGCACCTCGTCGGTCCTGATCTCCAGGAACACTGGATCGCGCCCGCTCAGCCCGCGTGTCATCCACTCCCGCACCGCCGCCGCATCGGCGAAGGCCTGCTCGTGGTACAGCAGCACCTCGCGGTTGCCGACGGCGATGACGTCGTTGTGGAACACGCCCTGGTCGATCACCTCGGGCTTCTGCTGCGCGTAGTGGACGTGCGAGGGATCGAGCCGGTGCAGGCGCGCCACCGCTTCCGAGGCGGCCAGGGTTTGCCGCGCCGGATATTTCCTCGGCCGCGGCTGGTCCTCGCCGGCGGCGCCGTAGACGAACAGTTCCAGTCCCGGGCCGCCGTACTCGCCGCACAGGCGGGTGTGGTTGGCGGCGCCCTCGTCGCCCATCTGCGGCGAGGCCGGCAGGGCTTCATGGTGGGCGAAGCGCTGCTGGTCCGGGAAGATCGCGCGCAGGGCACGTGCGGTAGTCTCCGGTTCGATCGCGCGATGCAGATGGGTGGCCAGATTGGCCGGGGTGAAATGCACGCGGCCGTCGGCGCAGTCCGCGCCTGGCGATACCGTGGCGGCATTGGCGGTCCACATCGCCGAGGCGGAGGACATTGCCGCCAGCAGTCCGGGCGCTTCGCGGTACGCCCGTGCCAGCACCTCGGCTTCCTTGCCGGAAAAGCCCAGGCGCTTGAGCGAGGGAATGTGCGGCCGCTCCTGCGGCGGCAGCACGCCCTGGGCCATGCCCAGGTCGGCCAGGGCCTTCATCTTGGCCAGGCCCTGCAGCACCGCGCCGCGCGGGTCGGAGGGCTGCTCGGCGTTCTTGGCCGAGGCGACATTGCCCATGGCCAGGCCGGCGTAGTTATGGGTCGGGCCGACCAGGCCGTCGAAGTTCGCTTCGACGGTCCCCACCGGCCCGCTCACAGCGTCAGGCCCGGCGAGAGCTGCGCCGGCAGCTCGCAGGACGCCGACTCGATCGAGGCGACCGGGTAGGCGCAGTAGTCGGCGGCGTAGAACGCCGAAGCCCGGTGATTGCCGGATGCGCCGACGCCGCCGAACGGCGCGGCGCTGGAGGCCCCGGTGGTCTGCCGGTTCCAGTTGACGATGCCGGCGCGGATGCCGCGGTAGAAGCGCTCGTAGTCCTCGCGCCGGTCCGACAGCAGGGAGGCCGACAGGCCGTAGCGGCTGCGGTTGCCCTTGGCAATCGCCTCGTCGAGCGAGTCGTAGCGATCCACCTGCAGCAACGGGCCGAAATGCTCCTCGTCGGGCAGTTCGCCGATCGCACTGACGTCGAGCAGGGCCGGCGAGACATAGGCCGGGCCCAGCGGCAGCTTCTTCATCTCCACCAGCGGCTTCGCGCCGAGCGACACCAGGTCACTCTGCGCCTTGAGCATGCCGTCGGCGGCGCGTTCCGAGATCAGCGCGCCCATGAAGGGTTGCGGCTCGGCATCCCAGGCGGCGATGGTGAGGCTGCGGGTGATGCGCGCGAGGTCCTCGAGGAAGGCATCGCCATAGGCGCCCTTCGGCAGGTACAGGCGCCGCGCGCAAGTGCAGCGCTGACCGGAGGACAGGTAGGCGGACTGCACCACGTCATGCAGCGCCGCCTTGCGGTTGGCGACCTCGCCCACGATCAGCGGATTGTTGCCGCCCATCTCCAGGGCCAGGATCTTGTGCGGCGTCTCGGCGAACTGCCGCGCCAGGATGTGGCCGGTACGTGCGCTGCCGGTGAAGTACAGGCCGTCCAGCCCTGGATGGCCGGCCAGGGCCTCGCCGGTGGCGCGCTCGCCCTGCAGCAGCGACAGCACGCCCGCAGGCAGGCCGGCTTCCTGCCACAGTCTCACCGTTTCCTTGGCGACCGCGGGGGTCAGTTCGCTGGGCTTGAACAGCACCGTGTTACCGGCCAGCAGGGCCGGCACGATATGGCCGTTGGGCAGGTGGCCGGGGAAGTTGTACGGCCCGAACACCGCCACCACGCCGTGGGGCCGGTGGCGCAGCGCCTGGGTCATGGCGCCGCTCTGCGTCTCGCTGCTGCCGGTGCGGGCGTGCCAGGCGCGCACCGAGATGTCGATCTTGCCGACCATGGTCGCGACTTCGGTGCGCGTTTCCCACAGCGGCTTGCCGGTCTCGCGGCCGATGACCCGCGCCAGCGCTTCCTTGTTTTTCTCCAGCAGGGCGGCGAAGCCGCGCACCAGCTTCTCGCGCTCGGCGAAGGGCCGGTCGGCCCAGGCCGGGAAGGCGGCGCGCGCGGCGTGCACCGCGCGCTCCACTTCGGCAGCGGCGGCGGACTTCCCGCGCCACATGACTTCGCCGCTGGAAGGAGCGATGCTGACGAACTCCGGGCCGGTGCCTTCGCTCCATTGCCCACCGACGAAAAGCTGGCCTTGCAGGTTCATCGAACTTCCTTAATGTACGGGCTGCGGTGCGGGGAACAAGGCATCAGTGCGGCCCATCAGGCGGTAGGCGAGCAGGCCGACCCATTCGTGCAAGACCACGCTGAGCAGGTCGAGCTGAGTGGAAGCGTTGAACTGGAGCCATTCGGCGTCATTGCCGAGATAATCCACCGGGTAGGGCACTACGGCCCAGCCGGCCCGGCGGAAGCAGCCGACGGCGCGCGGCATGTGCCAGGCCGAGGTGACCAGCAGCCAGGTCTGGCCCGGCTGGGGATCGGCCAGTTGCTTCGAGTACAGCGCGTTCTCCCAGGTGTTGCGCGAACGTTCTTCGTACAGCGCGTGCGCCGGGTCCACACCAAGCGATTCGAATAGCGCGCGCGCCACCTGCGATTCGTTGAAGGAATGGCTCCGCACCAAGCCGGAGCCGCCGCTGAACAGCAGTTTCGCTTCTGGATAGCGGCGCGTTAGCGCCACCGCCTGTGTCATCCGTTCCGCGGCGCCACCAAGGGCCGGCTGCTGCAGGTCGACGGTGTTCGTCAGATCGATGGCGCCGCCGAGCACGATGATTCCGTCCACTTTTTCCGGCACCGCCGGCGCGGCGAAACGTTGCTCCAGCGGTGCGGCGGCCCAGTGCGTCAGCGGCAAAGCGGCGAGCGCACCGAGGAACAACAGCGGCGCAGCGACGAGGGTGCGGCTCAAGACCGGACGCCGGCGGTGCCACCACCAGGCGCCGAGCAGCGCCAGGAACATCAGCGAGGCCGGCGACAGCAGGCCCCAGAGGAGCTTGGACAGGACGAAGCCGATGCTCATATCACAGCGCCGCGACGCGCACCGGATCGCCGGCCTTCAGGTTCAGTGCCGCCGCCAGCCTGGCTTCGAGCACTACGCTGTCGGCCTCCGGACTCAGTTCGGCCAGGGCGCAGCGGAAGCCGCCCAGCTCGGTGTTGGACACCAGGTGGGTGTTGCCGCCTTGCGGCGTGCCGATGCGCACCGCCAGCTCGCGCGAGCGGCGCACGCTGCGGATGTCGGCCAGCGGCGCTTCCACCGTGGGGCCGCCGTCGAAGATGTCGATATAGCCCTGGTAGCGGAAGCCTTCC